>Ga0315271_10003242_pt1 | contig 10304 bp, 9 predicted proteins | sample C3_top_MG_FD_204664 | JGI IMG/M metagenome (GOLD analysis project Ga0315271, IMG submission 204664) | Sediment microbial communities from Yellowstone Lake, YNP, Wyoming, USA - C3_top | ecosystem: Environmental > Aquatic > Freshwater > Lake > Sediment | place: USA: Wyoming | collected 2017-08-01
TGCTTCGACGCCGGACTCAGTTCGCTGGATGCCGCCAAACAGATCGATTTTGGTACCTATGGCGACTGGCGCGCACCGGCCCGGGTGTATATGAATGTCGAGCGGGCGTATCGCGAGTTCCGCAACGACCCCTCCGATGCTCCCTGGGACAAGGCTGCTACCTTTGACGCCATATACAAGGTGGCGAAGGCAAAGGGGATCGCGGTCGAATATTGATCCGGTTCAACGCATTTTTTGCGAGGCGTAACAGTATCGAACAGGGCGAGATGATCATCAGTATCGCCGCGCACTGCTTAGCTGACATGGCGACCGGATACCGATCGCATAGTGGCGGCTTGTAATTTAAAGGAAATTATTGCCATGGCAACTCTCAAGAAATCACCTCAAAAATCCAGGACTAAAGTCAGCAAAGCTGCCAAGGATGTCCAGGAATTTCTTTCCCGCGAAGAACGTCTCGCCGCTGGCAAGGTACTGCGCGATAGTGTACCGCGCACCAGCCATGCCGGATGGAAGCCGCCGGCAAAACACCGGGACCCAATCGACATCCTGGAAAAGTCCAACAGTGATCGGGTGCAGGATTTGGTGCCGATCCGCTACGGTCGCATGCTCCGTAGCCCATTCACCTTCCTGCGCGGCTCTGCGGGCCTGATGGCCTACGACCTCGCCACCATGCCAAGCACCGGCCTTCGGGTACAGGCCTGCGGCGATTGCCACCTGTTGAATTTTGGCATGTTCGCCACACCGGAGCGTAATCTGGTGTTCGACATCAACGATTTCGACGAAACGCTCCCGGCCCCTTGGGAATGGGATCTAAAACGGCTGGCCGTGAGTTTTGCGGTTGCCTCACGCGACAACAAGTTGTCCGATGCGGATGCACGGGATACCGCCCAAGTGTGCGGGCGTGCCTATCGGGAAGCACTGCGCGCGTATTCACGCATGAGTCCCCTGGAAGTCTGGTATGCACGCCTGGACGCGGAAACACTGATTGCCAATGCCCCCGATGAAAAGGCGAGAAAGCTGCGTCAGGGATATGCCGACAAAGCACGCCAGCGTATTGTCGAAAACCTCTTTCCCAAGATCGCCAGCGCGGAAGGCGGGAAACACCGCCTGGTCGATCAACCGCCGGTTCTTTTCCACGCTATTGAACCGGACCAGATGAAAATGGTTCACGATGCACTGAACGACTACCGGCAAACACTGCCTGACGAGCGCCGCGTCCTGTTCGATCGCTACCGTCTGGAAGATTTTGCCGTGAAGGTGGTCGGTATCGGCAGCGTCGGAACGCGCTGCTTCGTCGGGCTGTTTTTCGACGAAGAAGACCATCCGCTGCTGCTACAATTCAAGGAGTCCTGCCGGTCGGTTCTCGAACCCTATGCAGGAAAGAGCCGCTATGACAATGAAGGCCAGCGTGTCGTCATCGGGCAACGTCTGATGCAGTCCTCCAGTGACATCTTCTTGGGCTGGACGCGGGGAAAACAGGGCCGTGACTTTTTTGTGCGCCAGTTGCGGGACATGAAATTTTCCATTCCGCTTGAGGGGGCTACAGCGGTGCAGCTCAAACGCTACGCCGCGATCTGTGGCGGTATCTTGGCCCGGGCCCATGCCAAGTCCGGGGATGCCGTGATCATCAGTGGCTACCTGGGCAAGAGCGATACTTTCGACCAGGCGCTGGGAGAATTTGCCCTGGCCTATGCGGACCAGAACGAAAAGGATCACGCTGCCCTGGTGAAGGCGGTACGCTCCGGGCGAGTGGAAGCCCTGATCGAGGAGGCTTAGCCATGACGAATGTTGCAACGAGTATGAAACCCAAGGGGTCCTGAGAGATGACAAGGACAATACGCAGTCAAGCGGGGCGCAGCCTCGTAACTTGGATGATCCTGATTCTGGTTGCGGCGGGTCTGCTGTTCGCGGCCTACATCTGGGCCATGCTGAGCTGGAGCTACGCCAGCGGAGAGCGTGCCGGCTGGGTGCAGAAGCTGTCAGATAAGGGTTACATATGCAAAACATGGGAAGGCGAAATGGCCCTGGTTTCGCTGCCCGGCTCGATGCCCGAGAAGTTCATCTTCACGGTGTGGGACGACCAAACGGCGCAGAAGCTCCACGCCGTGATGGGCAAGCGGGTGGCACTCCACTACGAGCAGCACATCCGGCTTCCCACGTCCTGCTTCGGAGAAACCGAATATTTCGTGACGGACGTGAAGATAATCGAAGAGACTCCGGCGCCGTTGATCGTTCCGGGCAACACCGCCCCGCAGCCTCAGAAGTAGCTGCCGCAACAAGAGCAATACCCATCCGGACGATCTGCGGTTATGTGCCCATATGTGGAGACCATTGCCGAGACCTGTTTAGAGTGCTATATTGGGCTCTCAATAAACGGAGGTTTCATCAAATGGCACATGTGATTTTGGCGGAAACGTCCGCGAGTGTTTCTGAACTGAAAAAGAATCCGATGGCGACGGTCGCGGCCGGTGAAGGTTTTCCGGTGGCGATCTTGAACCGTAATGAGCCGACTTTCTATTGCGTTCCGGCGAAGGCTTATGAAGCGCTGATGGATAAGCTGGAAGACATGGAATTGAATGCCATCGCCGATGCGCGCCTGAAGGACGGCAAGAAGCTGGTGCAGATCAAGCTCGATGAGCTATAAACTGGCTTTCCATCCAGATGCGCTGCTGGAGTGGCGCAAGCTGGATGCAACGGTGAGCGAGCAGTTCAGGAAGAAATTGGCCGAACGTTTGCAACATCCGCGTGTTCCTGCGGCGAGGCTTGCGGGACAAAAGGATCGTTACAAAATCAAGCTGCGCAGCGTAGGGTACCGCCTGGTATACGAAGTGCGGGATGCCGTGTTGTTGGTGATTGTGGTTGCGGTCGGTAAACGGGAGCGAAATGCGGTATATCGCGTTGCGGCAAAACGTTAGGGAATGCCGATTTAATTTCTGTCGTGCGTGAAGGTTGCCTGCCCCCTTTCACGTCGATCATTGCGCCACCAAAACTAGCGAAGGGAGCAAGTCATGAAAAAGATCATACGTTTCGGATTGTGGATAATGTTGCTGACAGGCTCACTGTCAGCCATTGCCGCGGACGGCGTTCAGAAGGAAGAGGTCGCGCCGTTGCCGGCTGCCGAGGCGATACCCCGGCACACTCTGCTGAACGATAAATTGCGCGTTTCGCTCGGCGGGTTCTACGCTCTCACCAACACATCGGTCAGGCTCGATGCGAATACCGGCTTGGGCGCCGAGATCAACTTTGAGGACGCTCTCGGAATCGAAAATAGAAAACTTGTCGGAGAGGCCACCCTGTACTGGCGGTTTGGCGAGCGCTGGCGTATGGGCGTCGACTACTTCAGCATAAGCCGCAGCGGAAACCGTACCCTGAACAAGCAAGTGGAATGGGGCGGTCAAACCTTTCCCATCGGTGCCAACGTTAACTCTCAGACCAAGATCTCGGACTTGCGTACTACTGTCGGCTATTCGGTTTTTAAGCGATCCGACAAGGAAGTCGGGGTCGGTGCCGGATTACACTGGGCCGGCCTGAAGTTTTCGCTGGAAGAAACATCCGGTGCTGGTGCCGAGTCTGCGAGCGTAACGGCACCGCTGCCGGTCGTGTATATATACAGCAACGTCGCGTTGACCGATACCTGGGCCATGAGCACGCGCCTTGACTGGTTGTCGCTGAACTACGACAAGTACAGCGGCAATATCCGCGCTATAGGGTTCGACTTCATCTACCAGCCCTACACGCATGTCGCCTTCGGGGTGGGCTGGCACGCAATGATACTTGGGTTGACCGTAGAAAATCCCGACTCGCGGATGCAGGCACGGCTCGGTCTTCAAGGCCCGGCGGCGAACATGAGCTACTCGTTCTGAACGTCTTGGCGCATCGAACGTTCAGGAATGCATAATTCATGACAGGTATCGTTCTGATGAAGTGGCAGGTTTCGCCTGCTGCGGCATTCGTCTCGAACGTTTTCTTTAATGATGTCCCTGCGCACATTAAAGGTCCGGAACCAATGCATCCGGCGCTACAGCCAGTCAGCCAGCAGCACGCCGATGCCGATGGTGGTCTGCTTCCAGTTGTAGTCGATCATGGTTTCGCCATATCCGGTGAAAAGTTTGACATAGCCTTTGAGCCGAACATGGATGGGGAAGCTCCATGTGCCCTCCGCCGCACCGTAGCCTGTGCCGGTATTCAAGCGCCCAAGCAGGGTGAACTCCTGCCCGCCGCGCTTGTAGATTGCCGTGACATCGCCGTGACCCATGTAGCTATTGATGTCCGGGTTGTTATCGTCGGCGGCATCCTCCTCGAAGCGGTACCAGGGGCGGACGAGCAGAGCGAAATTGCCGCGCTCGAAACCGAACTGGGCATAGAAGCGATTCCAGCTGCGCGACAGCGGGTCGGCACGGCCGTTGGACTGGTGCACCAGACCCAGGTCGATGAACCGGCCGGTAAGGCCGAACAGGTCGTAGTGCGTGGGGATCACCAGGAACATCTCCGGCTGATAGTTGGTTTCGCGGAACGGCCGGGAGATCGTGGCGTTATAGACCTGCCACTGGTTCTGTTGGGTATAGGCAAACCATAGGTCTGCATGGGAGCCAAAAAGATTCTCGGCTCCCTTGGTCTTCAAGCTCAACTGAAACTCGGCCTCGCTGTTGTCAAGCTGCTGGGATACGGGGAGCGCCGGTTGCGAGGGTGTCTGGGGATAGTTGTTTGGATTGTCGGAGTAACGCACCGGCAGGATGAACAGCGGCCGGTACGGACGCACTCTCCACAACCCCTGCTTGGTCTCTGGTTCGAGCTCCCAACGCACGGAGAGCGCCGTCGGTGCGCTGGCACCCGCTGCAGTCGCTGACGCGGGACTCTCGTCGAGCTGTTGAAATGGCTCTTCGGGGATATTGCTACTGCCACGGCCTGCGCGCGTGTCATAACATTTCAGCCGCTCTTCTTTGCCCGCGATCAGATCACACCTGGTTGCATCAGCCGTCTCGGCGGCAAGCCCGGCCCGGCTGATCGAGACAAGAAAGATTGCGAGCGCGAAACGCGCAAACGATGGCCAAAAAGTTGGCGTGCTATGCTTGCTCATGCTGCATCCTCCTGATAGTAATATTGCTGCGCATGTATTCCGGCGAAGGCCGGAATGACGGCTGCTGAAAATGCATATGTAATGAAATATGGAAAGACCAATATTACCAGCCTCTGAGAGAATTATTGCATCATACTTATGTGCATCATCGGACAATTTAAGGAAGTGTCATGAGCAGAAACAGGAAAAGATTTGGCAAGTTCGGCGCTGTGTCCCTGCCACAACTCTCCACATCCGGCGTGATAGTCGCTGCGATATTCTCGGCTTTCATCTGCTTGATACTCGCGCCGTCGCCCATATTCGCCGCGGAATCCGGTGCTGCGCAGTCGCAGTCACAGGCGGATTACGTCGGCGCTGCCACATGCAAGCAGTGCCACGAGAGCGAGTTCAAGGCGTGGACGGGTTCGCATCACCAGCTCGCGATGCAGGAGGCAAATGCCACCACGGTGCTCGGCGATTTCGAAAATGCGAAGTTCAAGCATTACGATGTCGAATCGACTTTCTTCAAGCGCGACGGCAAGTTTATGGTGCGCACCGATGGTGCGGACGGCAAGCTGGCCGATTTTGAGATCAGCTATGTTTTCGGCGTCTGGCCGCTGCAGCAGTACCTGATCGGATTTCCCGGCGGTCGCTACCAGACGCTCGGTATCTCGTGGGACGCGCGCACGAAGAGCGAGGGCGGGCAGCGCTGGTTCCATATCTACGCGAACGAGAAGGTGGATCACCAGGATCAATTGCATTGGACAGGGCTGTATCAAAACTGGAATCTGGAATGCGCAGAGTGTCACTCGACCAATCTCAAAAAAGGTTATGACGCCGCCACTAATACCTACAAGACCACATACAACGAGATCAACGTGGCGTGCGAGGCTTGCCACGGCCCGGGTTCGCGCCACACCGAGTGGGCAAAACAGACGGGCTCGTCCTACTCGCCGGACGGCGACAAGGGTCTGGTGGTGTTGAAGTCGCGCTGGAACGAAGCGTGGAAATCACCGGCGGCGGATGCAAAGCATGCGCAGCGCGACCGGCCCGCCGATGCGACCGCGATGAATACCTGTGCCGCGTGCCATGCGCGCCGCTCGACCATCACCGAAGCCGGCACGCCCGGCGCGCCGCTCGCGGATACCCACAGGCTGGCCCTGCTCACGCCGCCGAACTACTACCCGGACGGGCAGCAGCGCGAAGAGGTCTACGTGTGGAATTCGTTCCTGCAAACCGCGATGTACCAGAAGGGCGTCACCTGCATGGACTGCCACGATGCGCACACATCCCTGCTGCGCGCCGAAGGCAACGCGTTGTGCACCCGCTGCCATAGCGCTGCGCTGTTCGACACGGACAAGCATCATTTTCACCAGACCGGATCAAGCGGCGCGCAATGCGTCGAGTGCCACATGCCGGCGCAGAACTATATGGTGATCGATGCGCGACGCGACCACGGTATGCGCGTGCCGCGCCCTGACCTGTCGAAATCGCTGGGCAGCCCGAATGCCTGCACCCAATGCCATGCCGGCAAAAAACCGGAGTGGGCCGCATCGGCGATGGACAAGTGGTATGGGAAGAAATGGCGCGCCCGCCCGCAATACGGTACCACGCTGCATGCCGCCACGACACAGGGCGTGAAGGCTGTGCCCGCACTGATGGCGCTCGCGCAGGATCCGGCCAGTCCGGCGATCCTGCGCGCCACCGCTGCATCGCTGGCGCAGCCGTTCATGCGCCCCGACCTGCTGCAGGCGGCGCGTATGCTGTTGCAGGACGCCGATCCTGAAGTGCGCATCGCCGGGCTTGGACTCATCGAACCAGTCGATCAGCTCAACCGTGTGCTGGCCGCCTCGCCGTTGCTGGCCGATCCGGTGCGCGGTGTGCGCATAGCGGCCGCAAACGTTCTCGCCGATGTGCCGGACGAGCAGATTCCCGCTGCGCGCCGCGACGCACGCACGCGCGCACTGAAAGAATATGTCGATGCCTTGCAGCAGGATGCAGACTGGCCGGCAGCGAACGTCAATCTAGGCAACCTCTACATGCGCCAGGGCCACAGCAAGGAAGCGATCGCGGCGTACCAGCGCGCGCTCTCGCTCGACGCGCGCTTCGCCGGCGCGTACGTGAACTTGGCCGATGCCTACCGCCAATCGGGTCGCGACGGCGAGGGCGAGAAACTGCTGCGGGGCGGCCTCGCGCTATTGCCGCGCGCAGCGAACTTGCACCATGTGCTCGGGTTGCTGCTGGTGCGCAAAGGTGACAATGCTGCGGCACTCAGGGAACTTGCAACGGCTGCGAAACTCGAGCCTGACAATTCCCGCTATGCCTATGTCTATGCCGTGGGGCTGCACTCCGCCGGCAAGCGCAGCGAGGCGCTCGCCGTGTTGCGCACAGCGGGCAAGCGCCACCCGTACGACCTGGAGATATTGAGAGCGCTCATTTCGATGAATCTCGAAGCCGGTGATAACAAGTCCGCGCTGCTATACGCGAAGAAGGCCGCTGAAGTGCTGCCGGACGATCAGGGGGTGAAGGCATTGGTGGCCAAGCTCGAAGGCAGGGGTTGATTTTGAATCTGTTCGCCAATGGGTTAGTATATGCACGCGACTGCCGATTTAAAGAAGCAACATGCAGCGAATTTCCGTGAATAAAAAATCTAAAAAGAAGGGTATGCATATGAAATCGAAAATAGCATTTGTGCTCGCCGTAATTATTGCCGGATTGGCTTTTATTGCCAGCCCGGCATTTGCTGCAGCCGCAAAGAAACCCAACATCGTCGTCATCTGGGGCGATGACGTCGGCTGGTTCAACATCAGTGCCTACAACATGGGCATGATGGGCTACAAGACCCCCAACATCGACCGCCTCGCCAAGGAAGGCGCCGTGTTCACCGATTGGTACGGCGAGCAGAGCTGCACCGCCGGACGCTCCGCGTTCCTCACCGGGCAGAGCGGCTTGCGTACCGGCAACCTCAAGGTCGGCTTGCCCGGCGCCAAGGAAGGTTTGCAGGCACGCGACGTCACGATCGCCCAGTTGCTCAAGGCGCAGGGCTACATGACCGCACAGTTCGGCAAGAATCACCTCGGCGATTCCGACGAATCGCTGCCGACCATGCACGGTTTCGACGAGTTCATGGGCTCGCTCTATCACCTCAATGCGGAGCAGGAGCCGGAGAACGTCGATTACTTCAAGGATCCGGCGCTGAAAAAGAAATTCGGCACGCGCGGTGTGATCCACACCTGGGCGAATGCTGACGGCACACAGCGGATCGAGAGCACCGGCCCGCTCACCATCAAGCGCATGGAGACGATAGACGAGGAAGTGACCAAGGCCTCGCTGGACTATCTCGACAAGGCCGCAAAGTCGGGCAAGCCGTTCTTCCTGTGGTGGAACTCCACCCGCATGCACATCTTCACGCACCTGAAGAAAGAGAGCCAGGGCGTTACCGGACTCGGCACCTATCCTGACGGCATGGTCGAGCACGACGGCCAGGTTGGACAGTTGCTCGACAAGCTCAAGGAACTCGGCCTCGAAGACAACACCATCGTGATGTATTCCACCGACAACGGTGCGGAGAAATTCTCCTGGCCCGATGGCGGCACGGCACCGTTCCGCGGTGAAAAGAACGAGAACTGGGAAGGCGGCTACCGCGTGCCCACCCTGATCCGCTGGCCCGGCACCATCAAGCCCGGCACGGTCAGCAACGACATATTCTCGCACATGGACATGTTGCCCACGCTCATGGCCGCAGCGGGCGTTCCGGACGTCAAGGAGCAACTGCTGAAAGGCATGAAGGTCGGCAGCAAGACCTTCAAGGTGCACCTCGACGGTTACAACATCACCGACACGCTCGCCGGCAAAGCGCCCGATCCGCGCCATGAGTTCTTCTATTTTACTGACGACGGCAAACTGGCGGCGCTGCGCTTCGACCAGTGGAAGATGGTGTTCCAGGAGCAGCGCGCGCATGGCTTCGATGCCTGGTCGGAACCGTTCGTGGAGCGGCGCATACCCTTGATCTTCAACCTCCGCAGCGATCCGTTCGAAGAGGCTCAACACACCGCCATGGACTACCAGCACTGGATGCTTGACCGCGTGTTCCTGCTGGTGCCGGCGCAGCAGTACGTTGGCAAGTTCCTGGCCACGTTCAAGGAATTCCCGCCGAGCCAGAAAGTCGGCAGCTTCAGTCTCGATCAGGTGATGGAGCAGCTCTCGTCCCCAGCCAAGGGCAGCAACTGACGCTAGGCTAAAGGCTGAATCAAACCACCGGGCCGCACCCGTTCAAACTGGGTGCGGCCTTTCTCATTAAGAAAATTCATCCTGATGCCGCAGCCTCAAGCAAGTCAACGGAGACGATCCCTTCACCACACAACCTCGCAAGGGTGAAGTCAACGAACCAATCAGTCAGAGTTAAGGAGCAATAATGAAAACTATACGCAGACAAAATATTATCGCCGCCGCACTCGTTAGTGCGCTGGCGAGTTGTTGCTTCGCGTTCCTTGTTGTCGGTATATCGGGGTGTTCAAGTGAGCCAGCGAAGACAGGCAAGGAGCAGCTTCAGGCAAACGTGATTGATTTGCGCGACAAGTTGCGTAACACAATCAAGGATGCCGGGAGACTTCAGCAGATGCAGGCAATCGTTGATCAAAATGCAGCAGAAATGCAGTTGGGATTTGAAGAGTTTGCAAGGCTACGCAAGGAGGAAGTGCGTCTTAATGCGAATTATGACGCGTCGCAGGATGAGTTCCGGCAACTCGGCGATCGCATCCATTCAGCGCGTAAGGAGAATCGCTCTTTGGTCATACACACACGCATGGCACTCGCACAACTGACAACCGACGACGAGTGGAAAAAGATCACCTCTCGCGACTTGGCAATTTTTAACAACTGAGGAGCACAACTACGATGTTATGGGCAATGTTGTATTACTATTTATCCTCCGGTGCTGGTAGTGGGTTGGTTTATGATATTGAAGCGCCCGTCAAACAGCACGTCAAGGTTGAAGCAACGGTCAAGCAGATCATTGCGATCAATAAAGAGATGCTGAAAGAAGACGCAGCGCTCGTCAAAGATACTGAGAAAGCCAAAAAAGAATTAGCCAACATCCATGCAAACCGGCTTGCCTCCGAGAGTGATTTTGCAGAAGCTTTCGCGGCGCTCGACGAGAAACGCGCCCTTACCCGTGAAAAGATCCTGGATGGCCGCTTCAAAATGCGCGAGCTGATGACCGCCGAAGAGTGGCGCAGCGTGTATGCAG
>Ga0315271_10003244_pt1 | contig 10304 bp, 7 predicted proteins | sample C3_top_MG_FD_204664 | JGI IMG/M metagenome (GOLD analysis project Ga0315271, IMG submission 204664) | Sediment microbial communities from Yellowstone Lake, YNP, Wyoming, USA - C3_top | ecosystem: Environmental > Aquatic > Freshwater > Lake > Sediment | place: USA: Wyoming | collected 2017-08-01
GGAAGAAGTGATCGACCCCCTCCGAATCCGGCATTAACAATCCGGATTGGAGCGCCGGGTTCACGGATATTGTCAAAGGGGCGCGAAACAGTTGGGAACCCATCAACAGCAGCCCCAGACCAGCGATGGACACCAACGGCTGGCCCATGGGCGACGGGGCCTATGTCTTCCAGGAAAGCCTGAACCAGGGCCTGGATATCGATCCGCTGATGCGCGGGCGGGTGAGCTTTTCGTTCAAAGGAAAAGCGACTGTGTCGCTCCAAGGCAACGCGAGTTCTCTCGCCTACACCTACAATGCCACCAGCAATCTGACGACCGGATCGTTCACCGTGCGCAGCAACGGCTGGAACGCCTCGTTCATTCGCTTTGCCAACACCACCCGAGATGGCCAGGCCGGCGGTCCACCGGGCCTCACCGATCTGCGATTGATGCGGCCCACCGCGCCGGATGCCGCCACCAGTTATGGATCGGAGACCAGTTTATTCACCTCACAGCTGCTAGACGCGATGGGCCACTTCACCGTAATCCGCCACCAACTGGTCGCCAACCAGCAACTGAATTGGCCGGAACGCACCCGGCCGGCCTATTTCAACCAGAGCGGAGGGACCGTCAGCTCCCCCCATTTTGGTGTCGGAGGCGACTCGAATAACGGCCCCTCCTGGGAACACAAAATCCTGTTCGCCAATGAATCCGGCAGGGATTTGATGATCAGCATTCCCACGGTCGCCTCTGGCCGCACCCCGAATGACAGCAGCAGTTACCTTTGGAAGCTCGCCAACCTGATTCGCTACGGGTCGGATGGTGTGGAGCCCTATGCCGGCCCGGTGGCAAACCCGGTGTATCCGCCGCTCAACCCCAATCTTCGGGTTTATCTCGAACTGGAGAACGAGCTATGGAATTGGGGCGGTGTTTTTTACACCGACTTTGGCAACATCAACGCAATTACCGCCCAGGATGCGGACGCCAACAACTCGGATTTTCAGGCGATCAACTTCGACAACCTTTCAACGGCAAAGGATACCGGCGGGAATTACGTCAGCATGAATACCTGGCGCTATCGCAAGATCATCCTGCGTCTGTTTCAAATCAGCGACATCTTCCGCGCGACGTTCGGGGACGACGCGATGATGAGCCGGATTCGCCCGATCTATGAATGGCAATACGACAACGCCAATGACACCGCGCGACTGGCGTTGACGTTTGCAGATCGCTACTTCAACAACGGCGATGGGCAGCCGCATGTAACCACTCCCCAACCGGTCAGTCATTGGCTTTGGGGCGGCGGCGGCGCTTCCTATTACGGCGCCGTGAACGGCAACGGTCTCACCACACTGCTTTCCAATTCGGACTTCGCCCTGCCCGGCCTGACCTCGGCTGGCTATCAACCGGCCCCTACGGGAGGCGTCTGGAATTTCACCGGGACAGCGGGAATCGCCCGCGACGGCGGTGCCAGTGACGATATCCCCCCGCCCTATCATGGCGGCCAGGCCGGCTACATCACCGACCGCGGCCAGGCATCCATTTCCGTCACCTTTCCCAACTCGTTTACCTCATCGGCCTTTGGAGTTTCCTTCAAAGCGGTAAACCGCACCAAGACCTCGGCCGCCAGCGCGGACCGTGAGAACCTTCGCGTTTACCTCGACACCACCAACGACATCACCGCCCGAACCTTCAGTCAGGGCAACGGCTATACTCCGGCCGCCTACGATCCTTCGTATCCCTGGACGGCTAACAACGTGTTTTGGACACACTCCGAATACTACTTCACCCGATCCTTCAGCGTTCAACCGGGCAGCACGCACACGATCACCTTCCGCGGTTTTGGAGACACCGGAAACGCTTCGGCCACGAATCAGACGGTGTTCCTGGGGGAAGTGCGAGTGACCTCAGTGGACCGCATTTTCGAGGACGGCATGCCGGGCGGCGGCGAGGCGACCGGCCAACCGCTTGGCCAAAACATCCGCCGTGTCATGAATGTGGAAGCCTCCTGGGCCAAAGCCTTCGGCCTGGAACAGATCTGTTACGAAAGCGGTTGGTCGCTGGGCGGCGACGATGGCGGTTCCTGGGTTCAACTCCGCGCCAAATACGGGGATCCACGAACCGCGGGTGTGCAGGGCCGGTTCAGGGATTACTTCCACCTCTCGGGCTCGGCGGTGAACGTGTTCGGAACCTATGCGCAATGGCCGAGTTGGTCGGATTATTACGCGGAACAAGGGCTCCTCAATTCGGGTACATATCCGATTATCCAGGGCATTGACGACGGGGCCAACCATCTGCCGGCTGAACCCGATAACGGCACCCTGACCCCGGCGGTGCTGGGCCCCGTGCAATGCACGTTAGGTGACCGCGCCAACCTGGCCCAGGGGCAGATCACCGGCGCGGGAGGCTGGCTGGCCTGGAACCTGGTGGCAACCCGAAGCGGTGATTATTCAGTCACACTCACCAGCGCCGGCACCAACGGGAACGCCATCCTGTTGTTCGATGACCAGGCACTGGCATCCAGCTCGGCAACCAGCACGATTTCGGTTCCGTCCGTTCGGATCACGCAAGGGTTTCACAGCCTGAAAGTGCGCAGCGTAGGCACAAACACGTTCCAAGTGCAGAAGATCACGATTTCGGGAGTCGGCGCCCCCGCCAGCCCAGCCATTACCTCGATGGCGGATGGCGATAGCCAGGCGGCTTTGATCTGGAACCCGGTTGCCGGGGCCGCTGCTTACGAGGTGCGCTACGGGATCGCGCCGGGCGTTTACACCACCATTCTGGATGCGGGCGCCGCCACCAACCTCACCATCGCCGGACTCACCAACAACCAGCAGTATTATTTCGTGGTGATTGCCTCCAACCAGGCCGGGGACAGCCTGCCTTCTGCGGAACGTGGCGTCATTCCTCTCGGAGCCGGCCAGTCGGGCCGAATCGCCATCTGGGAATTCAACGGCTACACCGGGAGCGAAACCAACGCCGCCGCCGCTTCCGCCTCCTCGCGCATCACGACGACGCGCCTCGCCCGCGGAACGGGTTTGACCCCCAGCCAGAGCAGTTGGGCGGCCTCGTTTCGGGTCAATCGCTTCGCCAGCGAGGCTGCCAGCAGCGCGGGAAACAACTATGGCACAAATCTCGCAACTGCCATCACGCGCAACCAATATTATCAATTCACTATCACTCCGGTCGCGGGGCAGGCTGCCAGCCTGCAACACTTGGTCTTCCGGGCGATGTTTCAAAACGGCGCCGGGGGGGCAGGCATCACCTGGAGCACCAACGGCACCATTTTTAGCCCGGGACAGTTGGCCACCGGTTCAGCCGCCAGCAGTACCGCACCCTGGACGGTCGATCTCTCAGGCCAGTCCGCGCTACAGAATTGCACCGTAGCAATCACGATTCGCATCTACCTTTTTGGCCTGGGCGCCTACCAGGTCAGCGGACTCGGCGATGTTTCGGGCGATGATATCCACCTGATCGGTATGATGTCACCCCTGGCCGTCCCGCTGAGCATTCGAGCTATACTGCCGGACTCGATTGAACTCTCCTGGCCGAATAACGGCGCGCTCTTCCATGTGGAAGCCGCCGCCGCGCCAGACCAACCCGCGCCCTGGGATCCAGTGAACCTCAGCCCGCAACTCAACCAAGGTCAGTGGCTCCTCACGTTGCCCATCGACACGGTGACCCGCTTCTTTCGGCTGTCGCCGTAGGGCGCTCATCAACTGGTTGTCCAATCCCCGGATTTCCAAAACGTTTTCAGTGCCTGCCCTGTCGCGGCGGCACCAAGCGGAGGTTCGAGGAACTCGACCAGGAATTGGATGACGCTTTCAAGGTGTGGTGGCGGAGTTCTTTGCCCAATCTTTCGCCAAAATGCCGACCACCCCTGAACCTTGGCCGGGTCGCGCGCAAAGGCTGGCGTTAAACCAACGGGCAATCCTCGCGGAAATGGAGTGCCGCGACGTTGAAATGTCCCGGCAATGGCCTCGGCCAGGAGCCTGCCTTCAAATGAGAAATTCAGCGCGAGATAATGGAGGTCGAAGTAATCCTTGAATCGCGAGTTCAACATGCCCAGTTCAACCAATGCCTCGAGTTTTTCGGCCACAACGGTTTCGCGGGAATACGCTCGCAACTTGGGGGCGGCCATTCCCAGAAGAACGGGGAAAGTGACCTCTTCTGGCATGACCAGCAGCGCGTCACCGAACCCAACGTCCACCTGTAGTGGGATCATCGCCTTGCCAATGCTCGCCCGCAGCTTGACCCGGATGCCGGCATATTCATCCTGCGCACGAATATCCTCACAGGTGACGCTGTGCGGGTCGAAGTCAACACCATCAACCTCAACATCCATTCGGCAGAACTCGCGGAAGATTTCCGCCAGCCGGTCTGCCGAAGGATGCCCGAATCCCAGCAGATCCAAGTCCCGGGTGACCCGGTGAAGGGTGGGTTCCCACAGCGCAAAAAGCATGGCTCCCTTGAGAACAAATTGTTCTCGATGCCGAGAGCAGGCCAACCGATAGAGCAGACGCTCCAAGGCGAATCGCACCAGCAGCACATTGAAGTCTTCGCCCGTTTTCGCCCGTCGCTGGGCCAAGCGGGCGAGAACCGAAGCGGACAGATTTTTCATTCGAGACTATCGAAGTAGGGACGCATGACATTGAGCACCCGGCAGACCTCGGCGCAACGCCAAAGTTCCTCGGAGGTGGTTTGCTTTTTTCTCCACGCGTCCCGCAAGGCCTCGACGGCGATGTTAACACCAATACGATTGCGGAATCGAAAACAGTCGGCGATGGTCTTGGCGATAGAATAGACCGGCACGGACACTCCCTGGATGACATGCCGCTCAATGTCAGTTGCCATCATCGGCGCAGAGAAGCGTGCGATGCGCAGGGCTGGCGCGCTGGATCTGGGCGGCCGTGTTCCCCGAGGAATCGCAACCCACACCTCGGCAGGGTTCTCTGTGGTAAGATCATGGAACCTCAGTGCGGACAGCAGGCAGACGACGCCCTTGGGAACCAGCTTCGCTGCTTCGGCCAGCGAGTGGTTCTCAGTGAGAGCGGCGTCCGCACAGACATAAAGCCCACGACCGGTCTTTAGCAACTCCCCACCATCCACGAGCTTCTTGAGATAGACCCTCGGGATTCCCGCCGTTTGCAGGTCGCGCGGACGAAGCAGCCCGAGTTTTCGCACGAGCTTCAGCAGCTCTACCGTGTGATTTGTTGCCACGCGGTCAGTATTACACAATGCACCTAGATGGCAATAAATGAATACATTTTGTAAAGCATCGATCTCCCGGGATCGACTGTGGCGGGAGCACATTCGCCAACGCAGGCCTCCGCACCAAAGAACTGTCTGAAACTCAAACTGGTTGTAGGAGCCGACGTCAGGAGTCTCCATTGTCCCGGCGTTTCTGAGTCTCTTTGGTGTAATGTTAGAGCCTCCTGACGTCGGCTGCCACTTTTCAAACAAGGTCTACCCGCCCGCAAACACCGGCCTGAAACCGGCCTCGGTCAGAATCCGGGCGACAGCTTCGCGCTGGTCGCCCTGAATTTCGATTTGGCCGTCCTTCACGGTGCCTCCTGTGCCGCAGGTTTTCTGCATTTTCCGGGCAAGTTGCTCTTTCTCGGGCAGGCCGATTCCAACGAAGTTCTTAACCACCGTCACAGTCTTGCCTCCGCGCCCGGCCTTCTGCCGGATGATATCGACGCGACCTCGATTCTTGCGGGGAGCTTCGGTGCGGCTCGGTGCGGGCAGCTCCGGGCCCGGCGGCAATCCCTCATTGCTCAGGGAGGCAAAAGGGTTCTGCCCAAATTCCTGCGGGCTTGCGCTGTTCTTTTCGTCGCTCGTCATGAGGTCATACCATTGACTGAAATTGGACTTTCCGCCAAGGACGAAGGCCCGGATAGGGCGTTTGGTGACGCCAGGAGATGTAGAAGGCAACCGCGAGGAGTCCGCTGCCAGCGACGTAGCCTGACGCATCAAGTTGGGTAGTTTCCACTCCGCGCAGGTGCAGCAGGACACCAAGGCCGTTGCTCAGCGCATGCCAGAGCATCGCCGGATAGATGGAACCGGTGAGGATAGTCAGCAGAGCGAGAAAGACGCCCAGCACCGCCGTGGGCACAAAACGAAACAGGGCGATGTGGAAAATCCCGAAAATGGCGCCCACAACCAGGGCCAGGACCAAGGGATGCAAACGCCGCCGCAGACCGTGAAGCAGCACGCCGCGGAAAGTGATTTCCTCGAAAATTCCGGGCAGCACCGTCATGAAGAAAAGGAGTTGGGCAGCGGGAACGCCCTTGGGGAGCAGACTTTCTTCGAAGCCCTCCAGCATTTTCTCGGGGACCGGCAGCAGGAAACTGGTGAGGGTGAACAGGCCCGAAGCCACGATCAGGCCGCCCGGCACGCCGAGAAGCACCGCAGGCCAAATGATGGGCCGAGGCAGGCGCAACGCCAGCGTTGCAACCGGGTTCAAGCGGTATCGCCAGATCATCAGGCAGCAGGCCCCGAAGAACAGGCCGATCAGGTTTACAACCAACTGAACCCGGAGATCCGCGGTTTGCGTGTAGTTGCTGACGATTAACAGCAAGGCCCAGAGCACGGCGAACCAGCGCAGCACGTGGCGCTCGAACAAGGCAGCTCCGCCGGTGAATTGGACCGCATCGGTTTCGTTGGCGGTGATGAGTCGCTCGGAGGAGAGCACGCGCACTCCAAGCCGGCTGATCCCCATCGCGGCCCCGGCAGTAATCACCCAGGCGAGAACCATCATCGGCCAGTCGAATGTTCCGATGAGGACTTCTTTTACCGCCACACTCAGGTTGGCGATCGGCACCGCCACAATCGCGGAACGCAGAGGAATCGGCAGCATGGCCGCCAGGGCCGGCACGAGGCCCAGGATAAACACCGGAAAGAAGTAGAGCTGCGCCTCCTTGTAGCTGCGCGACAGGCCAGACACGAGCAGGAGAAGGTTTGCAACGAGAGCCACCAACGGCAGGTAAAGCAGCAGCAGCAGCGCGACGGTCCACGGCGTGACCGCGGCGGCCAGATTCACCGGCACCGGCAGCAGCTTGAATCCGACGCACAGCAGCAGGTTTCCCGCCTGAAGCATTGTAATCATGACGCCCAGCGCCACGATGACCAGCCGTTTGGCCGATAGAATATCGAGGCGCCGGGCGGACGTGGTCAGGAGGGTCTCCAGCGTGCCGCGTTCCTTCTCGCCGGCGAGGGAGTCCGTCGCCACCACCGCCCCGCCCATCAAAACGAACATCAGCACGAACAACGTCACCGTGCGCCCCAAAGTCAGGCCCGCGATGTGACCCGTGGAGGCCAGGTTGTTTTCCGTGATCTTGCCGAGGCTCGCGGGATTGATCGGGAAGCGTTCGGCGACGAGCAGACCGGCCTGGCGCTCCCGGCGTGTTTCCCTGAAAACCTCGAGCATGCGATTCAAAGCCGCCAGGGAAACATCGCGATCACCGCGAATAATCACCCGGACCACGGGAAGGTTCACCGCCGGTTTTTCCTCCGCCTCAAGGTCGGCATCGGACCGCGGGTGAGCCTCGGCACCCGCAAGGTTCGTGCGGCTGGAGAAGCCGTTTGTTTCCGCCAGAAATTCCGCATACGTCAGACCTTCCAACACGAGGTCCAGGTCACCCCGGTGCAGCGCCCCAAGCGGATCGGCCGTGGGCTCCTCAATGAAATTAAACCGCGGACCCGAGGGCTTATTGGTTCCGGCGAGCGGCGGCAGTTGCCGGGCGGCCTCAGTCAAAACGCGAACAGCATTGGACTGAGAACCGGTGATGGCGAAGCGGGCTGGCGTTTTTTCCAGCGTCTGTTCCCGCTTCTTCACACTCCACGTGGAAGCCAGCAGGAGCAGCGGCGTCACCAGCAGAGGCAGCAGGATCGAAGTGATCAGGATGCGGCGGTCGCGCAAGACCATGCGCAACTCCGTCCGAAACAGGGTGATGACCACACGCCAATCAGGCTTCATGCGCGGCAGCGGGTTGCGGTGACTGAGTGGCCTGGTTCACAAAATGCACAAAGATGTCCTCGAGGTAATGTTTCCCCGTCGCCGTGCGGAGGTTGGCCAGGGTGTCGCACGCGTGGATTTTCCCCCGATGAATAATCGCTATACGGTCGCAGAGCTGCTCAGCCTCGCTCATGATATGCGTGGAGAACAGGATGGTTTTGCCTTCGTCGCGGAACTGGCCGATGAGCTTGCGCATCTCCAGGGCATTGAGAACGTCCAAACCCACCGTGGGCTCGTCGAAAATAAGCACCGGCGGATCGTGGGCGACCGTGCGCGCGATGGAAACTTTTTGTTTCATGCCCTGCGAAAGCCGTTCGACGCGCGCGTCGGCATATTCAGCAATGCCAAAGCGTCGGACAAGTTCCTCGACGCGATCGCGCACGCGATCCCCGGGGACGCCGTTGATGCGCGCGAAAAAGTCGAGGGTTTCCCGGGCCGTCAGGCGCGGATAGAGCGCGGTGGTCGAAGAATTGAATCCCAGGTTGCGGCGGACAGCCTCGGGATCCTTGGCCACATCATGCCCCATAACCGTGGCCAGACCGGAAGTCGGCTGCAGGATCGTCGCGAGCATGCGCAGGGTCGTGGTCTTGCCAGCCCCGTTGGCCCCGAGCAACCCGAAAATCTGGCCCGGGAAACACTCAAAATCGACGCCTTCCACAGCCTTGAGCGGTCCGCGGCTTTCGTCGTAGAAGACTTTGGTGAGACCGGAAACGAAGACGGGAGCGTTCATGCGATACCTTGAGTTGTGTCGGATGGGGCAACACGGCGCCGGAGCAACTTCTCGCGCAGCAGTTTGAAGAGGCTGCCGTTGTAGGAGCCCAGGACGACATCCTCGAACCGGAGGACAAACGCGGCGAGCCGGAGGAATAACGCGATCAGAATGAGCGAAATCAAAACCGTGATAGCGATCGGCAACACCGGGAAACTGCCGGACACCGCCTCGCGCACCATCAGGGTGACATTTGCCACCGGCACCAGGGCCATGGAAACCGAAAGCCGGGCGCCGGGCGCCTGCAACATCACCACGGGCAGGAGGATCAGCATGTAAAACGGCGTGATCATCGCCTGCCCTTCCTTAAACGTGCGGGCGAATGCGGCGAAAACCATCATGCCGGCGGCGATAAACCCGGCGAGCAGAACCGCGGCAAGAATGGCGATCGGGATCACCCCCGGGGCAATCGTGAAGTCGATTACTTTCCCGGCTTTCTCCATTAGCGGTGCGAAAACTGGCCGGGCAGTCAGCATCACCGCCAACAGATTCAAGAGCCCGGCAACACCGCCGATGGTGGCCACATACAGATACTTGGCGGTGACAATGTTCAGGCGCGTGGCCGAAGTGGAGATCAAGGTTTCCCAAGTCTGGCGTTCACGCTCGCCGGCGAGGGAATCCACGGCCGGATAAAAGCAGCCGACAGCGACCATCACGACAAAAATCACCGGTGCCAGCAAGCCGAGAATGAACGAACCAAGCTGGCGGCTGGAAGCAACGTTCTGGCTTGCCAGGGTAAAGCCCTGCCACTGTTCCGCTGGGATGCCGCGCCACCGGGCCTCGCGCGCGAGCCACTCGGCCCGATATTTCTCGATGACCCCGCCAAGCTGCTCGCGAGCGGTCACACTGAGATCCCGTGTTCGGTTGCAGGTGATGCGCGCCTCGAAATTCCCGGGGAGAGCAGCCGCAGGTCCGGCGGCGGGCACGAATTCAAGAAAGGCATCGATACGCCCCTCGCGAACGTGCGCCTCGGCCTCCGCAACGGTCACGTTCATGGCTAGGAACTCAAAACGCGGATCGCGCTGCAGTGCTTTGCGAAGCCCCGGATGACCGCCGGGCCAGGCTTTGAGCATGACCTGCGCCTTGATGCCCTCCGTTTGCCCCATCACAAACATCATCGCCGTGAACACACACCAGAGCAGAAAAGGATAGAGACAAACTGGAATCAGGATGCTGTTGATCACGATCGTCCGCTCGCGCAAGGCGGCGCGCAACTCGCGAACATACAACGTCCTCACCTGCGGCCAGTTGAGGCGCGATTTGGCGTTATCGGCAGTGTCTGCCATGCGTATTCATTCCATTGTTTTAGCACGGCGAGATTGGCAGATCGGGACGACCGGTGGAAGCAGAAAGGGTGCACTGACCGGCTCACATTTCCCTTCCCCGCCTCCCCCTGGGGTTGGAGTTTGCCCCCTTTGCGAAATTGGCGAACTTGGCGTGATGCCCTCCACAGTTTGGGGGCGCCCCCCCCCCCCCCCCCCCCCCCCCCCCCCCGCCCCCCGGGACTAAAACCAGCGAAAAGTAGAGAGAGGGGGAGAT
>Ga0315271_10003245_pt1 | contig 10303 bp, 7 predicted proteins | sample C3_top_MG_FD_204664 | JGI IMG/M metagenome (GOLD analysis project Ga0315271, IMG submission 204664) | Sediment microbial communities from Yellowstone Lake, YNP, Wyoming, USA - C3_top | ecosystem: Environmental > Aquatic > Freshwater > Lake > Sediment | place: USA: Wyoming | collected 2017-08-01
GGCCTCGAGAGGGAACGATCCCAGCTCGGCGACGAGGGGCTCTTCGCCGGGATCCGGACCTTCCCGATCCTTTCTCTGTGTGGCTACCTGGCGGCCGCGGCAGCCGGGAAGGGCGTGCCGCTGGCGCTGCCGGCAACCCTTCTGGCGATCGGGGCCCTGGCCGTGGCTTCGTACGTGCGCACGGCGGACCGGCACTCCGGCGCCACCACGGAGGTCGTGGCCATCGCAGCACCGCTGCTCGGCGCTCTCGTCGCGTGGGGAGAGGCGCCCTTCGCCGCGTCTGTGGCCGTGCTGGTGACGTTGCTCCTCACCCTCAAGGCTCCCCTCCACAAGATCGCCGGAAGCATCACCGAAGACGAGATCGTGTCGATTCTCAAGTTCGGGATTGTCGCGGTGGTGCTGGTGCCACTGCTGCCCGATCGTGCCTTCGGGCCGTACGCGGCCATCGTTCCGCGCCACGTCGGGATCGTTGTGGTGACCGTGTCGGCCGTGAGCCTCCTCGGTTACCTGTTGGTACGGCTGCTGGGCGGCCGGACCGGATGGCCTCTTGCGGGCCTCCTCGGCGGCCTGGTCAGTTCCACGGCCGTGACGCTCTCCTTCTCGCAAAAGGCGCGTTCGCTTCCGGCCATTCGCCGCCCCCTGGCGGCGGGGGTCCTGCTGGCCTGCACGGTCCTCTATCTTCGCGGGCTCCTCTTCATGACCCTCTTCGATCAGGCCCTCGGCCTCTACCTGGCACCGCGCCTCCTCGCGATCTTCGCCGTGTGCGGCGCCTTTGCCGCTGCCCAGCTCCGCCGGCGCCCGGGCGAGGGCTCGGAAGCGGTGGTCCTCGGCAACCCGGCGGAGCTGGGCCGAGCCGTAGGCATGGGACTGCTCTTTGCCGCGATCTTGTTGATGTCGAGGGCGGCTCAGGCTGAGCTCGGAACCCGGGGACTTTGGGCCGCCGGCGCGCTCGGCGGGCTGGTGGACGTCGACTCCGTGGCTCTCGCGGCGGCCCGCCTCCGGCAGCAGGGTCTGGCTTCGGTCGAAGCCGCGGGGGGATCGTTCCTCCTGGCCTCGCTCTCGAACACGCTGGTGAAGGGCACGCTCGCCGCCGCCATCGGAGGGCGGGAGTTCGCATGGCGCGTGCTCCCTGCCCTGGCGGCCGTCACGGCTGCGACCGTGGCGGCGCTCATGCTCGGCTAGACGCTCAGCAGCAGGCCGAGCCGGAGAACCAGTTCCTCACGCCCTGCGGCGGTCGGTGACGTCCTGAACGACACACACGACACCGACGATCGTTCCCTTGGCGTCGCGGAGCGGGCGGAACCTCCTCGAGAGCCACCGCGGCTCGGCGCGCCCTTCCGTGGCGAACGGCATGTCCGGCGCGTCGACGGCCTCGCCGGCCAGAGCACGCTCGAGAAGTGGAGGCGCCCCCACGTCATGGGAGGCTGGGAAGCCCTCCCCCGCCTTGCGCCCGAGGAGACTGTCCTCCGCCTGTCCCGTCATTTCCTCCAGGGCCCGATTCCAGACCTGGTACCGCAGTTCCGCATCGCAGACGAGGATCCCGTCGGCGGCGCTCGACACGATCTCCCGACTCAGCTGGGCAGCGTCGCGGAGAGCCTCCTCTGCCCGCCTCTGTGCCGTGATATCGGTGGCCACCCCGAGAACCTGGCGGGCAACGCCGTTCGCGTCCAGCAGAGGCCGCTTGATCGTGCGCAGCCAGCGCTTCCTGCCTTGAGAGTCGGTGCTGACTTCCTCGGGGATCAGGATCTCCCGCCCGGATTCCATGGCCTCCAGGTCCGACCGGCGAAACGCCGCGGCCTCGGCGGGATCGACCGACAGATCGGCGTCGGTCTTTCCGAGGACACCCTCGACGGTGGTGCCGAAGGCCGCCGCGCCCGCTCGATTGGCGAGCGTGTAGCGTCCCTCCCTGTCCTTGGCGAAGATCAGATCCGGGCTGATGTCCACGACCTGCCTCAGGAAGGCGCGCTGCTGCTCGAGTGCGTGCTCGGCCGCGACGCGTTCCGTGACGTCCTGGCTCATGCCCAGGAGGCAGGCCTCGCCATCCAGCTCCACGATATCGAGAGAGACGAGGACGTCGCGAATCTCACCGGTCTTGGTGGTCACTCTCAGGGGGACGTCCCGGATGGATCCCGCCTGGCGCAGCTCGTCGATCGCCCGGGCTCGAGCTTCCGCGGATGGCCAGAAGGGAAAGTCCACCGAAGTTCTCCCCACCAGCTCCTCCCGGCTGAAGCCGACGAGGCGGAGGTAGGCGTCGTTGACGTACAAGTATCGGCCTTCGGCGAGCGTGCTGATCGTGAGGGCGGCCGGGCTCAGCCGGAATGCCGTCGAGAAACGCGCCTCCGACTGGCGAAGCGCGGCCTCAGCGCGGTAGCGCGCCGTCAGGTCCGTGGCGACCCCCGTGACACCCAATACCGCGCCGTCGGCGCCTCTCAGAGGGGAGTAGGCGCACTCGTAGGTGAACGAGCCCACGGTGCCGGCGCTGACCAGGCTCTCTCCTCCGAGGGCGCGGCGGACGCTGTCGAGAATCTGGGGGTAGTCTCGATAGACTTCGAAGATCGATCGCCCAACGACTTCCTTGGGCTTCAGGCCGAGGGAGGACAACCCACTTCCTTCCGAGAGCGTGAAGACACCGTCCCGGTCGACCGCCCAGAGGATGATGGGGGCGGAGGTGACGATCATGCGGATGTGATCGGTGCTCTGCCACAGGGATGATTCCGCCAGGGTGCGCTCCGTGACGTCGCTGAGGAGGGCCAGAAAGGCCAGTCGCCCGCCCACCTGCATCCGCCCCACGGAGATCTCCACGTCCAGGGGGCGGCCATCCTTCCGTCGGTGGCGGAACGCGCCGAGCTCGACCATGCCCGTCGCTGCCGCGTTCGCGGACAGGCCGCGGAGCTGGTCGAGGAAGCGGGGCAACTCCTCGAGCGGGCTCAGGTCTCCGATGGTCTTTCCGACGAGTTCCTGGGCAGAGTAGGCGTAGTGGCGGGCCGCCGCGGCATTCGCCGACAGAATGACGAGGGTTTCCCTGTCGAACACGATGGCCGGCTGCGGGTTCGTGTCGAAGAGAAGATGGTTCAGGACACTGCCGATATCGGCGGTGGTGCGGGATTCCGGCATGGCTGGATCCGGAATTCTACCACGTGCCGCGCGGCGATCAGCGAGACGCCCACCCGGGCTCGCGGGAGTGGCGCTTACTGTCCCGTGTCGTCGGCGGAAGGGCCGTAGACCGAAGGCACCCTGCCTCCCATGGGCCGGAGGTAGGTCGTGAGCTGCCCGCGGTGATGGATCGAGTCGAAGAGGAATCCCCAGACCATGGGACCGACGGCGTCCTCCCAGACGACACTCCCTCCCATCAGGAACTGACCCCTCTTCCGCCAACCGGCTTCGTCCATGCGCCCGAGCCGCTCGTTCACGTTGGCCGCGTCGCGCTCGAAGGACGCGACGATCTCTTCGACACGCGCCGGGGGGGGCGTCGCCGCCCACTCGATCGTGCCCGTGTCCAGGAGCGTGACGATTGCCGCCTCCGACTGCGCCAGCATCCACGCGAGCTCCGCCGCGGTCCGTCCCTTCGGGTCTGGGCGATAGTCGCGCTTGTCGTTGGGGACGGCTTTCAGCACGCGCACGAATGCCGGCAGCTCCGCCTTGCGACGTTCGATACAGAATTCCAGCAGGGTCATGGCGCCTCCTCCAAGTGGCATGAGGATATGCGAATAAAAAGCGAAAGGCAAGGGGAAGGGGCGCATCCCGTTGCGGCCCCGGGCGCGCTGTTAGAATGGCCGCCATGACTGGAACGCGCCGACGCTTTCTCGCCAAGTCCATCCTCGGTCTCGCGGGCGCCGCCGCGCCGGCGACGGCTCGGGCCGCTGATGACCCGCAGGCTCCCGCGGGGATGCCGCCCGCCTTTGGCACGGGGCCGACTGTCGGCCCGGAGATTACGCCGGCAACGGTTGCCGAAAGCGAGAAGCTGGTACAGGTCGAGTTGACCGCTGCCGAGCGCGCTCAAGCAGCGGGCAACTGGCGAGTCTCGATGGCCCCGCTCTACGAGCGGCGGACAGGGCCGCGCAAGGTGGTCCTCGAAGCCTCGTTGGCGCCGGCCAGCCGCTGGGATCCCGCGATCCCCGGCGTGGCTGTCGGTCCCGCCCGCACGCGGTTCGTCCGTAGCGCGGTCGTGGCGCCTCCCCTGCCCAGCCGCGACGAAGACATCGCCTTCGCACGTTTGCCTGTGCTGGCCCGCTGGCTCGAGTCCCGAGCGCTCTCGTCGGAACGCCTCACGCGTATCTACCTGGAACGCCTCGAGCGCTTCCAGCCGAAGCTGAACTGCACGATCACGCTGACGCGCGACCTGGCGCTCGAGCAGGCACGGCGTGCCGATGCCGAGATCGCAGCCGGGCGTTACCGCGGTCCCCTCCACGGCATGCCGTGGGGCGCCAAGGACCTCGTTGACACCGCCGGCATCCCGACGACCTATGGGGCGGAGCCGTTCCGCGATCGGATTCCAGCGAAGGACGCGGCCGTCGTCGCAAGGTTGCACCACGCCGGAGCGGTGCTCGTCGCGAAGCTGAGCCTGGGCGCTCTTGCCCTGAACGACATCTGGTTCGGGGGGCAGACCAACAACCCGTGGCTGCTCGAGGAAGGCGCCTCGGGCAGCAGCGCCGGACCCGGAGCGGCGACCGCTTCCGGGTGCGTCGCCTTCGCCATCGCCAGCGAGACGGGAGGCAGCATCATCGCCCCGGCCATGCGCTGTGGAGTGACCGGGCTGCGTCCCACCTTTGGCCGCGTCCCTCGCACCGGGGCGATGACCCTCTGCTGGTCGCTCGACAAGCTCGGACCGATGGCTCGGGGAGTCGAGGACACGCTGTTCGTCCTGGAGGCCATCTCGGGTCCGGACGCGGGGGACGTCGGCAGCGTTCCGAGCCGGTTGGATTTCGACGCCACGGCGGGCGTGCAGGGGCTGCGCGTCGGCTACTTCCCGAAATGGATGGCCGAGGCGCCCGCGACCAACGTCGACCGCGCGGCCCTCGAGACCGTGCGGCGGCTCGGGATGGTGCCCGTCGAGGTGGCCCTTCCCGACTGGCCCTACGGGTCGCTCAACACCATTCTCTTTGCCGAAGCCGCGGCGGCCTTCGAGGAGTTGACGCTCTCCCGCGGCGTCGACCAGTTGAAGATGCAAGTACCCGACGGCTGGCCGAACACCTTCCGGCAGGCGCGGTTTCTCTCGGCGGTCGACTTCGTCCAGGCCGACCGGTTCCGCCGGCTGGTGGCCATCGAGATGGCGCGCATCTTCGCCGACGTCGACCTCATTCTGGTGCCGTCGCTCCGTGACGAGATGCTGACCATCTCCAACCAGACGGGGCATCCGTCCCTGACGCTGCGGGCCGGGTTCGTCCACGTCGGTCAGGCGCGCAGCGACTGGGCCCCCGACCCCGCGCACCCTCTTCCCCGGTTCGATCCGCCCCGTCGCGTCCCTCACGGCGTCACGCTCCTCGGCCGCCTGTTCGAGGAGGGGACCCTCGGGCGCGCCGGCATCGCCATGGAGCGCGCCTTCGGCGTCGTGGACGAGCGGCCCCCCGGCTTCTAGCCGAGCGCAGAGCCATGGACCGGCGGGAGATCCGCGACATCCTCGACGCTCTTCACGAGGCCCGGCTGGGGGGCCGTCGGGCGGCGCTCGCGACGGTGGTCCGCGTGCAGGGCTCCGCCTACCGGCGCGAAGGGGCGCGGATGGTGATTCGCGAGGACGGCGCGCTGACATGCATGCTCAGCGGCGGATGTCTCGAGCCCGAGGTGGCAGAGGTGGCGCTCGGCGTGCTGCGAACAGGAACACCGGCGCTTCGTCACTACGATCTCGCCGAAGACGTAGTGTGGGGCCTGGGCCTTGGATGTGGCGGAACGGTCGATGTCTACGTCGAGGCCGTGGACGTCTCGCCCCTTCTCGGTCGCTGGCTCGAGATCCTGGGTCGTGGCGAACACTCGGCCCTCGCGACGCCCCTCGGCGACGCCGAGGTGCGTCTCCTGATCCCTGCCGGCGGGCCGGTCGAAGGAACGACCGGCGATGCCGTGTTCGATGCCGCGATCGTTCATGCCGCTCGGCACCTGCTGCAAGCCCCCTATCCGCGGGCGGAGACGCTGTCCCTTCCGTCGGATCGGGGAGCCGTCGACGTCTTCTTCGATGTGTCCGGTCCGCCTCCCGAGATCGTCGTTTTCGGCGCGGGGCACGATGCCATTCCCCTGGCGGCGCAGGCGGGGCGCCTCGGCTGGAATGTGACCATCGTCGATGCCCGCGCGGCCTTCACGACCCCCGAGCGCTTTCCCGGCGCTCGTCTCGTCGTAGCCCACCCCGCGCAGTTCGAAGCTCAGGTTCGAGTCGGCCCCAACACCTTCGCCGTGGTCATGAACCATCACCTGGAGCGCGACCAGGCCGCGCTCGGCTTCGCGCTACGCACGGAGTCGCCGTGGATCGGGGTCCTCGGCCCTCGATCCCGCTACCAGAAGCTGCTCGACGGACTGGCGGCCCAGGGAGAAGCCCCGACGCCCCAGGTGCTGGCCCGGGTCCGCAATCCGGTGGGACTCGACATCGGTGCGGAGTCCCCCGAGGAGGTCGCCATTGCCGTCGTGGGTGCGCTTCTCGCAGAGCGCCGCGGCTTCAGGGGAGGCCTGCTGGATGGAATCACCGGGCGCATCCACGACCCGCGCGCGCGATGATTGCGGCCGTCATCCTCGCCGCAGGCCGGTCCACACGGCTGGGCCTGCCGAAGGCTGTGCTGCCGGCTGGACCCGGCGAGACGCTGTTGAGCCGCGCCATACGCGTCGCGCGCGCGAGCGTCGACGGTCCCGTGATTCCGGTGCTCGGCGGCGACGCCGGCCTGAGCCTCGCGGAGCTCGATCGGCTCGACGACCCCCGAGTCGCCCCGGTCGTGAACTCACGCTTTGCGCTGGGCCTCAGTACCTCGCTCCAGGCCGGGCTCGATGACGCGGCGACCGCCGATGGCGTTCTGGTTCTGCTGGCCGACCAGCCCGGGGTCGAGACGGCCCAGGCATCGCAACTGGTGGAGCGATTCCGGCGCCGGGCCGCGCCCATCGAGGCGGTGACGGCCTCGATGGGGAGCGAGCAGCGCCCGCCGGTCGTCCTCGGGCATGCTCTCTTCGGCGCGGTCGCGGGGCTTAGAGGGGACGAAGGGGCTCGGCGTATTCTCCGTTCCCGCCCCGACCAGGTCCTGCGGGTCGAGTGGGGCGATGGGCCGTGGGCCATCGACCTCGACACTTGGGAGGACTACGCGTCCTTCGCCCACCGCCAGGGCTGGCATCTCGAGGTGCCGCCGGGCGCAACCCCAGACTCGAGCGAATCGCCGGCCCAGAACCTGGCGCAGTTCAGGCGGATGGTGCTGGCGGCCCTGAACGAAGGGCCAAGGCGCGCAGGGGCTTGATCCTGGGGATATCATCTGGCGGGGTCGTCAGGGACGAGCCGCAGGCTCGAAGGGGTGAATGACATGGCTTTCAAGCTGACCGTCAACGGCCGCTCGTCCACGGTGGACGTGCCGGCCAACATGCCTCTTCTCTGGGTGCTCCGCGACGTCCTCGATCTCAAGGGGACCAAGTTCGGCTGCGGGATCGGCCAGTGTGGCGCCTGCACCGTCCATGTCGGCGGCTTCGCCGTGCGCTCCTGCGCGACGCCGGTCTCCTCGGCGACGAACGCGCCCATCACGACCCTCGAGGGTCTGTCTTCCGATGGCTCGCACCCCGTCCAGCGGGCGTGGCAGGAGTTCGACGTCCCGCAGTGTGGGTACTGCCAGGCCGGTCAGATGATGTCGGCGGCGGCGCTCCTCGCCAAGACGCCGAACCCGACCGACCGAGAGATCGACGACGCGCTGGATGGCAACCTCTGCCGATGTGGGACCTACCTGCGGATCCGGCAGGCCATCCACAAGGCAGCGTCCTTGAAGTCCTCGGGCAAGTAGGGAGGCGCTCATGGAAACCATGACCATCGGCCGGCGCACCTTCCTTCGCGCGAGCGCTTTGACCGGGGGCGGAATGCTTCTCGGTCTCTACTTCGAACCCCGCGTCCTGGCGCAGGCGCCTCCGGCTCCGCCGCTTGCTCCCAATGCCTATATCCGGATCGCTCCGAACGGCATCGTCACGATCGCGTCGAAGAACCCCGAGATCGGCCAGGGGATCAAGACCGCGCTACCGATGCTGATCGCCGAGGAGCTGGACGTGGATTGGAAGGACGTCCGCGTGGAGCAGGCGGAGACCGACCCCTCGAAGTACGGCGCGCAGTTCGCCGGCGGCAGCCTGTCGACGCCGATGAACTTCGACACGATGCGCCAGGTCGGTGCTGCTGGGCGACAGATGCTCGTCGCCGCGGCAGCCCAGACGTGGGGCGTCCCGGAATCCGAGTGCGCGACTGCCTCGGGCCGAGTGAAGCACGCTGCGTCGAACCGCAGCGTGGGTTACGGTGAGGTCGCCGCCAAAGCCGCGGCGCTCACGCCGCCCGCGGTGACGGCGCTGCGCCTCAAGGACCCGAAGGACTACGCCATCGTCGGCAAATTCACGCCTGGCGTCGACAATCCCGCCATCCTGACCGGCAAGCCCCTCTTCGGCATCGACGTGACGGTCCCGGGAATGCTTCATGCGGTCTTCGAGAAGTGCCCCGTCTTCGGGGGCAAGGTGAAGACCGCCAACGTGGACGAGATCAAGGTGCTCCCGGGCGTGCGCCACGCGTTCGTGGTCGAGGGGGGCAGCGAGCTGGACGGCCTTCTGGGCGGCGTCGCCATCGTCGCCGACACGTGGTGGGCGGCGCGCACCGCTCGGCAGAAGCTCCAGGTGACGTGGGACGAGGGCCCGACGGCGTCGCAAAGCAGTGCCGGCTTCGCGACCCGCGCCGACGAGCTGTCGAAGGAGCCCCCGGCTCGATCCATGCGGAACGACGGGGACGTAGAGGCGGCCTTGAAGGGCGCCGCGAAGGTGGTGGAGGCCGAGTACTCCTACCCCTTCGCTGCCCATGCCGCCCTCGAGCCGCAGAACTGCACCGCGCACTTCAAGGACGGCAAGGTCGAGATCTGGGCCCCCAGCCAGACGCCGCAGTCCGGCCGGGAGCTGGTGGCGAAGACCCTGGGTCTGACGCCCGCGGACGTGACGCTCCACGTGACGAGGATCGGCGGCGGCTTCGGCCGGCGGCTGATGAACGACTTCGTCGTGGAGGCCGCCTGGATCTCCAAGGTCGCCGGCGCCCCGGTCAAGCTCCTGTGGTCGCGGGAAGACGACATGCGCCACGACTTCTACCGCCCCGCGGGGTTCCACTACCTGAAGGGGGGCGTCGACGCTTCGGGCGCTCTCGTCGCGTGGCGCAACCACTTCGTAACCTTTGGGGACGGAGACAAGGTAGCGCGAGCCGCCGACATGTCGGCCACGGATTTCCCGGCGCGCTTCGTCCCGAACTTCTCGCTGGGCGCCACCTCGATGCCCTTCGGCATCCCCACCGGCTGGCTCCGCGCTCCGGGGAGCAACGCCCTGGCGTTCGTCTCCCAGTCGTTCCTCGACGAGCTGGCCCACGCCGCGCAGAAGGACCCCCTCCAGTTCCTGCTGGGCCTTCTCGCTCAGACGCCCATGCCGATGCCGGCCGGATCGCCGCCGCCGCAGGGGCCGCAGTTCAGCGCCGAGCGCATGAGCGGCGTCCTGAGGCTCGTGGCGGAGAAGGCGGGTTGGGGCTCGCGCAAGCTGCCCCAGGGGACCGGCCTCGGGATCGCGTTCTACTACAGCCACCGCGGCCATTTTGCCGAGGTCGCCGAAGTCAGCGTCGACGCGAGCAGCAAGGTCAAGGTGAACAAGGTCTGGGTTGCGGGCGACGTCGGGAGCCAGATCATCAACCCGAGCGGTGCCATCAACCAGGTCCAGGGCTCCGTGGTCGAAGGCCTCAGCCTGCTCATGGGCTGCGAGATCACCATCGAACGCGGACGAGCGGTCCAGGGCAACTTCCACCAGTACCCGCTGCTGCGCTTGTCCAAGACGCCGCCGGAGATCGAAGTGCACTTCCTGAAGACCGACAACTCTCCGACCGGCCTCGGCGAGCCGGCGCTTCCGCCGCTGATCCCCGCGGTCTGCAACGCGATCTTTGCCGTCACGGGGAAGCGGGTGAGGTCGTTGCCTCTTTCGAAGCACGGATTCAGTTGGGCCTAGAGTAGAGGGCCGGCCCGTCGAAATCTGGGCCCTGCTGCTTCTGCTCGCCTCCGGGCCCGGTTCGCAGTACGCTTTCACACCGCTATGTACCCGCTCGCCCTGGCCGCAGCTTTGCTACTCGAGGCAGCCACTCCGA
>Ga0315271_10003246_pt1 | contig 10300 bp, 7 predicted proteins | sample C3_top_MG_FD_204664 | JGI IMG/M metagenome (GOLD analysis project Ga0315271, IMG submission 204664) | Sediment microbial communities from Yellowstone Lake, YNP, Wyoming, USA - C3_top | ecosystem: Environmental > Aquatic > Freshwater > Lake > Sediment | place: USA: Wyoming | collected 2017-08-01
AAGCGGCGCCCGGCCTGCTCCTGCTCACCGCCACTCCCGAGCAACTCGGCGTCGCGAGCCACTTCGCGCGCCTGCGCCTGCTCGATCCCGCGCGATTCCACGACCTCGGCGAGTTCATCCGCGAGACCGATTCCTATCGCGACGTCGCTCGACAGGCGGCCGCCCTCGACGATCCGGAAGCTCTCGCCGATCTCCTCGACCAGCACGGAACCGGACGCGTGATGTTCCGGAACACGCGCGCGACCATCCGCGGTTTCCCGAAGCGCGACGTGCGCCTGTGCCCGCTCGACCCCGGCGAAACGAGCGCCTCGCGGCTCCAGGCACTCGCGAGGGAGTTCCAGGCCGACATGGCGCCCGACCTCGATCTTCCCTTCGCCCCCGACTTCTCGAACGACCCGCGCATCGACTGGCTCATCGATCTCCTCAAGGCTCTCGGCCAGGACAAGGTCCTGCTCCTGTGCCGGTCCCGGGCGAAGGCCGACGCCATCGAGGAGGCGATTCGAAAGCGCTTCAGCCCGAAGATGGCGGTCTTCCACGAAGGCCTCTCGCTGGTGCAGCGCGACCGTCACGCCGCCTGGTTCGCGGAGGAGGATGGCGCGCGCCTCCTCATCTGCTCGGAGATCGGCAGCGAGGGCCGGAATTTCCAGTTCGCGCATCACCTCGTTCTCTTCGACCTGCCCGTCGAGCCCGAACTGCTCGAGCAGCGCATCGGGCGGCTCGACCGGATCGGGCAGGCCTCGGAGATTCACCTCCACGTCCCCTACGTCGCGGGCAGCGCCCAGGAGGTCCTGGCGCGGTGGTACGAGGCGGGTCTCAATTCCTTCCGGAAGAACCTCCACGGCGGGCACGAACTGCGGGAGCGTTTCGCGGCGCGGATCCAGGAACTCGCCGCCACCTTCCACGAAACCGGGGCCGGCGACGCCCTCCGCCTCCTGATCGAGGACACGGAGGCCGCGCGCGAGGAACTCACGGCCCGGCTCGAACAGGGCCGCGACCGGCTGCTGGAGCTGAACTCGTTCCGCCCGCAGGTCGCGATGGAACTCGTGGAACAGATCCGCGCCCAGGACCATGACGAGGCGCTCGACGCGTTCATGATCTCGGTCTTCGACCACTTCACCATACCGGTCGAGGAGACCGCGCGCCGCACCTATCAGCTCGGGTCGTCCGGCGTTCTCGAAGACACTTTTCCCGGACTGCCCATGTCCGGTCTCACCCTCACCTGCGATCGGACGCGCGCGCTGTCGCGCGAGGACATCCAGTTCCTGACCTGGGACCATCCCCTCGTTACCGGCGCGCTCGATCTCATCCTCGGCTCCGAGAAAGGCAACAGCAGCTTCGCGTGGTGGCCGGATCCGAAAACGACCGCGGTGTATCTCGAGGCGATCTATCTCCTCGAGTGCGTGGCCCCGAAGCGCCTGCACATCGACCGTTTCCTGCCGCCCACCCCGCTGCGCGTGCTGCTGGACCATCGGGGCGGAGATGAAAGCGCCGCCATCTCGTCCATAGCGCTTCGGCGCATCCTCGAGCGCGGCGACCCGTTCGCTCTGCAGCAGGCGGAGATCCGCGAGGACCTGCTGCCCGGACTCCTGCGGAAGGCGCACGAGGTCGCGAGCGCCCGGGTTCTCGGACTCATAAACGCCGCGCGGCGCGACATGGGCGCGCGGCTGGACCATGAAATCGCGCGACTGCGCGAGCTCAGGAAGGTCAATCGCAGCGTCCGCGCCGAGGAGATTGACGGGCTCACCGAGCAGAAGGCCTCTCTCGACCGGCACCTCGAGAACGCGCGGCTGCGCCTGGACGCGATCCGGCTGATCCAGCGCGGGCCGGGGTAAAGGGAGCAGGACACATGAATCGGATCGAGATCCAGGCCGCCGACATCACCACACTGGCCGTGGATGCGATCGTGAACGCGGCCAACACGTCGCTCCTCGGCGGAGGCGGCGTCGATGGCGCCATTCATCGGGCGGCCGGTCCCGGGCTTCTCGCCGAATGCCGCGCGCTCGGCGGCTGCGCCACGGGCTCCGCGAAGATGACGAAGGGCTACCTGCTGCCCGCGAGGCATGTGATCCACGCGGTCGGACCGGTGTGGCAGGGGGGATCGCACGGCGAGGACGCGCTGCTCGCGTCGTGCTACCGGACCGCACTCTCCATCGCGGAGGCCAACGGGCTTCGATCGATCGCCTTCCCCGCCATCAGTTGCGGGGTCTACGCGTTCCCCGTGGAGCGCGCCGCCGCCGTGGTCATGCGGACCCTGGCCGAGGAACTGCCCCGATGCCCAACCGTGGAGCGGGTCGTGTTCGCCATGCGAGAAGGTGCGGTGGAGTCGGCCTTCCGCCGCGCGCTCGATCAGGCCCCGGAACGCGCCTGAGCCCCGCGACCGCTCCTACCCGAGATCGCGCGAAAACAGCCGCACGTGGAACGAGACCTTCTGGCCCGGCTCGAGTTCGATCAGGTCGGCATCGACCCCGTGAAGCTGCAGGTTGAACGCATCGGTGGGACAACTGTTCGGCTCGATGCAGATGGCGGAGCGCGGCGCGGGCGGCGTGTAGACCACGACGTGCGGGAACTGCTGCCGGTGGAACTCGACCACGGTCTGCAGCTTGTTCACGTCGTCGTTCAGGACGCACTCCACGCGCCCTGACGCGTCGGCGAGAGGCTCGGTGTAGATGTCGTCGAGGGTCAGGCCGGCGAGGTCTTTGGCCTCGCGCAGATCGCAAGCACCCTCGACATCGAGGAGCTTCCCGGTGGGCAGACTGTCCGAAAGTTCCCAGCGCTTCGCCGCGGGTACTTGAACCGTGCCCCGCTCGGGGCGGCGAAAATAGGGATGAATGCCGAATCCGGTGGGCATGGTCCTCTCGCCGGTGTTCTCGGCGATCGCATCGATCTCGAGAGCGGCGTTGCGCACCCGCCAGGTGACGTCAAGCGTGAAGGGGAAGGGAAACTGGTCGAGGATCTCGCGAGGGTAGTCCCCGGCCTTGATCTCGGCGCGAATCCAGGCGCCGTCGAGGTTCGAGGCCCCGGTCTCGAGCACTTTCCAGGCCTTGTCGCGAACGAAACCGTGACGCGACGGGTCGATCCGAAACCGCTCGCCCTGGAACATGAAAGCGCCGTCCCGGATGCGATTCGGGAAGGGGAACAGCAGCGGAATGCCGTAGCTCGTCGGCTTCTTCCGGAACTCGGCGAAATCGACACTCTCGAGGATCGGGAGCCGGGCGTCGAACGAGAAACAGTTCAGGCCAAGCCCGGGCGCTACCGCGGCCCGGGCGGTTGTTCCCTCTTCCAGGAGGAAGATCTCCACGCCCTCGCGGACGACCGGGTTCACCGAGTATCTCTGTTTCATTGGTGCGTCGCGCACTCCGCGCAAAATCTCAGTTTAAGCCCCGAGAGATCGCTACGGCGTGATCAGGCGGAGTGTCGCCTGAACCACGCTCGAGCGCTTCTGATCGTCCTCGAGCGTCGCGTACATGAGCACGGTTCCGTCCGGAAGCCGGACCAGCGTGGGATCGAAAAGGCCGGTGGCGCCGGCCACGAACGAGGCGGCCTCGATGGGCGCACCGGCCTGCGGCGTGAAGGTCAGGCCATCCGCGCTGGTGAAGACATAAAGGCGGGCGAGGCGCATGGCCACCGCGAGATAGCCGCCCGTGGCCAGGGCAACAACCGCGGGATCGACATTGGTGTCGGCGGGTCCGGACAGGGCGATATCGCCGAAGGGATTGTTGCCTTCGGTCGTGAACGTGGCGCCCTGGTCGCACGACACCGCGGTGCGCGCGTTCTGCCTCGACGTCCCCTTGTCGACGTACACGAGGCGGTGACGCCCGTCGGGGGCGCCATAGACATCGGGCACGCCGATGAATCCGGTGCTGCCTTCGGCGAGGGCGTCGAAGGCCGCGCGCGATGGATTCCGCATGAACGTCCCGCCGCTTTCCTGGAGCCGGAAAAGAACCGAGCGGTTCGTTCCCGGAGGGGCGAGGCCGAGGACGTACAGCTCGCGCCCGCCGGCCGCGTTCAACCGCGGCACGGTCTCGGTGGGATTGAACCCCGTTCCATCCAGCGCGCCGGCGATGACACCCGGGACTTTACCGGCGCTAGCGAGCCTCCGCGACGAAGACGCTGCGTTCCAGCTGCTCGAAGAGGTCCCGGTAGAAAAGGCCGTCCGAGACGGCCTCCGACTTCTTGAGTCGCCCGTTCTGGTCGAGCACCTTCCGCTGAAGAGTGACCCTGACGCGGGATCCCTCGCCCACGGGCGTTACGTTGACGCTGGCCTCGATTTGAATCGTCTGAATCTGGCTCCATGGAAAAAGGGCGGCCAACCCATAGGTGGAGGCAGCGGTCACCCACTTGAGCGCCTGGCGTTCGGGGGTCATGACCTTGCTGCTCGTGGACCTCGTTCCCACCACGAGGCCCAGCGTGGCGTCGGTCCGCTCGATCGAGAACTGGCCGTCCTGAAGCATGTCGATGACCGCCTTCAACGCATCGGTGGCGTTGACGTTCTCCAGAAAGCGGGTCTGCGTCTCCCGGACCCCGATCGGGGTCACGGGGAGCCGCGGCGACGGCTCGGTGGACGCGCAGCCCGGGGCCAGGAGGGCCACCGTGACCGCGAGGGAAATCCAGGCGAGGTTCTTCATGGCGCCCTCCTAGAACTTCGACGAGCGGTAGGTGAAGGTCTCGACCATGCCATCGGCGCCGAAGGTCACCACGAGCATCAGCGTGCGCTGGCTGGTGGTGATCTTCTTCTTTCCGCCGTCCACGCCGATCACGCCCAGGACGCTGCCTCCAGCGCCCATGCCCCCGCCGCCCACGTGAAAGCCTTCTTCCGAGGTCTCGGTGGAGAAGCGGTCGTAGACCCAGGATTCGCGCCCATTGCGTCCGCGCGTCACGAGATTGGGCGAACCCACCGATTCGACGACTTCGCTCGTGGTCATGCCGGCCTTGATCGAGCGCTGGATGAGGCCAAGGGTGAGGTCGTTCCCGCGGGGTGCCGTGGCAGAACCTTCCGCCGCCGAGGCGACCGGCGCTACGGACATGAGGGTGATGAGTGCGATGGCGGAGAGTGTGTTTCGCATGGTGGCTTCCTTTCGACTGCTCGGAGCCGTTTCGGCTTCGATGGGAGAAGCCTAGGGAGATCCACCCGCCCGGCCTCCCGCCTGATGTGACGCTATGGGGCGTGTCACAACATCCTGTCGGCGACATGGGCTGGGGCGACCGCAGGTATCCTGAGGACTGGGAAGGCCATGACACCCGAGTCCGCAGGTCGCCGATGACGAGAGGAGCCTCTGTCCACGCGGCGCTCGCGGTGGCGTTGGTGGCGACCGCGGCGGCCGAGCGTGCGCCGGTGCTGAAGCAGATCGGCGTCCCCCACGATTACTACTACCGCGAGATGTACCTGCCTCAGGCCCAGAGCGGGCCCACCGCACCCGCGTGGTCCCCCGACGGACGCTCGCTCGCGGTGGCGATGCAGGGATCGCTGTGGCGGATCGACCCGGACCGAGGCATCGCGACCCAGCTCACGAACGGCCCGGGTTACGACTCGCAGCCCGACTGGTCGCCCGACGGTCGCTTCATCGTCTACTCCTCGTATCAGGGCGACGCGATCGAGTTGTGGCGGCTCGAGGTCGCGACCGGCGTGGCCGCGCCCCTCACGAAGAACGGGGCGGTGAATGTCGAGCCGCGCTTCTCTCCCGACGGCTCGCGGATCGCGTTCGTGTCGACCGCGTTCGCCGGGCGCTTTCACCTGCACGTGATGGATTTCGACCACGGCCTGGCCGGCCCGGTGGTTCGATTGGGCGAGGATCGCGACAGCGGCCTGCCCCGTTACTACTACAGCCGCTTCGACCATGAACTCAGCCCGGCCTGGTCCCCCGACGGCAAGGAGCTTCTCTTCGTGTCGAACCGCGGCCGGATCTGGGGCAGCGGCGGCTTCTGGCGCATGCGCGCCGAGCCGGGCGCGGAGCCTCGGGAGATCCGCTACGAGGAGACGAACTGGCGCGCCCGCCCCGACTGGTCACGCGACGGGAAGCGCGTGGTCTACAGCTCCTACCTGGGTCGCAACTGGCATCAGATCTGGCTGATGACGAGCGAAGGCGGCGACGTCTTCCCGCTCACCTACGGCGAGTTCGACGCGACCGCGCCGCGTTTTTCCCCGGACTCACGGCGCATCGCCTACATCTCGAACGAACATGGCAACACCGAGCTGATGCTCATCGACCTGCCCGGCGGGAGGCGGCAGACCGTGGTGGTGAAGGAACGGATTGCCCTCGGGCCCACGGCGACGCTCGAGATTCAAGTCGTGGATGCTCGCAGCCATCTCGAAATCCCCGCGCGCCTCTCCGTCACGGGACCGGACGGCCGCAGCTACGCGCCCGATGACGCCTGGCGTCACGCGGACGACCACTTCGATCGGAGCGAGCGAAAGCTCGAGTACGGCTACTTCCATACGGGCGGCACGGCGACGGTGCGCGTGCCCGCGGGTGCGCTGAACGTCGAAGCCGCGCACGGGCTGGAGTACGGGATGGTCAGCCGCCCGGTGACGCTGACGCCGGGCGCCCGCGAACGGATCACCATCGCCTTGACCCGACTGGACGACCTGCCCGCGCGCGGCTGGTGGAGCGGCGACCTGCACGTGCACATGAACTACGGCGGCGCCTATCGGAACGATCCGAAGCGCCTCGCCTTCCAGGCCGCGGCCGAGGATCTCCACGTGGTGGAGAACCTCATCGTGAACAAGGAACAGCGCGTGCCGGATATCGCGTATTTCCGCGGCCGCGGCATGGATCCCGTCTCGAGCACGACCACCATCGTCGCCCACACCCAGGAGTACCACACGAGCTACTGGGGTCACACCGGCCTCCTGGGCCTCCGCGAAAACATCGTGCTCCCGGCCTACGCGGGCTACGTCAACACTCCCGCGGCGAGCCTGTATCCGGACAACTCGAAGATCTTCGACCTCGCGCATGCCCAGGGCGCGCTCACCGGCTACGTCCATCCCTTCGACAGCTATCCCGATCCCGCGAACCTCAACGAGGCGCTCACCAGCGAGCTGCCCGTGGACGTGGCCCTCGGGAAACTCGACTACTACGAGGTGGTGGGTTTTTCCGATCACCGCGCGACCGCGCGGGTCTGGTACCAGCTGCTCAACTGCGGCTTCCGCATACCGGCCGGCGCGGGTACGGACGCCATGGCGAACTACGCCTCCCTGCGCGGACCGGTCGGCCTGAATCGCGTCTTCGTCAAGGCCGGACCGACCCTCGACCACGAGCGCTTCCTCGCCGGGCTGAAGGCGGGACGGACGTTCGCGACGAACGGGCCGTTGCTCGGCTTCACGCTGCGGGGAAAGGAAGCCGGCGACGAAATCCTACTGAACGCGCCCGGAACACTCGAGGCCGCGGTTTCGCTGCGCTCGATCGTGCCGGTCGACAAGCTCGAGATCGTCGCCAACGGCGAAGTGGTCGCGAGCCTGCCTCTCTCCGGCGATCACACCGCGTCGACGCAGACCGTGAAGCTCAAGGTGGAACGCAGCGGCTGGTACACCCTGCGGGCCTCGGCCGAAGGCTCGCGGGCGCCCGTCCTCGACATCTATCCCTTCGCGACCACGAGTCCGATCTACGTGAGCGTGGCCGGCGCGCCCGTGCGAAACGCCACCGACGCGCGCTACTTCATCGCCTGGATCGACCGGCTCCTCACCGCCGCGGGCGCACACGCCGGCTGGAACTCCGCGGAGGAGCGCGACGAGGTGCTGGCGCGCCTCCAGAAGGCGCGGCAGGTCTTCGTGGAACGGACAAATCCCTGAACGGGCGCGTAACATCCCCCTGCCCGGCGCCGCCAGGGCTTTACCCATACGAGGAGCCTCCCGATGCTTTCGCGTTCTCCCCTCCACTTCATTCGCACTTCCCTGCTCCTCGCCGGTCTCGCCCTCACGCAGGCGGCGCTCGCCCTGGCGCAGCCGGCCGCGGCCGCCGTCACCGCCGCGGACTACGCGCGAGCGGAGAAGCTCCTCGCCGCCACCGTGAATCCCCTGGTCGTCGGCGGCGGCGTCAACGCCACCTGGCTGCCCGACGACCGGTTCGCGTATCGGAACACCACGGCGGACGGATCGGAATTCGTCCTCGTGAATCCGCTGAAGAAGACGCGCGTGCCCGCGTTCGATCACGGGAAGCTCGCGGCGACCTTGTCCACCGCGGCCGGCGGCACGTACGACCCGAAGAAACTGCCCTTCCAGACCATCGAGCTTTCGGTCGACGGCAAGAGCGTCTCGTTCGACGTCGAGACCAAGCGCTGGTCGTGCGACGTCAAGGGACTCGCCTGCCAGTCGACGGGTGCGGCGAAGAACGATCGTCCCGCGTTCGGCCGCGGCGCGGCCGGGCCGCGCGGCGCCGCGAATCTCGCGGTCGCGTCGCCCGATGGCAGGAAGGAAGTCTTCATCAAGGACTGGAACCTCTACGTCCGCGATGTCGCGAGCAAGGAAGAGAAGGCGCTCACCACCGACGGGGTCAAGGACTTCGGTTACGCGACGGACAACGCGGGCTGGACGAGCAGCGCGCGCGCCATCGTCCTGTGGTCGCCCGACTCCAGGAAGGTCGCCACCTTCCAGCAGGACGAGCGGAACGTGGGTGAGATGTACCTCGTGGAAGCGAAGGCCGGCCATCCCGTGCTCAAGACCTGGAAGTACCCGCTCCCCGGCGACGCGGTGGTCGCGATGCTGCACCGCGTGGTCATCGACATCGAGACCGGCGGCCTCGTGCGGTTCAAGATGGGCCCCGACTTCCATCGCGCCATGCTCGGCGACGACTTCTCGGTGCGCGACCTGATCTGGAGCCCGGATGGGTCGAAGCTCGCGTTCGTTTCGACCGCGCGCGACCACAAGACGGCGACGGTCCGCGTGGCCGACACCGTCACGGGCGAAGTCCGCACCGTCTTCGAGGAGTCGGAGAAGACGCACTTCGAATCGCCCGCGGGCTGGCGGGTCCTGTGGGCCACGAACGAGATCATCTGGAACTCGCAGCGCGACAACTGGAGCCACCTGTACCTCTACGACCTCAACACCGGTCAACTGAAGAACCAGATCACCTCGGGCGAGGGTCCGGTGATGTCGATCGATCGCGTCGATGAGAAGACGCGCGTGGTTTACTTCAACGCCAACGGACGCGAAGCCGGCCAGGATCCCTACCTCAGCCACTACTATCGGATCGGCCTCGACGGGAAGGGTTACACGTCGCTGACTCCGGATGACGGAAACCACAGCGCACAGTTGTCGACCTCGGGCAAGTTCCTGGTCGACACCTACTCCACCGCCGAGAAACCGCCGGTGGTGGTGCTTCGCGACGCGCTGGGCAAGGTGGTGATGCCGCTCGAGAAGGCGGACATCGGCAAGCTCCTCGCCACGGGCTGGAAGCCGCCCATGACCTTCAGCGTGAAGGGCCGCGACGGCAAGACCGACATCTACGGCCAGCTGTTCCGGCCCACGAACTTCGACGCGTCGAAGAAGTACCCGATCATCAACAACGCGTATCCCGGACCGCAGTCGGGCAGCGTGGGCGGGCGTTCGTTCGCGGCGGCGCACGGCGACAAGCAGGCGCTCGCCGAGTTGGGCTTCGTGGTGGTCTCGATCGACGGCATGGGCACGCCGGGCCGGTCGAAGTCGTTCCACGACACCTACTACGGCGCCATGGGCCGCGATAACACGCTGCCCGATCAGGTCGCGGGCATGAAGGAACTGGCGTCGCGGTTCTCCTGGATCGACATCGACCGCGCCGCGATGTGGGGTCACTCGGGCGGCGGCTTCATCACCGCGGACGCCATGTTCCGGTACCCGGACTTCTTCAAGGTGGGCATCTCCGAGTCTGGCAACCATGATCAGCGCGTCTACGAGGACGACTGGGGCGAGAGGTATCAGGGTCTGCTCGTGAAAGGCGAGGGCAGCGCGCCCGACAGCTACGACGACGAGGCGAATCAGACCATGGCGAAGAACCTCAAGGGCAAGCTGCTGCTCATGCACGGCATGATGGACAACAACGTGCCGCCGCAGAACACCTATCTCGTCATGGAGGCGCTCATCAAGGCCAACAAGGACTTCGACCTGATCCTGCTGCCCACCCAGCCGCACGGGTACGGCGCCGACGGCCCCTACGTGATGCGCCGACGCTGGGATTACTTCGTGAAGAACCTTCTCGGCCTCGAACCGCCGAAGGAATTCAAGATGCAGCCCGCGACCCCGCCCGGGAGGCCCACGGGAAACTGACGGGGCCCGACCCCTAGCGCGTCTTCGGCTCGCCCTTGTCGTGCTCGCTGTCCGTGAGCAGCGGCA
>Ga0315271_10003247_pt1 | contig 10296 bp, 9 predicted proteins | sample C3_top_MG_FD_204664 | JGI IMG/M metagenome (GOLD analysis project Ga0315271, IMG submission 204664) | Sediment microbial communities from Yellowstone Lake, YNP, Wyoming, USA - C3_top | ecosystem: Environmental > Aquatic > Freshwater > Lake > Sediment | place: USA: Wyoming | collected 2017-08-01
GTGGATGGGCCTCGACGTGGACCCCGCCATGCTCGACGCGACCGAGGGGCGGCTCGAGCGTGCAGGCACCCGCGACCGGGCCATGCTCGTCGAGGCGGACGTGGTCGCGATGCCGTTCCCCGACGGTTCGTTCGACCTCGTCGTCTCATCGCTCTCGGCCCACCACTGGTCGAACGCCGAGCGCGGGTTCGCCGAGATCCGACGCGTCCTGCGGCCGGGTGGCCGCGCGCTCGTGTACGACCTGCACGCGCACGTGACGCGCCTCGAGACCGAGCACGCGGGGCTCGGGGCCGCCGAGGCCGTCTTCGGGACGCACGAACGGCGGCGCCACCGCGGCATCGGCCCGGTCACGATCGTCTGGCGGGCGGACCTGCGACCCTGACGAGGGGTCGATCCATCGTGGATCGGGGCTTCCAGCCGGGAGCGCGGAGTGCGATGCTGAGCGCCGCCTCGTCTCGTCCCCAGACAGGAGTCGCGCCCCCATGACGATGGACATCGTGCTCGTCGGGTTCATCGCCGGCTTCATCTTCGCCGGCTTCCGGACCGGGTTCCTGCGTCGCCTGCTCGGCATCGCCTTCATCGTCATCGCCGCGGTCGTCGGCGCGTACTTCCGGTACCCCGTCGGGGTCATCGCCAAGCAGTTCTTCCCCGACATCCCCGCCAACGATGCCAACCTCGTCGGGTATGCCATCGCGTTCCCGGCGATCCTCGTGGCGCTGTACCTAGTCGAGGCGGTGTTCCTGCGCAAGCTCGTGCCCCAGCACGGGCTCTCGCGAGAGCTCGACCAGGGGCTCGGCGCGCTCTTCGGCGGGATCGAGGCGATCCTCATTCTGACCGTGCTCGTGGTCGTCGTGGACACGTACTTCGGGACGAAGTCCCAGCTCGCCGCCGACATGCCGGCCGGGTTCCTCAAGACGTTCACCGAGGCGTTCAACGGCGCCGAGACGGTCAAGCTCCTGCGCGACACGACCGTGCCGGTTGCGCTCGCCATCCTCGGGCCAGTCCTGCCCAAGGACCTCGCGACGCTGCTGCCGAACGGGCTGCCGACACGGCTGCCGTTCCCTATCCCGTCGTCCACCGGCAAGCCGTAGGAGAGCGCCATGGGTCGGATCGTCTACTCCATGTCCGTCTCGCTCGACGGCTTTGTCGCCGACGAGGCGGGCGCGATCGACTGGGTCACTGTGGACGAGGAGCTCCACCAGGCCTTCAACGACGAGTCGCGCACGTGCAGGGCATTCATCTACGGCCGGCGCATGTACGAGCTCATGACCGCCTATTGGCCGACGGCCGCGGACGACCCCGACGCGAAGCCCGTGGAGCGCGACTTCGCGCAGATCTGGGCGGGCATGCCCAAGGTGGTCGTCTCGACGACGCTGACCGAGGCGGGGTTCGGCGCGCGGCTGATCCGCGGCGATGCGGTGGCCGAGCTGGCGCGCTTGCGCGACTCGACCGATGGCGAGCTGGGCGTGGGCGGGCCGACGCTGGCGGCGACGCTGCTCCGGGCGGGCCTCGTGGACGACGTCCGGATGTACGTGAACCAGGTCGTTCTCGGCGGTGGGCTGCCGTTTCTGCCGCCGGACCTGCGCCTCTCGATGCGCCTCGAGGACGTGCGGCGGTTCAGCTCGGGTGTGGTGCTGCTGCGGTACCTCGCCGGGTAACCGCACCGGGCTCGTGGCGTCAGTGGCCCGGGAACAGGCCTCGGCCTTCCTGCGGTTGGCGAAGGGCGTCGATCGCCTCGCGCGCCGCGTCGAGCTGGGCGGCCTCGTCGGCGGAGCCGAGCTCGATCCGGTAGTAGCTGAACCGGCCCGGGAGCACGCGCTCCATCATCGAGCCGAGCCAGGCCGTCAGGTCGGCGCGGGCGCTCTTGCGCTTGGGCGCGTCGGGTGCGATGGCGTGCACGAGGACGAGCCGACGGCGGCTGCGCTCCATCCAGCGCCAGTACTGGAGCACGTTCTCAACCGGGTGGTTGTGCTTGCGCTCGATCTGGAGCGCGACCCACGCGTCGTCGCCCGCGTTCGCGAGCGCGCCCTCGTCCCCGCCGAGCTCGGCGATCGGATCTGCATCGAACGACACGCCCAGCCGCTCGCCCAGTCGCCGTGCCGCCTTGGCGTCCGAGATGTCCGCCCAGTCGCTCTTCGCCACGCTGCTCCCCGTACTCCGCTCGTTGGCCCCTGCGACTCTATCCGGTTGGGGCGATCGGGGTCGAGTCCGGGCCGAATCCGGGCGGACCGGGGCCGAGCGGGGCCCATCCTCGGGCCGGGTCGGGGCCGAATCCGGGCGGATCCGGGCGGACAGGGGCTAGCTCGTAGCTGGATCCGTGTACGGGCCAGAGCCTGGGGTCCACCTTTGGGCTCGCTGTCCGGGACACTCATGGCATGGGTGCTATGCGGCTCGATTGTCCGATGCACCCATCAGCTGGGTATCCAGGAACGCTGGCGTCCGAGCCACCCATGGCATGGGTGAACTGGTCAATCGACCTGCATTGCACCCACCTGATGGGTGTCCCGGAAACGCCGACGGCCCAAGAGCCGCGAGCGGCAACCAGGGACGTTCCCGGTCGCCCCTCGCCGTGAGGACTCGGCCGGTCAGCCCTCGGGGCCGCCCATCATCGGGGTCATCAGCTGGAAGTAGTTGCCGTCCGGGTCGGCGAGCGTGGCGATCCACGCGCCCTCGGAGCCCTCGAACTGGTACGGCGCGGTGACCACGATGGCACCCGCGGCCTCGAGCCGGGCGAAGTCGCCCGCGACGTCGGTCGTCTCGAAGTTGACGATGATCCGGCCGGGCTGGGCGCTCTTGCCCGTGACCTCGCTGTGGGGCCCGACGGTGATGAACCCAGACCCGACCTGCCAGCCGGTGTACTCGCCTTCGTGGAACCCGGGCTCGCCGAGGAGCTTGGTGTAGTAGGCCGCCAGGGCGGGCGCGTCGGCCGAGCCGATGAGGACGCTGTTGAAGTTCACGGGGACCTCCAGAACGCGGCGACTCGATCGAGGTGGTCGCACAGCCTACGCGCATTCGGGGCGGACGACCATCGCCAATCCCGTGGCTTGTCGTGGGCCGTGGCGTGGCCCTGCGGCCGGGCGGTCCGTCGGTTGGTCCGGCACGGCGGCCCAACCGAGGCCGGGAGGGCTCGCCACGCGACAAATCATCCGTCTGACGGCCCATTCACCCGACGAACCGACGGCAGGGCCAGGCCACGGCCCAGACTGGTGGCGTCGCGCAATCATGACCGTAGGTGGCAGGAACAACCGCTGATACTGGGGGAAACGGTTGTGCACGCCCGTGCCGAGGAGGTTCCCGTGGTCGTTCGCTTCGACATCGCCATCGACTGTGCCGATCCCGGTTTGCTGGCCCGCTTCTGGGCCGAGGCGCTCGGCTATCCGGCCTCGGGCATCGACCAGGAGCCCGACGGCTCGGACGCCGTGCTCGAGCCGCCCGAGGACGGCCTGCCGCGGTTCTACTTCCAGCGCGTGCCCGAGGGCAAGGTCGCCAAGAACCGCGTTCACCTCGACCTCCACGTGGGTGGCTCGACGCTCGAGGAGAAGCGCCCGCTGATCGACGCCGAGGCGGCCCGTCTCGTCGCCTTGGGCGGCAGCGACCACCGCGGCCCGGTGGAGGAGGGCGGCTCCTACTGGGTCCGAATGAACGACCCCGAAGGCAACGAGTTCTGCCTCATCGGCGACTGAGGTCCGGGTCGAGCCGGCGGGTCGTTCAGTCCGTCGCACCAGCCTTCGTCGCCACCTCGCCGATGATCGCCGAGAGCTCGGTCGGCTTCGACCACATCGGCCAGTGGCTCGTGGGCAGGTCGACCCAGGTCGTGTTGCGCAGCTCGGGGATGCCCGCGAGGAACGTCCACTCGGGGTGCTCGCCCGCGTAGGTGCGGTACTGGTCGGCGGTGAAGCCCGTGCAGACCAACGTGCTCGGGATGTCGCGCCGGGCGTCGTTGGTGAAGGTGTACTGGGCTCGGAGGATGTTCCCCGGCACCGGGACGGCCCGCTCGCGGAACGTCTCGAGCTGGGCCTCGGTCAGGCCCTCGAGGTTCTCCTCGGCCTCGAGCGAGGGCCAGTCGAGCGGCTTCTCGACGTCCGCGAAGTCCGGGTCGAGCGGCGGCTTGCCGGGCGCCGTGTCCACGTAGACCATCGCAGCAATCCGCTCGGGGATGCGGTCGCACGCCGCGTATCCGGAGAACCCGCTCGCGCTGTGGACCGCGAGCACGACCGGCCGACCGGCCGCCTCGACCGCCGCGCAGATCGCGTCCACGTGATCCTCGAACGTGATCGCGCTTCGGTCCTCGTGGACGCTCGTCTGGCCCGGCAGCGTGATCGCCGTGACGTCGTGGCCGGCGGCGCGCAGCTGGGTGGCGACCTCGTCCCAGGCCCAGGCGCCAAGCCAGAACCCGGGGACGAGGATGATCGGGGCGGACGACATGCTCGGGACCTCTCGCTGCGGTGGACACCCATTGTGCAAGGTCGATGCGTCAGGTCCCGTCAGGATTGCCGGCCTCGGGCTTGCGGGCGCCTCGAGAGGCTGGCTACGCGTCCACGAACTCCGCGCCGAGGAGCTCCATCAGGACGCCATCGGTCCACGACGCGGGCGCCGTGCAGCTTCGGGGGGTTCGGGGCTCGTCCGGGGGCTCCATCGCGCATTGTCGCCGGACGGACCCCGGCGCGCTCGGACCGGGGTGGGGATTGCCCCACCCCCAAGATGCCCGCTGCCCGGCTGGGCGCAATTCCCCGGGGGCGCGACAGTGAAGACGTCAGCTTCCAGCGACCAACGCGCTCACTCGGGCGAGCGAGACCGCCCGCGAACAACCCACGGAGGGTGGACATGAACCCGCGACGTCTCTACCGCAGTCACGACCGACGCCTGGCCGGTGTGGCCGGCGGGATGGCCGAGTACCTCCAGATCGACCCGACCATCGCTCGGCTGCTGTGGGTGCTCGCCGCCTTCGCCTCGGCAGGCATGGCCGTCCTCGCCTACATCATCTGCGCGTTCATCATCCCGAACCCGCCCTGGTCCCCGGCGCCGGGCGACCCGCGCTGGTACGGCCCCCAGACCGGTGCTCCGCCGATGTGGGGCCCCGCCGGGCCGGCGCAGGGCTGGGGCTACCAGAACCCGCAGCCGAACGGCTGGGGCCCGGCGCCGACGACGACGTCGCAGCCGAGCGGTTCGCCCGACCAACCGACCGCCTCGCCCGAGTCCCCGGCCGCTGCGCCGCAGGCCACCAGCGGCTTCGCCGAGGACGCCACGTCAGTCGACGTCCCGGCTGCCACGCCGTCCTCCGAGGCTGGAGCGGCCGACCACAGCTGACCGCGCGCCTCGGGGCCGAAGCCCTGCGAAATCGAGGATCGACAAGACCGCGTCCGGCAGCCATGATCAGCGCCCGCCGGGAGACCATCAGCGCCCCGGGGATCGACGTCCCGCAATCCCCGAGGAGGTTCCGTCATGGCGATCCGCGAGTCCAATCCCACGAGCCGCCGACGCGTGCTCGCGACGTTCGTGGGAGCCGTCGCCGGCGCCGCGACAGCGTCGCTCGCCACGGCGCAGCGCGTGTTCGGGGCCGGGAGCGATGGCGCGGCAGTGGTGGTGGGCGGCCAGTACCTCGACGTCCGCTCCCTGACCCTCCTCGAGAACGTCACGCCGACCGGCTGGCCTGTGCTCCAGCTGAACTCCGTCAACGTCGGCTCGGCACTCGTGGTTGTCAACGACGTCGGGGATGCCATCGACGGGTCCACGACCAGCGCCGTCGGCGTCAGGGGTCACACCGGTGGCGCGGCAGGGTTCGGCGTGGAGGGTGTCGGCCCGTACGTGGCGATCAAGGGCACCTCGACGAGCACGGGCGCCACGGGTGGGAGCGGCGTTGGCGTCTTCGGGACGTCCGTCGCCGATGACGGGGCGGGGGTTGACGGGCGGGGGCCGAACGTTGGCGTGCACGGGGTCAGTGCGGGCGTCGGCGTGTTCGGCCAGGGCACCACGGGCGGTATCGGCATCCTGGGTAACACCGACACTGGGCGAGCCGTCGTGGGCGTCGCCAGTGCGGACGCGGGCCGAAACGTGGGCGTGATGGGCGAGAGCTTCAGCACCGCGGGCACGGGCGTGCGCGGGTGGGCGTCCGGCGGCGGCAGCGGCGTCTACGGCTACGCGGGCTCGACGTTCCCATCGTCCAACCCGCCCGCCAACACAGGCGTCTACGGGTACGGCCCGTTGGGCCGGGGCGGTGTGTTCGCGGGCAAGGCGGCCCAGGTGCGGCTCATCGCCTCGACCGCGTCGACCCACCCGTCGTCGGGTGCCGCCGGCGATCTGTTCGTGGACAAGTCCAAGCGCCTCTGGTTCTGCAAGGGCGGCACGAGCTGGAAGCAGATCGCGTGAGCCTTGGGGTCTCGCACGTGCGTTACCGGGGCCGGAACTCCGCAGTGATCCTCGGGTCCTCGACACCAACGTGGGCTTCGGCGCGCGCCAGCTGCCTCTGAATGTGCTTCGACAGGTAGCGGTCGGAGGTGCCCGCCCGAAGCCGGCGAAGCGCGTCGGTCGCGGCCAGTGACCCCATTGACCCCATTGACCCGATGGCCTCGACGGCGGTGTAGCTCAGGGACGGGTAGCGGGGCTCGTCCGAGCCGCGATCCGACGTGCCGAAGTGGAGGCCTGCGAGGACGAGCGAGTCCAAGACCCAGGGCTCCTTCAAACCAGCGGCCGCCCAGATCGCGCCTCCAAGACTGGCGGCGTTGCCGTAGGTGAGCAGGTTGGACTCCCGAGCGGGGCCCCGGTCGACGTGCAGCGCCGTCAGAGGCGCGGTTGCCTGGATCGCATCGGCGACCATGGCCTGAAGCAGAGCGCCGGATCCTGGCGCCTTGCAGAGCTCGACAGCCCGCTGCCGCAACCTGGCCGATGGAGCCCTGCCGCAGACCGACAGATGGACGAAGAGTGCTCGCTGGCCTGGCGTCAGGTCACCCAATTTCCGACGCCATGCCATGCCCCATGCGTCGTCGTCGTCAACGGTCAGTCGGTGAACAGGCGGCGTGGCCTTGGTTGGCGATCCGGCGTGGAGCAGGGCGAGGGCTCGCAAGCGAAGGGGGGCCGCAACGGCAATCTCGTGGGTCTTGAGATTCGCCAGCGCCTCGGCCAGCTCGATGATGGGTTCTGCCAGCTCGCCGACGCCTCCGACGCTCGTCACTTGCTCGGCGGCTCGAATCGGCTGTCGGGCGGAATCGAGCGACTGCTGGCGATCATCTGCTTGACTGTCGGGTCAGAACATCGCGCCAGAGGATTGGGGTCCCTCGCACCTCTCCGGGCGGCAAAGAGCCCGCGTCCGTGGGACGCGGGCTCCGAATGAGAGTCGGCAACTGGCTCGCATTTCGCGCAACTGCCCTCGCATTCCGGGCAACTTCACGCTTGTGCGAGTCGGCAACTTCAGATCAGCTGCAGCCCGAGGTCGACCCGCAGTTGAGGCACTTGTAGCAGGACCCGTTGCGGACCATGATCGAGCCGCACTCGGCGCAGGACGGGGAGTCCGCCTGGGCCGAGAACGTGACTTTGGGGCCGCCGAACGAGCCGCCGAGCGAGGCGGCGATGGCCGCCAGGCCCTTCGAGGCGCCGTTGCCGTTGCCATTGCCGCTGGCCGACGAGCCGGAACCGGTCGCGATGACCGCCAGCTCCTCCTTGACCACCGGGACGGGGATCGAGACCGAGACCGGTGACGCCGCCGCCTGCTGGGCGACGGAGCCCTTGGCCGCGTCGCCGGTCGACGGGGTCGGAGCCGGCGCCGGGGCGGAGAACGCCTCGGACTGGGCGGTGAGGCCCTCGTCCGCGCGCGGCCGCAGCGCGCTGGCGCCGAACGCGGACGGGACGTCCGCCACCATCTGCGAGCGGTCGATCAGCCCCAGCGACACGCGATCCTCCGGGGCGAGGAAGCGCGAGCCCATCCAGCGGAAGATGTAGTCCACGAGCGACTTGGCGATCGGGATCTCCGGGTTGCCGGTGAACCCGCTCGGCTCGAACCGCACGTGGGCGAACTTGTTGACCACGTCCTTGAGCGGCACGCCGTACTGGAGCGCCAGGCTCACCGAGGTGGCCAGCGTGTCCATCAGCCCCGAGATCGTGCTGCCTTCCTTGGCCATCTTGAGGAAGATCTCGCCCGGCTGGCCGTCCGGGTAGAGGCCGACCGTGATGTAGCCCTCGTGGCCGGCGATGTCGAACTTGTGCGTGATCGCGGTGCGCTCGGCCGGGAGCCGGCGGCGGTGCGGGCGGGTGGCCTCCACCTGGGCCGCCGCGAGCTGCTTGCGCAGGCTCTCGATGGTGTCCTTGTCGGCCGGGTCGCCGACCGCGCCCTCGTCCTTCTTCTTGCCGGTCGAGAGCGGCTGGCTGCGCTTGGAGCCGTCGCGGTAGATGGCGATGGCCTTGAGGCCCTGGCGCCAGCCCTCCATGTAGACCGTCTCGATCTCCTCGGCCGTGGCGGCCTCGGGCATGTTGACGGTCTTGCTGATGGCGCCCGAGATGAACGGCTGGACCGCGCCCATCATCCGGATGTGGCCCATGTAGTGGATGGACCGCTCGCCGTTCTGGGGCTTGAAGGCGCAGTCGAAGACCGAGAGGTGCTCCGACCGCAGGTTGGGCGCGCCCTCGATGGTCTCGCGCTCGTTCACGTAGGCGAGGATCTCCTCGACCTGCGTGGGCGTGTAGCCGAGCTTGCGCAGGGCGGCAGGGACCGTCTGGTTGACGATCTTGAGGTAGCCCTCGCCGACGAGCTTCTTGTACTTGATGAGCGCGATGTCAGGCTCGATGCCCGTGGTGTCGCAGTCCATCATGAACGCGATGGTCCCGGTCGGGGCGAGCACGGTCACCTGGGCGTTGCGGAAGCCGTTGGCCTCGCCGAGGTCGGCGACCTCGTCGTAGAGCGCGCGGGCGTTCGCGAGCATCTCCTGCGGCACGCCCGTCTCGGGCAGCGCGTAGGCCGCCTCGCGGTGCTTGCGGATCACGCGCAGGAACGACTCGCGGTTCTGGTCGTAGTCCACGAACGGGCCGCCGTGGTCGCGGGCGACGATCGAGCTCTGGCGGTAGGCCTCACCGTGCATCAGCGCCGTGATGGCGCCCGCGTAGTTGCGCCCCTCGTCCGAGTCGTACGCCAGGCCGCGGTTCATCAGCAGCGCCCCGAGGTTCGCGTAGCCGAGACCGAGCGGCCGGAACCGGTGGCTGTTCTCCTCGATCTTGACGGTCGGGTAGGACGCGTTGTCGACCAGGATCTCCTGCGCGGTGATCGTCACCTTCGCCGCGAAGCGGAAGGCGTCGACGTCGAACTCGCCGTCCTCCTTCACGAACTTCATGAGGTTCAGGCTCGCCAGGTTGCAGGCGGTGTCGTTGAGGAACATGTACTCCGAGCACGGGTTGGACGCGTAGATGCGATCCGAGGCCGCGCTCGTGTGCCAGTCGTTGATCGTGGTGTCGTACTGGATGCCCGGGTCGCCGCAGAGGTGGGCGGCGTCCGCCATCTTGCGGAAGATGTCCCGCGCCTTGTACGTGCCGGCCGGCTGGCCGTCGCTGACCTCGTGGGTCTGCCACTCGGCGTCGCGCTCGACCGCGCGCATGAAGTCATCGGTCACGCGGACGCTGTGGTTGGCGTTCTGGAAGTAGACCGAGCCGTACGCCTCGCCGGTGTAGGACGCGTCGTAGCCCTGCTCGATCAGGGCCCAGGCCTTCTGCTCTTCCTTGGCCTTGGAGTCGATGAAGTCGATGACGTCCGGATGGTCGACGTCGAGGATCACCATCTTGGCCGCGCGGCGGGTCTTGCCGCCCGACTTGATGACGCCCGCGAACGCGTCGTACCCGCGCATGAAGCTGACCGGGCCGCTGGCGATGCCGCCGCCGGACATCAGGGCCTTGCTCGAGCGGATGGGGGAGAGGTTCACGCCCGCGCCCGAGCCGTACTTGAACAGCATGGCCTCGGTCTTGGCGAGGTCCATGATGCTGGACATGTTGTCCTGGACCGAGTTGATGAAGCACGCGGAGCACTGCGGCCGCGCCTCGATCCCCACGTTGAACCAGACCGGCGAGTTGAACGCCATCTTCTGGTGGACGAGCAGGTGGGTCAGCTCGGCCTTGAACGCGTCGAGGTCCTCGTCCGTGGCGAAGTAGCGGTTGGTCTCCGCCCAGGCCGTGATGGTGTTGACGACGCGGTCGATCAGCTGGCGGACGCTGTGCTCGCGCTCGGGCGTGCCCACGTGGCCGCGGAAGTACTTGCTCACCACGACGTTGGTGGCGAGCTGGGACCATAAGACCGGGACCTCGACGTCCTTCTGCTCGAAGACG
>Ga0315271_10003249_pt1 | contig 10294 bp, 11 predicted proteins | sample C3_top_MG_FD_204664 | JGI IMG/M metagenome (GOLD analysis project Ga0315271, IMG submission 204664) | Sediment microbial communities from Yellowstone Lake, YNP, Wyoming, USA - C3_top | ecosystem: Environmental > Aquatic > Freshwater > Lake > Sediment | place: USA: Wyoming | collected 2017-08-01
CGCGTCCGCGATCCAGGGCAGGCAGGGCGTCGCCGTGTCGATCGCGATCGCTTCGCGCGAGCGCTCGTCGGCTAGGACGTAGACGTTCGTGTTGAGGGGGCCGATGACAGCGTGGAGGCGCTCCATCTCCCCATGGTAGCCGGGGCGGCCGCATCGCCCCGACGCCTCCGGCCGGTCGCCGGCAGCGATCACTTGCGGCTTCAACGGGACTGGGCAGCGCCCCCCGACGTGCCGCGATCGCTCGCCGCGGTCACCAAGGGCCGAGGCGAACCCCGGACGGGGCCTCGGACCGAAAGCAATCGCTGGCGGCGATCGGCGGGGCCGCGCCGCACCGTCGGCAGATCTTCGTGACGATCGCGGGGCCTCTTGGCTCTCGCGCGCGGGCGCTCGCGCGCCGAGACTTGACCGTGGAGGTGGGCGACATGACGACCACGACCCACATCAAAGCCAAGATCACGCCGTGGGATGACCCGGCGTTCGTTCGGGCCTTCGAGGCCGCACGCGATCAGACCACGCTGGACGGCTATGCCGATGGGCTCAAGGCGGGATCCCGCGTGGAGCACGTCCTCCGCGAGGCGGGCTATCCGAAGGCCACCGTTGAGGTGATCCGGACGGCGCGGGAGGCGCTCGAGCAGACCTCCCACTGGATCGTCAAGCGCGACGGATAACCCTTCGGGAGAAGCCGGGGCGGGCGGGCGAGGTTCAGCCCGCCTCGAGCTTGGCGCGGATGCAGTCGAAGGTCTGGCCGATCATCTTGTTGGCCGTGCCCTCGATCATGCGAGCTCCCACGGACGCCAACGTCCCCGCGATGTGCACGTCCGCCGACCAGGCCATCGCGGTCGGTCCCTCGGCTGGGCCGGAGAGCGACATGTCAGCCGTGGCGTCTACCGCTGATCCCGGTGCCTGGCCATGTGCCTTGATCTGCGCGTGGTCGGGCTCCGTGCGCTCGGCGATGGACATGTCCACCGTGAAGCGGGCCGAGATGAACCCGACGCCGATCTTGGCCTTGGCCTTGAAGTGGTCAGCGTCCACCACGTCGATCGACTCGACGCCCGGGCCGCACGAGCCCACCCTGTTCGGGTCCATCAGGAACGCCCAGACCCGATCCCGGGACGAGGCGATCTCGAGGGTGCCTGAGAACTGCATCGGCGGCTCCTGCGTGTCTGGCTGGCGCGGGGACGTGCCAGCGTTTCGCGAAGGGTAGATGACCCAGCGGCGCCCGTCAGGCCCGCGGCACCGGCCAGGTGACGATGCCGACCGCGCCCGCCGGCCCCTCCGCAAGGGTCCAGGCGCCGTCGCGGCGGACGATCATGTCGGGCAGGATCGCCCGGAAGTGCACGTCCTTCTCGCCACCCTCGGCAATGAACAGCTGGCGGCGCAGGAACGCGGTGAGCGCGTCCACCGAGTCGAAAGAGCGCGTCTGGCGGTCCACCCGGACGACCTCGGTCTGACGACCGCGCGCCCGAAGGAGCGCGAGGAGGTCGGGCAGCGCGGGGAGCGGCACGCGGGCCTCGCCGCGGACCAGCGGCCAGAACGGATCGGCCACCGCGGCCGGGCTGCGGTCGGTCAGCACCGCGACGCAGCTCTCCCCCGCGGCGCGCTCCATGGCGTCGAGGAATGGGCCGATGGCCTCGATGTCGTAGCCCACGTGGGCGATGAACGCGACGTCGGCGGCGGGCAGCGGGCCTAGCTCCGCGAGCATCTCAGGCCAGGGACCGGGCACGACGCGGACGTTCTCGATGCCGTGCTCGTCGATCCCGCTGCGCAGGGCGCGGCGCATCCCGGCGGACGGCTCCACCGCGATGACCTGCTTCACGCGCAGCGCGAGCGGCAGCGCGTAGCGGCCAGCGCCAGCCCCGATGTCGAGCCACGTCGATTCGCGGCGGGCCAGCGCCTGGAGGACGTCGAGCACCGGCTCGTCGGTCCGGCGCGGGTCGGCAACGAAGAGCGAGCTCACCGGCGCGTAGAAGTCGCCCGCGGTCTGCTCGCGGAGTCGCTCTGCCTGCTCGCGGTTCGCGCGGACGCGCTCGGACCAGGCGGCCTCGAGATCGGCGACGAGCACGGGGGCGTCGGGGGTCATCTGGGGTCCTCAGCGAGGGCGGCGATGGCCGCCAGTTGGGCGGGCGTGTCCACGTCGGGGTTGTGGCCCGCGACGGGAACCTCCGCGACGAGCTCTGGGTGCGCAGCCAGCAGGGGCCCGAGCCCGCGATCGCCCTCGAGCCCGGCGGCCAGCGCCCAGGCGGACCGTCGGACGAGGACCGGGTTCGGGGCGGCATCGGTCGTGTAGCGGGGGCGGACGAACCGGGCGCCGGCCGCTTCCGCCGAGGAGCCGGCGCTGATGAGCGAGCCGATGACGTCGGGGCGCAGCAGGGGCTGATCGCCGAGGACCACGAGCACGGCATCTGCGCCGGCGAACGCCACGGCGGCGTCGAGCCCCACGCGGAGCGAGCTCGAGAGCCCATCCTCCGGCCGCTCGTTGACCACACGCCGCTCGCCCCGCCAGGCGATCGCAGGCTCGATCTCCGCAGCCTGCGCGCCAAGCACGACGACCACGTCCGTCAGCCCGGCGGCGGCCACCGCGTCGAGCGCGTGCTGCAGGAGCGGCCGGCCGTCGAGCGGCGCGAGGAGCTTGTTCGAGCCGTAGCGTGACGAGGCGCCCGCCGCGAGGACAACGGCCACGACGCTCATCCGGCAGCCCAGCGCTCGCGCGCCAGGTCGCGCATCGGGCGTCCCGAGCCGGCCCGCCGCTCGGCCACAATCTCGGAGAGGATCGAGAGCGCCGTCTCGGGCGGGAGCCGCCCGCCGAGGTCCAGACCGATCGGACCGCGGAGCCGATCAACCTGCTCGGTCGTCAGGCCCGCCTCGAGCAGGCGCGCCCGCCGGTCCGCCTGGGTCTTGCGCGACCCCACGGCACCCACGTACCGACACCCGCGTCGCAGCGCCTCGATGATCGCGGGCTCGTCGAACTTCACGTCGTGCGTCAGAACGGCCACGGCATCGGCCGCCCCAAGGCCGATCTCATCGGCCACCTCGTCCGGCCAGCCGACGATCAGGCGGTCAGCGTCCGGGAACCGCGCGGGCGTGGCGAACGCAGCGCGCCCGTCGATGACGACCGTCTCGTACCCGAGCTCCTTCGCCAGCCGGACGAGCGACCGCGCGATCTCGACAGCCCCGACCACCACGAGGCGCGGCCGGACGGGGTAGGCCTCGATGAACGCCTGGCGGCCGCCGACCTCCACGGTCCGGCTGATCCCCTTCCCGAGCAGGTCGAGCGCCGCCTTCACGAGCTCGTGGTCGGCGGTGGGGTCGCCCAGCGTCCCCTCAAGGCGCGCGTCGTCATAGACGACCAGCGGGGTGGCGGGCGGCTCCCCCGGCCCGGGCTTGTGCTGGCCGAACGCAGGTGGTGGCGCATCCATGGGCAGGACGGTCACCACAGCTCGACCCGCGGAGCGCCCCTCGGCCGTCTCGCGCGCGGCATCGGCGGCCACGGCGGGCACCACGGGCTGGACGAGCACGTCGATCGTGCCGCCGCATGCGAGGCCCACGTCCCACGCCTGCTCGTCGCTGATGCCATAGCGGATGACGCGCTCGCGGCCATCCTTGAATGCGCGGTAGATCTCCTCGGCCGCGGCACCCTCCACGCAGCCTCCCGAGACGGAGCCCGCGAGCCGCCCGTCGGCGGTGACGAGGAGCACGCCGCCCTCAGGGCGGGGCGCGCTGCCAAAGGTGCGGACCACCACCGCGCGACCCACGGTCGCCCCCTCGGCAGTCCAGGCGTCCAGCTGGTCGAGCAGCTCGCGCATCAGGCGGTCCCTCCCCTACCCGAGCGGCCGTGCCTGGTCGCGCGGGACCGGCGCGCCGCCGACAGGCCTGGGAGCGCTGGCTTCGGGCGCCTCGAGCCCCAGCGACGGAGAGGCGGTTGTGGCGTGCGTGACGGCCGCGCCCTTGCGCGCGGTGCCCTGTGACGCGCCCGCGAGCACCTCCCCCAGACGCTCGAGCGAGGCCAGGGTCCCGGCCGGCAGGAAGTCGTCGATGTACGGGTAGGCGGCCTTCATGCCCGCAGCGAGGGGCTGGTAGCCGGGCGCGGACGCGAGCGGGTTGAGCCACACGAGCCGATGGCAGTTGCGCCGGAGTCGGGCCGTCTCCGCGGCCACGAGCGCGGGATCGCCGCGGTCCCACCCGTCGGACACCACGATCACCACGCCGCTGGTCCGCAGCGTGCGGCGTGCCCAGTGGCGGTTGAACTGGCGGAAGCTCTCCCCGATCCGCGTGCCGCCGGCCCAGTCGGTCACCGTGTCCGCGACCCGCTCGAGCGCCCGGTCCCGATCACGGTCCTTCATAACGCGCGTCACGCGCGTGAGGCGGGTCCCGAAGACGAACGACTCGGTCCGAACCTCGTTCTCGCGCGCGAGCGCCTGGACGAACCGCAGGAGCAGGCGCGAGTGGCGCTCCATGGAGCCCGAGATGTCGCACAGGACCACGAGCTGGCGCGGCTCCTTGATCGCGCGACTCCAGACCCAGTTGGTCAGCTCACCCGTCGCGAGGTTGCGGCGGAACATGGCGCGCGGCGCGAGGCGACGGCCGTGCGGGTGGAGCTCATGGCGGCGGGTGCGCCGGCGCTCGAGCTTGGGCCGCAGCAGGTCGACGAACCGCTCGGCGTCGCGGAGCTCGGCCGCGGTCATCCGGTCGAAGTCGCGGTGACGCATGACCTCGCCCTTGGACCAGGCATCGGGCGAGATGGTCTCGCCGTCGACCTGCTCGCCATCCTCGACGTCGATCGACTCCTGCACGCCGAGGCGCGCGATGTCGGCCATCGTGGACTCGCGGCCCTCCCCGGGCTCGTCCGACTCGCCGGGCTCGCCGTCCTCCTCGCGCTCGGCATCGGGGTTCACGGGCGTGTCCGGCCGGCCAGGCGCCAGGGTCCGCCCGCGGCGACGCCAGAACTGCGCGAAGACGCGGTCGTAGACCTCGCGGTCATCGCGGCGGCGGACGAAGATCGCCCCGCCGGCGTCGTGGACCTGGTCCTTGCGCCCGATGTCGATGAGGCTCAGCGACCGCGCGAAGTCCATCGCCGCGCTCAGGTCCACACCGAGCCCGGCGGCGCGCAGCGCCCGCCCGAAGCCCACCGACTCCGCGAGGAGCCGACGGCCGTCGATGACCTCGCCGGTCGGGGCCAGGAGCAGCGGGGAATCCGTCACCCGCACAGACTAGCCCACGGGCTGGTCAACCGCCCCAGCCGCTGTCGGACCGTCGCGGAGGAGCTCCTCGGGGGTGATTGCGAGAGCCCGGGCGCGCAGTGCCGGGTCGATGCCCGAACGAGAAATGGCCACGAGTGGCGTGGTGGCACCGACACCGGGCACCAGCGCCCCCGTCCTCTCAAGCTGCGCGAGGTCAGCGCCGTCGAATGGTGCATTCTCTCGCCACTTGATCGACCCGACGAACGCGACTCGCGCTGGCGCCCTGGGCGCATCGGCACCAACCAAGTCGATTTGCGGATCGTTCTTTCGCGTCCAGTAGCTGCCGACATAGGCAGCGTCCGGCAGTCTCTCGTCGGGCAGACGACGCTCGACTGCGTCGCGAAGGATCGGCTCGACCAAGGAGCCCCGGGCATCGGGCCATCGATCGAGGATCCGGCGCACGACTTCGTCAGTGCGCAGACGCCCGATCGCCGGCAGGTCGCGCTCGACGAATCGGAGCCAGAAGCGCAAGTACGGATCGAGAATCGAGTAGCGCGGGGCGTTGAGCCGCTCGGCGGACAGCGGCTCCTCGCTGCGGACAACCCGCTTCCCCTTGACGAGCGTGCTCAGTGGCCCGGACAGGTTGCCCGGTGACGCGCCCATCGCACCGGCGATGTTGCTGAGTGTCCGTTCGCCCTGTCCGATCGCGGACAGCACGTCGCGAGCGTTGACATGAACCGGGAACTCGGCCTCCAGGATCCGCTGCGCGCTGTTGACGAACGGCGTGTCCGCGCTCGAGAGCGCGTCAAACAGGAACCGCTCGAGGCTACCCGCGCGACGCCACGCCGTGGCGAATGCCGGGAGGCCGCCGATCACCGCGTAGGCATCGAAGGCATCGACAGGCGACAGCTGAGCGATCTCGGCGATATCCGCGGGTGTCAGCGGGTCGACCACGAGGATGCGGCCAGCGCGCCCGTAGAGTGGACGCCCGTACTGGGTCAGGCGCTCCATCATCGCCAAGTCAGACCCGACAAGGACAAGCAGGACAGGGGCGCGGGACAGGCGGCGCTCCCACACAGCGGAGATCAGCGACTCGCCCGCCGCTGACCCCTCGTCGGTTGCGCCCCCGATGTGCGGGAACTCGTCGATCACGATGACGGACGGGCTCGCGACACTCGCCGCGCTCGCCGCCGCCGCCAGCGCACTCTCCCAGTTGGCGAACGTGACACCGGCGTTCCGAGCGCTGTCGGGGAGCGAACTCTGGGCGAGTGCTTCGGCAAAGCGTCCGAGATCAGCGTCGACCGGGTTCCGGGATGCTGTGAAGAAGACGTTGGGGAGCCGCCCTCGAAGCAGGAACTCCTCGACGAGCCACGACTTCCCGACGCGGCGCCGTCCTCTGGCGAGGCCGATCCCTGCCCAGTCGATCAGGACGTCGCGGATCGTGGGCTCGCGGCCGGCCCAGAACAGCACGCCCAGGCCGGCCGGAGCCGAGTCGTCCGCGCGAGGGCATGCGGTCGATCCGCGCAACAACCGGGGCACCGGACGACTCGCGCTCGGGCGTCACGCTCAGCCGCCGGCGGCGGACTCGGCGAGGAAGCGGCGGGCGTTGGCGCCCTTGACCGCGCGGATGTCCTCCTCGTACTTGAGGACGACGCCGAGCGTCTCGTCGACCGTGTCCGCCTCGAGCGTCGTGGCGCCGAGCGAGAGGAGCGCTGCCGCCCAGTCGAGCGTCTCGGCGACACCGGGGACCTTGGTCAGGTCGGCGGTGCGCAGCCGGTGGACGAACCCGACAACGTCGCGAGCGAGCGCAGCGGGCGCGTCCGGCACGCGGGTCGAGACGATCTCGAACTCCTTGGCCGCGCTCGGGTAGTCGATCCAGTGGTAGAGGCAGCGGCGCTTGAGCGCGTCGTGGACCTCGCGCGTCCGGTTCGACGTCAGGACCACGCGGGGAGCCTGCGCCGCGCGGATGGTGCCGATCTCGGGGACGGTCACCTGGAAGTCGGACAGGATCTCGAGCAGGTACGCCTCGAACTCCTCGTCCGCCCGGTCGATCTCGTCGATCAGCAGCACCGGCGGCACGCCGTCGGTCGCCTCGAGCGCCTGGAGCAGCGGGCGCTTGAGAAGGAAGTCTGTGCTGAAGATGTCGTGCGCGGACGCCTTGTCGATCTCGCCGCGCGCCTCGAGCAGCCGGATCTCGAGCATCTGGCGCGGGTAGTTCCACTCGTAGACCGCAGTGTTGACGTCCAGGCCCTCATAGCACTGGAGCCTGATCAGCCGCGCGCCGAGGCTCGCTGCGAGGACCTTGGCGAGCTCGGTCTTGCCCACGCCGGCCTCGCCCTCGAGGAGCAGCGGGCGCCCGAGCTCGAGCGCGAGGAAGGTCGTCGTGGCGAGCGAGCGCTCGGCGATGTAGCCGTGCTCGCGGAAGGCCGCGATGACGCCCTCGATGGACTGCATCGACTCGGGGCGCGAGGCGCGGGAGGCGGATCGTTGCGCGGTGGCCGCTTGGGCGGCGGTCTCGTCGGTCATGGTCCAGCGATGCTACACCGGCCGGCGGTTCGGCCCGGGTCCCGGGACGACGGCGCCCCCCGCGCACGCGTCGCCGCCGGCCTGCCGCGACCCGCCGCCGACGGGTGGCGACCGCACCCGGACCGCTCAGGACGGCGTGGGCGACGGTGAGGCAGTGGGCGAAGGCGTGGGCGACGCCGGCTGCGACGCGGCGGGCACCGGGGCCGGGAGGTCGATCCGGATGATCCGGCTGCGGAACAGCTCGTTGCCGTTGCCGTCGAGCGCCACGAGCAGAAGCTTGACCTGCAGGACCCCGGTCGGGACCGTGATCAGGAGCGGCGTGGCGGGCCGGCGCGCGAACGTGCCCAGGATCCGGCTTCCAGGGTAGGTGGGGCGCGCTGCGGTGCCTATCCTGGACCGCGTCCCGACCAGGACGTACGAGCGGGCTCCCGGGTACCTGGACCATGTGACCGAGATGGTTGAAGCGCCGACGAGCGACGCGCGGAAGCGGAGCGTCGGCACCGGGGTCGGGGACGGGACGAGCGTCGGGCCGGTGGTCGGGGCGGTCGTCGGGCGGCTCGTGGGCGGTGCCGTCGGGATTGGCGTTACGCTCGGCGAGCTGGGGCTCGTCGGGCTTGCGCCGGTGGTTGGCTCGCGGGAGGCAGGCGCGGACGATGGACCCCCGCCCGTCCCAGGTGACCTCGCCCCGGACGATGCGCCGGGCGAGCCTTGCTGCGTGCGGCCAGACTCGACCGAGGCGGGCTGCTGGACCTGGAGCCGGCCGTCGTGCACCCCGACGACCTCGCCTGCCTGCAGGGTGACGTCGCCGATCTGGGCTGACCCGCCGTCACCGACCGTGACGGTGGCCCCCTCCGGAAGGTAGAGGCCGTCGGGGTTCGCGATGGTGGTGCCGTCCACGAGGGTCACGATGACGTTCACGGTCGCGGTCAGCTCGAGCGGCGCGGCAGACGGGGTCGGCGCGGGCACGATCGGGCGGCCAACGACGAGCACTGTCAGCACGACGACCGCGAGGCCCGCGGCCAGCATCCCGACCTGCCAGCGCATCCCCGCGGAGCGGCGGCGCGGCTGTGGGCTGGTTCGTGGCCCGGTGGCGGCAACGGCCAGGAGGCGCGCCTGGAGCGCCTCGGCGAAGGCGGGGTCCGGATCGGGCGCGGGACGGCGACCGGCCTTCTCGAGCTCGTGGCGGATGTCGCGGCTCATGCCCGGCCCTCCGACTCGAGGGCGCGGCGCAGAGCGCGGGTGGCCCGGAAGACCACCACGGCCATCGTGGCCTTCGAGGTGCCGAGCGCGGCCGCAGCCTCGTCCGGCGTGAGACCTGAGAGATAGCGCAGTGAGAGCGCCTGCTGGTATCGGGGGCTCAGGCGGTCCATCACGGCGAGCACCTCCTGCACCTCGTCACGGGTACCGACGAGATCCGCCGGGTCGCCCGAGGGGGTGCCGTGCAGCCGGTCCGCCGCGCCCTGTCTCCTCGGCGACGCGGCCCGGCCCGCCTCGCGGTACTGGTCCACCAGCTCGTTGCTCACGATCCGAAACAGCCAGGGGCCGAAGCCGCCCGGCTGCCAGCGAAAGGCGCCGAGATTGCGCAGCGCGCGCTCGAACGCGGCCGAGGTGATGTCCTCGGCCGACTCGACCACGCCGGTGCGTCGATAGGCGAACGCGTACACGCGAGGAAGGTAGCGCTGGTAGAGCTCGGCGAAGGCTGCGGGGTCAGCCCGGGCCTGCTCCACCAGCGCCTGTTCATCCTGCGCATCGCGATTCCCGTCCACCACGCCAAGTCTGACGCCGTCGACGGATGCGATGGCGGCGATCCCGCGTGCTAGCTCGGGATCTGGACGGTGTCGGGGCTGCCGTAGGCCACGATCCTGCCGTACTTGTCGAGGGCAACGACCGCATAGCGGATCCTCTGGCCGGCGGAAATGGCAGTGTCCACGAAGGTCCGCTTGCCGGTGATGCTCGTTCGGTAGACCGCGGTGCGGGCGCCGCCGTCCACCGATCGCCACAGGACGTAGCGAACGGCGGTGGTGCGCGACGTGGCCGACCAGTGACAGGAGACGTCGGTCTTCGCGGCATCGATCACGACGACGCAGTTGAAGGCCAGGGTCTCGGGCGCCCGCCCGACGTACACATTGGCGATGTTCGACCGCGCGACACGGGTGCCGGCGGCGTTCACCGCGGCCACGAAGTAGTGGTAGGTGTGGCCGGTTCGGATGTTGCGATCGGCGTGGCGGAGCGTCGAGGTCGGCAGGACGGTAGCGATGAGGACACGGCTGCCCGTGTCAACCGAGCGCCACAGGCGGTACTTGGCGACCGTGATGCCAGTCGGGGCGGCCCACTTGCAGACGATCGCCCGGTTCGGGGCGGTGGCGTCGAGCGGGTTCGGCACCACGAGCTTGCACGCGAGCTGGATCTGCGGCGGCGTGACGGTGGTCGTCGGCGTGGCGGTGGCGGCCAGAACGGTCTGCGGGAGCAGGACCGCGGCCAGCAGCACAGCGCCAGCGAGGCGGGCCAGGCGGGATCGTCGCATGCGTTCACTCCTCCTATGGCTTGTCGGGACGTTCACAGAGGAGAACGCGCATCGGCCCGGAAGATTA
>Ga0315271_10003250_pt1 | contig 10290 bp, 9 predicted proteins | sample C3_top_MG_FD_204664 | JGI IMG/M metagenome (GOLD analysis project Ga0315271, IMG submission 204664) | Sediment microbial communities from Yellowstone Lake, YNP, Wyoming, USA - C3_top | ecosystem: Environmental > Aquatic > Freshwater > Lake > Sediment | place: USA: Wyoming | collected 2017-08-01
TGTTCTGCCAGACGCCGCAGTTCTCCAAGGCTCAACGGACTTGCCATGGAAAGAAGAAAGGGGAACTGGCCGACATAGGTGTCCTGTTCGTTGCAGACCAGCTGATAGCCGAAGTGTTCCGGGTCATTGGCAACGTGGGGGTAGGAGGAGAGCAAGGTCCGACTGAATTGCCAGAGGGCGCTGAGGGTCTCAAAATAGCACAGCAGGTGCACCTCTTCAGCTGTTGTCACCTCTATGCCGGGAACCGGTAGGATGCCATGCTGCTGAAATACTCGCTGAAAGACGCCGGCATTGCATGCTGCGTTGTGATCGGTCAGGGCGGCGATCCGGATACCTCGGTCGACGATCCGGCGCGCCATCTCGCCCGGAAGCATCGTAATGTCGGCACACGGCGACAGGCACGAATGCAGGTGCAGGTCGCCCGGAACCTCCAGCACGCGCTACCTCAGGCCCAGTGCGTAGAGCTTGCCGGACACGGCGAATGCTGAATCCTTGGAGTAAAGCACAGGTATCTGTTCTTTGAGAGCCTGCTGGGTCACCTCGGGATCACACGTCCTTCCCTCGCAGACGATAACCACGCTGATACCCACCATCGCCGCGACTGCAATGACGTTGAGATGTGTCTGGATCGTCACCCAGGCAGATCCCGGAGCCGCTTTGGCGATGACTTCCGAGAGAAGGTCGCAGGTGTAGCCGGCGGTAACCGGTTTTGTCAGGTCTGCCTCAACTGCGACATGGACATCGAGAGCCCCGATCAATTCCTCTACGGTCATGTTCCCTCCAGTTTCCTGTTTGCAAGGAAGATCATTTCAACCTTGGTCGGTTTGCCCTTTCCGGAGATGATAACAAGGTGATCCGAGAACCGACGGATGTTGGGAAGGCCCATGCCGGCCCCGAACCCCTTCTCCCTGATGGCGTCGGTTGCGGTGGACCAGCCCTCCTTCATGGCAAGATCGATGTTCTCAATACCGGGTCCCTCATCTTCGACGCGCACGATCGCCTCGCCATCGTGGACAATGGCCCGCAACGATCCTTTTCCTCCTGCGTGGATGCACACATTGATCTCCGCTTCATAGGTACAGACGCTTGCCCTGCGCACGACCGACTCATCCAGGTTCTTGCTTTGCAGAAAGGCCTTGAGCCGCGCGGAGCCTTCACCGGCATGATCAAGTCCCTGACAGCTGATGTCGTACGAAAAGTCTGCGCTGTTTTCAAACTCCTGCGTGAGTGCGGAGAAGTTGCCGATGACCGTCATGCGTTGCTGGTCATGGACGTACACCGAGTAGAAGCTCTGGACAATAGCCGAAAGAACGTCGATGTCTGTAATCATGCCAACCAGCTTGCCAGCGTCATCAATCACCGGGAATCGGCCAAACTTGAAACGCTGGAAGGTGGACAGGATCGTCTCAAGACTGTCATGAGTATGCAGCGTGACGACATCACGCGTCATGGCTGATGCGAGCGGTTCTGCCAGACGGCCGTCAGCAAGCGCCTCAATGATCTTTGAGACAGAGATGATGCCAACCAGCCGGCCATCCGTATCAACGATGGGAACTCCCGAAATGGACTTCTCCCGCATGAGGGTGCGAGCCGCGGCCACGCGGTCCTCGGGATGCAGAGCATATGCTGCCGGAGACATGATGCTTGCGGCGTCAAGACTACTGAACAGCCCCAAGTATCTCAGGGCCTCGACACTCTGGGCAAGTGACATACTTTATCCCTTCAGCCCGTGGGCATAGAGCTTGCCCGAGGCGACGTACATGATGTCGCGGGTTGCCAGGACAATGATGCCCGTGGCGCGCGCCAGGTCGATAACCTCCTGCGGAACCTCCTTGCCCCGCACCACCAGGATGGCAGGGAGGTCCAGCATTTGGACGGTCCGGATGATCTGAGGAGTCGTGAGCCCCGTGATGAGCAGGGTCCCGGGACCACTCATGGCAAGCACGTCACTCATGAGATCCGAGGCAAAGGCATGGGTCACCTCCACCGTATCCAGATGCTCTCCGGCAACACAGGTTGCCCCGGTGATCTCCTGAACCTCGCTCAGCTTCATATCCTCTGCTCCTCTCGGTCAGTCCTGCAGTTCCTCACAAGCCTCCGGCACATGGGATTCGGCAAGAGCCTGCGCGAACACGTCTGGGAAGTTACGCAGAGCAGACTCGAAGGCAAGGGGCACGGCCTGCCCCAGGCCACAGAACGAGGTGAGCGTGAGGGTGCTCAGCAGCCGCCCAAGCCGCTCCAGGGCAGCAGGGTCTGCCGTACGGCTGACAAGGGCATCCATGATGTTCTTCACCTGCAGGGTTCCTTCACGGCAGGGCGTGCACCTGCCACAGGATTCATGCCAGAAGAAGTGAGCCACCTCGGCGAGGAAGGGAAGAAGCGGCACATCCTCGGAGGCGACCAGGATGACCCCCGACCCGAGGGACACGTTGCTGGTCTTCATGGAGGCAAAGTCCAGCGGGGTATCCAGCTCCCGTTCACTCACCACGGTGCCGGCACTGCCGCCGGTCTGGAGGAAGCCGATGCGCCTGCCTCCCGTGACGCCTCCGCCAAAGTCATATACGAGCTCCCGCAGGGTGGTGCCCATGGGCGCCTCGACGATGCCGCGGTTCACGATGTCCCCGGAGAGGGAGAAGACCTTGGTGCCGGCACTCGATGGAGTTCCAAACGACCTGAACCAGTCACTGCCGTTGAGCAGGATCGGGGGCACATTGGCAAAGGTTTCGACATTGTTGACCACGGTGGGCTTGCCAAACAGACCAACCTGGGGTGGGAATGGCGGCTTGTTGCGCGGTTCTCCCCGCTGGTTCTCGATGGACTCGAGCAGGGCGAATTCCTCCCCGCAGACGTAGGCGCCCCCGCCGCGGTAGACCTCCAGCGTGAACGAGAACCCGGTCCCCAGGATGTCGTCCCCCAGGAGCCCATATGCCGTGGCATCCGCGATCGCCTTCTTGAGGCGGGCAATGGACATGAAGTACTCGCCCCGGACATAGACGATCCCGACATGGGCCCCGGTGGCATACCCCGCGATGGCCATGGCCTCCACGATGCTGTGGGGGTCGCCCTCGAGGATGAGGCGGTCCTTGAACGTGCCGGGCTCCCCCTCGTCGGCATTGCACACGATATACTTCTCGTCGCTCTGCTCCTTGGCAACCATGCCCCACTTCAGGCCGGTGGGGAATCCTGCCCCTCCCCGTCCCTGGAGCTTGCTGTCGGTCAGAATCTGGATGATCTCGGCCGGCTGCATCGCCAGAGCCTTGGCCAGGGCGGCATACCCGTCACGCGCAATATACTCGTCGATGCTCTGCGGATCGATCAGGCCGGCGTTGCGCAGGACGATCTTCTGCTGGCTCTTCCCCGTCTCCTTCTCCACCATGCGGCGGGAGGAGAGGGACCGGTCGATGGCAAGGCGTGCCACCACCCGTCCCTTCAGGAGGTGCTCGGTCACGATCTCCGGGACATCCGAGGGGGTCACGTTGCCGTAATAGACGTCATCGGGGAAGACGGCCAGCACGACCCCCTGGTCATAGATGCCGAGGGCGCCGGTCTCCACCACCGAGACCTGGCTGCCCAGGTTGTAGGCACGGATGGTCTCTTCCAGGACGTGCTTGACCTCGAGGGCTCCCTGGAGAACGGAGGTCGAGTCGACGGGGACGATGATCTGGGTTGAGAAGAGCTTCACTGTGCACCTCCTGCGCGCTTCGCCGCGAGGATCCGCGGCAGGTCCTCCGGGGTCAGGTTGCCATATGCATCGTCATCGATCATGAGGGCCGGGGAGACTCCGCAGATTCCCAGGCAGCTGGAACCCTCCAGGGTGAAGACCCCATCCGGCGTTGTCTCTCCCATCTCCACCCCCAGCAGGCGCTTAAGCTCCGCCACGATAGAGGGGGCTCCGGTCACGTGGCAGGGGCCGCTGGTGCAGACACGGATCACGTGCCTGCCCCGCGGCTTTGTGGAGAGCATGGTGTAAAAGGTGACGAACCCGTTGAGCTGTGCGGGAGAGGTTCCCACCAGGCGTGCCACCTCGTTCAGCACCTCCCCGGGAAGGAAGTTCCCGTAGTGGTGCTCCAGCTCGAACAGGATATCCATATACGAGACCCGGCCATGGTGCTCGACCCGGTCCTGCGCAACCACGTCCTGCAGGAACGCCTTTTCCTCAGCAGACAGGACTCCTGCCCTTCCCAGCGACTGCTCCCTCTTCTCCGTCTCCATGTGTTCCTCCCTGATCGTGGTGTGTCGAGCCTCTTGTGTCAGCAGCCGAGGGTGATCCTACTTCGATTTGGCTGGCTCTGCGTCTATTTTCAGGTACACGAACCAATAGATGAAGCCCACGAAGAATGCGCCACCGATGATATTGCCAATCGTCACAGGAATCAGGTTCTTGGTCCACAGCGTGCCCCAGTTAAGCCCTGCATAGTCGGCGAGAGTCTTGCCAGTTGCCTCGACAACCTTCGGAACAGATTTGAGCAGGATGCCATAAGGAATGAAGAACATGTTTGCAACAGAGTGCTCAAAACCCGAGGCGACAAAGGCCATAATCGGGAAGAAGATGGCAAACAGCTTGCCAATGATATCCTTCGCAGCAGTAGCCATCCAGACCGCCAGACAAACCAGCCAGTTGCAAAGGATTCCCCGGACAAGGCCCTGGACAAACGTGAGTCCGACCTTTGTCCCTGCAATCTTGAGTGCTGATGCTCCGACAAGGTTGCCGTTCATGCTCCACAGACCAGACCAGTACAGAAGCAGCGCAATCAGCAGAGATCCAACCAGGTTGCCGATATAAACGGCCACCCAAGCCTTCAACAGCTCACTCCAGCGCACTTTCTTTTCCAGCGCTGAAATGACGATCAGGTTGTCGCCCGTGAAAAGCTCGGCCCCAGCAACCACAACCAGCATAAGCCCAACGCTGAAGACTGCTCCGCCGATAAACCTCGTGAAGCCAAATCCAAGGGTCGCGTCAGAACCCACGATGATGAACAGCTGCGCGCCGAAGGCAATGAAGGCTCCGGCCAGAATCGCGAGAACAAAAAACTTCTTCATGGACGTCCTGCACTTGCCCTGGCAGACATCACCCAGCTTCTCAGCAATTTGAGGCGGTGTAAACATCGGTAGATCCATTCCTGTTCCTCCCTGTTTAGATTTTGTCGATACGGCATGCTGCAACCTTGAACTCCGGGATTTTGGCAACCGGATCCAACGCTGCATTCGTCAAGAGATTCGCACTTGCTTCATGAAAGTGGAAACTGATGAAGACAACTCCCTGCATCGGCTTTTCGGAGATGCGGGCCTCAACATCGATGCTGCCCCTTCGCGTTGAGACTCTCACCATTTCACCCTGCTCGACATGGAGCCGGAGAGCATCCTCCCTGCTGATCTCCACATAGTTCCTTGGAACGAACGAGTCCAGAACTTTGACTTTTCGCGACTCCTGTCCTGAATGATAGTGATAGAGGATGCGTCCTGTGGTGAGCAGAATGGGATACTCGGCATCTGGAAGTTCCCTTGGTTCGATGTATTCGACTGGGCTCACAAGGGCCTTTCCACTCGGCCTCTTGAAGGCTCCGCCGTAGTGGAGGATTTTTGTGCCAGGATGATCGTCAGAGGGGCAAGGCCACTGCAATCCCGCCTTCTCAAGACGCCAGTGATGAATGCCGGCATACGATGGCGTGAGACTTGCGATCTCATCCATGATTGCCGCGGCATTCCTGTACGTCATGGAGTAACCCATCTTTGCCGCAACAAGCGAAACAATCTCCCAGTCTGGCTTTGCCTCACCTGGCATCTCCCGGGCTGGTCTGAGCAACTGCACGCGCCGCTCCGTGTTCGTGAACGTTCCTTCCTTCTCATAGGCGGCCGCGGCTGGGAACACGACATCTGCCAGCTCAGCTGTCTCCGAAAGGAAGATTTCCTGAACGGCAAGGAAGTCAAGTGCCTCGAGCCCCTTTCGCACGTGAGTGATGTCAGGCTCGGTCATGAGAGGGTTCTCTCCCATGGAATAGATGGCTTTGAGCTGCCCTGCCAGTGCTGCCTCTCCAAATTCTGTCACAGGAAGTCCCGGCTTGTCCGAAAGCTTGACGCCCCAGGCCTGTTCGAACTTTGCTCTGGCAGCAGGATCGGCTACCTTCTGATAGCCCGGGTAGACATCGGGAAGGGCTCCCATGTCACAAGCTCCCTGAACATTCGCCTGTCCCCTGAGCGGATTGATGCCGTTGCCTTCTCGGCCTATGTGCCCCGTGACCAGAGCAAGGTTCGCGATGCTAAGGACATTGTCTGTACCAACCGAGTGCTGCGTGATGCCCATGGTGTAGAAGATCGTTGCATTGGCAGCAGACGCATACGCCACCGCAGCTTCCTCGATCAATTCCTTGTCAACGCGCGTCAGCCGTGAAACAGTGTCCAGGTCATACTTTGCAACGACCTTGACGAACTCCTCATATCCTTCTGTGTGCGCCTCGATGAATTCCTTGTTGACAAGCCCCCTGTCCACCATGACCTTCATCATGCCGTTCAGGAGTGCAACGTCGGTTCCCGGGAAATGCTGGATGTAGATATCGGCAACCTTTGCAAGGTCTGTTCTTCGCGGATCGCATACGATCAGCTTTGCGCCACGCTTCTTGTGGTTCTCTTTGACAAACTGCGCGATCACCGGATGCGTCTCCGTCATGTTCGAGCCGATGACGAACATCACGTCGATATTCTTAATGTCATCAACCGGGTTCGTTGCGGCAGCAGCGCCAAGTGCCTTGCCCAGTCCCGCAATCGTGGAGGCGTGGCACAGCCTCGCGCAATTGTCAACATTGTTCGTGCCAATGACGGCTCGTGCGAACTTCTGCACTGCAAAGTTGTCCTCGTTGGCGCACCTTGACGAGCCAAGCACGCCGATGGCATCAGGTCCGAACTTGTCCTTGATCTCCTGCAACTTTGTTGCGGTGTACGCGATAGCCTCTTCCCACGTGGTCTCCCTGAACTTCCCGTTCTCCTTGATGAGAGGCTTGGTGAGTCGCTCGCCGCTGTTGACGTACTCATAGCCATAGCGTCCCTTGACGCACAGTCTGCCCTTGTTGGGTAGAGCATCCTTGATTCCTCGTGCCATCACAAGGTCATTCTTCTTGTCGCTGTACAGCGAAACATTACAGCCAGTCCCGCAGTAGGAACACACCGTATCTGTTTTCTCAAGATTGAATATCTTCCCCTTGCCAATGCGAGGCTTCTCAACGAGTGCTCCAACAGGACATGCCTGAACGCAGGCACCGCAGAACTGGCAGTCCGTCTGCTCAAGGGGAAGATTGAATGGCGTGGAGACAACAGAGTTCGAACCTCGCATCGCCACACCAATGGCCTCGACCAGTGCCTGGTTCTCGCACGCATCCACGCAGCGCCTGCAGAGAATGCACTTCTGCGGATCAAACTGAATGAACGGGTTGCTGTCCCACGCAGTCTCCTTTGCACCTTCAAATGCCTCTCTCTCGACAAGGAACTCACTCTTCTTGATGCCAAACTCGTAGGCCAGTTCCTGCAGCTCGCAGTCTCCGTCTGCATCGCATGTCATGCAGTCCAGGGGATGATGGGCCAGCGCAAGCTCCAAGTTCGTGCGCCGCGCTTCATAGATGCCCGGCGAGTTCGTTGTAATCTCCATGCCCTCCGTGATTTTGGTCACACAGGCCCTCTGAAGGGTCCTGGCCTTCTTGACCTCAACAACACACATGCCGCACGACCCTTCCTCAGCAATCCCTTCCAGGTAACAAAGCGTCGGGATATCGAGCCCCGCGCTCCTGCACGCATTCAGGATTGTCGTACCTGCCGGAAACTGATAGGCCTTTCCGTCGATCGTGACGTTTGTCAATTCCTCGCTCATCCTCATCTCCTCCCAGCTGGTTTACTCTTTGCGTATGGCGCCAAAACGGCAGGCTTCGTAACAGGCACCGCACTTGATGCAGGTGGCCTGGTCAATGACGTGAGGCTTCTTTACCTGGCCGGTGATGGCCTGAACCGGGCACTGGCGAGCGCAGGCCGTACAGCCAACGCACTTGTCCGGATTGATGCTATAGGTCAGGAGGTGCTGGCACACATGGGCCGGGCACTTCTTGTCCTCGATGTGGGCGCGGTACTCCTCCTCGAAGAAGCGGATGGTTGACAGGACCGGGTTGGGTGCTGTCTGTCCCAGGCCGCAGAGCGAGGTCTGCTGGATGACCCGTCCCAGGCTCTTCAACCTGTCGATGTCCCCCGGTGTGCCCTTGCCATCCGTGATGCGCTCCATGATCCGGTACATCTGCTTCGTCCCCTCCCGGCACGGGGTGCACTTGCCGCAGGACTCATCCACGGTGAAGGCGAGGTAGAACTTGGCGACATCGACCATGCAGTTGTCCTCGTCCAGGACGATGAGACCGCCCGATCCCATGATCGTCCCCAGCTCCTTGACCGAATCGAAGTCGATGGGCATGTCCAGGTAGTCGGCCGTGATGATGCCGCCCGATGGCCCTCCCGTCTGGGCCCCCTTGAATGCCTTGCCCCCCGGGATGCCGCCGCCGATGTCGAAGACCAGCTCCCGCAGGGTCGTGCCCATGGGGACTTCCACGAGGCCCGTGTTCTGGACCTTGCCTGCCAGGGCGAAGACCTTGGTGCCGGGACTCTTGGCGGTTCCCACGCTGCGGAACCATTCCACCCCGTTGATGAGGATCTGGGCCACATTGGCATACGTCTCCACATTGTTGATGAGCGTCGGCTTGCCCCACAGCCCTGCCTGGGCAGGGAAGGGAGGCTTGATGCTGGGCATGCCCCGCTTTCCCTCGATGGACCGGAGGAGTGCTGTCTCCTCCCCGCACACGAAGGCGCCGGCGCCGATCCGGATCTCGATGTCGAAGTCGAACCCGCTCCCCAGGATATTCTTGCCCAGGAACCCATACGCGCGTGCCTTGGAGAGGGCAATCTCCAGGCGCTCGATGGCAAGGGGATACTCGGCACGCACGTAGACGTAGCCGGTGGATGCCCCGATGGCAAATCCTGCGATGACCATGGCCTCGATGACGGAATGGGGGTCGCCTTCCAGGACGCTGCGGTCCATGAAGGCCCCCGGATCCCCCTCGTCCCCGTTGCACACGACATACTTGGGTGAGCCGGGCGCATCCTTGGCTGCCTTCCACTTGATGCCGGTGGGGAATCCTGCTCCTCCCCGTCCGCGCAGCCCGGAGTCCGTGACCATCTGGATGATGGCATCCGGGCCCATCTCCAATGCCTTGCCCAGGCCGAAGTAGCCATCCCGGGCGATGTACTCCTCGATGGACAGGGGATCGATAACGCCGCAGTTGCGCAGCACCCGCTTCACCTGCCGGGTGTAGAAGGGGATCTCCTCGCTCGTCTGTGCGCGTGCTTCGCTCGTGGGCCCGTGATACAGCAGCCCGGGCACCGTGCGCCCCTTGACGAGATGCTCGCTGACGATGAGGCCGGCATTCTCCGCCGTGACCTTCTGGTAGAATGTCCCCTCGGGATAGACGACCACGATGGGTCCCAGGTCGCATGCTCCCATGCAGCCGGTCTCGATGATCTGGACCTCGTCCTGGATGCCGTTTCTGGCCAGCTCCTCGGCCAGCACGTCCTTCACGCTCTTTTCGCCGCTTGTGATACAAGCGCCTCCTGCACAGATCAACAGCTGATTTCGTATCATTGTCTCGTCCCGTCCCCTTCCGGCTACAGGTTCCCCCGCTTGATCACCAGCTCGGCCACCACCTGGCCACCCTGGACATGCTCGCGCACGATCCGGCGGGCATTCGCATCGTCAACATCGCCATAGATGATGGAGGGCTGGTCCTTCATGGACACCTCGATGGTCGGTTCCCGGTCACACAGGCCCATGCAGCCGGACTGCACCACCTGGACATCGTGCACGCCTGCCTTGTCCAGCTCCTCGATGACGGCCATGAGCGTGTCCTTGGCTCCTGCCGCGATACCGCAGGTCCCCATGGCAACGACGATTTTGCCCCGGTCCTTGGACTGCCGCAGGTCCATGGCCTTGAGGGTTTCCTCCTTGATGCGCTTGAGCTCTTCCAGTGACTTCATCAGTTCCTCCTCTGTCTCCAGGTTACGCGTACTTGTTCAACAGGGTGACGACCTTGTCCGGCGTCATCCGGCCATACGTGTCCTTGTCGATGACGACGACCGGGGCAAGGCCGCAGGCTCCTACACAGCGCACCAGGTCGAGCGTGTACCGCCCGTCGGGGGAGGTCTCGCCTGCCGTGATGCCCAGGGACTTCATCACCTTGTCGTACACGGTATTGGCACCACGGACGTAACAGG
>Ga0315271_10003251_pt1 | contig 10290 bp, 7 predicted proteins | sample C3_top_MG_FD_204664 | JGI IMG/M metagenome (GOLD analysis project Ga0315271, IMG submission 204664) | Sediment microbial communities from Yellowstone Lake, YNP, Wyoming, USA - C3_top | ecosystem: Environmental > Aquatic > Freshwater > Lake > Sediment | place: USA: Wyoming | collected 2017-08-01
CCACGCGATTCACATTGACCAACATCAGCTGACGAGCCGGATCAAAGGCGGCGCCGCCCCAATTGGCGCCACCGGCAGACCCGGGTGAGAGAATGGTGCCGGGAGCGGTCGATGGCGGCGTGTAGATACCCTCGGACCGCAGCCCCGCAATCAGTTTGCGGCAGGCATTGCGGTCCCAGAACGTGAATCCCCACGCATCCTCAGGCTTGGCCGATAGCGGTACCAGCGGCGCAGGCTTGACAGGGAATGGTTGGGTCGGCGACAGCCACTCGCCCGGTAATGCGCCCTGCGGCACCCGCCGTTCCTCGATGGGAAACAAGGGGGTACCGTTGGTGCGATCAAAAACGAAGACGAAGCCCTGCTTGGTATTCTGCACCACCGCGGGCACCATGCGGTCACCGCGGCGGATCTCGGCGAGCAGCGGTGGCGAGGACACATCGTAATCCCAGATATCGTGATGAATGCTCTGGAAATGCCACACTGGCTTGCCACTGCCGGCATCGAGGGCCACGAGCGAGCTGGAGTAAAGGTTGTTGCCCTGGCGCTCGCCGCCATAAAAATCGGGTGACGCGGAGCCGACGGGCGCATAGATGATGCCGCGCTGCTCGTCAGCCACCATTGTCGACCAGACATTTGCGGCACCCGTGCGCCGGGCACTGTCGTTCTGCCAGGTCGCGTACGCCGGGTCCGCCGGATCGCGCGGAACGGGATCGAACTTCCAGCGCGGCGCGCCGCTGCGAGCATCAAAAGCAAACACCGTACCGGGCGGTGAATCGGTGCGGATGTTGTCCATGATGGCGGAACTTATGGCCACCACGCCCGCAGCGACCACTGGGGCGGAAATCAACTTGGATTCGCCCGGATACTTGTCCGGCCAGTCGCGCACCACCTTGACCTGTCCCGCCACACCAAAGTCGGCACAGGGCCGTCCGGTACGTGCGTCGAGCGCTATCAGCCGCGAATCGTTGGTGCCCATGAAGACACGCACTGCACAGGCCGCCGCAGGCGGCGCCTGCGGGTCACGCCACACGGAGACTCCACGGCAGGTGTACTGGTATGGGATCACCTGATTGGGTTTGACCTTGGCGTCGAAGGTCCACTTCTCGTGACCGGTAGCCGCATCCAGCGCGATGACGCGATTGAATGGTGTGCAGAACAGCAGCGAGCCATCGAACAGAATCGGCGTCACTTCGGTGGAGCTGTTGGCAATGAGCGTCGACCCGCGCCGCTTCACTTCGCCGGTTGAATACCTCCAGGCAATCTCCAGATCGCCGACATTGTTCCGGTTGATCTGCCTGGCGGGGGAAAAACGCGTGCCGCCGGAATCCCCGCCGTAGTATGACCAGCCGGCTGCGTCTGCTGCAGGAGCCGCCGCGACCAGATGAATCGACCCGCTGATCAGCAGCACCACGCAAGCCACTCGGGCATTGATACGCATATCGCTAACTTTCAGACAGCGGGCTTCATGAACTCGATGACCGGATCGCCATCCAGGCAGGCCCAGCCGGCTGCCGACATCGCGACGTGGTAGGCCGCCTTTTCATGAGCCTGCTGCGCCGCCTCATCGACAAAGCCCTCGAAAAAAACAAACTCGTTTTCGTGGCTACCCTGCAGAATCTCGTAAAATAGCGTGGTACTTTCATGCTTGCGCACGTTAACGCGCAATTCAGCAACCAGACGCAGAAACTCCGCGCGCTTATCCGGCTTGGTCCGTACCCTCAGGTAGGCGACATATCCGACCGATTTACTCATCCTGCTTGCTCCTTAGCTGCCGCTACGATCTGCTCAGCCGGTGCGCGCCAGCTTTGCACCAAGCACCGTGCGCACGGCTATTTCGATCTTGTCTGGCGAGGGCAACCACTCCTGTTCAAGGTGCGGCGTCGCCGGTACCGGAGTGTGCGGCGGCGTGACCTTCTGCACCGGCGCCTTCAACGCATCCAATACTTCGCAGGCGGCAAGACTGGCAATTTCACTGGCCATGCCGCAGTACGGACCACCTTCATCCACCACCACCAGGCGCCCGGTCTTCTCCACCGATTCAAGAATACTGTCCCGATCAAGCGGCGATGTGGTGCGCGGATCGATTACCTCCACTGAAATGCCTTCTTTTGCCAGCTTGTCCGCCACCTTGTTGGCCAGCAGCACCATGCGTGAGAACGCCACGATGGTTACCTGGGTACCGCGGCGCGTCACATTGGCCTCGCCAAATGGCACCAGATATTCGCCGTCAGGCACCTCCCCCGACTCTCCATAGAGAAATTTGTGCTCACAGAATATAACCGGGTCATCGTCGCGAATGGCAGTCGTCAGCAACCCCTTGGCATCCGCCGGGGACGAAGGCAGGACCACTTTCAGACCAGGTATCGCGGTCAGGAGAGCGTGCAGACTCTGCGAATGCTGTGGTCCGGCACCGAAACCCGCACCCATCATCGTGCGAATCACCACCGGCACCGTGCATTTGCCGCCGAACATGTAACGGAACTTGGCTTGCTGATTCAGTATCTGGTCCAGGCAAACGCCGACGAAGTCTATGAACATCACTTCAGCCACGGGCCGCAACCCAGTCAGCGCCGCGCCATTGGCGGCGCCGACAATGGCGGATTCTGTAATAGGAGTATCGATGACTCGACGCCGGCCAAACTCGGCTGCAAACCCGGCGGTGACGCCGAAAGTGCCACCGGCCGCTTCCACATCGCCTGCCGTACCGCCAAGACCGCCGACGACATCTTCGCCGAGCACAATGACCCGGGGATCGCGCCGCATCTCGCCCTGCAGCGCCTCGCTGATCGCTTCGCGGTAAGTCTTGATTGCCATGTCAGTAGCTCCCGTAAACATCCGTATACAGCGCATCCACCGTGGGCTTGGGTGCAGCCTTGGCTGCATTGACCTTATCCTCGATGAGCTCGCCAATCTCCTCGTCGATTTCCTTCAGCTCCTCGACGTCGATGCCGTGTGCGCCGGTCAGGACCGCAGTGAATATTGCCAATGGGTCGGATGCGGCGCGCAAGCGCTCCACTTCTTTGGAGTCTCTATATTTCTGCATGTCGCCCTCGTAGTGCCCATACCAGCGATAGGCAAAGGCTTCGATCGCACTCGGCCCTTCGCCCTTGCGGGCACGCGCCACGGCGCGGCCGACTGCATCATAGACAGCGAAGAAGTCCGTGCCATCGACCTTTTCTGCCGGCATACCGAAGGACCCGGCGCGCTTGGCGATGTCGGCGCCACCCAGGTGATAGGCGGTGCCGGTAAACTCCGCGTAACCATTATTCTCATACATGAAGATCATCGGCAACTTGAGCACAGCCGCCATGGTGAGCGATTCCGCCACCGTCCCTTGATTGGAGGCACCGTCGCCGATGAAGGCCATGGCAACCCCGTCGGTACCGAGCGTCTTTTGCGTGAGCGCAGCGCCCACGGCGATCGGCGGTCCGCCACCGACAATGGCGTTGGCGCCCAGCATGCCCTTGCGCAAATCAGCAATGTGCATGGAGCCACCCTTGCCGTTGCACAGACCACCCTGTTTACAGTAGATCTCGAGCAGCATCGCGCCGATGTCGCAACCCTTGGCGATACAGTGGCCGTGACCGCGATGGGTGCTGCCGATGTAGTCGCTGTCGCGCAGGTTCATGCAGGCGCCGACAGCCACCGCTTCCTGCCCGCAGTAGAGGTGAACAAAGCCCGGCACCGTGCCCATCTGCACTTCGCGCCGCATGCGTTCCTCGAATTCACGGATGGCGCGCATGCGTCGGTAGGCATCAAGCAGCATTATCGGGTCATAAGTCATGGGTGGCTCCTTCAAATATTGCGTGGGCCAAGAACTTCGAGCGGCGCGCGGTAAGTCGGCACCGGGCCTGCCTTCTCTATGATGTAGACATTCTCCATATGGCAAGGGCCGTACTTGCCGCCGAAATACAGGCAATCGAGACTGATCACCATGTTCTCTTCGATCACGAAGCCCTGTGCGCCCTTGAGGCCATAGGACGGAAAGCCCACCGGCATCTCCACCGGCGTGAGGCCAATGCCGTGCGCCAGCGTCAGCAGTTTTTCCGGCGCTGGCACGCCCGCCGCCTTGACGTGCTCATAGGCAATGCGCGCGCACTCGCCGGTGTGGTTGCCGACCTTCATGTGCTCGGCGGCCCTGAGAAACGCGGCGCGTATGGCATCGTGCATCCGCAGGTACTCTGCCGGCGGGTTGCCGATGTAGGCCGTGCGATTGATGTCGATCCAGAAGCCTTCCATCTGCCCGAGGGTCTCGAGAATCACGATCTGACCCTTCTCCAGCGGCCGGTCGGAGCGCGTCCGAAACAGCTCCGGAATGAACTCACCGGCAAATACACCGCCGAATAGCAGCACGCCCTCATCGAGCGGCATCACATCGATGGAAACCATGAAGGCTGCAACCTGACGCTGCAGCTCTGTCCAGGTGATGCCCGGTCTCAGCAGCGAAGCGGCGAACTCTACACAGCGGTCACCAACCGGCCCGAGGCGGCGGAACGCGGCAAGCTCTTCGGCAGATTTAACGCTGCGAGCGCGGATCATCAGATCCAGCGCATCCTCGACGGCAATCGCGGCCAGCCGCGGATCCTTGCGCAGCGCCATCCCGACCCGCAAATCGTCGAAGCCAATATTCGCCCGCTGCAGGCCATGCTCGCTCAACGTGGCGGCCAGGCAGGCGATGATGTCGGGCTCGCAGCGACCGCGCACCCGACGCGTGTACATTTCCGTAGCCACCTCGGCCAGCACGCTGCGTCGTGCCCAGGGGTCCGCCTGACGCGCCATATCGCAAAAGGTCAGCAGGTCGAAGACGCGGATCTCAGCGGCGCGGTCCGGATTTCCCGCCTCCACCATCACCGCCAGCAAGGCAATATTGGCCTCGGGGATGGCCAGAATCACCGGCCGCCTGGGATCCAGCGGCACAATGGCGGCGGCAACCGGTTCCTGCAGATTCCATCGCTCCAGCAGGGAGGTATAGCCAGTGGCGTAGAGCACGTCGTACTGATTGGTCAACACCACGGCATCGAGGCCGGCTTGCGCCATGCCCGCCCGCATACGGACCAATCGTGTATCCATACCCCTCTCTCGGCCGGTCGCACGCCCTGCCTGATTAAAAACAGTCAGTACTGCTTTTTTGTACGATACGCTAAGATCCGGGGTCTCGTAAAGTGCGGCGCAATCAGCGCCGGCGACGCAGGCAGACTTCGGGAAGCCCTATATGCTGCTAAATCTGGATCGCGCGCGGAAGAAAATGGACCAGTTGGGGCTCGACGCACTCGTTGCCTCGACTGCCCGCAATGTTTACTACGCCTCCGGCTTCTGGACCCGGATCTCCGAGTGGGGCTTTCAGGAACCCCAGGCAGCGGTTGTCATTCCCAGAGACCCAGCCATTCCAGCTGTACTGGTGGTGCCGGAATTCGCGCTTGCCGGGCTGCTGGAATCACCGACCTGGATCCCGAAGGTAATCACCACCGAATTCCTCAACACCTCATTCGTCGCACACGAGCCAGAACCGGTCAGACTCGACCCTCTGCAGGCGGCGGTCGAACAGCTGTATCAGCAAAAGGTGCAAGGCTCGCTGGCAGCAAACATTGTGCTCGGTACGCGCGATGCCATCTCCGAATCTGGACTTGCGAATGCGCGCGTCGGCTTTGATGAACTGCGGCTGGCCAATCACGTGAGCGCCGAATTGCCCGGACTCAAGGCCGTGGATGGCCACGACGCCTGGATAGATGTGCGCAAGATCAAGACCGCATTGGAGATCGCGTTTCTTCGCAAGGGGGCGGCCATCAACGAAGCTGCCCTGCTGGATATCCTCCCGGCCATCCGACCGGGCGTGCAGTGGAACGAGATTGCGACGCGCTTTCGCAATCATGTGCAGGCCGCCGGCGCCAGCGTGATGTCGGCACAGAAGGCGCTGCAGTTCGGCGCCGAATACGGCGGCGTGTACTTTCCAGACCTCATGTTCGCGGACAACGATTGGCGCGTTCACTCAGGGCAGACCATCATCTTCGAATCCTGGGGAACCTATTCCAACTACGCCTTCGATGTCTCACGCACCGCGCACATCGGCAGGCCGTCTGAAGAATATGCGCAGATCTGCGCGACGATCTCGGCGGCACAGCAGGAAGCTGCGCGGTATCTGCGCGCCGGCATCAGTACGCATGAGGCCTGGGCGAGAATCAGCAAGATCGCCTACGCCATGGATGTGCCGACGCCCAAGAAAACCCTGGTGTTCTTTCACAGCATTGGTCTCGACATCATCGAGCTGCCCAGCGGGTATCCGGCTTTCGGGCGGCTCAAGGACTTCGAGCTGGAAGAAGATACGGTTGTTAACTTCGAATACTTATACTTTGGCCATTCGGTGGCACCATACCACCTGGAAAGCAGCTACCTGATCAAGCGCGATGGCGCAGAGTGCCTGCATACACTGCCGCACGAGTTGTTCGTACTCGAGTGACCAGCGGCGCTGGCTTGACGATCTATTGGGCGGTGAAACCGCCATCGACGCTCAACACTGCACCCTGGCACAGAGTGGAGTCATCCGATGCAAAGAAAAGAATTGCGCCGGCGACCTCTTCAGACCGCCCCATGCGACCAATCGGCATCACTCCACGCAACATCGCCTGTGCCTGTTGCTGATCGGGCATGAGCCTGGTCCAGCGCTCCATCATGGGTGTCTCGATGACGCCCGGGCAGACGCAGTTGAAGCGCACCCCGGATTTCGCCAACTCAATGGCCATATCGCGCGTAAAGACCACGAGACCGCCCTTGGCGCTGCCATAGGCTGTGGACAGCGGAAAACCTACCAGCCCGTTGAGCGACGACACATTGACGACACTGCCAGACCCCCGCTTTACCATGTGCGGTACCACGTGCTTGCACAGCAGCCACGGCCCCTTCAGGTCCGTCTCGAGCACCATGTCCCATTCGTCCGAGGTGGTTTCGTCGTAGGAGCGATTCAGCTCGGAGCCCGCGTTATTGACCAGCACGTCAATCTGACCCCAGAGCTGCATGGCGCGATCGGCAATCGCTACAGCACTGGCTTCCTTGCGGACATCGCATTCGACAGCGAACGCATTCGAGCCGAGCTCGCTGGCCAAGGCCTCAGCCCCAGGCGCGTTGCGATCGGCGATGAGCACCTTGCCGCCTTCGGCGACAAAACGTCTGGAAGTCGCCTCACCGATGCCGCTTGCGCCACCGGTGACAATGCAGGTTTTGCCCCTTAGTCTCATCGCCTGCTCCTGACACTGCCTCCTTGAACAAGGCAGCCTGATCACGAAGGCCCGAGAAACAAAAGCCGGCTTGAGCCGGCTTTTGCCTTTTTATCCCGTGGCGCTACTTAGAACCTGTAGCCCACCTGCAGACCCAGCTCACGCGGCGGACCGTGCCGGGTGAAATTCCATAGCGTCGCAACCGGATTGGCTGCCACACGGTAGGTCTCGTCGCTCAGGTTCTTGCCGTACAGAGTAAAGTCGAAATTGTCGCTGGCGTTCTTCCATGTGAGGAAGACATTCAGCAAGGTACGCGCCTCCCCCTGCGTATTGGCCTTAGGGATCACAACCGGAACATCGCCGCCAGGAACCGTCGGACCTTGGAAGTTGGCCGGGAAAGGGTTGGTCTCAAACTCGCTCATGTAGTGCGCGTTGAAGCTGTAGGTCAGGGAGCCGCCACTGTTTAGACCCTGGATGTAGGTAACAGTGCCGCCAGCGGTTACCTTGGGAGAGAAGGTCACGTCGAGCGCAGAGAAGTCGAAACGACGTGCCGGGCCAGCAGGCAACCCAAGCGGAACCGGATCGGCGTACGGGTTGTACGAGTCATACTTATGATCCAGAAGGCCAAGGAAAGCATCGAAACGCAATTTGGCCATCGGGACAAAGCTGGCTTCCAGCTCCAAGCCCCTGGCCGTGCTCTCACCCTCGTTTACTGATCGCGTCTCCTGAAATTGGTTGCCCGCGGCATCCGTAAAGGGAACAACGGTATCCCGCTGGAGGTTTTTGTATTTTGTCTGGAACAACGCGGCATTCATGCGCAACTTGCCGTCCATCATATCGGCCTTGATGCCCGCCTCCAGGTTGTCATTCTCTTCGCTCTTGTACGGCGCGCAGGATGTTACCGACCCGCAGGTTTCAGAGAACCCTCCGGAAACAAAGCCGGTGGAATAGCTGAGGTAGGTCATCAGCTTGGGAGTCCAGTGATAGTCAAAAACCACGCGGTAAGTATTGGCACTGAAAGATTTGCTGTCTCTGATGTTGTTGCCAAAGGCCGATTCCGGCAGCGGGTTAGTGAACGGGCCGCGATACTGCGTGACATCGATGAAATTGCTCACCGGATTCGCTGCAGTGCCCAAACTGAGGCGATGGAAATCCTTCTTATCGTCGGTGTGCCGTACCCCGGCCGTGAGGGTTGCTTTGTCAGTAATCTTGTAGGAGCCGTCGGCGTATACCGCCCAGTCCGAGCGCTTCTGCACGGTGTTCTGAATCTCGAAACGATCACGATAGAACTCGCCCGCCGGACCCGCCAACGGCAGGAAGAAGCCAAGGCTGCCAAACACCTGGAAATCGACGTCGTCCTTGAAATACACCGCACCCGAGGTGAAGTTGAAAGGACCGGTAAACTGGCTGGTCAGGCGCACTTCCTGCTGGAATTGCTTGCGCCTGGAGTTGCGGCTTGCGTCGTAAAGCGACGTGTAGGCCTCGCCGGTGTAGTCGCTCGCAAGTATCTCGTCCTGCTTGCGAACGCCGGTAATGGACTTCAGTTCGAATTGTCCGGCCTTATACGACTGCGTCAGATAAATCCCATTCGCGTCGACCCGATGGCCTGCGGGAATATTGACTGCCGCATTGGCCGTGTAGGACTGGCCGGTCGAGAAGGGATCGCCCTTGCCAATACCCGGAAAGCCGATCAGCGGCCAGACGTAGCCTTCCCCATTGGGTGTTTCATTTGCCGAAACCTGGGAGTCGCCACGATCTTTGAGATACTCGAAGGTCAGATCCGCAAGGTAGGCATCGTTGGGCTCCCAGCGAAATTTCAGTTTCGCCGCCAGAACGTCAGTTCCGCCGATCTTGGCGCCATCGCCTACCAGCGGATACTTTGAAATCACCGAGGCAATACACGAATCGTAGCCGGGACCTGGCGGACAGCCGAAGCTCGTGAATGTGCCGCCCGGTGGCTTGTTGTTGGTGTAGAAGCCCTGGCTTTTGTCCTGGATGATGGCAAGGCGCGCAGCAAGGGTTTCACCCATGGGTACATTCAAGGCCAACTTGAGCTTGGAGAAGCTGGAGTTGTTGCTGCTGAACTGACCGTAGTTGACCTCGGCATTGCCGAAAAGTTTGCCCAGCACAGGCTTCTTGGTGGTGAAAGCTATCGCTCCACCGGTCGTATTTTTGCCAAACAGGGTGCCCTGCGGACCACGGTAAATTTCCACCTGGTCGATATCGAACATTTCAACGAACTGCGACTGCACGTGGTTGAAGGCGAATTCGTCAACGCTGATGCCGACCGATGAATCTTTTGTCACCAGGATGGAGATGAACCCGGTTCCTCTGATGCCACCACCAATGGCATTGAAGCCCACTTGGGGCGTCAGCGTGACGTTAGGGGCCATCTGGGCCAGCGCCGTAACGTCATTCTGGAAGGAATTTTCCAGCTGCTTGGCAGATACCGTCGTAACCGTGATCGACAGGTCCTGCTGCGCGACGCTGCGTTTTGTGCCGGTAACGACAACCTCTTCCAGGGACAAATCGCTATCTTTGTGTGCAGCGTTTACTGTCTGCGCCAAGGCGGTGGTGCCTGCAAGCAACGCGGGCAACATCAAAAGAGATGCAAGAGTTTTAAGCCGGACCATAGACCCCCCTACCTGAATAGACAGCCTGAATCGAACGTTCGGCTACGACGATAACGTCGTATACCAACGATCCCTGGCGGCGCTGTTGTGTCTACGCCGGCCGAGACTCGTTGGCGAAGCTTACCCGCACGAACAAAAAAAGCAAGCATGACTGTTTTTTATTGGCGGCAGACGCCGCCGGCGCAAGTGGTGGCGGATTAGAGACAACCCCGATGCGGTCGATTCGCATTCCCTTACTGCGCACCGGCTCAATGTCTACGGAACCAGGCTTTCGGCCACCCGCAGTCTGATCGCTTGTGAATTGGCTGGCGAGGATCGCTGAGCGCACCGCCCAGCGCCTGCCTCGACGTCAACTCTTCCAGTCGTAGAACTGCAAGTCCATTTCGCCATCGACGCAATCGATGATCGGCGGCACCAGTCGTTCGTGAAACTCCGCCTTCATGTGCAGC
>Ga0315271_10003252_pt1 | contig 10290 bp, 7 predicted proteins | sample C3_top_MG_FD_204664 | JGI IMG/M metagenome (GOLD analysis project Ga0315271, IMG submission 204664) | Sediment microbial communities from Yellowstone Lake, YNP, Wyoming, USA - C3_top | ecosystem: Environmental > Aquatic > Freshwater > Lake > Sediment | place: USA: Wyoming | collected 2017-08-01
AGTTCCAATCGGTCGTCGGCCAGGAAGTTCGCCTGGAACGTCGCGGTCTGACCGGGGGCGACGGGGCAATTCGTGGAATCCATCGTGGCGCCGGCTGCGAGGCTGACGCGCGCGCGTCCATCGGCGGTGATCTCCAATTCAAATCCGCTGGCGTTGGTCCAAACCCCGACGAGCATTCCTTTGTCCTGCGGGATCGGGACGGGGCCGGGACCGCGCAGCAGAACGACGGCTCCCGCTACGACTCCGAGGCCAAGAATGGCGACCACCCCGCGTTTGGCCCAGGCTTGCCGGGGCGCGACGGCGGCGTTGCCGGGCAGGTTCAACCCCCAGGAAATGAGGAAGAGCAGTCCCTGCAATCCAAATGCAATCGAGAATGGATCCGGAGATCCGAGGTTGTCACCCTGCGAGAGCGTGATCGCCACTCCCGCCAGCGTAAGACCGCCCCCAATTCCCGCCCATTTCCAGGCCAGCAGCAGGCCTATGGCGATCACCGACAGGCCGACCGCGATAATGCGATCGTCTTTGGGGGCAATTCCGAAACCGGCAATGGCCGGAACGAGCGAGACAAAAAGGAGTGCCAGAACGGGCAAACTGGCGAACCGGGCGCCCCAAAGGAACAGTTTGCCCAGGCGACGGGGTTTCTCCGCAGGGGGTGTGGCAACAACAGGTTCGTCAGGGGTCATGGCTAAAACTTAAGGGCAAAAGTCGGGCTCGACCGGTCCTCATCCATCACGCACCACAGGTTCAGCGGGCCCAGCGCGCGCCAGTATTTGATGAACCGGGCGCTGCCATCCGTCATGGCGTGAACCGATCCCCCGGAACGGGTGCCCGGCCCAAGCCCGACATGCCGTCCCTGTTCCAACTCCGTTTCATCGTTGCCCAGGACGGTTCCGGGAAAATCAGTGGTTCGTCCGGGTTCGAGGAGGTCCATGTAATAGTGTGGGGAAATGGTCTTCTTTTCACCGAACAAAATCGTGTCGGAAGGATGCGGGACCTGGCTCACCTTGAAGCTAATGGGACTGGAAGCATTCATGTAAGCCTGGAAATCGGCGTCCGGCAGAGTTCGTTTGAAGAAGTCGTTATAGGCGTTGATGATGTAGCTGCGGGGGGCGCCATCCGCGGGATACTTATTGATGTCCGTGGCGCCGGTTAGCGGCACTGTCCGACTGTCGGTGGGACAACGAAGCAGGTGCACATCGCGGAAGCTGGCATGGAGGGCTGCCGGCCAGCGCTCAACGGAGGAGCGCGGTGGCAACAAACCGCGGCTGTCGTCAACATAAAGCATGGTCGCGATCCCCAACTGCTTGAGGTTGCTTGTGCAGGAGATGCGCCGGGCGCTTTCCTTGGCCCGGCCGAGCGACGGGAGGAGCATGGCGGCGAGGATGGCGATTATCGCAATCACCACCAGCAGTTCGATCAGGGTAAAACCGCCACTGGCGGCGATCCTTGCGCGCATATTAAATCTCCGGCAACTCTTTGAGTTCCGGGTTTTCAAGCACTGTTTGGTCATAGGTTTCTTCACTCCCCTGCCCTTTTCATGGCAGGGAGCAACACCGGGCAACTAGAGCTTTCCCGTTGAAATCGGCCAGCGGCTCGAATATTCCACCCCCGGCAGCGTCCAAACTTGAACCATGACAAAAAAACCCATACTCATTCTGGCGCTTGTTGCCGTGGTGGGCGGCGTTGTGTTGTATCTTAATAGAGACTGGTTTTCCCGCGCGCCTATTCAAATTTCCCATCGTTTCCATGCATTTGCCGGGAGGTTCGGCGGGCAAACCGAGGTGGCCCCGGTGATGTTCGAGTTCAACCGCCTGCTCAAACTGACCGATGTCAAGGTCATCCTGGTCCAAGAGGCCGCCACCAACAAGTTTCCTAAAGCGTTCTGGCACATGGTCTCAGAATCAAACTCACTGCCAACCCGGGGGTTCGTTTATGGTCAGTCGGTCCCGGGCATGCGGCCTGCCACCAAGGGAGTCAATGCCAGCCCGCTGGACCCAGACGCCACATACCGCGTATTGCTTCGCGCCGGTTCGTTCCGGGCAGAGCACGATTTCTCGTTAAATCAGGTAAATCCCTGAGGCCCTGTTCGAGCTCCGTGAACGTCAGTTGACTTACCCAATCAAATGGGTATACAACTCTTTGCGTTGCTCGGGGTAACTTATGAACTCAAACGATATCAAGGAGGCCGGAGAACGACTTTCCCGGTTGCGCGAAACCTGCCATCAACTTCAGACCCAGCTGGGATCGGTTCTAATCGGCCAGGAGGAGGTCGTCCGGTTGCTGCTCACCGGGCTGATGTCCGGGGGTCACATGCTAGTCATCGGCGTGCCTGGCCTGGCAAAAACCATGATGGTGAAGGCACTCGCCGACTTGCTTGGCTGGGATTTTCGCCGGATCCAGTTCACACCCGACCTGATGCCGGCGGACATCACCGGCACTGAGATCCTCCAAAGCGACGAAACGGGAAGGAAACGCGACCTGATTTTTCACAAAGGGCCTGTTTTCGCAAACCTGATCCTCGCGGACGAAATCAACCGCACACCTCCCAAGACCCAGGCGGCACTGCTGGAAGCCATGCAGGAACTCGCCGTGACGGTCAACGGCAAGACGTATCGCATGAGCCCTCCCTTCATCGTGGTGGCCACTCAGAACCCCATCGAACAAGAGGGCACTTACCCGCTGCCGGAAGCGCAACTTGACCGCTTCATGCTCAGCATCCACGTCGAATACCCGGGCGAGAAAGACGAACTCGTCATCGCGGGCCGGTCCATCCGGGGAAGCTCCCTCCAACTACAGCCAGTGGCGAAGAAGGAAGAATTCGCCGCGTTCATCGAATTGATCGATCAGACGCCGGTGTCGCCGCACGTGCTCCAGCATGCGGTCGCACTCACACGGGCCAGCCGGCCCAAGGACGCCCGGGCGGACGATTACGTGAAACGATACGTTGCGTGGGGAGCTGGCCCCCGGGCGACACAGCATCTGGTTACCGCAGCCAAGGCTTCCGCGCTGCTCGATGGCCGGCCCACCCCGGAAATTCAGGATCTCCAGCGCATCGCCGCTCCGGTGTTGCGGCACCGCATCATCGCGAATTACAACGCGCTCGGCGAAGGCATTGAAGCAGACGCGATCATCAAGCACCTCCTGGCCAATGTCCGGGAAACGGCGAATGCTTAGGGGCACGCGTGAAAAAACCCACCCGTAGCAGCCGACGTGAGGCTTGTATCCGGTTTGTCTTCCATGTTACCGCAAGTCTAGAGCAGAGCCTCCTTACGTCGGCTGCTACGGGAATTGAGGGGATTTTCAGCAGGATTTTACTGCGGATTCGCATGCTCGCCGCCTGAACATCATCTGACAACCTCCACCACCCCCCATGCCTGCTCTTGAACATCCACTGCTGGACCTCGCCGGGATGGAAGCGTTGCGGCATGTGCGGCTTCGGCCTCGCGGGAGTGCGGAAGGGACGTTTTCCGGACCGCATAAGTCCCCCTTCCGAGGCACCGCTGTCGAATTCGCGGATTATCGCGAATACACTCCCGGCGATGACATCCGGCTTGTGGATTGGAAAGTGTTTGCCCGGAGCGACCGCCACTACGTGCGGCTCTACGACGCCGAACGGAATCTCCTCACCTACATGGTGCTCGACAAAAGTGCGTCGATGGAATTCTCGGGAGCTGTGAACCGAACCCGGCCCAAGTTGGAACAGGCGGCCAGGCTGGCTGCTTCCCTGGGTTACCTGGTTGTGCGCGAGGGCGACGAGGTAGGGCTCTCGCTCACCGACGCCAAGTTACACAAACATCTGCCTCCTTCCGCCTCTTACGCCCATCTCAACCGGTTGCTGGAGGCGCTGGCACAGACCAAGGCGGAAGGACAAACCAATCTTGGAGCATGCCTTGACGAAGTCTTTACGCGGGTAAAACGGCGGGGCGTCCTCGCCATCTTCAGCGATTTCCTCGACCTCTCTCCGGAGTTCTGGAAAGCGATCGACTTGTTCCGACGCTCTCGTTTTGACGTCATGCTGTTTCACGTCGCGCACCCGGAGGAGATTGATCTGCCCGCCCTCGCGGCGGCGCGATTTGTGGAGACCGAAGGCGGCCATGGCAAATTCAACGCCGAGCCCGATGAAATCCGCGCGCTCTATCGCCAGCGTTTTGACGCTTTCCTCTCGGAAATCAAAGCCGGAGCGCAAGCGCGAGGTTGCGATTACTTTCTGGCTCGAACCACCGACGACCCCTGCGGGTTCCTCCGCAACTGCTTCCTGCTGCGGGAAGCGATGACCCGATGATGAACTGGCTGGCCTTCACCACTCCCTGGATGCTGGCCGCCCTTGCGGCAATAGGCCTGCCGGTCCTAATCCATTACCTGACCCGCGCGCGTCCGCGGAAAATTGCATTCCCCCCGTTCAAGTTCTTGATCGAAGCCTGCGCGGGGAAACAATCCGTGCACCGCCTGCGCACTTTCCTGCTGCTGGCCTTGCGTAGCCTGGCAGTGGCCGCCCTGGTGCTGCTCTTTGCCCGGCCATTTTTGAAACCCGCTCGCGGCGCGGCTGGCGCCGAAGCCGGCCGGCGGGTCGTCCTGATCGTCGATGCCTCTCTTTCGATGCGCGCCGTGCAAAGCGGTGTAACCCTGTTTGGCCGGGCCCAAGCAGAGGCTGCCGATGTTCTCCGCCAACTGGAAAACGGCACTGAGGCCGGGCTGATCCTCGCCGGTTCCTCCCCGCGTCCCCTGCTGCCCGCTTTGTCCCGCAACCTCCCTGCCCTGCACGAAGAACTCGTCAAAGCTCAGCCGACCTTTGAACAGGGCGACATGAATGCCGCCCTTTCCCTCGCGAAAACCCTGCTCGGCAGCGCCGGAACCATTTACGTGTTCAGCGATTTCCAGAAATCCAACTGGGAAGCTGTCCGGGAACTGCCCGCCGGCATTGCCTGCAAACTCCGGCCGGTCACCGAAAACCCGGTGGACAACATCGCAGTTGTGGGAGCTGAACTCACCCCGGCCAACCCGGTCGCCGGCGAAACCGTTGAAGTCGTTTGCAAGGTGTTCAATTGCTCCCCTCGCCCCGTTGAGGCAGCTGTCCGGCTGGAACTTGGCGAAACCGCCCAGGAACGCCGAGTCCCGGTTGCTGCCTTCGGCACCAGCCAAGCATCCTTCAACGTCGTCTTTTCCCGCACCGGAGTTTTCACCGGGAAAGCGTCGCTGTCGCCTGACGATCTCCGGGAAGACAACACCCACTATTTCGCTGTCACGGTCCAAAAGGCGCTGCAAGTCCTGTTGGTCAGTGACGCCGATGTTTCCGACCAAAAAAGCGCGGCATTCTTTGTGCAACGCGCGCTTGTGCCGTCGGGAACGGCCGCCCCGGGCATCAATATCACCCGCCGCCACAGCCAGGACACCGATCGCGGCATCCTTGAAACCGCGGACGTTTTTCTGCTGGTCGCTCCCGCCAAATTGACGGGCGAAGCAGGCGACATAATCTCGCGACGAGTGCAGGAGGGTGCCCGATTGATTTCAGTGCTCGACGGCCCGACCGCCCCGCTGCTGGTGCCCTCGGCCTGCAACCCGCCCTTCGAACTTCAGCGCGCAGTTTTCTCCTCCAGCGGCGATTCGCTGGTCACTGCCGCGCGCTTGCTGTTTCCTGATTCCGATGCCGCCGATTGGTCCGGGTTCAGGTTCTATCGCCATTATCAGAACCAGGTGTTGAAGACGCGAGAAAATGACATCGTGCTAGCCTACGCGGACGGCTCGGCGGCATTGACCATCTCCAGTGTGGGCAAGGGCGCCGCCGTTTTCCTCAACCTGCCCCTGACACCCGAAGGCGGCGATTTCATTGGGAACCCGCTTTTCCCGGCCACACTGCACGAGTTGCTGCGAACTCTGCGCAAAAGTTCGGGTGATCGTGTGGTTACTCCGGGGCAAAGCTGGGTCCTCGAATCTGCAATGCCCACCGACAGCGGGTTTTCGGTTCACGATCCCGAGGGGCAGCCGGTCCTGGCCCCGGTCCTAACCAGTGGCCGAACCACTCGCCTTGCGATGCCGCCGGCCCGGCTTGCCGGCATCTACACCCTCAACGCAGCCACCGGCACAAACCAAGCCGGGGCCGGTGTCGTGAATCTGGATCCCCGCGAAAGCGATACGCGGCAGATCGCCCTCGATCAACTCAAAGCCGGCGCCGGCGCCTCCATCACTCTGATCAAAAACGAAACCGAGCTGGCTCTCGGTGAAAAAGCGATTCCCCTTTGGCCGCAACTCGCCGCCGCCGCCGCCATCTTCCTTGCCCTGGAAATGTTACTTCTGTCCCTTTGGCGCAAAACCGCGCCCACCTCATGAACCTGATTTGGCTGCCACCCTGGAGCGCCCGCGCGATCACCGCGATCGTGACGGTGTTGCTGCTCCTGGCGGTCATACGCTGGTGGCGCGAACGGCGCGGCGGCGCTCTCCTGGTCTTCCGAGCCATTGTCGTGATCGGGCTCCTTTTCGTGATGTTGAATCCCCAGAAACTCCTGCCCAGAGAGCGCGAAGGAAAACCCAAACTCCTGGTCTTGGTCGATTCCTCCGCCAGCATGGCCACCCGGGATGTGGCAGGGGAATCGCGTTTCGCGAAAGCGGCGCAGGCTTTGACGCAATCCGCCACCCTCGCCACGCTCCAACGGGAGTTCGACCTCGAATTCCGTGAGTTCGACCGCGACTCCCGGGCTATCGCGCCCGAGGATTTGCTCCGTCATACCCCCGTCGGAGAAAACAGCGAAATCGCCGGCGCGTTGATGACTGGAGTATCCGATCTCGCTTCTGCCAAAACCCAGGCCGGCATTCTTCTGGTCTCCGATGGGCGAGCCACCTCGCCCGACGCGCTCGAAGCTGCTCAGATGGCGCGCGCGCGCGCTGTGCCGCTCTGGACCTGGACCCTGGGCGGCCCCATCGCGCGGCAGGATTTGTGGATCGAAACCGCGTCCTCCGAGGCGCTCTCCTTCAGCGGTTCCGAGGTCGAACTCACCGCCAATCTGCGGCAGGCCGGGCTCCCGAATCGCAGTTTCAAGGTTGAAGTGCTCAAGGGCGACACCGTAATTGAAACCCGCGAAGTCCTGCCCGGAACGAACGGCACAGCGCGCATTTCCGCTCGCGTGACAGCACCTGCCTCCGGCGAACAGCGCTACGCCTTCCGGGCGCTGCCGCAGCCGGAAGAAGCCGATACCGCCAACAATGAACGAGCGATCTTCCTCCGCTCGGTGGGAGAAAAGGTTCGCGTCCTCATCGCCGAAGGCCAGCCGCATTGGGACACCAAATTCCTCGTGCAGGCTCTCAAGAACAGTCCCAACGTGGATCTCACCGCCGTTTACCGCCTCAACCCGAGCCGCTACGTGGCGATTGTCTCCACGCTCGGCAACGAAACCCGCGTGGAAATGGATCTGTTCCCACGCACGCAGCAGGTCATGAACTCCTTCGACATCATTCTGCTGGGCCGGGGCGCGGAAGGATTTTTTGACGATCAAACTGAAAGCCTGCTGACGGAGTTCGTCTCCAAGCGAGGCGGCAGCATCGTTTTTGCGCGCGGCAAACCGTATGGCGGCCGCTTCCAGCCACTGGCCAAGCTGGAGCCTCTGGCCTGGGGATCGGGTTCCACCCCGACAGCCAGGCTAAAACCCACCGATGCGGGCAAGGACACCCCGCTCTTCGATCTCGGCCCCGCCGGAACGCTGGACGAACTTTTGGAACGGTTGCCGGCAATGGACCAGGTGAGCGTCACTCTTGGCGAGAAACCACTGGCGGTCGTGCTGGCCGCTGCGGCCGACCAGGATGGGCCGGTCATGGTAGCCTACCAGCGCTACGGCCAGGGCAAAGCGATCAGCTTGAATGCGAGCGGGCTCTGGCGGTGGGCCTTCCGTGAAACCGGCCAGGAGGAGAGCGAGGTCGCCTATGGACGCTTCTGGGTCTCCCTCCTTCAATGGCTTCTTTCCGGAAATCAGTTCCTGCCGGGCGCGGATGTTTCGTTGACCAGCGCACGCCGGTATTACTCCAGTGAACAACCGATGCAATTTCTGATTTCCACACGCAACCTCGATCGCGGTATCTACGCCCCAAAAATCACGATTACGAATGGAACCCGATCGATGGAGGTCGAACCCCGGCCGCGGGGCGAGAGCTTCGTCGCCGAGGCCGGTCCTTTCCCGGCCGGCGCCTACCAGGTCACACTGCGCAACAACGTCGGCCAACCGCCCGAACTGACACAAACCGTCGAAGTGCTGGGCAGTTCCGTGGAGAAACGTGAACTCGGCGCTGACCCGGAAACCATGCGGCAGCTGGCCGAAATCTCCGGCGGCAAAATCCTGCGCGAATCCGATGTTAGCCGTTTGCCGGAATTGGTTCGCCAGTGGGAGATCGCCCGCCAACTCACCCACCGCCAGGAAACCGCGTGGGACAAATGGTGGGTGCTGACCGGGCTTCTGGCATTGCTCGGGGTGGAATGGTGGCTCCGCCGCCGGGAGGGTCTGCTTTGAAACCGGAATTCGGTTGAAATCCCGTCGCCGGTGGTGTTAGCTCTGGCGCATGAAATCCGAATTCCAATCACTTTGCGCCGTTGTCGGCATTGTCCTCTCGATGATGGCCGGGATGGCCCAGACCTCCGCCGCTCCGGCGGGTATCGGCCCCAGTTTCAAAGGCCAGATCGGGCTCCAACTCTACAGCCTGCGCGAGCAATTCGCCAAGGATGTCCCCGGCACACTGAACACAGTAAAAGCCTATGGAATCCGGAACGTTGAATTGGCCGGAACCTATGGGCTCAGCAACGAAACATTTCTCTCCGAACTGGCCGCGCGCGACATCAAAGCCATCGCCGCTCATTTCTCTTACGAACGTTACCAGAAGGATCCCGAGGGCGTCGCGCTCGAGGCCAAAGCCCTGGGGCTGAAATACGCCGGCTGCGCCTGGGTTCCCCACGAGGGCGCGTTTACCGAAACCAAGTGCCGCGAAGTCATCGCCATCTTCAACAAGGCCGGCGAGGCGCTCGCGCGCCATGGCCTGAAGTTTTTCTATCACGTGCATGGGTATGAATTCCAGCCATTCAAAGACGGCACGCTTCTGGATCTCCTCATCCGGGAAACCAACCCAAAAAACGTGGTTTATGAAATGGATATCTTCTGGGTGGTCTTTCCGGGCCAGGACCCGGTGAAGCTCTTCCAGAAATACGGCAAGCGCTGGGAACTCGCCCACCTTAAGGATATGCGCAAAGGGACCAAGACCGGCGCCCTGACCGGCCAGGCCGATGTGAAGGACGACGCCGTGCTCGGGGCCGGACAGATGGATATGCCTGCCATCTTGCGCGCGGCAAAGAAAGCCGGTGTGAAGTGGTATTTCATCGAGGACGAATCGCCCTGGTCGGTGGCCCAGATCCCGCTAAGCCTGAAATACCTCGAGCGCGTTAAGTTTTAGCGATCCGGAAAAGACAGGTTTTCAAACCTGCCTTGCCCCGGCGCGGAACACCCATCCAACATGAGCCAAGCGATCTCGACGTCTCCGATTGAACCCGGCCAAACCGCGCCACCCGCTTCCCGGCGCCTGGTTTCGTTGGATGCCCTGCGCGGGTTCGACATGTTCTGGATTGTGGGTGGAGAGGAAATCATTCACGGACTTTACAAAGGTTTCCCCGCGCCGTTCAGTTTGCTGGAAGCGCAGTTCAACCACACGGCCTGGGCTGGGCTGACCTTCTACGACCTGATCTTTCCTTTGTTCGTCTTCATCGTCGGTGTTTCGACCGTGTTCTCGCTGACTCGCGCCATCGAGAAGGACGGCCGAGGGGCAGCGCTGAAACGGGTGTTTGTTCGCGCCGCGCTGCTTTATGTCTTCGGGTTGCTGGTCTATGGGGGCGTTTCCAAGGGCTGGGAACAGGTCCGCTGGCTGGGCGTGCTGCAACGGATCGCGATCGCTTATTTTTGCACGGGCATTCTCTTCTCTTTTCTGCGTCTGAAGGGTCTGATCACGGTTTGCGCCGCGTTGTTGGTTGGTTATTGCGTCCTCTCGACGGCAGTGCCGATCCGTGATTTCAACCTGAAAACCAGTCATCTCAGAAGCCTGGGGTTGGCTCCCGGCAGCGTGGAGACACGCCAACAATTCCTGGCGACCACCAATATGGTGCGGGGAAGATTTGATGATGGGCTAAGCCTCACCCAGCACATCGACTATCAATACCTTCCCGGCCACAGGTGGGATGGAGCCTATGATCCGGAAGGACTTTTGAGCACGATGGGCGCTGTCGGCACCTGCCTCCTCGGCCTGTTTGTCGGATTGTTTTTGAAAAACTCC
>Ga0315271_10003253_pt1 | contig 10289 bp, 8 predicted proteins | sample C3_top_MG_FD_204664 | JGI IMG/M metagenome (GOLD analysis project Ga0315271, IMG submission 204664) | Sediment microbial communities from Yellowstone Lake, YNP, Wyoming, USA - C3_top | ecosystem: Environmental > Aquatic > Freshwater > Lake > Sediment | place: USA: Wyoming | collected 2017-08-01
CGCCGTGATCAGTTCCAGCTTTTCATCCTTTCCAATCTGGACCAGGCGCTTGAGCAACTCGGTGCCCAGCCCCATTTTTTGGAAACGATCGCTGATGATCAGCGCAAATTCCGCTTCATTCATCCCACGGGCCTTGCTGAGGCGACCCACACCGAGAATTTCCTTGGTGCCGGTCTTGGCATCCGTATGCTCGGCGACCAACGCGATTTCACGGTCGTAATCGTTGAAGCACATGCGGGTGAGCCGCTCGTGCGCGATGCGTTGATCGAGCTTCAATTGGCTGAAGTAGCGGTAGTAAACGCTTTCTTCCGACAACGTCTCGTGGAACTTCACCAGCATCGGCTCGTCTTCGGGCCGGATGGGGCGGATGGTCACCTGGGTGCCGTTCTTGAGCTTCCAGGGCGCAATGTATTGCGTCGGGTAGGGGCGAATAGCCAGCTTCGGCAGCTTGTCTTCCGTGACGCCTTTGGGCTGGACGACGACGCGGGCATCCAGCGCGATGAGGCGCTCCGGCGATGCGAGCAGCGGGTTGATGTCGATTTCAGTGATCCAGCGTTGCTCGGCCACAAGGTAGCTGAAACGCACCAGCAATTCTTCGAGCGCGGCGAGGTTGACCGGCGGACGTCCGCGGACGCCTTTGAGCGCCGTGTAGATCTGGGTTTGCTCCATCATGCGGCGCGCGAGGGTGGCATTGAGCGGCGGCAGCGCCAGGGCGCTGTCCTTGTAAACTTCCACCAATTGGCCGCCGGAACCGAACAGGAGCACTGGTCCAAACTGCGCATCCAGGCTGCTGCCAATGATGACTTCGTAGCCATCCAGCTTGATCATCGGCTGGACCGTCACTCCTTGGAAATGCTGTTTGCCGGCTTTCTTGGCGACCCCGGACTCGATCGCCTTCCAAGCGGTCCGCACCGCCGCGACATTCTTCAGGTTGAGTTGCACGCCGCCGACGTCGGTCTTGTGGGTGATGGTCTCCGAGTAGAGTTTGAGCACCACCGGGTAGCCAATTTCACCAGCCAGTTTCACCGCCTGGTCCTCGGTCGTCGCGATGCGGGTATCAACTGTCGGGATGCCGTAGGCGTTGAGCAACTGTTTCGATTCGAACTCGGTGAGGATCGTACGGCCGGACTTACGAACGGCGGCAATGATCGCTTCGGCTTTGGCGCGGCCCGACCCGGTGCCACTAAATTCCGCAAACACGGACGGGGTCTCATACAGCGCCTTCAGGTTGAGGCTGTAGCGGTGCATGTAATAGAACGCACGCGCAGCCGTATCCGGGAACTTGTAGGTCGGGATGCCAGCCTTGTTGAGGACGTCCTCGCCGGGCTCAACCTCCTGGCCGCCCATCCAGCAGGCGAGCAGCGGTTTGCCGGGGATCTTGGCATAGGGCTTGAGTTGCTCGGCAGTCGCCAGCGGATCCGTCATGGCCTGCGGAGTCAGGATAACCAGCATGCCGTCGCTGCCCTCGTCCTTTGCCGCCACTTCCACCGCTTTGGCGTAGCGGTCCGGGCCGGCGTCACCGAGAATGTCGATGGGGTTGCCATGGCTCCAGGCGGCGGGCAGGAATTCGTTGAGGCGTTTGATGGTTTCGGCGGACGGTTCGGCCAGTTCGCCGCCGCTGCCGATCAACATGTCGGTGGCGAGCACGCCCGGGCCGCCGGCGTTGGTGATGATCGAAAGGCGCGGACCCTGCGAGCGCGGCTGTTTTGCCAGCACTTCCGACATATGGAACAGTTCGGCAATGGTCTCGACCCGCAGCACGCCCACGCGGCGGAACGCGGCCTGGAGAACCTCATCGCTGCCGGTCAGCGACCCGGTGTGCGACGCGGCAGCCTTCGCGGCCGCTTCGGTCCGGCCGACCTTGATGACAATGATCGGCTTGGTGAGCGCGACTTCGCGCGCGGCGGAAAGGAACGAGCGGGCGTCGCCGATCGATTCCATATACATGACGATGCTCTTCGTGTTCGGGTCATCGCCCAGGTAATAAATGAGGTCGCCCCAATTCACATCGAGCATGGAGCCAATGGAGACGAAGGCGGAGAACCCGACGTTTTCGCGCAAGCTCCAGTCCAGGATCGCCGTGCAGAGCGCGCCCGACTGGCTTAGGAAACCGACTGTTCCGGGCCGCGCGATCGTGCTGGCGAAAGTCGCGTTCATGCCAATCGTCGGCATCATCACGCCCAGGCAATTCGGCCCAATGATCCGCATCTTGCCTTTGCGGGCCTCGGCCATCACCTGGCGTTCCAGTTCAATTCCGGCGGCACCCACTTCCTTGAAACCCGCCGAAATAATGATCGCACCTTGAACTCCGGCGGCGACGCATTCCTTGATAATCCCGGGCACGGTTGGCGCCGGCGTGGTGATTACCGCCAGATCTACCTTCTCGGGCACCGCGCCGATAGTCGGGTAGGCTTTGACGCAGAGAACGCTCGAGCGTTTGGGATTGACGGGATAGACCGTGCCGCCGAATCCGCCCCGCCCCATGTTTTGGAACACGGTGCGGCCCACGCTGCCCACGTTTTCGGTTGCGCCGATGACGGCGACAACCTTGGGGGCTAAGATGGGATCGAGAGGATGCTGGCGAACCTGGTGGAGGATGTCGTGGGCAGCTTCGGGACGCTGCTCTTTCGTATTAGATTTAATTTTTGACATGAGATTTCAATTTAATAAGTGCAAACCTGGCTTGGCAAATTACAGAGCCCAACGGATCGTTTTATTCAAGTATTGAAAATTTTGCCTGCGCTGGTCTCCGCCGACTTCACCGACCTTGTCAAATGTTAACCATTTATTGCGATAGCAACCAACAAAAGAAAGGCAGCTGATCCAACGCGAGGCGAACGCCCCCTGAAGGCGGCTCCCAGCCGGCCGGGCGGTTCCTCAGGCCTGGCCAGCCTGTCCGGAGCCTCCGGAATTCTTCATGTGTCTGTGGACAAAAAGGTAATAAAGCAGGCCGATCGCCATGGTCAGTCCGGCGCACCAGAGCGAAAAAGTGTGGGTCATGTTTTTGGCTTGTTGGAGATCCTGCCCCATCCGCACCCCCACCCAGCAGAGCACAGCGCACCAGATCCCGGACCCCAGCGCCGTGTAGACCGAAAACTTCCAGTAATTCATCCGCACGATACCCGCTGGAATTCCGATCAGGTGCCGCACGACGGGCAGCAACCGGGAAACGAAAATTCCCATGGAGCCAAAGCGTTGCGCCCATCGCTCAGCTCCTTCTACCTTGGCGGGAGAAATGAAAACGAATTTCCCGTAGCGCATCACCAGCGGCCGCCCGGCCAGGCGGGAGGCCCAATACATTACCGACGCCCCCACCCAGGATCCGAGGGTTCCCGCGAGGGCGATGCCCCAAAGACTCATTTTGAGCTGACCGGTGTAGGCCAGATGCGCCGCCGGCGGGATCACCACCTCGCTGGGAAGCGGCAGGATGGAACTTTCCACCGCCATCAGCAGTGCCACCAAAAAATAGCCCCCCGTTTGGAGGGCTCCGAGATACCATTCAATCAGCGGTTTGAATAATTCAGCCATGAAGCGTTTCTATAGTCGATTTTGGCGCCGGGGAAAATAAGATTCGGTTTGGGCGTCAGAGCGCTACCACTTGGCCGAGAATATCGTGGAGCACGCGCGCCGGATTCTGTGTGGCGTCGATGTCATGACGCAGTTTTGGTTCGTAAAATTCCAGCACAGGCGCAGTCTCGCGGTGATAGGTTTCGAGACGGTGGCGGATGACTTCGAGGTTGGCGTCATCCAGCCGGTTCTCTTTGAGCGCGCGTTTCTGAAGGCGTTGCACCAGTGCTTCCGGGTCGGAGCAGCCAAGGTTAAATATGGCAATTACCTCCAGGTCCGGTTGCAGCAGTTCGGCCTGGCGGATATTTCGCGGGATGCCATCCAGCGCGAGGGTGTCGTTTTCGGGATGGAACCGCCCCGACTGAATGCTGTCCTCGATGAAATTGCGCCAGAGTTGGACCGTATGCTCATCCGGCACCAGTTTGCCGCGGCTGGAGTATTCCAGGAAGATTTTCCCGATCTCGGTGTTCGTCTTCAAGCTGCGGAAGACGTCGCCGCAGGCACAATGGAAAAAACGGGGGATTGTGCCCAACACCTTGCCCTGCGTCCCCTTGCCGGATCCGGGGGCGCCGAAAAGCAGGATCGTGCGATACTTCATGCCTTCTCGCGCTGCTGGATCCGGATTTCCTGGATCTCCTGGAAGGGGACCATGATTTCCTCGGTGGCGGGGCCCTTGTGAACCTGGAGATGCATGTCGTTCGAGGCGATCCGGCTGATGCGTTCGGCGGTGTATAACCCGCGAGCCGATTTGACCACCAGCACCCGGTCGCGATCCTCATGCCGCCGCACAACTCCGAAGAAGTTGGAGAATTTGGTTTCGATGAACCGCCGGTTGAACGTGTACTGGCCCCGCTGGAATATCACCGGCTCGAAGGCCGCATCCTTGGCGGGTTGGGCCTCCGTGTGGAGGTGCAGGCCCGCGGGATGAGCGGCCCCGTCCGCATGCATGGGGTTGACCTCCGACTCGGTCGCCGCGGCGGCGGTTTCGGCGGTCGGCGCCGGCTCCGCGGCGGCTTCCGAGGGCTTCATCCGGGTGGGTAGGGAAAGAAAAACCACCGGGCCGATGATCGGGGCGAGAGCGGAGATGCCGCATACCATGACCGGCGGTCGGCCACGGAAGATCGCGACCTCTAACCCGGCATAAATATTTCCAGCCCAAAGGAGAAAAACGATGAAGAGTCCCAGACCGGAGGAGAACAAGGCCCCGACCAACGACTGTTTGGCCGGGCGATCGAGCCGGGGGGGCGGCTTCACCACCACATCTGTCTTCTTGATGAGATCTTCAGCGGCGATTTCGATGAACGGTTCCACAAAACCCTGGAGCTTTTGGTTCTGGCCAAATTTCTTGAGATCCTCCTGGGAGAATTGCGCCCAATTGACCCGTTCATACTTGCCTTCCCCCACTTTGATTTGAACCCCGGCATCGTTGGCCGCGGCCAGGATAACATCGCCCACGAGGGTGTCGCCGTTGGCCATTCGAAAAGTTTCGGCGGCCCGGGCTGGAAAGACAGCACACAGCGCCACCAGGAACACAGCAAGAAATCTACGCACCATGCGTAGTGAAATAACAAATGGCCGGAGGCAAAGGAAGGAAATTTGGCAGTTTGATTTACTTTAACGGGCTGGCGGCTTCCGGAATGATAGTTCCCAATTGATCCGCCAGGTCTTCGATGGTCCAGCCCGGGCTCGTGGTCTGCAGACGATCGGCTGCAGCTCCGTGTTGCCACACGCCAAATCGCAGGGCGGTGAGGACCTCGTCGCGGAGGAACGGTTGAGCCAGCCATCCCGCGAGGTAACCGGCCAGCACATCGCCACTGCCACCTTGCGCCAACCAGGGGTTTCCTGAGGAATTGATATGGATATTCCCGGAGTCTCTTCCAATAGCAGTATGATGGCCTTTGAGCACCACCCAGGCGCCGCCGAATTTTTCCGACAGCCTGCGAATGGCGTTCAATCGATCCCCCTGAACCTCGGCGGTCGGGCATCCCAGCAACCTCGCAGCTTCTCCCGGATGCGGCGTGAGAATCCGGCAGACACCCTCCGCCGTCTTGCCCTGGGGCAACCAATCCAGGGCGCTGGCATCGGCCAAAACCGGAAAAGCGGCTTCTTTCCAAAGATTTGCCACCGCGGGTTGTAGAAATTGGCGACAACCCGGGGCCGCCAGGCCCGGTCCAACCAGGAAGCCTGTCCATGAACCTTCGGGCACGGATGTGCCGCGCCAGGGAGAGACCATCGCCGACTGAAGCTGGGAGGCTACCGGGTTATAGGCCTCTTCCGGTGTGAACACGGTGATGAGGCCAGGTTGAGCCCGTTGGGCCCCGCGCGCCGCCAGCACTGCGGCACCGTGAAATCCCAGACTTCCGCCGAGGATCGCGAGGTGGCCGTAGGTTCCCTTGTGTGTGGCTACCCGTCGGCGGCGGGGGAATCCGATGAAATCCTGTTCCAGTGTCCAATGGACCCAGCTTGAGCAAGGGCAGGGGGTCAATCCCACGTTTGGGATAATTGCGAGGCGGCCGACGGCTTCGGCAGCCGCCATTTTGAGGAGGCCCGCCTTCGGTGCGCCAACGGTTAGAGTGGTATCCGCTCGCACGGCGGAGCCGAAGCATTCCCCGGTATCCGCATTCAATCCAGAGGGCACATCGATCGCCATTACCAGGGCATCTGCGCGGTTGACCTCCTCTATAAGGGCGACCCATGCTGAGTCCAAAGGCCGGTTCAAGCCTATGCCGAACAGGCCGTCAATGATCATTCGCGGGTTCTTGGAAAGGGCGGCACGCAGGGCGTGGATGTCGCAGGCAGGGTCGTTCACCTGCACGATATCGGTGTGTCTGCCAGTCAGGAATTCGATGCAGGCGAGGGCGTCTTGTCCGTTGTTGCCCTTGCCCGCCAAGAGGAGAATCCGATCCCCGGCTTGAGTTAAGCGCAGGGCGTGCAGAGCCACTGCCTTGCCGACCTGGCAAATGACATTCAGTTCCGTTTGCCCGGCGGCCCACGTCGCCTGCTCCCATTCCCGCATTTGCGCGATGCTGATTACCGGCAATGGCATGCTTGCAGCATAGGTGCCAGGGGATGCTTGTCCATCCCGCAATTGCCGTTTCGGTTGTTTCGAGCCTGTTGAGACAAGCTGCGACTCCACCTGGTTCTGAAACAGGATCTAAGCGGCGATGGCAATCCCCGGAGACTCTTCGAAAGTGGGCCGATCCCGTTGCTCCATGCGCGCGCGCAGTTTCTTGAGCGCTTCCTCCTGAATCTGGCGAATGCGCTCGCGCGTGAGGCTGAAACGAACCCCGATTTCCTCCAGGGTTTCCTGGTTTCCGTCTTCCAGACCAAAACGGCGCGAGAGAATCGCCACCTCGCGGGTCGAGAGGGTGGTCATCGCTTCGCGAACGAGTTCATGATCGGTTTCCTGTAAAACATGTTCAAAAGGAGCCGCTGCGTTGGGATCAGCCACGATGTCCGCCACGCGGTTGGAGTCGTCGTCATTGCCGATCGCCGCGTCGAGAGACACCGGGGCTTTGGAGGCCTGGCGGTATTGTCCCACACGCCGTGGGGTCATGCCTAATTCCACCGCCAATTCCTCGTCGGTCGGGTCGCGATCCAGCGTGGCGCGAAGTCGAACCTCCGCCTTGCGCATATGGGCCATCTTGTCCACCACATGAACCGGCAATCGGATGGTTTTCGATTGGTTGGCCAGAGCTCGCTTGATGCTCTGCCGAATCGTGCAGGACGCGTAAGTGGAGAGCTTTGCGCCCTTCCGTGGATCAAACCGTTCCACGCCCTTCATCAGGCCGATGTTCCCCTCGTTGATGAGATCCAGCAGCGGCAGGCCGAGGCCGTCATAATCACGCGCGATTTTCACCACCAGCCGGAGGTTGGCCTTGATCATGTGTTCGCGGGCCTGCTTGTCTCCGCGCCGGATCCGCCGGGCGAGCGTGATCTCTTCTTTGGGCGTCAGCAGCGCCACCTGGCCGATCTCGCGGAGGTAGAGTTGCAGGGCGTCGCGGCAGGGGGTGTCTGCGCCCGCGGGTTCAGCGGGCTCCGCGCTCTTGTTCTTTTCCGCAGCCCCGGCAGAGACCGCTGCCAGGCGTTTGGAGACGGCGGTCACCCGGCGCCCTGTCTTCTTTCGAAGAATCCTGGCGGCCGGTTTGGCTTTCCTGGCTTTGGTGGTCGCTTTCATGTCTTGATATTCGCTGTGTTTCTGATTTCGCTTATATGTAACCGACAATGTTACAACCTCGCACAAAAAAATTGGCCGTCAACGGGTTCTTTTGCGGCGGTTGACGGTTCCAGTTCTGATCGCTTCGATCAGACCTGCCAGCGTCGTTTTTTCGAGGTCCCGCTCCAGGGCGCGTTGCGCCGAGGCAAATACTTTATCCAGTGGCTTGCGTATGGAGTGTCCCACCGGACAAGCCTCATTCGGTTTGCGGGAAGGATTGGCAAAAGCTTCGGCATACTCCACGGCTTGATAGACTTCCGCCAGGTTGATGCGTCCCGGAGACCGGCTCAAACGGGATCCGGATCCGGCACCTTTGCAGGTGTCCACCAGCCTGGCCCGTTGCAGCGCCAGCAGCAGCCGCCGAATGATTACCGGATTGGTGTTGACGCTGCCGGCGAGAGTCGCAGATGTGACGCGGTCCCCTTCCTTGTAGGCAAGGACGGTCAGCACGTGCACAGCCATGGCAAAGCGACAACTCGTTCTCATTCTTGGCAGCGTATCGGTAACCCGTGGGATTACATTTGTCAAATGGGGCGATCCCGATTAGTGGCGGCGTGGCAGGGCGGGGGGGCCTGCCGGTCTTTGGAATGCCCGTGATGGAATCCTCGCGGCACTCGTACTGGGCAGCCCGCAGGATGAACTACCGGGATCAAGAGCATGAAGCCGCGCGCGCCTTTAGGGAATCCTGCGAATCAATCAGTAGCTTCCGGCGGGTGGTGTAAACACGGTGCCATCGCGCCTTGCGCTTGGCGCGGGGATGGGTAATCTTCGCTGTCATAATAATATGGCTACCAAACAAATTATCAAACCGGCGAAGTCTCCAGCCGCCGTTGGTCCTTACAATCACGCGGTGCGGGTGGGTGATTTGCTCTTCTGCGCGGGTCAGATCCCGCTAGACCCCGCCAGTGGCAACCTCGTCAGCGGTGATATCAAGGTTCAAACCCAGCGCGTTCTCGAGAACGCGAAAGCGATTCTGGAGGATCAAAAACTGACCTTTGCCAACGTGGTAAAATCCACCGTATTCCTGACGAATCTGACGGATTTCGCGGGAATGAATGAGGTTTATGCGCAATACCTGACCAGTGATTTTCCGGCGCGTTCCACGATCCAAGTGGCGGCGTTACCGAAGGGCGCCAGCGTCGAGATCGAGATCATCGCCCATTTCTGAGGGCTCAGAGGTGGTCCGCATGCTTTTGCATGGCCTCTTCCTGGTGGGTGATCGATTCCGCCAGCTTGAATTGGGTGCGGCAGCGATCGAGGTTGTGCCTCGGGCGATGAATCCGGAAATAGGTGTCGCCGCAAAGAAAGTCCGTCAGGAAACGGATGCCGATTTCGAAGGTAATCAGCTTGCCCGAGAAGGCGATGAGCGATTTTTCGGCTTTGCCCAGAAAACTGCCGGCGGTGGAGAGATACCCCTCGGCCAGTTTCTTGAACATCGGCATCTGCATGCGGACCTTTGACAGGTCCTGCTCATCCTCCAGCGTCGGGCTCGTTGTGGTCCGCACCATGTCCCCGAAATCATACAGCGCGCATCCGGGCATGACGGTATCGAGGTCCACCACGCACATGGCTTTGCCGTTCTTGTTATCGAGCATGACGTTATTGAACTTCGTGTCGTTGTGCGTGATGCGTTCCGGGATCCGCCCCTTGGCCATGGCGTTGAGGATGACATCCACCATCCCTTCCTGCTTAAGAGCAAATTGAATCTCGGGCGCCGCTTCGCGGGCGCGGTTGAGACGGTCTTTTGCAATGGCTTCCTGTAGCGCCTTGAAGCGGCTCCGGGTGTTATGGAAATCCGGGATGGTTTCGATGAGCCGTTCCCCGGGAAGGTCCACTAGGTGGGATTGGAACTCGCCAAAGGCACGGCCTGCTTCAAACGCCTGAGTGGGGGACTGAACTGATTCAAAGGTCTGCACGCCTTCGACAAAAACGAAGGTTCTCCAGAATTCCCCGTCGCCATTGCTGTGGTAGGAATTGCCGTCGCGAGTAGGAATGAGGATCAGTGAACGGCGGGTGAGATCGTCGGCGTTTTGCGCTTCCAGTTTCTTCCGGATGTGAGACGTCACCCGCACCACGTTCTTCATCAAGGCGGGCGGATTCAGGAAAACGCTTTTGTTGATCTTCTGGTGGATATAGCGCACCCGGGTCCCGCCCTGATCGTAAGTGGCGGAATAGGTCTCGTTAATGTGGCCGATCTTGAACGTCTCGGCATGCATGATTTCTCCGTAGATCTGGAACTTCCGGGAGATATGCTGCAGTTCTGTTTCCTGGTAATTTGGCATACGCTGAAGGTCGGCTCAGGCTAGCAAAATGAACGCTGGAAACAACCCGAAAGCCAACGGATTAGTACGGAACTCCCCAAGTCAAACCCTCCTACTTCGTCTACCACTTTGTCTGCCGCTGGCGGTCTAAATACGTCAAAACCACGGCAAGGGCCTCCATCCGCGGAACCGTTACCTCGGCCTGAAGGGCGCGCCGCAAAGGTTCCAGAAAGAGCGGTTCCATT
>Ga0315271_10003255_pt1 | contig 10287 bp, 8 predicted proteins | sample C3_top_MG_FD_204664 | JGI IMG/M metagenome (GOLD analysis project Ga0315271, IMG submission 204664) | Sediment microbial communities from Yellowstone Lake, YNP, Wyoming, USA - C3_top | ecosystem: Environmental > Aquatic > Freshwater > Lake > Sediment | place: USA: Wyoming | collected 2017-08-01
CAGGTGCAGCGTCTGCCAGCGCGGCCCGATGAGCTCCTCGAAGTGCACGTAGCCCACGTTGCGCGCGTCGTGGTTGCCTGGCACCACCACACGGGGAGCCTCGATGCGGTCCAGGTACTCCTTGGCGGTGAAGTAGTCCGGGCGGAAGCCCATCTCGGTGAGGTCGCCGGTGCACAGGACGATGTCCGGCGCCAGCTCGTTGATCTCCACCACGACCCTGTCCATCATGCTCGGCACGAAGTACGGCGAACCGGCGTGGATGTCGCTGATGTGGGCGATGGTGAGCTTGGTCATTCCACCACCACGATACGCCCGGGCCCCTGCTTGTCCAGCACGGAGAAGCTGGTCTGCCCGCCCTCGCGCCGGAAGCGCAGGCGCATGGTCGTGCGCCCGACGCGGAGGTTGCTCAAGGTCACCTCGCCCAGCCAGCGCGGCAGCACGGGGTTGTGCACGTACACGATGTTCTCCTCGGCCTGTGCGTAGATGCCGAGCATGGACTGCAGCACGAGGAACAGGGCCGCGGCCGAGTTGGAGTCGGGCGAGCAGGCCATGGGGAACGAGACCGGCCGGTCCACGGCGTGCCGGGTGAACCCGCAGAACATCTCCGGCAGGCGCGAGTACTCGTGGGCGGCAGCCGCCTCGAGCAGACCCCAGGTGAGGCGGCCGGCCTCCTGCACGTAGCCGTGCTTCTTGAGGCCGTTCGCGATGAGGGCCGTGTCGAACGGCCATACGCTGCCGTTGTAGAAGCTCACGGGATTGTAGAAGCGCGTGTCCTTGCTGAGCGTGCGGATGCCCCAGCCGGTGAACATGTCGGGAGCCATGAGCCTGTGCACCACGTCCGGGATGTGCTCCTCGGCCACGATGCGCGACCACAGCGCGTGCCCCACGGTGGACGAGACGGCCCTCACCTGGCGCTTCTGACCGTCGAGGGCCAGGGCGAAGAAGCCCTGGTCCTCCATCCAGAAGCGCTCGTTGAAGGCGCGCTTGAGGCGCGCGGCGGACTGCGACAGCCGCTCCGCGCGCTCCACGTCGCCGAGCTGCCCGTACACGGCGGCGAGGCGCCGCTTGGCGTAGTACACGTAGCCCTGCGTCTCGGCGAGGGCCACGGGGCCCTCCGCCGGGGTGCCGTCGTCGTGCACCACCGCGTCCTGCGAGTCGCGCCAGCCCTGGTTGCGCAGGCCGACGCGCGAGCGGCGCTCGTACTCCACGAACCCGTCGCCGTCGGGGTCGCCTGGGCCGTCTATCCAAGCCAGCGCGGCGTCGACCGCCTGCGCGCGCATCTCGAACCCGTCCAGGTCGCCGGTCCACACGGCCAGCTCCGCGACCAGCAGCAGCCACAGCGCCGTGGAGTCCACCGAGCCGAAGTACGGCGTGTGCGGGACGGCGCGGATGGCGGCCAGCTCGCCGCGCCGCAGCTCGTGCATGATCTTGCCGGGCTGCTCCTCGCGGAACGCGTTGTCGACCGTGCCCTGGCGGCGGGCGAGGAACGACACCGCCGCCCGCGCCCAGCGCAGGTCCAGCAGCAGCGTCTCCAGCCCGACGAACGCCATCTCGCGGCCGAAGGGCGCGATGAACCACGGCGCCCCGGCGAGGGGCACGCGGTCGCCGTCGATCACCGTGCTCAGCATGCGCAGGTCCTGCTGACCGCGACGCAGCGCCTGGTTCAGCTCCTCGTTGTCGGTGAAGATGTCGGTGGCGTCCGACTCCCAGCGCTCGTGCTCGTGCCGGAGCGCCCCGATGCGCGCGTTGAACTCCCCGCCGGCCTCGCCCGGCGCCTCCGGGCCTACCACCTGGACGTCGTAGCGCAGGACGGCCCGCCCGCCCGCCGGCAGGTGCAGGCGGAACCGCGCCCGGCCCTGCTTGACCGACTCCGGCCGGTCGTGGAAGCGGATCACCGTCTGGCGGGTGACCTCGTCGAGGCCGAGGTACGACAGCGTCAGCGAGCCGTCGCTGGCCTTGGGCGCGAGCCGCGAGCCCCGGCGACGGCGGCGGCTGCCGCGCACCTCGAAGAGGTCGGCGAAATCGGCGTCGAGATGCAGGTCGAGCACCAGCTCCACCTCGCGCCGGTGGTAGTTCTGCACGCGCAGCATCTCGTAGAGGCGGTCGGAGACGAAGCGCGTGCGGCGGATGTGGATGCTCGCCTGCGGCAGCACGTGCCCGTCCGCGGTGCGCGCCTCCAAATTGGTGAGCTCCACGGTCGCCGCGTAGCCGCGGTCGGCGCTGGCGCTGAGGAGCACCGGCTGCCGCCCCGCGATGCTGAGCTCGTAGCGGCTCAGGTAGCGCGTGTCGCGGTAGTACAGCCCCAGCGCCGAGTTCTCGGTGCCGGGCACCTGGCCGAGTTCGTTGGTGTAGAGGAAGAGGTCGCCCTCCTTGATGGCGAGCCGCGAGGCGCGCCCCCCGCTCATCACGTAGCGCTCGGCGCTCGTGGTGGTGACGACCGGCTCTTCGGACACGCGGTCGCGCGCAGGCCCGCGCTCTCGCGCGCCTGCCGCCCGCTCCGGTTGTTCCTGGGATGCGCTCATCCGCGCCGGGTACTTACCCTGTCGCCTCAAGGAACAGCCGCATCAGCGCGGCGCCGCTGTCCACGTGCAGCCCTGTGGCCGCGGCCTGGGTCTCGCCGAAGCCCATCGCGCCCCCGCCGCCGGCGCCCGGCAGGCTCTCGCTGATGACGAACGGCACGGGCCCGGCGGCGTGCGTGCGCGTGCGCAGGGGCGTGAGGTGGTCGGGGACCACGAGCACGCCGGGGCGCCGACCGGGCGACGCCATGACGGGCGCGAGGATCTCGCGGTCCACCCGCTCGATCGCGCGGACCTTCTCGCGAAGGTCGCCCATGTGGCCGGCCTCGTCGGGCGCCTCCACGTGCACCCACACGAGGTCGTGGTACTCGAGCGCCGCCAGGGCGGCGCTCGCCTTGGCCCCGTAGTCGGTGTCCAGGCCGCCGGTGGCGCCGGGCACGTCGATCACGTCCAGTCCGGCCAAGCGGCCGATGCCGCGCACGAGGTCCACGGCGCCCACAACGGCGCCGCTGAGGCCGAAGTGCTCGCGGAACGGCTCGATGTGCGGCGCCGTGCCCTCGCCCCAGAACCAGGCGCCCGTGCCCGGGCGCTCGTGGTCGAGCACGGCGTCGGCGGCCTCCTGGAGCGCAGTCAGCGTCGCCGCCGGGGTGCCGTCGCCGGCCACTCCCGCGGCTTCGCCGGGCAGGTGGCCGGCCACCGGCTGGTCCAGGATGTCGTGTGGCGGGGTGCAGGGCACCACGTGCCCGCCACGCCACACCAGGAGGTGCCGGTAGCTGACGCCCACGTAGAACTCGAACGCGCCGCTGCCGAGCTCGGCCTGCAGGGCCTCGACGCAGCGACGCGCCTCGTCGTTGGGGATATGGCCGGCGGTGTTGTCCTTCAGCAGGCCGCCGGCCACCGTGACGAGGTTGAGCCGGTAGGCGACGTCGTCCGGCCCCAGTTCGACGCCGAGGCTGGCTGCCTCCAGCGGGCTGCGCCCGGTGAAGCAGGCGGCGGGGTCGTACCCGAGCACGGCCAGGTTGGCGACGTCGCTGCCCGGCACCATGCCGATGGGCACCGTCCGCACCAACCCGGAGAGACCGCCGCGCGCGAGAGCGTCCATGACGGGCGTCTCGGCGGCCTCCAGCGGCGTCTTGCCGCCGAGGGCCGCCTGTGGCTCGTCGGCCATGCCGTCCGGCACCAGGAGCAGGCGCCGGCGCATCACGCCGCCCTCCTTCGGGCTTCGCTCACGCCGAGCCGCCGAGGACCATGAGCGGCGAGAGCTCGAGACCATCGTACTTCGGGCGGTAGCGCTCGGTGTCGTAGTAGCGGTCCACGTCCACGACCTTCTTGGTGGAGACGACCTCATCGATCGGCACCGAGCCGTACTTGCCGTCCTGCAGGGCGACCATGCGCCCGGTCTGACCCTTCACGATCAGGTCCACGGCGAGGTTGCCGTAGGCCGTGGGCACGATGCAGTCGATCGCGTCCGGCGCGCCGCTGCGCACCAGGTAGCCCAGGTTCATGGAGATCATGTCGATCTTCTTGCCGCCGTTGTACTTGGGCGCGAGCTCCTTGACCTTGTTGCTCACGTTCTGGCCGATGCCGCCGAGCTTGGCGTGGCCGAACATGTCCTTCTCGCCGCCCATGAAGACCATCTCGCCGCCCTCGGGCATGGCGCCCTCGCTGACGATGCAGACCGAGTACCCCTCGGGGCGGCCGTTGCGGTCCTCCACGAGCAACTGCGCGAGCTTCTCCATGTCGAACTTGTACTCGGGGATCACGCAGCGGTCGGCCGCGCCGGCGAACGTCGGCAGCAACGCCGTATAGCCGGCGTAGCGGCCGAACACCTCGAGCACGACGATGCGCTCGTGCGACGCGGCCGAGCTGGTCACCTGGCGCGCCATCTCGATGGTGCGGTTCACGCACGTGCCGAAGCCCATGCAGTAGTCGGTGCCGGGGACGTCGTTGTCCATCGTCTTGGGGATCGCGACCACGGGGAACCCGCGGCGGCCGAGCTCGACGCCGTAGCTGAGCGTGTCGTCGCCGCCGCTCGGCACCAGGTAGTCGATGCCGAGGAACTCCAGGTTGGCGATGACCTCGTCGGTGAGGTCGTTCTTCTCCGCGGTGTACTTGTCCTTGAGGTGCGCCGGCACGTCCTTGAGCGGCACCGTGCTCGGGCGCGTGCGCGACGAGTGCAGGAACGTACCGCCGGAGTACGCGTAGCGCTCCACGATGCCCTTGTCGAGCGGCAGGATCCACTCGCTGTTGTCGGCGCCGGCCTCGCGCTTCAGGTTGATGAGCCCCGCCCACCCGCGGCGGATGCCGATGACCTCGTACCCCTCGTGCAGCGCGCGCAGCGTCACGCCGCGGATCGCCTGGTTGAGACCGGGGATGTCGCCGCCGCCGGTGAGGATGCCGATGCGGCCCTTCTTGTCACTCATGCTCTCTCCTCTCTCACAGGCCTGAGCGGTGCGCCTGCGGCGCATCGCTCGATACCTCGCCTTCGGCGGTTATTCGCCTTCCACGCGGATGACGGCGGGCTCGCCGTGCACGTCCGGCAGTGCGTTGATCTGCTCGAGGGCGGCGAAGAACTGCGCCTCGCGCACGGGGTGCAGCAACAACACGAGCTCAGCCTGCTCGCCCCCACCCTCCTGGACCATGGAATGGATGCTCACGCCGTGCTCGCCGAAGAGCGTGCTGACCTTGGCGAGCACGCCGGGCTGATCATTCACCCTCAACCTGAGGTAGAACCTCGAGACCATATCGGCGTCGGGGAAGAACGGCACGTCCTTGTAGCAGAGGCAGTTCTGCACGAAGCTGCCCTTCACCGTGTTGACCACGGAGATGACGTCACCGATGACGGCCGAGGCCGTGGGCACGCTGCCGGCGCCCGGGCCGAACAGCATGATCTCGTCGAACGCGTCGCTGGTGAGGAACACCGCGTTGTAGGCGCCGGTCACGCCGGCCAGCGGGTGCGTCCTGGGCAGGAACGCAGGGTACACGCGCACGTTCATGCGACCGTCGATGAGCTTGGCCACGCCGAGCAGCTTGGCGGTGAGGCCGAGGCGCACGCCGTGGGCGATGTCCGTGGACGAGATCTTGGCGATGCCCTCGTAGGGGACGTCGTCGAGGCCGGTGCGGCTGTGGAAGGCGATCGAGCTGAGGATCGCCATCTTGGCCGCCGCGTCCTTGCCGCCGACGTCCTCGGTGGGGTCGGCCTCGGCGTAGCCGAGACGCTGGGCCTCCTTGAGCACGTCGTCGTAGTCGGCCCCGGTCTCGGCCATCTCGCTCAACATGTAGTTGGTGGTGCCGTTGACGATGCCGAACACCGTCTTGACCTCGGCGGCCACCAGCGACTCGCGCAGCACCTTGATGACCGGGACGGCGCCGACGGCGCTGGCCTCGAAGCGGAGGTGTACGCCGCTCTCCTCCGCGGCCGCGAACAGCTCGGCGCCGTGCTGCGCCAGGAGCTGCTTGTTGGCCGTCACCACGTTCTTGCCGGCCTTGAGGGCGCGGAGCTGGAAGTCGAGCGCCGCGCCCGTCCCCCCGATGAGCTCCACGACCACGGAGATCTCGGGGTCCTCGAGGATGTCCTCGAAGCGCGTCGTCACGACGCCGGCGTCGAGCTCGGGGTGGCTGAAGCCCGGGTCCTTCTCGAGCACGCGCTTGAGCACCACCTGCTTGCCGGTGGCCAGGGTGATGTCCTCGGCGTTCTTCTTGAGCAGCTTGCCCACGCCGGACCCCACGGTGCCGTACCCGAGGAGCCCGATGCCTACCTTGTCCACTGCCTGCCCTCCGCTGTCGTGAGGTCGTCAGGGGACGAGCGGGCGCTGCAGGCGCAGCACGTCGTCCCAGGTCTCTCGCTCGATGATGACGCGCGCGCGACCCTCGCCGACCAGGACGACGGCCGGGCGCGGCTGCGCGTTGTAGTTGTTGGCCATGGCGTAGCCGTAAGCCCCCGTGCTCGGCGTGACGAGGATGTCGCCGGGCTCAGGCGAAGCGATGTGCACGTCGCGCACCAGAACGTCGCCCGACTCGCAGTGCTTGCCGGCGATGGTGACGACGTCGGTCGGCTCCTCCTCCACCTTGTTCGCCAGCAGCGCCTCGTACTTGGAGTCGTACAGCATGGGCCGCAGGTTGTCGCTCATGCCGCCGTCCACGGCCACGTAGGTGCGCACGCCGGGGATGACCTTGACGGTGCCGACCGTGTAGGCCGTCACCGCGGCCTTGCCGGCGATGCTGCGCCCGGGCTCGACGAAGAGCCGCGGCATGGGCATGCCGTGCTTCTCCGCCCCGGCGCGGACGGCGGAGACGGCGATCTCGGCGAACTCGGTGATGGAGCTGGGCCGGTCCGCGCTCGTGTAGCGGATGCCCAGCCCGCCGCCGATGTTGAAGATGCGGCACTCGAAGCCGAAGTCGCGGCGCCACTCGCTGATGGCGACGAAGAGCACCTCGACCTCGCGCTGGTACGAGTCGAGTTCGAAGATCTGCGAGCCGATGTGCGCGTGCACGCCCACGAGCTCGAGGTGGGGCGCGTCCTTGAGGCGGCGGACCGCCTGGTGCGCCAGGCCGTCAGAGAGCCCGAACCCGAACTTGCTGTCCTGCTGGCCGGTCTGGATGAAGTCGTGCGTGTTGGGGCGCACGCCCGGCGTGACGCGCACGAGGACTTCCTGGGAGCGGCCCCGGGCGGCGGCCGCCGCCTCCAGCCGCTCGATCTCCTCGAACGAGTCCACGACGAAGTGGCCGATGCCGGCGTCCAGGCCGGCCTCGATCTCGGCCACCGACTTGTTGTTGCCGTGGAAGTAGATGCGCTCCGGCGGGAAGCCGCCGGCCAGCGCGGCCGCGAGCTCGCCCCCCGTGGCGACGTCGATCGAGAGGCCTTCCTGCGCGACCAGCTGCGCCATCGCGCGGCAGCTGAAGGCCTTGCTCGCGTACACGATCTCGAAGAGGTCGGAGCGCGCGCCGAACGCCGCCCTGTACGCGCGGCACTGGTCGCGCAGCGTCTGCTCGTCGTAGATGAACAGCGGCGTGCCGAACTCGCGCGCCAGGTCCACCACGTCGCAGCCGCCGATCTCGAGGTGGCCGGCGGCGTTGTGCACGGTCGTGTGCGGATAGATGAGCGTGTGCGTCATGCGCGGCTTCTCAGAACTCGATGCCGGGCCGCGCGTGCACGCCCGCGTCGTAGTAGTGCTTGAGCGGGCGCATCTCGGTGACCAGGTCGGCCGCCGCGATGAGCTCCTCCGGCGCGCGGCGGCCGGTGATGACCAGCTCCACGGCCGCCGGCTTGGCGGCGATGAGCTCCAGCACGCTGCTCAGTGGGACGAGCTCGAAGAAGACTGCAGTCACGAGCTCGTCCAGTACGACCAGGTCGAAGTCTTCGCTCTCGACGAGCGCCCGGCCGCGGTCGAAGCCCGCGATCGCCGCGGCCCGGTCCTCCGCCGAGACCTTGCCGGCGCGCACCCAGTGGTCGAGCCCGCACTGATGCACCGGCACGCCCAGCTTCCTGAGACTGACGATCTCGCCCCAGTTGGGGTCGGCCTTCATGAACTGCAGCACGGCGGGACGCAGGCCCTGGCCGAGCGCGCGCAGCACGAGGCCGAGCGACGCCGTGGTCTTGCCTTTGCCGTCGCCGGTGTAGACCTGTACGTAGCCGCGTTCGAGTGGACTCACGAGGTGGTCACTTCCCGTAGTCGTAGAACCCGGAACCGGTCTTGCGGCCGAGCTTGCCGGCGTCCCTGAGGTCCGTCAGCGCCGGGCTGGGCTTGTACTTGGCGTCGCCGAGCTCGCGCTCCAGCGTCTCGAGGATCGCCGACGTGGTGTCGAGGCCCACGAGGTCGGCGAGGGCCAGCGGGCCCATGGGCCAGTTGGCGCCGAGCTTCATGCCGGTGTCGATGTCCTCGGCGCTCGCGACCTTCTCGTGGTACGCGTTGGCGGCCTCGTTGATCATCGGGAAGAGGATGCGGTTGACGACGAACCCGGGTGAGTCGGTGACGGTGATCGGCGTCTTGCCGACGGCCTCGGCGTAGGCGCGGGCCGCGGCGACGGTCTCGTCCCCGGTCTGCTCGCCCGCCACGACCTCCACCAGCGCCATGAGCGGCACGGGGTTGAAGAAGTGGATGCCGACGAAGCGGCCCGGGTTGGTCACGAACTTCGCGAGGTCGGTGACCGACAGGCTCGAGGTGTTGCTGGCCAGGATCGCGTCCTCGCGCAGGGTGGCGGCGGCGCGCGTGAAGAGGTCCTTCTTGATGTCCATGGACTCCGGCGCCGCCTCGACGAACAGGTCGGCCTCGGCGCCGGCGGCCATGTCGGTGCTGGTGGTGATGCGGGCCAGGGCGGCGTCGCGGTCGGCGGCCTCCATGCGGCCCTTCTCGACCAGCCGGCCGAGGCCCTTCTCGATACCGGCCATGCCCTTGGCGATGAACTCGTCGGCGACGTCGATCATGACCACATCGAGGCCGGCGACGGCCGACACCTGGACGATGCCGGCGCCCATCTGCCCGGCTCCTGCAACGAGTACTTGCTTGACGCTCACGGTGGTCCTCCTCGTGGTCTGGGACCGCGCGCGGCCGGTCAGGCGGGGGCGCGCGGGTGTGTCGTCCAAGTGTGAAGGACGATGTTATCGCAGGGCGCCGGACCCCGTACACGTGCGCCGGTGCGACAGGACCGGGATGGTCCTGTTACCATGTCCGCATGACAGAGCCGAAGGTCATCAGCTGCGAGGTCCTCCGCAACGAGATCGAGTCCGTGCTCGAGCGCGACGGCCGCGGCCTCCAGGTCGACTTCGTCGACGGGGCGCTGCACGACTACCCCGACAGGATGCGCGCCGCCCTGCAGGAGCGCATCGACTGCACGCCCGGCGACTGCGACATCTACCTCTCGTGCGCGCGCTGCAGCAACGGCACGGTGGGCCTCAAGGGCGGCGACCACCGCCTCGTGCTCCCCGCCGCCGACGACTGCATCTCGCTGCTCCTGGGCTCGCGCGACCGCTACCTCGAGGAGCACGGCGCCCAGCCCGGCACGTACTACTACACACGCGGCTGGATCGACTTCATCCGCGACCCGTACACGGAGTACCGCGAGATCGTCCCCAAGTACGGCGAGGAGAAGGCCGCCCGGGTGGCCCGGCTCATCATGGAGCACTACACGCGCCTGGCGGTGATCGAGACGCCGGGCGTGGCCGGGCTCGACGACAAGGCGGAGTACCTCGAGACGGTGCGACGCTTCTACGACCTGCCGCTCGAGAGGCTCACCGGATCGCTGCGCTTCCTCGAGAAGCTGGTCAGCGGGCCGCACGACGAAGAGTTCATCGTCGTGGAGTCCGGCGACGAGCTCGACGAGTCGCGCTTCTGGGCGCTCTCGGGCGTCTGACGCCCGGCGGCGCCTGACGCCGGCCGATCAGTCCTCGCCGGCCGGCTTCTTCTTTGCGGCCGGCTTCTTTTTGGCCGCAGGCCTCTTCGGCGCCGCCTTCTTCGCGGCGGGCTTCTTCGGCGCGGCCTTCTTCGGCGCCGGCTCCGGCTCCGCGGCCACGCCCGCCGCCGGCGCCTCTGCAGGCGCCTCCGCCTGAGGCGCGGCGTCGCCCGCGGCGGCCTCCGCCCCGGCCGCGCCCGCTCCCTGCGCCTTCTCCCGCGCGGCGTCCCTCTCCGCGCTGTCGAGCTGTACCGCGTGCGCGTACGCGAGTTGCATCTGCGCCAGCGCGTCGTGCAGCCCGCGCGTGCGGTCCGGGCCCTGCTCGCGCTCGATCACCTCGAGGATCGCCCGCACCAGCTCTATGGAAAGGCGCGCGTCGGCG
>Ga0315271_10003256_pt1 | contig 10286 bp, 9 predicted proteins | sample C3_top_MG_FD_204664 | JGI IMG/M metagenome (GOLD analysis project Ga0315271, IMG submission 204664) | Sediment microbial communities from Yellowstone Lake, YNP, Wyoming, USA - C3_top | ecosystem: Environmental > Aquatic > Freshwater > Lake > Sediment | place: USA: Wyoming | collected 2017-08-01
AGCGGCGCGCCAGTTTTTCGCTGGCCTCCATTTTTGCCCTGCGCATGCTGGGTCTGTTCCTGATCCTGCCGGTGTTCGCGATCGAGGCCAGCAAGTATCCGGGCGGCGACGATCCGGCCCTGATTGGGCTGGCGATGGGCGTCTATGGCCTGACGCAAGGCGTGCTGCAATTTCCTTATGGCATGGTTTCGGACCGCCTTGGGCGCAAGCGCGTGATCGTGTTTGGCCTGCTGGTGTTCGCCCTGGGCAGCTTCATCGCCGCGCTCGCGCCCAGCTTGAACTGGCTGGCGATTGGCCGTGCCGTGCAGGGGGCGGGCGCCGTCTCGGCGGCGGTGACCGCCTTGCTGGCGGACCAGACCCGTGACGAGGTGCGCACGAAATCGATGGCGCTGGTGGGTGCCAGCATCGGCCTGATGTTTGCGCTGTCCCTGGTGCTGGCCCCTCTGCTGGTGGCCTACATCGGCCTTAAAGGTCTGTTCAGCATGACCGGGGTGCTGGCGCTGCTGGGCGTCGCGGTGGTGATCTGGTGGGTGCCGGCCGAGCCACTGCAGCACAAGAACATGCCGCGTGGTCGCTTGATGGAAGTGCTGCGCCTGCCGGCCTTGCTGCGTCTGAATTTCGGCGTGTTTGTATTGCATGCGGTGCAGCTGGCGATGTGGATGGCGGTGCCGGCGCTGCTGGTGCAGGCCGGTTTGCCGCGCGAGCATCACTGGTGGGTCTACCTGCCTGCCGTGCTGGCCTCGTTTGTCGTGATGGGGGGCATGTTCTCGCTCGAGCGGCGCGGTTACCTGCGCGCCGTCTTTTTGACCGCTGTCGGGCTGATTGCGCTGGTGCAACTGGGCTTTTTGGCGCTGGCGGCCAATGTGCCCGGCGTCGGCGCCCTGGCCGCCTTGCTGTTTGTGTTCTTTTGTGGTTTCAATATTCTGGAGGCGAGCCAGCCGAGCATGGCGTCGCGTGTGGCGCCGGCGCATGCGCGCGGCGCAGCCATGGGCGTTTACAACACCTTGCAGTCGATCGGCTTTTTTGCCGGCGGCGCCATCGGTGGCTGGGTTGTGAAGCATTTGGGCGCGCAAGGCTTGTTTGTTGGCTGTGCCGGGGCCATGCTGGTCTGGCTGGTGGTGGCCTGGCCGATGCGCGCACCAAAGGCAGGATAATGAACCTGAAACCTTGCGGGACAGACCGCAGCTACACGAAGTGAGCCAGCTCTGTCCTCAACACTTTAAAGGGAAAAACCATGGCATCCGTCAACAAAGTCATTCTCGTCGGCAATCTGGGCCGTGACCCCGAAATCCGTTACCTGCCCAGCGGCGACCCGGTCGCCAACGTCACGATCGCGACCAGCAGCAAGTACAAGAGCAAGACCGGCGAGATGGTCGAGGAGACCGAATGGCACCGCGTCACCTTCTTCGGCAAGCTCGCCGAGATCGTGGGCCAGTACCTGAAGAAAGGCCGCTCGGTCTACGTCGAAGGGCGCATCAAGACGCGCAAGTACACCGACAAGGACGGCGTCGAGAAATACGCCACCGACATCATCGCCAACGAAATGCAGATGCTCGGCAGCCGCGAAGGCATGGGCGAGCCCTCGGGCGACGATGAAGGCGGCGGCTATTCGCGCCCGGCGGCGCCAGCGCGCCCGGCCCCGGCCGCGCGTCCCGCAGCTCCGGCCAAGCCGTCGAGCGGCTTCGAGGACATGGACGACGATATTCCGTTCTGAGATGCTCGGGCCGCCGCCGGCCATGGCTTTCACGCGGACGTTTTCATAAGTACTTTCCCTATTTTGCGGCGACCGGGCCGCGGGCCGCTCTTGGCCATGTAAGAATTCACCAAGACGCCAAAAGGGAAACGCGATGACGAATGTACTCAGAGAGCTGCTGGCACACGGTGCGGATGATGCAGCGGCCATTTCTGCGCCAGGACGCAAGTCCCTGAGCTTTGCCGGATTGCGGGCCTTGATCGCCAACACCCTGGAACAGTTGAACGCGCTTGGGATAGGGCGCAATGAACGTGTCGCCATCGTGCTGTCGAACGGGCCCGAAATGGCGACCTGTTTCATGGCCTGTGCCAGCGGCGTCGCCAGTGCGCCGCTGAACCCCGCTTACCGAGCCGATGAATTCGAGTTCTATCTGAAAGACCTTCACGCCAAGGCGCTGATCGTCGAGCACGACAGCGCGTCGCCGGCGATCGATGTTGCCCGCAAACTCGGCGTGAGGATCATCCACCTGATCGCCAGCGAAGAGCAGGGCGCCGGCAGCTTCAGCCTGCGCGCCAGCGATGAAAAGAGTGCCGGCGCAGGCACGGCGACGATCGAGCACGGCGGTTATGCCCACCCCGAAGATGTGTCCATGGTGCTGCATACGTCGGGCACGACGTCCAGACCGAAGATCGTGCCGCTGACCCAGCGCAATCTGGCGGCGTCCGCGACCCATATCCGCAATACGCTTCAATTCACGGCGGCCGATTGCGGGCTCAACATCATGCCGCTCTTCCATATTCACGGATTGATAGCGGGCGTCCTGGCGCCCCTGGCTGCGGGCTCGCAGGTCTTTTGCACGCCCGGCTTCAACGCGCTGAAGTTCTTTGGCTGGATGGATGAGGCCAAGCCCAGCTGGTACACCGCGGTTCCCACCATGCATCAGGCCATTGTGGGTCGTGCCAGGGGCAATCAGGACGTCATTGCGCGCAACCCCCTGCGGTTCTTGCGGTCCTCGTCGTCTTCCATGCCGCCACAGGTCATCAAGGAACTCGAGGAGATCTTCCATGCGCCACTGATCGAGGCTTATGGCATGACGGAGGCGACGCACCAGATGGCATCCAATCCGCTGCCACCGGGCGTACGCAAGCCGGGCACGGTAGGCATGGCGGCCGGGCCCGAGGTGGCCATCATGGGAGCCGACGGGGCCATGCTGCCTTATGGCGAAACGGGTGAAATCGTGATCCGGGGCGCCAACGTCACGGCGGGATACGAGAACAACCCCAAAGCCAATGAAGAGGGGTTTATCAATGGCTGGTTCCGCACCGGCGATCAGGGCGTGATGGACGAGCAGGGCTACATCAGCATCACCGGGCGGCTCAAGGAGATCATCAACCGCGGCGGCGAAAAAGTGAGTCCGCGCGAGGTGGACGAAATCCTCATGGACCATCCTGCCGTTGCCCAGGTGGTGTGCTTTGGCATGCCGCACCCCAAACTCGGCGAGGAGGTTGCCGCAGTCGTGGTGCTTCGCGAAGGCCAGCAGGCGAGCGAGCGCGAGCTGCAGACCTATGTGGCCAGCCGGGCTGCGGATTACAAAGTGCCCAAAAAGATACTCTTCATGGAAGAAATTCCCAAAGGGGCGACCGGCAAGTTGCAGCGCATTGGACTGGCCGCCAAGCTGGGGCTGGGTTGAACTCACATCGAAAGGATGGCCATGCAAGTACATTCCCACATACTGGTTCCCACTGACGGCTCCGACCTGTCGCGAAGCACGGCCGAACGCGCCATCGCGCTGGCTGCTGCATTGAAGGCACGTCTGACCTTCTTCCATGCCAAGCCGGAGCGGCGACAAAGCTTTTTTGGCGGCGAGGGGGGCGGCTATGTCAATCAGGTCTCGCCTGAAGACTTCGAAAGCATCTCCGAAAAACGTGCCCAGGATTACCTGCGTCCCTTGGGTGCTGCGGCAACGCAGGCCGGCGTCGAATTTGACGTCGTTTTGGGAAGCTCGGGCGAGCCCTATGAAGGCATTATTGAAACAGCCAAGAACAAGCAATGCGATCTCATCATCATGGCTTCGCACGGTCATCGCGGGATCAAGGGCCTGATCCTCGGAAGCCAGACCCAGAAGGTGCTCACCTACTCGACCATCCCGGTGCTGGTCTACCGATAAATAGTCCGGCAAGAAACGCCGCAGCCGCAGCAGACGGGCATAACGCCTGCCAATAATTCAAGGAGAACACGTGATGGATCGAGCCACCTTGTCCGAATCCGCAGCAACGCCTTCCGGGAAGCGTTGGCTCCAACTGTTGATCGGCGTGGTCTGCATGTGCATGATCGCCAATCTTCAGTATGGGTGGACGCTGTTCGTGAATCCAATTCAGGACCGGTTTCACTGGTCGCGCACCGAGATTCAGGTCGCCTTCACGATTTTTGTGCTGACCGAAACATGGCTGGTTCCTATCGAAGGCTATCTGGTGGACCGTTTCGGCCCGCGCCCGGTCACCATGATGGGCGGCCTGCTTGTGGGTATTTCATGGATCCTGAATTCGTTTGCCGATTCATTGACGGTGTTCTACATTTCCGCTGCGATCGGCGGGACCGGCGCCGGTGCGGTTTACGGTACTTGCGTCGGCAATGCGCTGAAGTGGTTTCCCGATCGTCGTGGCCTTGCCGCCGGGGTGACCGCCATGGGATTCGGCGCCGGGTCGGCGCTGACGGTAATTCCGATCGCGTCGATGATCAAGACCCAGGGCTATGAGGCGACATTCTTTAATTTCGGCATTTTTCAGGGGGCGGTGGTGATGGTGGTGGCATGGTTCCTGTCGCAGCCGGCGACGCCGCTGCGCCCGATGACTCCCAAACTGTTGGAAAAGATGGCCGGCGCGCGCGACTACACACCGGCGCAAATGCTGGTGACACCCGTGTTCTGGGTGTTGTACCTGATGTTTGTGATGATGGCCGCCGGCGGTCTGATGGCGACCGCCCAACTTGGGCCGATCGCCAAGGATTTTCATGTCGGCGACGTCCCGGTCAGCCTGCTGGGTCTGACGCTGCCGGCCCTGACCTTTGCCCTGTCGATCGACCGTGTGCTCAATGGCGTGACCCGTCCGTTCTTCGGCTGGGTGTCGGACAAGCTGGGGCGCGAGAACACCATGTTCATCGCGTTTGCTATCGAGGGCGTCGGGATATTGCTGCTGAGCCACTTCGGCCGGGACCCGGTTGCCTTTGTCATCCTGACCGGGGTGGTATTTTTTGCCTGGGGCGAGATCTACAGCCTGTTTCCCGCAACCTGCGGCGACACCTATGGCTCGCGCTACGCAGCCTCCAATGCGGGCTTGCTCTACACAGCCAAGGGAACGGCATCGTTGCTGGTGCCGCTGGCCAGCATGCTTGCGGCGGCGGGTGGCTGGAATGCGGTGTTCATGGCCGCCAGCGCCATGAACATCCTGGCGGCGCTGATGGCCTTGCTGCTGCTCAAACCCTTGCGGAAGAAGATGAGGGCCAATGAATAATGGCCACATGGGCTGAACCAGGTTCTGCGAAAGAAGTTCTATGAAAGTTGCGGTCGTCGGCGCGGGCGCCATTGGCGGGTATCTGGGTGCGAGCTTGGCGCTTGCTGGCGAGGCGGTTACGTTCATCGCCCGCAACAAGAATCTCGAAGCGATACGAGCCAACGGCTTCAAGCTGATTCTGGAAGATGGCAGCGAGCGGCTGGCGTCCACGGTGCAGGCGGTCCAGCGCATGCAGGATGCCGGTCCGCAGGACCTTGTGTTCCTGACGGTCAAGGCGCACCAGGTGGCTGATCTGCTGCCGGAACTCACTGCCTTGATTGGCCCGCAAACCATGTTGGTGACCATGATCAACGGGATCCCCTGGTGGTACTTTCAGAAGCTCGCCGGTCCGCACGAAGGCATGGTCTTGAACAGCGTCGATCCTGGCGGCGCCATCGCGAGCCAGATCGATCCCGAGCGCATCATCGGCAGCATTGTCTATCCCGCAGCCGTGTTGCTGGCCCCCGGCGTGGTGCGCGTGGAAGAAGGCAACCGCTTCACCCTGGGCGAGCTCGACGGCAGCCGCAGCGAGCGGATTGAAGTTCTCTCTCAAACCCTGATGCGCGCCGGTTTCAAGGCCCCGATTACCCGCGATATACGCAGCGAAATCTGGCTCAAGCTCTGGGGCAACCTGAGCTTCAATCCAATATCGGCGCTCACGCACGCCACGCTGGAGGACATTTGCAAGTATCCGCCCTCGCGCGCCTTGGCCGCCAACATGATGAAAGAGGCCCAGACTGTGGCGGAACAGTTCGGAGTGGTGTTCAAGATTTCTCTGGAAAAGCGCATTGCCGGCGCCCAAGCCGTAGGCGCGCACAAAACGTCCATGCTGCAAGATGTTGAGCACGGCCGCGCCCTGGAGCTTGAAGCGCTGGTCGGGTCCGTCGTGGAGCTCGCACGCATCTGCGGCAAGCCGACGCCGACCATCGACGCCATCTACGCAGTCACCCAGTTGCTGGCACATACCTTGGCCACGCACCAGGGCAGTTTGCGCATCAGCACCTGAGCGTGCGAAGGAATCTTCAGCCGTAGGTGTTGCTCAGCGTGCCGATGCCGTCGATCACCACCTCGACCGTGCTGCCGGCTTTCATCGGAAGAACACCGAGCGAGGTGCCGCAAAAAATGGCGTCTCCCGGCTCCAGCGTCATGTCATGGGACAGGCGCGAAACCAGTTCCAGGGGATTGAAGAACATGTCCGAGAGCGGGTAGTTCTGCCGCTCCCGGCCACCCACCAGGGTGCGCAGACGGGCCTTGGCTGGATCGAAGTCGGTCTCGATGACCGGTCCAAATGGCGCAAATCCGTCAAAGCTCTTGGCTCTCGTCCATTGCGCAAACGAGGGATCACGGTTCAGCAGTTCCAGGGCAGTCAGGTCATTGGCACAGCTGTAGCCAAAAATATGCGCGGCCGCATCCGCAACGCTGACGCAACGGGCCCGTCGCCCGATCACCACGGCCAGTTCGCCCTCATAGGCCACCCGGCCGTCGTAGGACGCAGGAACGGCGATCGCTTGCAGGTGTCCGGTCGCGGATCCGGGAGACTTCAAGAAATACAAGGGCTCGCGGGGTTCGCTCCAGCCATTTTTCTCGGCGGCCGCTCTGAAATTGTTCCACAAGCCGATGATTTTCCCGGGCTGACACGGTGCCAGCCATTGCACCTCAGCCGGTGAAAAAGATTCACCGCCATCCTGAAAGTCCTCAAACATCGCGCCCTGGTGGCGCCATATCTTTTGGTCCGCCAGAATACCGACCAACTCTTTGCTGTCGTGTCTAAATCGCATCCACTGCATTGGCGACCCCGGGGTAGATTGCTTGAATCGTTACGAGCATTTTAGCCAGCGCCCTCTGCAGACTCGATGACACCGCCACCGAGGCAGACCTCGCCTTGGTACAGCACGGCCGACTGGCCCGGCGTGACGGCCCATTGCGGGTCAGGAAAGCGCAGGGTGAAGGTGTCGGCCACCGCCGCCTCCAGCGTGCAGGGCGCGTCAGCCTGGCGATAACGGGTTTTCGCTGCAAAGCGGCCGGCTGCGGGGGCCGATCCCGCAACCCAACTGGCATCGTGTGCGCCAAGGCCGCGCGATTGCAGCCAGGGGTGCTCATGGCCTTGCACCACCCACAACGTATTGGTCTGCATGTCCTTGCGGGCGACGTACCAGGGCCGATGCAGGCCGGCGTCGGAATCATTGGAGTCTGACCCCAATTGCTTTATGCCGCCGATGCCGAGCCCCTGGCGCTGACCCAGGGTGTAAAAGCTCAAGCCCATGTGCTGACCGATGGTGCGTCCCCTTTCGTTCTTGATCGGGCCGGGCTCGCGTGCGATGTAGCGGTTCAGGAACTCCCGGAACGGCCGCTCGCCAATGAAGCAGATGCCGGTGGAGTCTTTCTTCCTGGCGTTCGGCAGGCCGATCTCCAGGGCCAGGCGGCGGACCTCGGTCTTGCGCAATTCACCGATCGGGAACAGCGTCTTCGACAACTGCGACTGATTCAGCCGGTGCAGGAAATAGCTCTGGTCCTTCGACGGGTCCAGCCCTTTGAGCAACTCGTACTTTTGCGTCGCCGCGTTCTGACGGACGCGGGCGTAGTGTCCGGTGGCGATTCTTTGCGCGCCCAGGCGCAGGGCATGATCCAGAAAGGCCTTGAACTTGATCTCGGCGTTGCACAGGATGTCGGGATTCGGCGTGCGCCCGGCCTGGTACTCGCGCAGGAATTCGGCAAAGACCCGGTCCCGGTATTCGGCGGCAAAGTTGACGTGCTCGATCTCGATGCCAATGACATCGGCGACAGCGGCGGCGTCGACGAAGTCGATGCGGGACGAGCAATAGTCCGAATCGTCATCGCCTTCCCAGTTCTTCATGAAGATCCCGATGACCTCATAACCCTGCTGTTTAAGCAGCCAGGCCGTCACGGCGGAATCCACGCCACCGCTCAAACCGACGACCACTCTTTGCCGACTGTGCTGCTTGTCCATAGGTTTGAGATTATCCTTGCCATTGTTCTACAGCAAGCGCGGACCCAAACCGCATAGGAGACCGCATGGATCTGCAACTCAATGACAAGACGGCCCTGGTCACGGGCGCCAGTGCCGGCATCGGCCGCAGCATCGCGATCGCGCTGGCGGCAGAAGGCGTGCGGGTCGCGATTTCAGCGCGGCGCCTCGGTCTGCTCAATGAAGTTGAGGATCAAATCGTCGCCCAAGGCGGCCCCAGGCCGGTGGTGATCGAGTCCGATCTGTATGCCGACAACGCGGCCCGACATCTCGGCGCTGCGGCCGTGGCCGGCCTGGGGCGCGTCGACATTCTGGTGAACAATGCCGGTGGCTCGCGCAGCTTTACCGATCTGCATGTCAGCGAGGAGCGCTGGCAGGAAGCGATGACGCTGAATTTTCACCGTCCGCGCCAGATCGCCGATGTCCTGCTCGACCCGATGATCGAGCGCAAGTGGGGCCGCATCATCAACATCACGGGGAAAAGCGAGCCCGAGCATGTGAACGGTGCGTTTTGTGCCAAGGCCGGTATTCACAGCTGGGCCAAGGGTCTGAGCCGGATGGTCGGCAAGCATGGCATCACGGTCAATTGCGTGCCGCCCGGGCGCATTTTGTCGGAGCAGATCCTGCGCAATTACACGCCCGAGTACCGCCAGTGGCAGTCCGACCATGAAATCCCGGTCGGTCGTTATGGCGAACCCGAGGAACTGGCCCATCTCGTGTGTTTTTTGGCCTCGCCGCTGGCCAGTTACATCACAGGCACGGTCATTGCCGTCGATGGGGGTTTGCGCCGATACCAATTCTGAGACCTTGCGGGACAGACCAAGGCTACAGGAGCGAAGCGAGTGAGCTTGCTCTGTCCCCAGCTTGAAACATCCCTTTACCACCAGGAAAACGCATGAACACAACTTTATTCATCCAGCGTCGCCAACTGCTGCTTGCCGCCGGCGCAGCCACCCTAAGCTCGGCGTTTTCGCCCCTGCATGCGCAGACGGCATGGCCGTCCAGGCCGATCCGCTTTGTCGTGCCCTTTGCGCCGGGCGGTACGTCGGAAATCGTCGCGCGCTCGGTGGCTGCAGAGTTGACCAAGCAGCTTGGGCAGAATGTATTTGTCGAGAACAAGCCCGGAGGTGCCGGCGTAGTTGCCATGGCCGATGTGGCCAAGGCGGCGCCCGATGGCCATACCATCATCCTGGGTCACGTGGGTACGCTGGCCGTCAATCCCTACATGCTCAAGAATCAGCCGTATGACGTCGACAAGGATTTCCTGCCCGTCACCCTGCTGGCCAAAGTGCCCAATGTCTTTGTCGTGCATGCCGACGTACCGGCCAAGGATTTTCGCGAGTTTGTGGCCTACGTCAAGAAGCATCCGGGTCAGCTCAACTATGGCTCCGCCGGCAATGCCAGTGCCGGGCATCTGGCGATGGAGTACCTGAAACTGGTGACCGGCATGTTCATCACGCATATCCCGTACCGCGGCACCGGGCCGCAGCTGACCGATTTGCTGGCCGGGCGCACGCAGGCCTGTTCCGCCGGATTGCCCGCCCTGTCCGCGCACATCAAGAGTGGCCGGCTGCGCGCCATCGCCGTCGGAACGCAACAGCGCATCTCGCATCTGCCGGACGTGCCGACGGTCGCTGAAATGGGTTACAAGGATTTCGAAACATCGCAGTGGTACGGCATTCTGGCACCCGCCGGAACGCCGCCTGAAATCGTCAGGCGATTGCAGGAGGAATCCCTCAAGGCCCTCAAATCCAGTGCCGTCACCGAGCGCTTTGCCAGCGACAACGCGGTGGGCGGTGGCGGACCGCCCTCGGAGTTTGCCGCCTTCATCGCGCACGAGCAGAAGATCTGGAGCGATATCGTCCGGCGCGCCCAGATCAAGGCCGATTAGATGGGCAGGAGATTGCTGTTTCATTGACCCACGTCATGTCGACCCCGGGCTGGAACCGGGGCAAATTCAGTTAAGCTCGGCGTCGCAGTGTTTCCCCGTGCCTGGCCCCGGAGGGGGCGCAGCACTACTTTGCAAAATTCAAGTTGAGGAGTTGCTTCATGCAAACTG
>Ga0315271_10003258_pt1 | contig 10283 bp, 9 predicted proteins | sample C3_top_MG_FD_204664 | JGI IMG/M metagenome (GOLD analysis project Ga0315271, IMG submission 204664) | Sediment microbial communities from Yellowstone Lake, YNP, Wyoming, USA - C3_top | ecosystem: Environmental > Aquatic > Freshwater > Lake > Sediment | place: USA: Wyoming | collected 2017-08-01
GTCCGGGTCGGTCCGGCTCGAAACGACGACCAACTGGTTCGTCCACGAGGGATATCCAGCGGTGGCCCACTACGAGGCGGTGGTGGCCCTGGTGGAGGCCGCCGAATCGCTCGGGCACCCCCACCATGTCGGGCTCACCGCTACGGCGCCCGGGTTCTACGGTGCGCAGGCGCGCCCGATCCCGCAACTTCCCATCCGTTACCCTGACCTCGCGGCTGAGATGACCCGACAGGGCATCCTCAACTTCGAGATGGAGGCGTCCGCCGTCCTCGTGCTAGCTGGTCTCGCAGGCTGTCGTGCCGGCGTCGTGTGCGCCGTCTATGCCAACCGGCGAACCGGTACGTTCGTTGAGGGCGATGCCAAGAACCGGGCGGAAGCCGCCGCGGTGGAGACGGGGCTCGAGAGCCTCCGGATTCTCGCGGAGATCGACCGCCAGAAGTCAGTGGCCGGAGCGGCGCGATGGCGCCCGTCGCTCTGGACCCCAGCATGAGCGCCAGGCCCAGCGTTCTCGCGGACTCGAGAGGTGTGCTCTCGTGACGCGGACTGCGTGAGGAGGAGCAGACCCATGGCCCAGGCCTACTGCGTGAAGGACAAGGAAAAAGTCGAAGTCCAGAACGCGCAGCAGATCACGATGAAGAACGGCAAGCCCGCCCTCCAGGGCACGTGCCCGAAGTGCGGCGGCAAGGTCTTCAGGATCGGCGGCTGACCTTCACCAATGCGGTGAATGACGTTGAGCCCCCTCCGGCCCAGCCGGAGGGGGCTCAACGGTGTTCCGGCAGGGTCGCACCAGCCCCCGTGAACGGGCCGCCCGTCCGGGGTGTCTGCAAGACCCTTTGCTAAGATTTCGGGCGAACCCAGAGAACCCCGCCCTCCGAGGTCACGCCCTGTCCGCATCTCCGGCTCCCCTTCGCGACCTCGGCAGCGTGCTCGCAGGTCGGGGACGGAGCCTCTTCACCAACCGGTCCCGACGCCGGCATGCCTCCCATGGCGCGCCGCTCGTATTCGGGGTCGCCGCCCCGGCCACCAGCGTAGTGGTCGAAGCAGCGTTCCCGACGTCGACCCGGCTGGTCATCGTCGGCGTGCACCCTGCGGCTCGTCCCGTGGTTCGCCATTCCCACCCGTCGGGCAGTCCTGCACAGGCGCCCGACAGCCAGCGTCCCCACAGCAAGGAGGTCATCCGATGACCGTTCGCGTCGGCATCAACGGCTTCGGCCGCATCGGCCGCCAGTCCCTCAAGGCACTTATCGAGCGCTCGCCCGAGGTCGAGGTGGTCGCCGTCAACGACCTCGTCGACGTCGCGACCAATGCCCTCCTGTTCAAGCATGACTCGACCTACGGCGCCTATCCGGGCGAGGTCAGCCACACCGACGACTCGATCGTCATCGATGGCAAGGCGGTCAAGGTCCTCCAGGTCAAGGACCCGGCAACCCTGCCCTGGGGCGACCTGGGCGTGGACATCGTGCTCGAGTCCACGGGCCTGTTCACTGATGCCGAAAAGGCCGCCGCCCACATCACGGCCGGCGCCAAGAAGGTCATCATCTCCGCCCCCGCCAAGAAGGAGGACATCACGATCGTCCTCGGCGTGAACGAGGGGATGTACGACCCGGCGAACCACAACATCATCAGCAACGCCTCCTGCACAACGAACTGCCTGGCGCCCGCCGCAAAGGTGGTCCACGACCGGTGGGTCATCAAGCGTGGCCTGATGAACACCATCCACAGCTACACCAACGACCAGCGCATCCTCGACGTCGCCCATAAGGATCCGCGCCGCGCCCGCGCCGCCGGCCTCAACATCATCCCGACCACGACCGGCGCGGCGAAGGCCCTTGCCCTCGTCATCCCGGACCTCAAGGGCAAGTTCGACGGCTTCAGCCTCCGCGTTCCGACCCCGACCGTGTCGGTGGTGGACTTCACCGCGGAGCTCGAGAAGGACGTCACGCTCGAGGAGCTCAACCAGGCCTTCCGCGACGCTGCTGCCGGTCCGCTGGCAGGGATCCTCGGGGCCTCGGACGATCCGCTCGTCTCGAGCGACTTCCGCGGTGACTCGCGCTCGTCGATCGTTGACCTGCCGTCCAACATGGTTCTCGGCGGCAACTTCATCAAGGTCATCGCCTGGTACGACAACGAGTGGGGCTACAGCTGCCGCGTCGCCGACCTCGTGAAGTTCGTCGCCGTCCGGCTGGCCTGACCCGGGCCCTCACCGGCACCCGGAGGAAGGAACCATGGACAAGCTCACGGTCCGGGACCTCGACGCTGCCGGCAAGCGCGTCTTCGTCCGGGTGGACTTCAACGTCCCGCTGCAGGACGGCAGGGTCACCGATGACTCTCGCATCCGCGCCGCCCTGCCGACCATCCGGCACCTGCAGGCGCAGGGTGCCCGCGTCATCCTCGCCAGCCACCTCGGCCGCCCCAACGGCAAGGTGACCGACAGCCTCCGTCTCCGGGCGGTGGGCGAGCGGCTGGGCCAGCTGATGGGCAAGACCGTGCCCGTCACGGGCGATGCCCTGGGCGCAGGCACGGTCGACGCCGTCGGCCGACTCCGCAACGGCGAGGTGCTCCTCCTCGAGAACCTGCGCTTCCACGTGGAGGAAGAGCAGAACGACCCGGTCTTCGCCGGTCAGCTGGCTGCCTACTGCGACGTCTACGTCAACGACGCCTTCGGGACGGCCCACCGCGCCCACGCCTCGACCGTCGGGATCGCCAAGCTCCGGCCGGCGTATGCCGGCTTCCTGATGGAGAAGGAGATCGAGCATCTCGGGATGCTCCTCGAGAACCCGGGACGGCCCTTCGCGGCGATCATCGGCGGGGCCAAGGTCAGTGACAAGATCAAGGTCCTGGCGAACCTCGTCGCCAAGGTCGACATCATGGTCATCGGCGGCGGCATGGCGAACACGTTCCTGCTTGCCCAGGGCAAGGCCGTGGGCAAGAGCCTGGCCGAGCCGGACCGCGTCGAAGACGCCCGTGCGATCCTCGCCGCGGCCGAGGCCAAGGGCGTGAGGATCGTCCTCCCGGTGGACGTGATCGTGGCCAAGGAGGTCACGCGCGGCACCGAGCACAAGACGCTGTCCGCGGACAAGGTCCCGGCCAGCTGGCACATCGTGGACCTCGGCAAGCAGAGCCTCGTGAACATCGAGGAGGCCCTGGCCGACGTCCAGACGGTCCTCTGGAACGGGCCCCTGGGCGTGTTCGAGATCCCGTCGTTTGCGCACGGGACGAAGGCCATCGCCCGGTTCCTGGCCGATCGCGCCGAGCAGGGCGCCACGGTCGTGGTCGGTGGCGGCGATTCCGTGGCGGCCATCACCCAGCAGGGCCTGGCCGACAAGATGACCCATATCAGCACCGGTGGCGGCGCCTCGCTCGAGTTTCTCGAGGGTCGCGAGCTGCCGGGCGTGACGGTCCTCCTGGACCGGGAGGCCGCCAAGTGAGTGACACGACCATCGCCTGGGTCGATGCCAGGGAGATCCTCGACTCGCGGGGCAACCCGACCGTCGAGGTCGACGTCGTCACCGAGGACGGCTCGCTGGGCCGGGCCGCGGTCCCTTCCGGCGCCTCGACCGGTGCCCACGAGGCCGTGGAGCTGCGGGACGGCGACACGGCACGGTACGGGGGCAAGGGCGTCCTGACCGCGGTCGCCAACGTCACCGAGCGCATCGGCCCGTCGCTCCTCGGCTTCGATGCCGCGGACCAGTCCGGGATCGACGACGTCCTGCTCGAGCTCGACGGCACGCCCAACAAGGCCGAGCTCGGTGCCAACGCGATCCTCGGGGTCTCGCTGGCCTGCGCTCACGCCGCGGCCTCGTCGCACGAGGTGCCGCTCTACCGGTGGCTGGGCGGCGTCGGGGCCCGGATCCTGCCGGTGCCCATGTTCAACATCCTCAACGGCGGCAAGCACGCCCAGGACTCCACGGACTTCCAGGAGTTCATGGTCATGCCCGTCGGGCTCGACTCCTTCCCCGAGGCGCTCCGGGCCGGCGCGGAGATCTTCGCGGCGCTGCGCACGATCCTCCACGACGAGGGACACGCCACGGGCCAGGGCGACGAGGGCGGATTCGCCCCGTCGCTGCCCACGAACCAGGCCGCGGTGGAGATCGTGCTCCGCGCGATCGAGAAGGCCGGCTACCGGCCCGGTGACCAGATCGCCATCGCCCTCGACCCTGCCATCACCGAGCTCGTCGAGCCCGGCAGCGGCGTGGACGGCAAGCCCACCCGCTACGTGCTCGCCCGCGAGGGTCGCACGCTGGAGTCGGGCGAGATCGTGGACCTGTGGGCGGACTGGACCGCCCGCTACCCGATCGTCTCGATCGAGGACGGGCTGGCCGAGGACGACTGGGACGGCTGGAAGCTGATCACCGAGCGACTCGGGTCGAAGGTCCAGCTGGTCGGCGACGACCTGCTCGTGACCAACGTGTCACGGATCGAGCGCGCGATCACCGAGAAGGCCGCCAATGCCGTGCTCATCAAGCTCAACCAGATCGGGACGCTGTCCGAGACGATCGATGCGATCGAGCTCGCGCGGCGGGCCGGCTGGGCGTCCATCGTGTCCCACCGCTCCGGCGAGACCGAGGACACGACCATCAGCGACCTCGTCGTCGCGATGGGCACGGGCCAGATCAAGACCGGCGCCCCGTCCCGCTCGGAGCGGGTCGCCAAGTACAACCGGCTCCTCCGGATCGCCGACGAGCTGGGCGACGACGCCCGGTACCTGGGCCGTGCGGCGCTCTCGGGCGCAGCCGGCCGCGGGGACATCTGACCCTTGGGCACGCAGCGTCCCCTGCGACCCGTCCGAGCGCTCCCGGCCCGTCCCGGAGACGCGTCGTGAGCCGGTTCGTGGATCGCGGGGCGATCACCGCCGCGTGGGTCGGTCTCGGCATGGCCGTGACGATCGGGGTCTCGTTCCTGCTCGTGATCCCGATCGAGCCCGTCTACTGGTATCTCGCGCTCCCGGCCGGGCTCCTCATCGGCTACTACGCCAACGCGCGGTCCGAGCGTGTGGGCGGGCCGTGGAGCCGGGTGCTCGCGAACGCCCTGTTCGCGGGCGTCGTCACCGGCCTGACGTACGCAATCCTGTTCCTGGCCGTGAAGGCGCTGTTCTTCAACATCGACGGCGGCTATCGCGACACCTCGTCCGGCGGCGTCATCGAATGCACGACGGGCTCCGACTGCGTCTACCAGCGGTACCTCGCCGCCGGCCAGGGTCCCGCCTTCGACGAGGCAGGCATCACGGACCTGGGGTCGTTCACGGCGTTCTACTGGGGCCAGCAGCTGAGCACGGCGGGGCTCACTTTCGTGCTGTCGGTCGGCGGTGCGCTGGGCGGCGGGTTCATGTACGGGGTCACGAACCGCCGCAAGCCGGACGACGTGGCGGCAGTTCCAACCGCGTAGATCCCCGCGGAATCGAAGACGCCCCGGTCGATGACCGGGGCGTTCGGTTGTGCGCGTGACGAGGAGCGCTTGGCCTACTTGGCCTTCGTGGTCTTGGCGGCGGGCTTCGCAGCTGCCGGCTTGGCGGCGGCCTTCGGCGCGGCCTTGGTGGCGGCAGCCTTGGTCGTGGTCGCCTTGGCGGCGGGCTTCGCAGCAGCCGGCTTCGCAGCTGCCGGCTTGGCGGCGGCCTTCGGCGCGGCCTTGGTGGCGGCAGCCTTGGTGGCGGCAGCCTTGGTCGTCGTCGCCTTGGCGGCGGGCTTCGCAGCAGCCGGCTTGGCGGCGGCCTTCGGCGCGGCCTTGGTGGTCGCCTTTGTCGTCTTGGCGGCCGGGGCCTCCGCGACGGGAGCGGCGGCGGGGGCCTCCGAGCGGGTCGTCCGCGACAGCGCGGCGCGAGCCTTGCCGGCGGCGGTCTGCGCGCCCTTGGCCTTCGACGCCTTGCCGGCGGCGATGCGGGCCTTGGCGGCCTTGGCCGCGGCGGCCTTGCCGGTGGACTTCGCGATGTGGCTGGAGCTCACGACGGTAGCGCCACCCAGGGCGGCGTTGACCTTCTTGACGAGCCGGCTCTTGCGTCGCGCGGCAGCGTTCGGGTGGATCGCGCCAGCCTTGGCGGCACGATCGAGGGCCGAGATCGCCTCGCTCAGCGAGGCGGCGGCGTCCGCGCCCTCGGGCTGGGCGGTGGCGACCGTGACGGCCTTGGCGACGAGGGTCTTTGCCGCGGACCGCCTGGGCTGCAGGATCGCGTGCCGGCGCTCAGCCTGGCGAACGCGCTTCAGCCCGGACGGGTTGCGAGCGCCCTGCCATTTCCGGGGCGTTCTAGCCAAGGTGGCTGATCTCCGTTCCGTATGCGTACTTCAAGTCAAGTCGATATGAGACGCGCGCGGGCGAGAGGAACCCGGAGCGCGACGGCGAATGGTAGCAGAGGCCGTGAAGAATCGGCCAGCGTCAAGAATCCGCCGGTCCGCATCCCAAGGTCCGTGCCGCCCGTCCGGAGCGAGGTCGGCGCGCGGACTCCATGACCGCCCAGCGGCCCGCGCCACTTTCCGGATGATCCGAACGCCGGCTGCCAGGATGGCCGGGTTCCGCTCTGCCCAGCCCGCTCGCCGCCTCGCCAGACCTGCCGATCACTGCGGACTGGGCCCTCACTGACGTCGCCCCCGCACGACGAGGCGGTCACGGGCGCCCGGAGCTGGCCCCGCGACCCGGCCTGCTGCCCTGGGAGCCACATGGTGTTCGCTTCATCCGGAAACCGGGGGCTCACCGAACGTGGATAGCCGTGCCGGACCCGCCGGGCGCGATACCGGTGGATCAGCCGTGCCGGACCCGTCGGGCGCGGTAGCGGCGGATCAGCGCCGAAGTCGACGGGTCATGGGTCATCGAAACGTCCTCGGCCGGAGCCGTCAGCTCGGCGGCGATCCGCGTCGCGAGCACCTTGCCCAGCTCCACGCCCCACTGGTCGAACGAATCGATCCCCCAGATCACGCCCTGCACGAACACCTTGTGCTCGTACAGGGCAACAAGGGAGCCAAGGACCCGCGGCGTCAGCCGGTCGGCCAGGAGCACCGACGTGGGGCGATTGCCCTCGAACACGCGCGCCTCCACCTGGTGCGCGGGCACGCCTTCGGCGATCACCTCCTCGCGCGTCCGGCCAAAGGCCATCGCCTCCGCCTGTGCGAACAGGTTCGCCATGAGCAGGTCGTGGTGGCCGTCGATGTCCGTGGTGGGGTTGACAAAGCCGATGAGGTCGGCCGGCACGATCCGGGTCCCTTGGTGGAGCAGCTGGTAGTAGGCGTGCTGGCCGTTGGTGCCCGCCGTGCCCCACACGATGGCGCCGGTGTCGTAGGTGACGCGCGTCCCGTCGAGCCGCACCGACTTGCCGTTGGACTCCATGTCCAGCTGCTGGAGGTACGCCGGGAACCGCGACAGCTCCTGGCTGTACGGGAGCACGGCGTGGGTGTCGAAGCCGAAGAAGTTGCCGTACCAGGTCCCGAGCAGGGCCAGCAGCACAGGCAGGTTCTTCTCCAGTGGGGCGGAGAGGAAGTGCTCGTCCATCGCCCGGAAGCCGGCGAGCAGCTCGCGGAAGTCGTCCGGCCCGATGGCCAGCATCAGCGACAGCCCGATCGCGGAGTCCATGGAGTACCGGCCGCCAACCCAGTCCCAGAAGCCGAACATGTTGGCGGTGTCGATGCCGAACTCGGCCACCTTGGGGGTGTTGGTGCTGACCGCGACGAAGTGCCGCGCCACCGCGGCGTCGTCCCCGAGACCGGCCACCAGCCACGCGCGCGCGGTCCGTGCGTTGGTCAGCGTCTCCAGCGTGGTGAAGGTCTTCGACGCGACGACGAACAGGGTCTCCGCCGGGTCGAGGTCGATGGTCGCCTCGCGGATGTCCGCCCCGTCCACGTTGGACACGAAGCGGAAGCGCATCGAGCGTTCCGAATAGTGGCGGAGCGCCTCCGTGGCCATCGCTGGGCCCAGGTCCGAGCCGCCGATGCCGATGTTGACCACGTTCCGGATCGGTCTGCCTGTGTGGCCGAGCCAGTCACCATGGCGGACCTGCAGCGCGAAGGCCGACATGCGGTCGAGCACCTCGTGGACGTCGGGGACAACATCGCGCCCGTCGAGGACCACGCGCTCTTCGGCCGGCGCGCGCAGGGCCGTGTGGAGGACAGCTCGATCCTCCGTGGCGTTGATGCGGGCGCCCCTGAACATCGCCGCTCGTCGCTCCTCGACGCCCGCCGCGCGCGCAAGCGCGAGCAGCAGCGGCAGCGTGTCCCCGGTGATCCGGTGCTTCGAATAGTCGAGGAACAGGCCGGCACCCTCGGCCGTGCAGCGCTTCGCGCGTCCGGGATCAGCCGCGAACAGGTCACGCAGGTGGAGGTCACCGACGGCCGCGTGGTGCGCGACGAGCGCCTGCCAGTCGGGGGTGCGGTCGATGGGTGTCGGCAGGGCTGCTGAACCGTTCGCGGTCTGGTCGGCGCTCATGGCGCCATCGTAGTCCCACGCGGGTGTCACGCGTCCTCGACGAGCTCCCAGCCGGCAGGCGTCAGCTCATGCAGCTCACCGAGGGCGATGTCGAACCAGCAGCCCGATAGCGACAGCGTGCCCGCAGCCTCGCGCGACCGGATCCAGGGGAAGGTGCGCAAGTTCACCACGGACTGCTCCACGGAGCGGTGCTCGAGCACGGTGCGGCTGCGCTCCGGATCCGCCCAGTCGGACGGCTCGAGCTCCGCGGCAAGGTCCCGCAGCCCGGCAACCCACGACCCGATGAAATCCGTCGCGGTGAGCGGCGGGTTTGCGTCGAACGCTGCGGCGATCCCCCCGCAGCGGCCGTGGCCCATCACCACGACCGAGCGCACGCCCAGCGCGAGGACCGCGAACTCGAGCGCGGCGCTGGCCGCGTGGCTGCGGTTGTCGGGCGCGTAGACGGGCACCAGCGCAGCCACGTTGCGCACGACGAACAGCTCGCCCGGATGGGCGTCGAATATCGTCTCCGGACCGGATCGCGAGTCGGAGCAGGCGATGACCATGGTCCGCGGGCGCTGGCCCTCGGCCGCCAGCCGCTCGTAGCGTTCGCGCTCGGCGGCGTAGCGGGTGCGGCGGAACCGCTCGTAGGCAGCGCGGAGATCGGCGGGCAGGGCGGTGGTGACCATGTGCTGCATCGTAACTGCATCGCGGGGCGATGCATCGCACCCATGTTGACCGATGGCCGGGCGCGAGGCACATGACCCGCTACACTCCGGCCCCGTGAGCAGCCGATGACCGAACTCTGGACGACACTGGTCCCGCTCGCCATCGCAACGGCGGTGCTGCCGGTCCAGATCGCGATCACCATCCTCATGCTTCGCTCGGCGGGTGGGCGGATCAGGGCGGGCGCCTGGATCGCGGGCATGACCGCCGTGCGGCTCGTCCAGTACGCGTTGTTCGGTCTCATCCTCGAGCGGGCGATGGACGAGGCTGAGACCGGCACCAGTCCCGTCGAAGGGGCGCTGCTCCTGGTCGTCGCCGTCCTGCTCTTTGTCTCCGCCGCGCGCAAGCTCGCGAACCAGCCCGACGAGGACGCCATGCCGCCGCGGTGGATGACGATGGTCGACGGGATCACCGTCAGGCGCGCGCTCCTTATGGGCGCAGGCGTCGTGGTCCTCAGCCCGAAGCTCTGGGCGTTCACCCTCGGCGCGATCGGTGCGGTCCAGGATGCCGGGCTGGATCCAGCCGCGGGCTGGGCCGTGTTCATCGTCTGGGTCGTGGCGGCCGAGGCGCTTCACCTCCTCGCGCTGCTGGCCGCCGTCATCGCGCCAGGCCGCGCCGATGTCCTGCTGGCCCGGGTGGGCGGCGTGCTCGAGCGCCGCAGTCGTGAGGTGATGATCGGTGTCGGCCTGGTGTTCGGGACCTGGTTCCTGCTGAAGGCGATGTCCGCGTTCGGGTTCAGCCTCGGCGTCTGAGCCAGCGTCGTCGTTGCCGCCACCGCCGTCGCGGCGCCGTCGCCGTGCTGGTGGTCGGAGCGTCACCCGCTACACTCCGGCCTCGTGAGCATCCCCCAGGCGCGCCTGCGCAACTTCTCGATCATCGCCCACATCGATCACGGCAAGTCCACGCTCGCGGACCGCCTGCTCGAGGCGACCCATACGATCGAGGGCCGGCAGATGATGAGCCAGGTCCTCGACTCCATGGACCTCGAGCGCGAGAAGGGGATCACGATCAAGGCCCGCGCCGTCCGCCTGGAGCACACCGCCGAGGACGGCCTGGTCTACGGGCTCAACCTGATCGACACGCCGGGGCACGTGGACTTCTCGTACGAGGTCAGCCGCAGCCTGCAGGCGTGCGAGGGCGCGATCCTCGTCGTGGACGCCGCGCAGGGCATCGAG
>Ga0315271_10003259_pt1 | contig 10282 bp, 8 predicted proteins | sample C3_top_MG_FD_204664 | JGI IMG/M metagenome (GOLD analysis project Ga0315271, IMG submission 204664) | Sediment microbial communities from Yellowstone Lake, YNP, Wyoming, USA - C3_top | ecosystem: Environmental > Aquatic > Freshwater > Lake > Sediment | place: USA: Wyoming | collected 2017-08-01
GTGTCGTCGTAACTGCCCTTGGGCGAGACGAGGCTCACCATCATCAGCGGGGAGGCCATGGACTTCTTGACCGTGACGCCGTAGTCGCGCACCTCCTGGGGCATCTTGGCGTCCGCCTGGCTCTTGCGGATCTGCGCGAGCACCTGGTCGATGTTCGGGTCGGTCGCGACGTCGAAGTTCACGAACAGCTTGAGCTCGCCGTTGTTGGCGTTGAGCGAGTACATGTAGTTCATGTTGTCGACGCCGCTCATCTCCTGCTCGATCGGCGTCGCGACGGACTCCTCGACGGTCTGCGCGTCGGCGCCGACGTACGTGGTGTTGATCGCGATCTCGGGGGGGACGATGTTCGGGTACTGGGCGACCGGCAGCCCGAGGATGGACACCCCGCCCAGGATGACGATGACGATCGAGATGACGATGGCGACGATCGGCCGGTTGATGAAGAACTTGACCATGGCGTTATCCCTGTTCCCCGGGCCGGGTCAGGGCTTGGCTCCCGCGGCGGCCCCGGCCTGGACGAAGGGCTTCGGGCTGACCGCCATCCCCTCGCGCACCTTCTGGATCCCCTCCGCGACCACCTGCTCGCCGGGCTCGAGCCCCTCGTCGACCACCCAGAGCTGGCCGACCCGCTCGCCGACATTGACGGGCCTGATTGCGACCTTGTTGTCGGCCCCGACGACGGCCACCAGGAACTTGCCCTGGAGCTCGGTCACCGCCCGCTGGGGGACGAGCCGCGCCCCCCGCTTGACCTGCATCTCGGCGCGGATGCGGCCGAACTGGCCGGGCCGGAGGATCTTCGTCGGGTTCGGGAAGATCGTGGCCGCCCGGATGGTGCCGGTCGTGGCGTCCACCTGGCGGTCCGCGAAGGAGAACTCGCCCTTTTCGGGGTGGGTGGACCCGTCGGCGAGGATCAGCGCGAGCGGGACCTTGCCGCCCTGCTCGGGGCGGGCGGCGGCGAGGCGCATGTACTCCTGCTCGCTCAACGCGACGTAGCACTTGATCGGGTCGATGGTCGAGACCGTGGTCAGCTCCTCGGTCGAGCCCGCGCCGACCAGGTTGCCGATCTGGGCTTTCGCGATGCCCGCGACGCCGTCGATCGGCGAGAGGACTTTCGTGAAGCCCAGGTCGAGCGTCGCCCGCTCGAGAGCCGCCTTCGCGCCGGCCACCGCCGCGTCGCCGGCCACGATGTTGGCCTGCGCGGCGAGGACCCCGGCCTGGGCGCCCCCGACCGCGGCCCGGGTCGACAACTCCGTCCCGCTGGCGTCGTCCAGGTCCTTCCTGCTGAGGGCGTTCTGCTCGACCAGGGGCTTGACCCGCGCCAGGTTGCTCTTGGCGGTCGTCCACCGCGCGTCCTGGATGGCCACGTCGGCCTTCGCCTTCTCCAGGGCGGCCCGGTACTGCTCCGCGGCGCCCTTCGCCTGCTCGAGCGCCGCCTTGGACTGTTCGAGCGCGGCCTGGTACTCCCGCGGGTCGATCTCGAAGAGGATCTGGCCCTTCTTGACCGGGTCGCCCTCACGGTAGTTCTGCTTCACGAGGGTGCCCCTGGCCTGCGCCCGGATGGTCGCGTTGACGAGACCGTCCAGCGCGCCCACCCACTCGGAGTAGATCGGCACGTCCCGCTGCTCGACGGCGACCACGTCGACCGGCGGCGGTGCGGGAGGGGCCGCTTGCTCTTTCTTCGCGCACCCCGCCGCGAGCGGGAGGACGAATGCAAACAGCGCGAGCGACAGGATGGCGGGCACTGATGCGCGGCTGCGCGCACCATGCGGCGCTCCGGATATCCTCTTCATATTCCCCCCCGTCAGGCAGTGAGATTCCTTGGAAGTTCCAATCGTAATCGGGTTTCCCGGAACTGTAGGGTAATCCCCAGGGGGAATCAATCCTCCTTTCGTCTTCCGGGCCGAAGATCACGACGGGGAGGACCATCACGGCGGAGTCCCGATCAAGCGCGCCGTTCCGGCAGGCCACTGGTGGTTGCTCATTCTTCTGCACAGATATACTGCTCTGGCCAATCTCAGAGCATCTTCAAACAATCCTGAGGCCGTCACGCGGGCCACGGGGCGGAGTGATGCAAAGGAGGAATGGATGAGAATCAGGCTGTTGTTTGCCATTGCATTCGTTCTGGGGGCCGCGTTGGCCTCCACCGCAGACAGCGCCGGGCAGCAACCCGTGCCGGCTCAGGCTGTTCAACAGGCCCCAGCGGCGCAACCGGCTACCTTTACGGCCGTGCAGCTCGAACAGCTGGTGGCGCCGATCGCGCTCTACCCGGACTCGCTGCTGACCCAGACGCTGATGGCCTCGACCTACCCGCTCGAGATCGTCGAAGCCGCCCGCTGGCTTAAAAAGAACCCGCCGCTGCAGGGCGCCGCGCTGGAAGAGGCCCTGAAGGCGCAGGACTGGGACCCGAGCGTGAAGTCGATCTGCGGCTTCCCTGCGGTGATCGAGAAGTTGAACGAAAACCTCGACTGGATGCAGGACCTCGGTGACGCGTTCCTCGGCCAGCAGGCGGATCTTCTGGCCGCCGTCCAGCGCATGCGGGGAAAGGCCTACGAGTCCGGAAACCTCAAGAGCACCGACCAGCAGACGATCAAGCAGGAGGAGCAGGTCATCATCATCGGGCCCGCGAAGCCCGAGGTGGTCTACGTGCCGACCTACGCGCCGACCGTAGTCTACGGCGGCTGGTCCTATCCGAGCTATTACTACCCCACGATGTACATCCCGCCTCCCCCGGGCGTCGGGTTCATGACCTTCACGGCGGGTGTGGTCTGGGGCGCGGCGGTCTGGGGGCACGCCGACTGGGGTCACAGCAGCGTGCACGTCGACGTCGACCATTACAACAACTTCAACCGGAACACGAGCGTCCACGCCGAACAGTACAACAGGACCGGAAACGCCAACTGGGAACATAACGCCGAGCACCGCAGGGGCGTCAATTACAAGGATACGGCGACCGCCCAGAAGTACGGGGGGGCGGCCGGCTCCAACCAGGTCACCCGGGACCAGGCCCGCGGCTGGAGCGAGTCGCGGCCGCAGGGCGGGGCGTCAGGCGGCACGCGGCCGTCCCCGGGGGGCGGGGCATCCGGTGGCACACGGCCGTCCGCGGGCACCTTGCCAGCGGGGAGCGGGGCATCTGCAGGGACCCGCGACGTCTCACGGCCCTCCGGAGGCTCCGCGCCGCGTTCCACCGCGAATGATCGCACCTACTCCTCCCCCTCCAGAGGCTCCAGCTCCGGCGCCAGCGCCTACAGCGGTTCGCGCAGCCAGAGCGCCGACACCTCGGCGAGTAGCCGCGGCGCCTCGAGCCGCGGCACATCCTCGTACAGCGGATCGGGGGCGTCCCGCCCGAGCTCGAGTCCAAGCGCCTCGCGTCCGTCAGGCGGCGGTGGCGGCCGAGGCGGTGGTGGCGGCCGCAGGTAACAGCAGAACGGATTGGGGGAGCAGACCATGAAGAAGAACCGTGAACGCGCTCTGATCGCGTCTCTCGCCCTCGCGGCGCTTTTCCTGGGGACGACAACAAATGCTTCGTCGCTGGCGGGGACGTTCAAGGCTCCGGAGGAGGCCGTCCAGGCGCTCGCCGAGGCCATCGAAACCCCGGTCGAGACCCGGAGCGAGGCAATGTTCGGCAAGGACTGGCGTGAACTGCTCGAATCCGGCGACGCCGCCGCCGACCGGGAGGACGCCTTGAAGGTGAGGGCGATGATCCTGGAGAAGGTCTCCTTCAAGGACTTGGAGGGGAACCGCAAAGTCGTCCTTATCGGCAAGGGCGAGTGGCCTTTCCCGGTCCCGCTCGTCAAAGAAGGGGAGCTCTGGCGCTTCGACGTCGCCGCGGGGGCGGAGGAACTCCTGAACCGCCGGATCGGCAGGAACGAGATCCTGACGCTCGCAACGCTCCACGCCTATGTGGATGCGCAGCGCGAGTACCACGCGGCCGGACGCGACGGCAATCCGCCCGCCTACGCGAGGAAACTCCGCAGCGACGCGGGGCTCCACAATGGGCTCCATTGGTCGAGCGCGCCCGGGGAGCCGGAGAGCCCCGTGGGGGACCTCGCCGCGCAGGCCTCGATGGACAGCCCCACGGAGGGTGATGCTCCTGGTCCCGAGCCGTATCACGGGTACTTCTACCGAACGCTGACCGCTCAGGGAAAATCCGCCCCCGGCGGGGAGAAAAGCTATCTCGACGCGAAGGGGCTCATGACCGGCGGCTACGCCGCCATCGCCTGGCCGGCCCGGTACGGGAAGGGGGGCGTGATGACCTTCATCGTGAACCAGCAGGGGATCGTCTTCCAGAAGGATCTGGGCGCGGAGACCGAGCGGGCAGCCCCGGCGATCGCCGCCTACGATCCTGACGAAACCTGGAACCCCACGGGGGACTGAGAGGCGCGGGCGCGACGAGAGCCGCGCTCACTCCTGCGGGGCGGGTTCCTGCGCTATCCTCGGTGGGCCTGATTGGATGGTCCGCGCCCCGCCGACGAGACGGAGCGCGGACGGCACTTCGATCCGGAAGCTGATCTACTTCTTGGCGGGCGCCTTCTCTGCGGGCGCCTTCTCGATTGAGAGGCCGACCGCCTCGACGTAGGTCAACTGCACGTGGTCCCCGACCTTCACGTCCTTGAGCTTCGCGGGGTCCTTCACCTTGAACGTCCGCGTGTTGCCCTTCGGGCCCTTGAACGTGACCGACGGGGCCTTCTCGTCGATCGCCGTGATCGCAACCGTCACGGTCGTCTCGCGCGTGACGACCCCGGCCGGCATCTCGCCGGGCTTCGCGGCCGCGGCACTCACCGTGGACTTGGCGCCAGCGGCGGCGCCCTTCTTCACCTCGTAGACGAGAGCCTCGGCGTAGGTCGCGACGACGTGGTCGCCCTTCTTCACCTGGTCGAGGTTCTTCACCGCCGCGTCGACGACGAAGGACTCCTCCCTGCCGTCGGCCGACTTGAGGGTGACTTTCCGCGTCTTGTGATCGATTTTCACGACCGTCGCGGTGACCTGGATGGACGCAGCCGCGACCACGCCGCCGGCCGGGGCGGCGGTAGCCGGGGCCGCAGAAGTCGCCGGGGCCGCCGGAGCGGCGGTCTCGGCCGCTGCCAGCGTCACCAGACAGAAACTGCTCGCCACACACACTGCAACCACTGCCGACCCGAATCTCTTCTTCATCGTTCCGCCTCCTTGGTTGTTGGTCTGCCGGGGCATCCCCAGGCCGCACGGAATGCGCGTGCCCTGTCGACAGCTTTGATAGTCTCAGTCACCTGACGGTCTCAAGTATTTGTCTGCTCGCCGCCGCTGTCAAGCCCACGAGCCCCCGAGTCCGACCGGGCTGTACCGATGGCTCAGAGCTGCGGCTGCTGGTCATCAACCAGGTACCGCCGATCGCTCAGGGCTGGTTCACCACCACGTACGTCACGCTGCTGCCGACGTACTGGGGTTGGTAGTAGGTGCTCCCGCAATTCTGGTACGCGAAACCGTTCGCCATGACCGTCGTGCAGCTCGGTGGCAGGGTCGAGACGATGGAACCAACGACGATCGCCGTCGCGACGCCCACTGCTACCGCTCCCGCCACATAGGCTCCGGGGGGAGGCCCCGGGTGGCCGTAATAACCGCCGCCGTGGCCGTGCGAGACATTCACGTTGACGTTCGTGTTGTGATGCACATTTACGTTCGTGGTGCGGTTGTACGAGTTCGTGTTGACGCTGGTGTGGGTCGTGCCCCGGTTGGGCGGCGGCGGAGGGCGGGGCGGGCCGGCCTGCGCTGGCGCCGATGCAAGGCCGATGAGCGATGCGACGAGCAGCGCCGATGCGACACGGCGCACGGCGAGAGGGAAGGCGCTGGCGTTCATCAGGGCTTCTCCTGTTTCGCGGCCGCGGGCTTCTTGGCGGCCTTGGGGATTTTTCGCACCGTCGGCTCGGCCAGCACGATTCTTTGGGCTGCCGCGGGGGGTGTGAACGTAAACTGGGCGTCGTCGACCCGCGGCGCGAGATCCCAGGTCAGGACCGCGGTGTACTGCGGCTGGCTCGTCTCGCTGAGCGTCGTGATGACGAGCTTGCGGGGGAGCGGTTTGTCGCCGCTCTCGATCCAGAGTTGCCAGTCGGCGTCGTCCTGGTGAAAGCCCAGGTGGTCGCACTCGACCCCGCCGACCCGCCCGGTCCCGATGACGATGCCGGCCTTGACGCTCTTGAGAAGCTCCTTGCGCACCGCGTCGCGAACGAGGTCGTCGAGCGGCATCGAAAGGGCGTACTTCTCCCGCACGAGTGCGATCATCTCGCCGACCGTCGCCGGGACGGGCGCGCTTGCCCAGGAGGACCGATCCTTGAGCCAGATGGTGAGGGTCGAGCCGTCGTAGAAAAACTGCTGTTCTTCCATGTCTTCACGGGAGAAGCTCGCGTGGAGGCGGTCCGGCAGCCGGACGGTGACGTTGGTCTCTCCCCCGTACTGGACTTTCGGCCCGGCGATGAGCACCTCGTCGGTCGTCGTCTCGGCGTGGACCGCGTAGGCCGTCAGCGTTTTCAGGTAATCTTCCATCCGCTCGACCGCGGCAATCGCGGCCGGGTCGATCGCCGGTGCCTTCTTCGTCTCCGCAGCGCCTGCGTCTGGTGCGGCGAGCATCAGAAGCGAGGCCGCGGCGGCGCACAGCGTCCGCCGGAAGAACATCTCTCGGTGCATCGTCAAATCCCCTCCCCGTTGAATGTTCGACTGATGCTGTATCATACAACACAGTTCATCGAGAGTCAGGCCGTGGGCGTCGTACTTCGATGAGATGCGGATACGCCCTGATGTTTTCAACATGGGTTGTTAATGACCGAGCGAGGTAACGCATGCTGACCACCATGAAGAGAATGGCAATGGTCTTCCTTGCCTGTTCGACCTTCGCGACCTCGGCTCTGGCAGCCGAAAGCCAGCCCTCCCGCTACGCCGGCGCCACCAGTTGCCGGGAGTGCCACGAGAAGTTCTATCAACTCTGGGCCACCTCCATGCACGGGCAGGCGATGCAGTCGTACACGCAGGAGTTCGCCAGGGCCAGGCTGACGCCGCAGAAGGACGCCGTCACGATCAACAAGCTGAAATACCGCGCCGACATCGACAAGGGAGTCGTGGTCGAGGCCGGCGCGAAGGGGACGAAGAGCTACCGGATCGAGCACGTCCTCGGCGGCAAGAACGTCTTCTACTTCCTGGCCTCGCTCGACAGGGGCCGGCTCCAGACCCTGCCGCTGGCCTACGACGTCAACAAGAGGGAGTGGTTCGACACGGCCGCCAGCGGTCTGCGGCACTTCCCGGGCGGGGAGCGCAGCGCCGCGGTCGATTGGAAGGACTACCAGTACACGTTCAACACCGCCTGCTACGGTTGCCACGTCAGCCAGGTCGCCACCAACTACGACCCGAAGACCGACACCTACCACACCACCTGGACCGAGCCGGGGATCAACTGCGAGACCTGCCACGGCTCCGCGCTGGCGCACATCGAGATCGCGAAGGCCACCCCCAAGGACAAGCCGCTGCCGGAGCTGCGGATCATCCGCACCAAGACCATGACGAAAGTTCAGCGCAACGACCTCTGCTCGAGCTGCCACGCGAAGGCCAGCCCGCTGACGCCGAGGTACCAGCCCGAGGAGCGGTTCTACGACCACTTCGACCTCGTGACCCTCGAGGACGCCGACTTCTACCCCGACGGCCGCGACCTGGGGGAGAACTACACCTACATCACCTGGAGCATGAGCCCCTGCGCCAAGTCCGGGAAGTTCGACTGCATGCACTGCCACACCTCGAGTGGCCGCTACCGGTTCAAGAAGGAGAAGTTCAACAACGCCTGCGTCCCCTGCCACGAGGACAAGGTGAACGCGCCGACGGCGCACACGCACCACCTCGCGGAGAGCGAAGGGGGCAAATGCATCTCCTGCCACATGCCGAAGACCGCGTTCGCGCGGATGAGCCGGAGCGACCACTCGATGGCCCCGCCGGCGCCGGCGGCGACCATCGCGTACCAGTCGCCGAACGCCTGCAACGGCTGCCACGCCGATAAGGACGCGGCGTGGGCCGACGCGCTCGTGCGGCAGTGGCGCGCCCGGGACTACCAGGCGCCTGTTCTCGTACGCGCAGCGCTCGTCGCGGCCGCTCGCAAGCGGGACTGGACCAGGTTGCCGGAGATGCTCGCGTACATCAGGGACCCCAAGCGCGACGAAGTCTTCGCCACCTCGCTGATCCGCCTCATCCCGCCGGCGCTTGGTCAGAAAGTGCTCGAGACCCTGCTGGTCGCGGCCAAGGACCCGTCGCCGCTGGTGCGCGGCGCGGCCATCCAGTCCCTGGGGCTGGTGCCGACGACTGAAAGCCTGCAGGCTCTGATCGAGGCAACGGCTGATGAGTACCGGCTCGTGCGGGTGCGGGCCGCCGCCGGGATCGCGGCATTTCCGCGGATGACGGTACCCCCTGCCTATCAGGTGCAGCTCAAGAAGGCCGAGCAGGAGTATCTCGCGTCCATCACGGCGCGGCCCGACCAGTGGACGTCCCAGTACAACCTGGGCAACTACCAGCTGGGCCGCGGCCAGAACAAGGATGCCGCCGCGTCGTTCGAGAAGGCGCTCGCGCTCGAGCCCCAGGCGGTGACGGCGATGGTGAATGCGTCGATCGCCCACGCCCGGATGGGAGAGATTGCCAAGGCGGAGCAATCGCTGCAGAAGGCGCTCAAAGTGGCTCCCGACAATGCGGCGGCGAACTTCAACATGGGCCTGCTGAAGGCGGAGAAGAAAGAGCCGAAGCAGGCGGAGAGCTATTTGAAGAAGGCCCTGAAGGCCGACCCCCAGATGGCCCAGGCCGCCTACAATCTCTGCATCATTACCTCGAAAGACCGCATCGGCGAGGCGGTGACCTGGTGCCGCAAGGCCGCGGAGACCGGCCCGCAGAACCCGACGTACGCTTACACGCTCGCGTTCTACCTGAACCAGAAGGGGGAGAAGGACGAAGCGGTTAGCACGCTGAAATCACTCCTGGAGAAGTACCCTGGCTACCGCGACGCCGAGTTGCTGCTCGGGGAGCTGATGAAGAAGACGCCGTAGCCAGCAAGCTCTCTCCGCACCATTTCTTGGAAAAGGTATACTTGCCCCATGGCGACGATTCGGGATCTTGATCGGCTGAAGGGTGCCGCCACTGCGGTATTTGACGGCGCTCCGGTCCAGTTTGCCTATCTTTACGGCAGCGTGCCCGCGCAGGCGCTGCTGGGGGATCTCGTTCGGATGGGCAGCGTTAAGTATTACCTCCAGGTTTCCATCGAGTCCTGCATCGACGTTGCCCAGCACGTGATCGCGTCCGAGGGTTTTCGGCCGCCGAATGACTACGCGGACACGTTCACCGTCCTCGGCGAGCGCGGAATCCTGGAGCCTGATCTCGCCGAGCGGCTGCGCCGCATGGCGAAGTTCCGGAATCGACTGGTCCACCTGTATGGCACGATCGACGACAGGCAAGTGGTCGACGTGCTCGGCAAGGATCTCGGCGATTTCGATCACTTCCGGGAGCGGATTCTGGCGCTGCTGTAGGAGTGCCGCGACCGGATGGCAAGAAAAGGGCAAATCACTTACAGCACAGAGGTAATCGTGTTCCGATCAGCGATGAGGCGCTGGCTGCTCCTGCTCCCGATCGCGCTCGGTGCGTTGCTGCCGCGGATGTCCTGGGCGGCGGGAATGCTGCCCGGCAAGCCCGTTGCCGGCGGCGTCGGGGCCACGGTTCTCTTCTCGATGATCATCGCGACCTGCCTCACGCTGGCCTCGATCTACGGACTGGTTTGGCTGAAGCAGCGGGATGCCTGGGCCAACGTGATGTTTTCGCTGCTGGCGATCGGCACGGCCGGCATGGCGGGCAGCGAGCTGGGGATGATGCGCGCGGTGTCGACGGAAGCGTTCGGCGCCGTGCTGCGCGGCTACCATGTCGCCGTCTGGGTCACCATTGTCGGCTTCGTCGGCTTCGTTCGCAGCTATCTCAAGACAGACCGGGTCTGGCTCGCCGGGCTGGTTGTCGGCGTTCGAACGTTGACGCTCCTCCCCAATTTCATCGGCGGCTCCGTCAGTGTCAACTATCGCGTGATCACCCGTCTCGTGCGCATCACCTTCCTCGGCGAGGTGGTCTCCGTCCCCGTGGGTGTGCCCAACCCGTGGATGGTGCTCGCACAGTTCAGCCTGGTCCTGCTCCTGGCGTACGTCACGGATGCGGCGGTCACCTGTTGGCGGCTGGGCGACCGGCGACGAGCCGTAACGGTTGGCGGCGGGCTCATGCTCTTTATCAGCGTGGGCATCACGCAGTCGATCCT
>Ga0315271_10003260_pt1 | contig 10282 bp, 9 predicted proteins | sample C3_top_MG_FD_204664 | JGI IMG/M metagenome (GOLD analysis project Ga0315271, IMG submission 204664) | Sediment microbial communities from Yellowstone Lake, YNP, Wyoming, USA - C3_top | ecosystem: Environmental > Aquatic > Freshwater > Lake > Sediment | place: USA: Wyoming | collected 2017-08-01
AAGCCCTACGTCCTCACCCTCTATGGCACGGAGATCTGGCATCACGACGGCCGGAACCGCGCCTTCAAGACGCTCAACCGGGAAGCCCGCCACGTGACCTTCTACAGCGCCGGCCTCCTGGCGCGCGCGCGGGAATTGAACGTGCCGTTCCGCGAAGCGAGTGTGGTCTACCCGGCGGTGGACATTCTCTTCTCGCCGCTTGGGCCTCCCGAACGGCAGGCGGTGCGCGCGCCTCTCGTGGGCTCGGGCGAAACGCTCCTCTTCAACGTCAAGCGGCTCCATCCTCTCGCCGACCACGCGACCCTGCTCCGCGCCTTCGCCCTGCTCGACCCCTCGCAGATCAAGGCGAAGCTCGTCATCGCGGGATCGGGTGAAGAGCGGGCAAGCCTCGAAAACCTCGCGCTCGAACTCGGCATTTCGAGCCGGGTTCGCTTCCTGGGCCTGGTCGCGAATCAGGAAGTGGCGAAGCTCCACGCCGCCGCCGATCTCTTCGTCCTATCCTCTAGGCTCGAGGCGACGCCGACCGTCGTGCTCGAAGCCCTCGCCTGCGGCACGCGCGTGGTGTCGACCGACAATCCGGGCGGCCTCGAGCTCGGAGAGATGTTCCCGGACGACCTTCGGATCGTGGCGAAGGAGAACCCTCAGGCCCTCGCCGATGGAATTGCCGCCTCCTTGCGAGAAAATCGCCGCATCAGCGAAAAAACAGCACGGCTTATCGACGAGCGTTTCTCTCTTCGCGGCCTCGTCGATCGCTATTGCGAGATATACGAAGAAGCCCTGCGATGAGACGGATCGACAACGACGCCATTCGTGCCGCGGGTGAAATTCGCTTCCGCAGCGAGTACGACTACGCCGTGTTCGAGTACGTCCGCAGCTCGAAGGTCATCCAGTCGGTCGAGCGATCGGGCGTGAAGCTCCAGGGGCGGGTGCTCGACGCCGGCTGCGGCAGCGGCGGCACCGCGCTCTCGATCGCGGAAGAAGTGTCGTTCGCGGTGGGCCTCGACCTCTCTCCCCGGTTTTCTGACGCGGGCACGAAGCTCGCCCGCGAGAAGCGGATCAAGAACGTCGCCTTCACCCAGGGCGACGGTTTGCGCCTGCCCTACGCGAACGAATCGTTCGACGTGGTCCTGTCGCACTCGGTGATCGAGCACCTTCCGGAAGCCCAGGCCTACATCGCCGAGTGCGCCCGGGTCCTGAAGCGCGGGGGGCGGTTCTATCTCTCGACCGCACCCACCCTTTCGCTCGCCGGCGCGCATCTGCCCCGGCTGCGCGTGCCCGTTCCCATCCACCTCTTCCTCGGCCGCAAGCTGGCGTTTCGCGTCTTCGTGTTTCTCGCCGCGAAGGCGCCGTGGATGCTGAAGGAACTCTCTTCCGCCAACACCTTCGTGAAGCTCGCCGAATCCGGCCGCGAGAAGGAGGACGATCTGCTCACCCCGGTGACCCTGCGCGGGATGTCCAGGTGGATTTCGAAGTCTCCCTTCCGCCTGATTTCCGAGCAGAGGTACGTGACCGGTTTCTTCAAGCGCGTGATCCCACCGTTCCTGCGGCCGTTCTTCCTCGAGCTTCCGGTGATAGGCGACGTGATGGTGTCCCAGATTGAATGCGTTCTGGAGAAGCCGTGACCTCGCGGCCCGCCTTGTGGGTGTTCTCGGACATCCGCTTCCCATCGCCAAGGGCGAACGGCATCCAGGTGGTGAAGTCGGCGCATGCGCTGGCCACGCGGGGACGCGAGGTGCGCCTGGTCGTCCGTCACTCCGATCCGAGGCCCACCGAGGTCATCCTTCCCGAATTCGGCGTCGACCCGACCCCGCGACTCCACGTGGACCGGTTGATCGTGGGGCATGCGCCCAACTCGTCGTTCATTCCCAGACTCCGGTATCTGACCCAGAGCCTGCTCCTGGCGAGACGGGCGTCGAAACACGGCGCGCTGATCCTCACCCGCGACCTGCAGCTCGCGGATCTTCTCCTTCGAGTGGGCTGCGACCACCTGAGCTATGAAGCCCACGCGGTGGAGGCCGTGATGTACGACGAGCGCCATCAGCTGTATGGCCTCACCGCGGCGCCGAGCCCGGCGAAGCGGCGCCGGATCGAGAACCGCGAGCGGCGCGTCTGGACGGGTGCTTCGGGCTTCATCGCGACCACGCAGGGAATTCTCGCCACCTTCGAGCGCCTCTTCGGCGCGCGGCCGCGAACCGCGGTGGTCCCAAACGGCTGCGACCCACCCAAGGACCGGGAGTTCACGCCCCCGTCCGAAGACCACCGCATCGTCTACGCGGGCCAGCTCTATCCCTGGAAGGGCGTCGATGTCCTGGTCCAGGCCGTCGCGCGACTCCCGAAGGGTGAGCTCGTCGTCGTGGGCGGCCTTGCCGGCGAGAGCGACTTCGATCGCGTCCAGGGTCTCGCCCGCACCCTGAACCTCGGCGACCGGGTCAAATTCCTCGGATCGCTCCCGCAAAAAGACGTGGCCCGCGAACTCGCGCGGGCCACCGTGGTCGTGGCTCCCTTCCTGAAGAGCGCCATGACCTCCGAGCACACCTCGCCCATCAAGGCCTTCGAGGCGATGGCGGCGGGGCGGCCTCTGCTCATTTCCGACACCGACGCATCGCGAGAGATCGTCGAAGACGGCCGCACCGGCATGGTGGTGCCGCCCGGAAACGTCGAGGCCTGGGCCCGGGCCCTCGAGCGCGTGCTTTCCGATCGGCCCCTTCAGATGGCGCTCGCCCGCGCGGCCTTCGAGAAGGCGACGCTTTACTCGTGGGCGAGGCGCGCGGAGCGGATCGAGGATTTCCTGGGGACGCTCGCGTGAGTCGCTCGACCCTCTTCGTCTTCCTGATCTCGAGTGCCCTGACCCTGGCCCTCGTCTCCACCAAGATCCGCGGCGCCGACGAGATCGAGTACTTCTCGCATCTGCGCTCGGCCGTCTTCGACCGCGACCTCGACTTCGCCAACGAGTACGAGCACTTCTACAAGACGAATCCCTCGGGACTGCTCGCGTTCAAGGAGACGTTCCTCGATCGTCGCGAGCCGAAAACCGGCCGGCCCATCAATTTCGCGCCCATCGGATCGGCGGTGGCCTGGTCGCCCTTCTATCTCGCGGCCCACGCCCTGGTCACGAACGGCGTTCTGCGCGGGCCCGCGGACGGCTTCTCCCCCGCCTACACCGGGGCGGTGGCCTACGGTTCGTCGTTCCTCGCCATCCTGGGCTTCCTCATCGCCTTCCAGACCCTCAAGCGCTACCTGGGCGTCACCGAAGGCCTCTCTCTCCTCGCGGTCCTCGCGGTCTGGTTCGGAACCCCGGCCTTCTATTACATGACCGTGGCCCCGGCCTTCGCGCACGCGCCTTCGATCTTCGCGGTTTCGCTCCTGTTCTTTCTCTGGCTCCGCGCCCGGGAGAAAGACGGTGTCTTCGACTGGGTTCTCATGGGGCTCGTCGCCGGTTTCGCGATGCTGATTCGCGAACAGGACGCCCTGTTCCTGGTGGCCCCCGCGCTGGATCTGGGGTTCCGGCTCCTCAAGGGCGACGTGAAGCGGTCCCTCGAACGCGGGGTGGCGGTGATCGGCGCCGCGGGCCTCGTGTTCGCGCCCCAGTTCCTCGCCTACCAGGCTTTGAACGGTTCGTTTGGTCCCACCCAGCTCGTCCAGCGGAAGATGGACTTCACCTCACCTCACTTCTTCGATGTCCTGATCCACCCGGGTCACGGCCTGCTCCTGTGGACTCCCCTTCTCCTCATTGCCTTCCTGGGCCTCGTCCGCGGCATCTTCCGCCTGGGTGCGGTGGGCCTGTTCGTGGCCGCGGCCCTTCTCGCTCAGGTCTACATCAACGGTTCGGTCCTCTCCTGGCACCAGGCCGGGGCGTTCGGCTCGCGCCGATTCGTGGACTCGACCCTTCTCTTCGTTATCGGCTTCGCGTTCGGTCTGATGGCGACGACGCCAAGGACGCAGAAGATCCTCGTCGCTCTCGCCATCTGGTGGAATCTCTCTCTCATGATGCAGTTTGGTTTGAAACTCATGGATCGTCAGCAGCTCGACTGGCCCGGCATCGCCACAAGGCAGGTGACCGACGTCCCGCAACGAATCCTCGACACGGTGAAGCTGTACTTCACCGACCCCGAAGCCCTGGCTCGAGGCAAGCGATGATCCACGCGGATTGGATGAAGCAGTTCGCCTGCCCGGTGTGCCTCGACAAGGCGGGTTGTGAGACGTGCGGGGTCAAGACCGGCGGTCATGACGTCTGCATGAAGTCCTACACCGGGCGCGTGGCCTGCGCCTGCGGCGGCCCGAACAAGCGCGCCCTCGAGCATCGCGGCGAAGGCTTCTACTGCTCGTGCTGTCTCACGCGCTATCCGTTCGGCCCCTCTCGCGATTACGTCGATCTCCTGCCCCGGACCGACGTGGGCCGAGTGTCGCATTACGCGGATGAGGAGTTTCAGGAACGCCTCGGGGTCAGGGAGGGGCCGCCCGTCCTCTCCGCGGGAGTGAAGGCCCGGATGGTCTCGCGGATGCTCGGCCTCAAGCGCGGCGATTCCGTGCTCGACCTCGGCAGCGGCGCGGGCAAGTTCGCGACCCACTTCGCGAGCGAAGGCGCTTCGGTGTGCGGCGTCGACATGGCGCCCTTCTTCCTGAAATCGGCGATCGACACCGTGAGCCTGGTGGTGGGCGATCTGCGGCGGCTGCCTCTGCGAAACGGCGCATCGCCTTTGGCCTATTCGCTCGACGTGCTCGAACACCTCGATGAAGCCGGGGTGCGCGAGGTTCTCCTCGAAGCCCGCCGGGCGGTCACGAAGGACGGGAAGATCTTCGTCTACACCCACGCCATGGAGTCCTCGAAGATCGCTTCGTTCCAGCGCGGCGTCAACACGTTCGCGAAGCGCCTCGGGCGGATGGGCCTCGTCGATTCCGACAAGGAAGCCATGCGGAAGAGCGACCACGTCAACGCGATCCAGTCGCACGAACACTTCGACGAGATCGCGAAGACGGCCGGTCTCAAGGTCGAGGAGCGCGTGTACTACAACGTCTTCGCGAAGGCGGTGGTCGAAGACCTCGCCCTCAAGGTGATCGAGCAGCGGAATCGAAAGAAGTCCGCCGGGACTGCCCCGAGCGTCGAGGCGAAGGACAAGCCCGCGGCCAGCCACATCGTGGGGCGAAAGGCGCCTTCGGCCTCGGCGCGCTTTCTCGCGCGCGGCCTCACCGAGGTCCTGATGCTCGACGTGGCGCTCTTCGGCAAGGTCCGGACCGGCCCGTTCTTTGGAGTGCTCTCGCCGGTCTGATGCGGATTCTGTACGTCGCGTCGGATCAGACGCTTCCCGGGGAGACGGGCGGCAGCGTCCATGTGCACGAGGTGTCGCGCGAACTCGGAAAGCGCGGACATGAAGTCCATGCCGTGGTTCAGGACCGGGGCAAGGGCGATACCGCCGCGGACGGCTATTCGATCCATCGGATTCGATGGTCGCCCCCGCATCGCTTCTTCCGGTTTCGCGCGCGGCCGCGAATCGCAGCGCTCATCGACCGGCTCAAGCCCGATGTCCTGATCGAGCGCTATTACAACTTCGGAGGTGAAGGGGTCCTGGCCGCGGAGACGGCTCGAATCCCGAGCCTCCTCGAGGTGAATTCGCCGGTGGTGGATCATCGAGGCTCCCTGAAGGCGATGCTGGACGCGCTGCTGATCACGAGACCCATGCGCGCCTATCGAGAACGCCTGGTCCGCTCGGCGTCGGCTCTCATCTCTCCGATCAAGGAGATCGTTCCGGAGTTCGCACGGGAGAAGACGCACACCGTCACCTGGGGGGCCAATGTCGAGGCCTTCCAACCGGCGCGGCGAAGCGAGTCTTTACGGCAGAGCTGGGGCGCCACGCAAGAGACGTGCGTGGTTCTCTTCAGCGGATCGCATCGGCCGTGGCACGGCGTAAAGACCCTGCTTGGGGCGGCGCGTCGGCTCAAGGATCGGAGCGACGTGATCTTCGTGCTCGCGGGCGGCGATCACGCTGGCAGCGCCACGGACTTCCACGGCCGCTTCCTGGGACGCGTGCCCTATCGGGACATGCCCGAGGTGACGGCGAGCGCCGACCTCTCGGTGGCTCCGTACGACCGGTCCCGACTGCGATCCCTCGAACTCGGCTTCTTCTGGTCGCCTCTCAAGATCTTCGAGGCGCTGGCCAGCGGTGTTCCCATGATCACGCTCGACATCGCGCCGCTGAACGACATCGTGCGCGACGGTCGGGAGGGCGTCTTCTTCAAGGAGAACGATTCGAGCGATCTGGCCCGGGTCATCTCGTCGCTCGCGGACGATCGCCCGCGACGCGAAGCGATGGGAATCGGGGCGCGCGAACGAGCCCCCCGGTTTTCGTGGGAAGCGCACGCCGCGCAGATCGAGTCGATCCTCCGGGGCCTGAAGGCGTCATGAGGATCACGCTCGCCACGGAGGTCTTTCCGCCCAGGGCCGGCGGCGCCGGCTGGTCGACCCGCGCTCTGGCCCTGGCCCTCGAGGACGCGGGGCACGACGTCACCGTGGTCACGACCGCGGAAGGCCCGGCTTCGGAAGGCCCGGTTCCCGTGGTGCGGCTGGAGGGGGTTTCGGGGCCGTTTCGACGCGGCCGCATGGTGGAGATTTTCCGAAAGTCTCTTTCCGAGGCGACGGGAAAAACCGATGTCATCCATGCGCAGCACTCGTTGTCCGCTCTCGGCGCATTGGCACTTGAAGCGCGTCCGCGCGTGGTGGTGACGGTGCGCGATCACTGGCCGGTCTGCTTCTGGTCGACCCGGATGTCGCAGGGGAGCCTGTGTCCCCAATGCTCGACCGCAGGCATGTGGCGCTGCGTGGACGGCCGGCTGCCCGCCCTCGCCACTCCCTTCGCGATTCCGTACATGAAATGGGACCTGTCCTCGAAGCGAAGCGCCCTGCGGCAGGCGGATGCGATCATCGCGGTCAGTGATGCCATCGCCACGGAACTTCGAGAGGCCGGCCTTCCCTCCATCCACGTCCTTCCCAACATCGTCGACCAGGGAGAGGTCAATCGGATTGCCGCCGAAAGCGTGAGGATCGCTCTCCCGGATCGTTTCGTTCTCTTCGTCGGGAAGCTCGAGGCGAACAAGGGCGCGCGCGATCTGATCCCCGCCATGGTTCAGGCGAAGACCACCCTGCCTCTGGTCGTGCTCGGCAGCGGCTCGGAAGAGACGATGATCCGCGGGCAGGCGGAAAAGCACGGAGTGGTGGTTCACCTGCCGGGCTGGGCGGATCGCGACGACGTCCTGCGCGCCATGAAACGCGCGGAGGCTCTCGTCTTCCCTTCGACCTGGCCCGAGCCTCTCTCCCGAGTGCTCCTCGAAGCCCTGGCCCTGGGCACGCCCATCGCGGCCATGGACACCGGCGGGACATCGGAACTCATCCAGCACGAAAACTCCGGCCTCCTCGCGCAGGACGCGACGCAGCTGGGTGACGCTCTCGGCCGGATCGTTCATGATGCTTCGGTGCGTTCTCGACTGAGCGAAGGGGCTTCGTCCCGGGCCCGGGCTTTTTCTCCGGAAACCCTCGTCCCTCGTTATGAAGGGTTGTATCGAGGCTCGGTCCGGTGAAGGTCGCCCTTCTGTCTCGCAGCGCTCATCCGCTTCATCCGCCCGGCGGCATGGAGCGCGCGGTGTATTCGCTCGCCAAGCACCTCCGCGCCCAAGGCGTCGATGTCACTCTCTTCACCCGGCCCGGGAAGAACCTCGAGGCCTTTCCCGGTCGCGTGGTCACGGTCAAGTACCAGCGTTTCCACCTGGGACCCCACGGCCGCGTCCTCGACCGCACGTTCAACTACCCGACTTTCAGCCTCCTCATGGGCCGCGAGGTCGCGGCCCGCGTGCGCGCGGGTGAGATCGACATCGTGGACGCGCAGGGCCTCACGGCACTCGGGTATGGGCGAGAGCGGTTGAAGGATCCTTTGCTCAAGGCCCCGCTGGTGATGAACCCGCAGGGGATGGAGGAGCATCACGTGCGGGGTTTCAAAGCCCTGGCCCTGAGCCGCTTGAAGCAGCTCTCGAAGGAAGCGGCCCAGCTCGCCGACTGCGTCATCGCCACCGACGAGGCGACGAAGGCAGATGTCCCCCGCCTCCTCGAAGTCGACCCGAGGAGGGTGCGCGTGATCCCGAACGGGGTGGACCTCGAGGAATTGCGAGCGCTCACCCCCGAAGACGCCCTGCCGTTCACCTTCGAAGTGCTGCCCTGGATGTCGATGCGGCGACCGCTCTTCGTTTCCGTGGGCCGGCTCGAAACCTACAAGGGCTTCGCGGACTCGCTCGAGGCCTTCAAGCGCGCGGCCCCGTCCCTGCCGCCAAGCTGGGGCTGGCTCGTGGTGGGGGAAGGCCCGGCCCGCTCGTCCCTTCAGTCAAGCGCTCAGGACCTCAGGGATCACGTCCAGTTCACCGGCCGGGTGGGAGAGCAGACCCTCCATGCGCTCTACGCGGGCTCCGACGTCTTCCTCCATCCCACGCGTTTCGAAGGATCGTCGCTGGTGACGCTCGAGGCCATGGCCCACGGCCTTCCCGTAATCGCCACCCGCGCGGGCGGCATCCCGGACAAGGTGAGGGACGGCCTCAACGGATATCTCGTGAATCCAGGGGACGTCGAGGCGCTTTCCGCGGCCATCGTCAAGATGGCGAACGCCCCCGACGACATGGCCCGGATGAGCCAAGCCTCGATCGAGCTTCTCGAGCCCTTCCTCTGGCCGCACATCGCGAAGAGAGTCATGGCCCAGTACGAACGTCTGCTGCAGGAAAGGAAGAAGAGTTGAACCCCGAAGAGTACCGGCGGATGGCCGACCTCGAAGGCGTGCAGTGGTGGTACGCGGGCATGCGCCGGATCGCCCGCGCGCTTCTCACCCCGCTCCTGCCCAAAGGCGTCGAGGGACGGCGCATCCTCGACGCGGGTTGCGGCACGGGCTGGAACCTCCAGGACCTTTCGACCTTCGGCGAGACCTACGGGGTCGATCTTTCTCCCCTTGCCGTGATCACCACGAAACGGCGGGGAGGCCGGGTCGCCCAGGGGAACCTGCTCGGTCTGCCCTACGCGTCGTCGAGCTTCGACGTGGTCACGTCCTTCGATGTGCTCTACCACGCGTGGATCGAGGACGACGCCCAGGCCGTGCGCGAACTGGCGCGAGTCTTGAAACCAGGCGGCCTGATCCTTCTAAAGACGCCCGCGCTCAAGATTCTCTGGGGCGCTCATGACGAGGCGGTGCATTCGAGGCATCGCTACACGCGGGGCGAACTCGAGCGACTGCTCCAGGGCGCGGGCCTCGAGCTGGTGCGATCGACCTACGCGAACTCGCTGCTATTTCCGGTGCTTCTTTCGCGCCGCTTCCTCGATCGGATCTTGAACCGGCATGGCTCGGATGTGGCGCTCCTTCCTCCTCTCCTCGAGAGCCTTTTCGGCGGTCTGCTCTCCATTGAAGCGAGTCTCCTCAGCATGGTGAACCTTCCGGTGGGCGCGAGCGTGTTCGCGGTGGCCCGAAAAGCGGACGCATAGAATCGGATGAGGACTCCATGACGCCAGAAGAATTCGAACGCGAGCGGAGGAAGAGCGCGGAGGCGTTGGATCGCGTGCGGGAAGGCGCGCAGGAAGCGCCCGTGGCCCGCGCCTCCGAGAGCGTGCTCGGACCCCGAGAGCCGGTGAACGAATCCGCGGCCACCCCAAAACCTCTCGAATCTCCGGCGTGGAATCCCCCGCCGCCGCCCGACCTCGGGCCGGTGAACGCGTCCTGGCAAACGAGCCCGAAGCGCCCGGCGGGATCCTTGCTCTCCTTCGTCGACGGAAGAGAAAAGGACCGCGAGACCCAGGCGCGATTCAATTCGGATCAGGTCCAGCTCGACAACGCCCTGGTGTCGTGGACCGCCGCTCATTTCGCCGCGACCCACACCCACTACGACGCGGCCATCGCGCGCATGCAGAAGCGGATGGACGACATCGACACCCGGCATCGCGAACTGGAACGCGAGCTGGTGCGCCACGTGCACGACCTGGCGCGCCGGATCGACGTGGTGCTGGGCGAAGGCGAGAAGGGCCGGGTCTCCCACGAGGCGGCGCTGCGATCTCTCAGGGAGAGGCTGCGCGCGCTGGAAGAGAAGCTCGGTTGAAGCGGGTCCTGATCTGCGCGGCGCAGGCGCCGTTCATCAACGGGGGGGCCGAGATGCTCGTCCTCTCGCTGCAGCGGGAACTGACGCGGCGCGGGTATCTCGCGGACGTGGCCCAGGTCCCCTTCAAGTGGTACCCGCCGGAGGAGATCGTGCGCCAGGCCCTCGCCTGGCG
>Ga0315271_10003261_pt1 | contig 10276 bp, 11 predicted proteins | sample C3_top_MG_FD_204664 | JGI IMG/M metagenome (GOLD analysis project Ga0315271, IMG submission 204664) | Sediment microbial communities from Yellowstone Lake, YNP, Wyoming, USA - C3_top | ecosystem: Environmental > Aquatic > Freshwater > Lake > Sediment | place: USA: Wyoming | collected 2017-08-01
TACTTCTCAGCATTCCTAAACGCGCCAGAGCTTCTTACAGCAAGGTGGAATTGGTCAAGCACCAGATCGAAGGCCAAATCGGGTAAAGCCTGTTAGGGATGGATACAGAATATTCCGACCTCTCCCCGCTTCCCTCCCCTTCCCTCTCTCCCCCCTGAAGGCTATCCTGTGTTCATATCGCCCGGCTAATTGCTCTTCGGGTCACGGCCAAGGGCGGGAGGGGGCATGAACCCATCGGATTTCATCCGGAAATGGCGGGATGTTGCGCTTACAGAGCGCTCGGCCTGCCAACAGCACTTCCTGGACCTCTGCAAGCTTGTGGAGCACCCCTCGCCCACCGATATGGATATGAAGGGCGACTTCTTCACCTTCGAGAAGGGGGTGGAGAAGACCGGCGGCGGGGACGGTTGGGCGGACGTATGGAAAAGGGGCTTCTTCGGCTGGGAGTACAAGGGGCCTCGGGCTAACCTGTTCAAGGCCTATGAACAGCTTTTACGCTACCGTGAGGCGCTGGAAAACCCGCCCTTGCTCGTGGTGTGCGACATGAACATCATCGAGATTCATACCAACTTCACGGGAACGGCCCCCGTGGTCTACACCATTCCCCTGGAAGAAATGAGCGGCCCGCGAAACCTCGAAGTCCTGCGCGCCGTCTTCCACGATCCCGAGAAGCTCAAGCCCGGCGTCACGAGCGAAGTCATCACCGCCAAGGCGGCGCGCCACGTCGGCGAGATTGCCCAGCGCCTGCGCGAGCGTGGCGAGGACGCTCAGCAGGTGGCCCACTTTCTGGACCGCATCGTCTTTTGCCTCTTCGCCGAGGATATAAAGCTCCTCCAAGACGACCTTTTCTCGCGGCTCTTGGAGAAGACCCGGCACGACCCGGAGCGCTTCCACAAGGCCGTGGGCCAGCTCTTTGAGGCCATGGCGGCGGGCGGCGACTTCGGAATGGACACCATCCGGCGATTCAACGGGAACCTCTTCGAGCAGGGAGCGATCCTGGCCCTCGGGGAAGAGGACCTTGCAACCCTCTACGAGATAGCCCGGCTGAATTGGAGCGCCGTGGACCCGTCCATTTTCGGAACCCTCTTCGAGCGCGGCCTTGACCCCTCCAAGCGGGCTCAGCTTGGCGCCCACTACACGAGCCGACAAGACATAGAGGTGCTGGTGGAGCCGGTCATTCTTGCCCCGCTTCGGACAGAATGGGCGGCGGCGCGGACCGAAGCGGAATCGCTACTTGCCAAATCCGAGGCGAAAGATGGAGTGGGCCGGTCCAAGTACACCGACGAGACCGTAAGGAAGAACCGGGAGCGGGCGGCGGGCGCCGTGGGTGCATTTCTGCGCCACCTCTCGGGAGTCCGTGTCTTGGATCCTGCCTGTGGGTCCGGCAATTTTTTATATGTGACCCTCCAGAAGATCAAGGACCTGGAAAAGGAAGCCATCCTGTGGGCAGCGGACCGCCGCTTGGACCCCCCCTTGCCAATGGTCCATCCTCGCCAGCTCTACGGCATCGAGTTGAACCCCTATGCCCACGACCTGGCCCAAATGACCGTCTGGATTGGGTACCTGCAATGGGTCAGGGCTAATGGGTTCGGCGCCCCTTCCGACCCCATCCTTGAATCCCTAGAGGGCAATTTCCAGAACAAGGACGCCATTCTGGACCTCACGGGCCCCAAGCATCCCAAAGAGCCCGACTGGCCCGAAGTTGATTTCATCGTGGGTAACCCGCCGTTTTTAGGGGGCAACCGAATCCGAGGGGAACTTGGCGATTCCTATTTGAACCATTTATTCACTCTCTATAAAGGTCTCGTCCCTCCAGTTGCCGACCTTTGTTGCTACTGGTTCGAGAAAACACGAGAACAGGTCGCGGCCGGCAAATGCAAGCGCGCCGGTCTCCTCGCAACTCAGGGTATTCGGGGTGGGGCCAACCGCGAGGTCCTCAAACGCATCAAGGACACGGGGGATATCTTCTTTGCCGAGAGTGACCGGCCCTGGATTTTAGAAGGTGCCAGCGTCCATGTAAGCATGGTGGGCTTCGACGCTGGCCAAGAATGTGATCGGTTCCTGGACGGCCGTAGCGTCACGAGAATTAACGCATCTTTGACAAATCTCGCCGATATTTCCGGAGCGATGGTCTTAAAAGAGGGGTCAGGCATATCGTTTAAAGGACCCTGCCCAAACGCCCCGTTCGATATAGCGGAGCCATTGGCGAGGGAGATGATCATTTTATGCGGAGTAAACGGACGCCCGTTGGCCGATGTTGTTCGTCCGCTCCTTCGCGCTATCGACCTGACTGGTCGTGGAACATCGCGTTGGACGATTGACTTTGGTGCCATGGGGATTGAAGAGGCGTCCAAGTACGAAGCCGCATTCGAACACTGCAAGCAAGTAATTTGGTCGATCAGGAAAGGGAACCGTCGCGAATCTTATGCAAACCGCTGGTGGCAGTTTGGTGAAACTCGGTCGGGAATGCGGGCCGCATTAACTGGGAAAACCGAATTTCTCGTTACCCCCCACCACTCGAAGCACAGACTGTTTTCGAGATGCGGCGCGGAAACCTTGGCTAATAACTCCACCTTCGTCTTTGCCCGGTCCGACGATTACTTCTTCGGTGTCCTCCACTCAAAAATTCACGAGGTTTGGGCTCTAGCGCTTGGCACGCAGTTGGAGACGAGGCCGCGTTACACGTCGACAACCTGTTTTAAGACCTTCCCCTTCCCGTGGCCTCTAGGTCAGGAGCCAGAGAAGGACCCAAAGGTTCTGGCTGTCGCCACCGCCACGCTGGAACTCGACACCCTGCGCAAAGCCTGGCTCAACCCGCCCGAGTGGGTAAAAGAAGAGGTGCTCCAATTCCCCGGCACCATAAACGGCCCGTGGGCGCAGTATGTGACCGACCCTGACGCTCGCGGAATCGGAACCGTGAACTATCCCCGCCTCGTGCCCAAGGACGAGCCCAGCGCCGTTCTCCTGAAGAAGCGAACCCTAACAGCCCTTTACAATCAGCGGCCCACCTGGCTAGACCTAGCCCACCAACGCCTAGACGAGGCCGTTGCAACCGCCTACGGCTGGCCCCCGGACCTGCCCGAGCCCGAGTTGCTCCAGCGTCTATTGGACCTCAACCAAGTACGGGCGATGGCGGTGGAGAGCAAGAAGAACGAATGACCAGCAAACTTGTCGAAGACGCCCATTATCATCTCTGGACCGACGCGCTCCACGCCCGCGCTCTTGCACACGAGGCGCGCAACAAGTGGGACCGCGGAACGTATGTGCGATGGGCGATCATCACCTCGTGGACCGTCCTGGAAGTGGCATGCCAGGAGGCACTCGACGACCCCACCATATCCTATCGCTTCAAGCCAAATCTAAACGAGGCTATCAGGCTCAAGGGGTTGCCGGTACTCTCTTGGGGCGCCGGAATATGGCAAGCCGTTAGCGGACTTCAAGAGGCTCGTAAGGGGCTTGTCCACAAGTTTACATCCCAGGCTGATCTCTTCCCAGGACCAGAAATGGCCGACTTCGCCATCGAGGTTGCCAGGGAGGCCGTTCTCAGCATTTTTCAGCACGTTGGGCGACCTGCCCCGGCCTGGATCTGCGATAACGAAGACCGGGGTTGGGAGGGAAGGCCATCCTTCGCCGTGCCTATGATGCAGCATGGCGGCGCCGACCCTGAGGACCCCGAAGCCGTGAGAGTTGCCATCGTCCTCTACGGAAAGGAATTTCTGACCGATGTGCTTCCACCTGACGGAGACCCGGAGCCCTACATTCACAACCTCTTGAATAGCGCCAACCTGCGGCTTCCATTCTCCGAAGTGCGCGTTTACAAGGGAGCACAGCTTTTGAAGACTGTTCCAACCCACATGCGTGGAGCGGATTAGTGGGAACTTGCGAATACAAGAATGAAGGGGGCAAGTTAGCCTTGCGGAACCCGGCCATTGGTGAGGAAATCTACCTGCCATCCATGCTCTGCGATGACCATATGCGGATAGTGTTCTTTGGCGGGCGATGCACGATCACCGAAATCCTACCTTCCATTAGTGGTGGCAAGAAAGCTTGGCTCGTCAAGGTCGAGGAACACAACGGATGGCATGACTATTTGAAAATCATGTCGATTCAGGAAAAGCTGGCAACGAAATACAAGGATGCAAGGGCAAAGTGGGTTCCTGACGCATGTTTTTTCGATGATCCGTCAGAGCATTGGGAAGGTTATTAAGGCCCGAGTACGTGAGAGGTGGGGTTGCGGTTATGGGGGAACAGTCGCCGGAGGGTGCCATAAGACGGCTACAAGCTGCTGGGATCTTTGCTAGCCGGTTGTTGCTTTTAGAGCCCATGGCGGCTATCCCAACCCCTCGGAGCCCGTGAGGAGAGCGGGAATGAGGAAGCAGACCCATGAAGAACAGACCGAACGGATTGCCGCACTAGAAGCATGGACCGTTAGACAACTTCAGCACGAATTCGCTTGGGGGCAGCAGTGCTTTCAGGAAGGACGCCAGAAAAGGAGCGCGGATGGCGAGCGGATCGGTCAGGCCTGGGACGAAGACTCGCTCAACGAAAGGCTCATTGTCAGGGTTCTGGCAGACCGGGTGGATAAGGAGCTATATGAGCCCCATGGTTGGGAATGGACACCACAAGCCGGGGCCCTTCTCAGGGCGTTCATTCGGGTGTTCTACGCGGGCTTTCGAGAGTATGACCATGGGCAGCAATTCGCGGGATCATAGGGAGGCGCCGCAAAGGGCAAGATTAAGGGGCCATTCGCTCTCTTCGTATTGGAACTCGTCCGACTGAAAGTGGCGCTCGAGGTTGAAGCAATACAGGCCTTTTTCGCAACGGCGGAAGAGGGGTTAGCTCTCCCAGACCGCGAGCTAACCAAGGCCCACCGCAAAGCCCTTGGCCTGCTAATAAAAGCTAATGCTAAGGCAAGAAAGCCCCTTGCCACGGATGATCACACGCTAGGCTTGGACGAAACCGGCCCTAAGCCGGTCATTCGGTATAGGCTCGAAGGCAACTCGAAGCTCCGGACATGCACAGACCATAACTTAAGAACCCGCGTCATTCCTGCGGTTCAAGAGGCCCTCGCTCACAAATAGGGGTATCTTGCACCCCGCCCCGTTCATGCTGTTTCCGAGGCCAGCAATCCGCGCCACGTGGGTGCGGCGGCCCACGGGAGGTGCCACGCATGGACGCAGATCGAATCATGAACGCATGGGAAGCGGCGGAATATCTGCGGCTCACGACAGGTGCGCTGTACATGGCCTGTGCGCGAGGGCAACTTCCGGCTATTCGATGGGGAAGGCGGCTCAGATTCCGAAAGGGGGACCTCGACCGGTTTCTTGGTGAGCGGACGACGGCGCCGGCGGGGACACCTGCCCCTAATGGCCGGAAGGGGTAGTGAGGAGATACCGTGTCGGCTTCCTTCACCAAGCTCCCTACAGCGCGCGCCTGGAAACTCTTGCCCAAGGCCGTCAAGGGACGTAGTTATTCTGACTTCGAGGCATTCACGGCGCTTGCCCTCTTCATTGACTGGAAGGGGCATTCCCCAGGTCAGAGAGAAGCCGCCAGGCTCTGGGGCTGGGGGCGGGCTCGCGTTCGAAAGTTCCTGCAAAACGAGCAGTGCCATTTTCTAAAGCCGGAAGAGCTTAGAACCACCGGGGCCAAAGCCATTGGCCGGACCAATTCAAAGACCACTTTTGGGGCCACAAAAAGCATTATCAAACAAGGCAATAGCGAAATGAGCCCTGCCACTCCTGGGACCACCAAACCCGCCAGTCACCCGACCACTAATACCAGACTGGTCAATTCAGACCTAGTATCCCAGGAGGGGGAGGGGACCCCTGCCATTGCTATTTGCCCCAAGCCCTTTGTCCCTACCCACACCCTTTCAGATGAACTCTTAGGCGCAGCAGAGGAGCGGCATACCATCGCCGGGTATACGCCTTCTGTAGCGGAGCGCAAAGCTTCCCAGACGGCTATCGCCAAAGCCCTAGAGCGACACGGCGAAGCCAGGACGCGAGAGGCTCTCGATGGTATGAAGCCTCGCCCGTGGAGGTTCTTTCCGGCCAACTTAGAGGAAAGGCTCGTGTCCCACCCTGGCCGGGGGAAGAACTGCGAAGCGGAATCGCTGGCCCACGCGAGGACCGGACGCGGGAAAGGAGCGGACCAGACGCCAGCGACAGTAGGCACGCGGTCTAATTCGATGGAGGAGTATCGCCAAATCGTCCATTGGTTCGATGGACTCGGGGGTACCGAATCGGAACGACGAGATGCCGTCCGAGCCCAAATCGCCATGCAATACAAGCGGGCTGGTTGCGAGCCGTCAAGAATCGCCGCCGAAGTGGAGGAGTCATTACAAAAGAAGCTCATTCGGGTGGAACGCGCGCGCCAGGAGGCCCAAGGTTTAACGAAAGGGAGCCAAGCCATGGAAGAGGCAAGGGAGGTTTTTTTGGGGTAGACCAGGCGTGCAAGGTGTTAATGACAGTTAATGTGCATTTGCTAAGGTGCTAATACCTGCTAAGAAATTCTGACGAGTTGAACCGAGGAAATGATTGCACTTTCGGAGGAATGGCGATGAGGAACCAGAGAAAACCAATGGGCTGGAGTGCCCGACCTGAAAGGGGTTCAGGCCTACAGACCACCAGAGAAATGGAGTTCCAGGCTTATCAGGCACTTGCGCGAGAGAATATTTTTGATGTCATATATTGTCAAATCTCAGACTGTGCAGTACACCATTATTTGTTCTTATAACATTTTATTTGACATGGGGGCGCTGGGACTCTATATTTCCAGCTAAAGGGAGGCGGAATGGTCATTGACTTGAAGGAACTCGAAGGCAAAGCTTTCAACCCCGAGGAAGCTGCGACGCGTGCCGGGATCAATCCGGATACCATGCGACGGCTTTGCCGGACGGGAAAGATCAAAGCCGTGAAGCCCCCAGGGAGCAAAGCGTATTTCATCCTTGGCGCGGATCTCATCCGGTACATCGAAGGAAAGCCCCCAAAGGGACCCACGGAATGACCATGCGCGCCTTGATTGCCAAGAGGACTGAAAAGGGAGATCCGCTTTCTGATGGAGTGAAGCGCTTTTGTAAGGCCTTTGGGCTTTTTGGGGGAGTCATTAACGTGAAAACGGACTGGGCGGAAGCATTGGACCTTTCATTGGTCCCAAATGAATCGAGGGAGGACGTGAGGAAGGCCTTTCAGGATGAGAATTTAAGGTCCTTAAACGCTGCGCTAGGTCCGGAGGGGAGGCAGCAATGGCCCGGACTCGTCTTCAGTAACCGGGAAATTCTCGCTCGTGCTGGCTTGTACGAAAGTCACCTGCTACATGCCCTGGTCTTTTCTTGCAGTACACCAAAATATGACCAGAGGGTCATAGAAGAGATGATTGATTACGCGGACCGTGAGCGGCTTCTCAATGCAGGCGACCCGCTTCCTCCAATGGAAACGTACACTCTCTATCGTGGATGCTCCGGAACACCCGAACAGAGGAGGGTCAGGGGGTTCTTTTGGACATCACGCGAGACCACAGCGCGACGCTTTGCGTGGTTTTGGCATCTTCCTAATCCAGTTGTTTATCAAATTCAGGTGAAGGCAGACGCTATCCTCGTCTATGACAATCTTTGGAATCAAGACGAGTATCTAGTCCGGGTTCCTCAACGCGTGACCCCTATCCTCGTGGAGGATGGAGAGTGACCTCGGATCCACGCCCTCATGAGAGCATTATCGTGCCCACGGGCAAGGGGGCCCGTCGTGGCGCGTTCGGAGTGAAAGGAGGTGCATTGCGAGAAAAAGGCATCAAGCAACTGCCCGATGGGCGGTGGCAGTATTCGTGGAAATTCCAAGGAAGGTATCACCGGGTCATAGCCCCGAGTCATGCAATAGCAGTGGCGAGCCTTGCCAAGGTTCGGGTCCAGATTGCGGAGGGGCGATACCTCGAAAAGGAGGTGGCACAACGGACACGCTTTGAAGACGCGGTAAAGCGGTTTCTCAAGTGGGGCGAAACCAATGTGGCACCAGGCACTTACCGGCGGGATAAGGACTTCGCAGCCCTTTGGCTCACCTTCGCGGGATTCAATGGGCGGACCCTGGCCGCCATCACGGCGGCGGATGTGGAAGAGTACCGGACGGCCCGGCTTTCGAGCGTGGGGACGCGGACCATGCACGGGCACACCTTCGAGAAACGGAAGGCCGGAAAGCGGACCTGTGATTTTGACCTCGCCCGGCTCCGGCGGCTCTTCTCCCTTTGCATCCGGTGGAAACTCACCAAGGAAAACCCAGCGAAGGGCGTTGACTTCTTCAACCCCGAAAGCAAACATGACCGGTTTCTAACCCGTGAAGAGGAAACCACGATTCTCAAGGCTTGCCCACCGGATGTACGCCCCGCCCTTCTCTTCGCGGTGAATACCGGAATCCGGCAAATGGAACTCCTCACCCTCACCTGGGGGCAAGTGGACCTCGCCCGGAAAACCATCACCCTCACGGCGGACAAAACCAAGGGCAAGAAAACCCGGCGCGTACCCTTGAACGCCCTCGCCCTCGAAGCCCTCCGGGCCATGCCCCGAGGGATCGCGCCCGAGGCCCCCGTCTTTCCGGTCATGGCGGGGCGAGACGCCCGAGACCTCATCCGGCGGTTCAAGTGGGCGCTGGATGATACCGGGATCAATAAGGACGCGCCCCCCTCCCAGCGCGTCACTTGGCACACCCTCCGGCACACCTTCGCTTCACGGCTCGTTCAATCGGGCGTGAACCTTCTCACCGTCAAGGAACTCTTGGGGCATTCAACCTTGGTTATGGTCATGAGGTACGCCCACCTTGCCGACGATAACTTGAAGGCGGCAGTTGACACCCTCACGGCGGACCCCAAGTTGCAGAAAAGTTGCAGTGACCCCGGAGAGGGCGCCGAAGGGAGCGGGGCATGAACCCTGCTAATAACCTGTCTTTAAGGGAGAAAAAGGGTGGAGGCGCCGACCGGATTCGAACCGGTGATGGGGGCTTTGCAGGCCCCTGCCTTACCACTTGGCGACGGCGCCCCACAGGCCTGACAGTATGGCTGGGCGGGGGTTTTCTGTCAACCTTCGGAGGAGCGTCGTGTCAGCAGAGCGCTGCCGCGCATGCCAGGGCCTGGGTGTGTTCCCGGACATCGTGGACGCGGAGGATGGAGGCGCCCTTGAGCAGCGCAGCCGCGTGGAGCGCCAGGGTGCCGGGGAGCCTGTCTTCCACGGGCGCGCCGGTGAGCACGCCGATGGTGGCCTTGCGCGAAGCGCCTACCAGGATGGGGTAGCCCAGACAGGACAGGGTCTCCAGGTGGGCGATGAGGGCCAGGTTGTCCTCGGCGCGCTTGGCGAAGCCGAATCCGGGGTCCACCACGAGCTGGCCCGGCCCGAGACCCGCCGCTTCGGCGGTTTCCACGCGGCTGCGCAGCTCGGCCACGACCTCCGCCACGCAGTTCTCGTAGTATGGACCGTCCTGCATGGTCTTGGGTTCGCCCCGAGAATGCATGAGGACGAGTGGCACCTGCCGCTGGGCGCAAAGTGGGATGAGCCCCGGGTCGGAGGAGCCCGCGGAAATGTCGTTGATGAGGTCCGCCCCGGCGTCCAGGACCGCGGCAGCCACCGTGGCTTTGGTCGTGTCCACGGAGAGGGGCATATGGGGCAGGGCCGCCCGGAGTCCTTCCACCACGGGCAGCAGGCGCCGCTTTTCCTCGTCTTCGGCCAGGGGTACGGACCCGGGGCGGCTCGACTCGGCGCCGAGGTCGATGAGGTGGGCTCCCTCCTCCGCGAGTTTCAGGCCGTGGGCGATGGCGGAGGCGGGATCGAGAAAGCGGCCGCCATCGCTGAAGGAGTCGGGCGTCACATTGACCACGCCCATGACCAGAAAACGGCGCCCTTCCAGCAAATTCCCCCCGCGGGCCATGAGCGTTCTAGGCCGGTCCATTCTCTGGAGGCATTGCTCGATTTCAGCGGAAAGCCCCTTGAGCCCGTAGGGCTGCGCTTTCAGCCCCTTGATGAGATAGCCGTATTGGCGCCGCGTGCCCATGAGGAGGGCCTTCACCGGCCCTTGGACGAAGCGGCTCACGGTGTCGGGGAGAGCCACCTCGCCCCCCACGGAGAGCATGTCCTGCTTGAGGATGGAGGCGGCCCGCGCATCCAAACCCTCGGCCCGAAGAAGGAGCGCGTCCATGCGGCGCATCAGGTGGGGAACCCCCTCCTGGCTCACCCCGAGGGCCAGCAGGTGGCGGCCGCGCTCCTCCCGCCGAAGATCCAGCGGGAAGACGTTGAATCCGGACC
>Ga0315271_10003264_pt1 | contig 10268 bp, 8 predicted proteins | sample C3_top_MG_FD_204664 | JGI IMG/M metagenome (GOLD analysis project Ga0315271, IMG submission 204664) | Sediment microbial communities from Yellowstone Lake, YNP, Wyoming, USA - C3_top | ecosystem: Environmental > Aquatic > Freshwater > Lake > Sediment | place: USA: Wyoming | collected 2017-08-01
TGGGTTCTGCCACCGCCGATGCGCGAGATGGTCATCGACCGTGCGAGTGCCATCGCCGGGGCGCCACTGGACCTCGAGGACCTGAAGATCATCGTGCTGATGGTGTTCTGGAGCCTGGGTGAAGAGCCGGATGCCCTGATCCTCGACGAGTTGTTCGTCGACGCCGAAGACCGCCTGATTCATTGACGGGTCTTTGCCGCGAAGCGGCGCAGCCTTTCGCGGCTTCAGCCGCCCCTTAATTCAGCAATCTCGAAGGGTCGCCGTCGAGTTTGGCCATCGCGTCACGTGTGGCGCGTACGGTCAACGACTCGTCTTGCGCCGGCACCAGCAACCCGGCTTGCAGAAACGCCGCGAGCCGGTTCTGCTGGAACAGCACGCCGCGGCCCTGTGGCGTCACGAACAGCGTCAACTGGCGCCGCATGCCTTGCCATGCCAGCTGCACCGCTTCGTTGCGATCGCGGTAGTCGAGCATGTACCAACTGCCGACTTGCAACTCGCGTGCCCAGGCGAGCATCGCGGGCGTGGGCATCGAACCCCCTTCGCCGACGACTTCGAGCTCTGAACTTTCGTGGCCGGAAAGGTCATGCACCATGGACTCGTCGATTTCCAGGTCGGCGGCCTCGGGCAGGAGTTCTTCGAGCGTCTCGAGGCGCGCCATCAGCTCTTCCAGCCGCTCGCGCGGGATCGCAGCCGTCTTGGCGGTGAAGGCCGCCGCCAACGAATTGTTCAGACGCTGGATGTGTTCGTCCTGCTTCGCCGCGGGGACGCCAGCGTCGTCCATGCCATCGCGCAAGGTCTTGAGCAGCGGGGGCAGCCGGCGGATCACTTCGGCGCGTTCCTCGCGCGACACTTTCGCGCTCGCCGACCAGATCAGGTCGGCCGCGGCGCGTTTCATGTCCTTGGTGGCATCGCTCTGGTTGCCGGATTTGACCGCCGCCATCGCCAGCACATCGACCCAGACATGGAACAGGAACTCGCGCACGCCCTCCTGCACCGGCACCTCGTTGAGCATCTTGCGCAACTCGATGGTGTACTGGATCGCCAGCGTCTCGCGTTGCTCGACCTGCTGCGCCAGCGACACACCTTTGCGTGAGGCCTCGTTCTCGTTCTTGAAGTAGTGTTCAAGGAACTTCTCGAACTCGACCAGCACCGTCTGGAACACACGCCGCCCGGTGTCCGGGTAGGCCTCGACGACCTGCACGACGCGCTTGATCTCCTTTTCGAGGAGGTCCCCGATGGCCCGGCTCGTGGCATCGAACCCCATCACGCACGACCCCATGCGGTCGATCAGGCGACGCGCCGGGTGATCGACGGTGGCGAAGAAGTCGGGCTCGCTGACGGCCACGCGCAGCACCGGCATCTGCAGGCGCGCGAACCAGACACGCACGGCCGCCGGGATGCGCTCCTCCGTGAGGATGCTCTGAAACAGCAGCGCCACGATCTCGATCGTGGCCCGCTCCACCGGAGTGGTGGCCGCCTTCTTGAGCACCTGCTTGCGTTGATTGAGCTCCTCCAGCAAGTCAGGCGTGCTGACCGGGCCCACCCCGGTGCGCAAACCGGCCGCCGAAGTCAGCCGGCGCACCAGGCTTTGCTGCGCGTCGGCGATGGCTGTCTTCAGACGGGGTGACGCCGGAACCGGCTGGTTCGAGGTGACAGCGAACTCGGGCAACTGCCGCCCGACCAATCGATTCAGCCGGCCAAGCACCGCTTCGGCGTGGTTTGCGCCACGCGCCAGTGCCCCCGCGCGCGTCATCAGCCGGGTCTCTTCGCCAACCTCGGCGCGCCCGCCTGCCGCACCGCGGCCCGACGCCGCAAACCCGGTTGTCGTGTGGCCCGCAACCCCCGAGGCACGCGTCGACGTGGAACGGGTGCGCCGGATGAAAGGCCTCAGGTCGACATCCGGCAGCACGTGGTGCTGGATCAGGAGCAGGTTCGCATCGTGGTAGCGCTCGACCGCGAAGTGCGACAACTCTTCGTGCAGCACGGTCTGCAGCAGCCTCCACGCGTCGACGCTGAGACCCGCGGCCCGCCACGATGAAGTGACGATGCGCGCCAGCACATGCGGCCTGAGCACATCGTGGGTGTCGAGCTCTTCGCGGCCTTCGAGCACATTCATGCGCGAGCGAAGGTCGGTGAACTCCCAGGTGGCACTGTCCATCATGGCGAGCGCGAGACGCGAGCTCAGGATCTCATGCTCGATCGTGTCATCGTCGACCAGGCTCAGCTTGACGTTGCGACCCGACGGTGCCGGCAAGTCTCCCGGCTTCGAGGATGACATCAGGCCAGAGTGCAGGGCACCACGAAGCATCGCGGTCATGCCCTGCAGCCAGTACGCCTCGGCCTTCTGCAGGTCGGCCAGCAGGTCACGTCGTCGCGTCGCGAGCGACGGCTCTGCAGACTGACTCGGCAGCAGCCGGGCGCCTTCAGCGATCGCCTCCACCACTGCCGGCAGGCCAGCCAGCAGCCCTTCCACGTAGGACCGCCGAGCCTGCTGGGCCAATGCCGTCGGGTTGGCGGGGGTCCGCATGTGATGGGGCGCGATTCCGGTGGAAACAGGTTGCAAGTGACTCTACACCACCGCCCCGGCGTTCGGATCGTCGGGGTCGATGTCCTTGGCACTTGCCTTGACCAGATCTTCGCGCTTGACGCCCAGCCACATCGCGATCGCTGCAGCCACGAACACCGACGAATAGATGCCGAACAGGATGCCGATCGTCAGCGCGATCGCGAAGCCGTGCAAGGTGGGCCCGCCGAAGACCAGCATCGACAGCACCATCATCTGGGTACTGCCGTGCGTGATGATGGTGCGGCTCATCGTGCTGGTGATCGCGTGGTCGATGACCTCGTGGGTGTTCATCTTGCGAAAGCGCCGGAAGGCCTCGCGGATCCGGTCGAAGATCACCACCGACTCGTTCACCGAGTAGCCCAGCACGGCCAGCACGGCCGCCAGAACGGTGAGGTCGAACTGCCACTGGAAGAAGGCGAAGAAGCCCAGGATGATGATCACGTCGTGCAGGTTCGCGATGATCGCTGCGACCGCGAACTTCCATTCGAAGCGGATCGCGAGGTAGATCATGATGCCAATCACCACGAAGGCCAGCGCCTTCGCGCCGTCGACCGCCAGTTCACGGCCGACCTGCGGCCCGACGAACTCGGTGCGCTGCAGCTTGACCGGCTCGGCGCCCCCCGCCGAACACACCGGCCGGCTCGAAACCTCGCCCTTCTCGCCCGTCACCTCGCGCGTCGCCACCGCACCGCCCTCGGCCGCGCACATGCGATTGAAGACCTGGGTGACCACCTCGGTCTGCTTCATGCCGCTGGCCACCGGCAGGCGGATCATCACGTCGCGCGAGCTGCCGAAGTTCTGCACCTGCACGTCGCCGAAGTTGAGCTTCTCGACCTCGGTGCGGATCTTGCCGACGTCGGCCGTCTGCGCGTACGAGGCCTCCATCACGATGCCGCCGGTGAACTCGATCGACAGGTGCAGCCCACGCGTTGCGAGGAAGAAGACCGCGGCGAGGAAGGTGACCAGCGAGATGACGTTGAACACCAGCGCATGCCGCATGAACGGGATGTCGCGCCTGATTCTGAAAAATTCCATCGTGGACTCTCGTTGTGCTGTTCGGGGCGTTCGGTACGCGGGAAGCGTCAGGTCTTCGCCGGCACGTCGGCCTGCGGCTTCCAGACCTGGCCGATCGACACGCCCTTGAGCTTCTTCTGCCGGCCATACCAAAGGTTGACCAGGCCGCGCGAGAACACGACCGACGAGAACATCGACGTCAGGATGCCCAGGCAGTGCACGACCGCGAAGCCCTTGATCGGGCCGGAGCCGAAGGTGAGCAAAGCGAGGCCGGCGATCAGCGTCGTGACGTTGGAGTCGAGGATGGTCGCAAAGGCACGTTCATAGCCGGTATTGATCGCCACCTGCGGTGAAGCACCGCCGCGCAGTTCCTCGCGCACGCGCTCGTTGATCAGCACGTTCGAGTCGATCGCCATGCCGAGCGTCAGCGCGATCGCCGCGATGCCGGGCAGCGACAGCGTCGCCTGCAGCATCGACAACACCGCCAGCAACAGCAGCAGGTTGAAGCCCAGCGCCAGCGTCGAGATCACGCCGAACAGCTGGTAGTAGATGCACATGAAGATCGCGATCGCCGCGAAGCCGTAGAGCACGCTGTTGAAGCCCTTGGCGATGTTCTCGGCCCCCAGGCTCGGGCCGATGGTGCGCTCTTCGATGATGTCCATCGGCGCGGCCAGCGAGCCGGCACGCAGCAGCAGCGAGGTGTCGCTGGCTTCGGCAGCCGTCATGCGGCCGGAGATCTGGAAATGCGCGCCCAGTTCGCCGCGGATCACCGGCGCCGTCACGACTTCGCCCTTGCCCTTCTCGAACAGCAGGATCGCCATGCGCTTGCCGATGTTGTCGCGCGAGGTGTCCTTCATGATGCGCGCGCCCTTGGCATCGACCGTCAGGTTCACGACCGGCTCGTGGGTCTGGCCGTCGAAACCGGGCTGGGCATCGCTGAGGTTGTCGCCCGTCAGCACCACCTGGCGCTTCACGATCAGCGGGCTGCCGTCGCGGTCGGTGAAGCGCTCGGTACCGAACGGCACCGGGCCGCTGCCGGTGGCCGCCGCGACTGCTTCAGCGCTGCTGTCGACCATGCGCAATTCCAGCGTCGCGGTGCGGCCGATGATGTCCTTGGCCTTTGCCGTGTCCTGGACACCCGGCAGTTGCACGACCACCCGGTCGAGGCCCTGTTGCTGGATCACGGGTTCGGCGACGCCGAGTTCATTCACGCGGTTGTGCAGCGTCGTGATGTTCTGCGTGATCGCCGTTTCCTGCACCTTGCGCGCGGCCTCGGGCTTGAGGCTGCCGCCGAGCTTGAAATCGGTACCTTCGGAGGTTTCGGTCCATTGCAGATCGGGCAGTTGGTCGAGCAGCAGGTTGCGCGCTGCGGTGAGGGTCTCGCGGTCGCGGAAGCGCACGTCGACGTTGTTGCCATCTCGCGTGATGCCGGCGTGGCGCAGGTTCTTGTCGCGCAGCAGCGTGCGGATGTCGCCAGTGAGCGCCTCGGCCCGCTTCGTCAGCGCCGACTTCATGTCGACCTGCATCAGGAAGTACACGCCGCCGCGCAGGTCGAGCCCCAGGAACATCGGCAGCGCGTGCATCGCCGTGAGCCAGTGCGGCGAGCGCGACAGCAGGTTCAGCGCGACGATGTAGCTCGGGTTCGTGGCATCGGGGTTGAGCGCGGCGCTGATCGCGTCTTTCGCCTTGCGCTGCGCATCGAGGTCCGCGAAGCGCGCCTTCACCGAAGCGCCCTCGAACTGCACGAAGTCCGCCTTCAGGCCGGCCTGCGTCAGGATCTGTTCGACGCGCGGCGCCAATGCGGAATCGACCTTCAGCGTGGCCTTGCCGCTGCTCACCTGCACGGCGGGCGCTTCCCCGAAGAAGTTGGGCAGCGTGTAGACCAGCCCGACCAGCAAGGCGATCACCAATAGCGCGTATTTCCAGGCGGGGTAGCGATTCATGAGGTGTTCCTGACGGGGCGAGCCCGCAATACAGGGGACGGGCGGCAGCAGAGCCGGCCCGCCGGGCGCGAGGGCCGCGCCCCTGACGCAAGCGAACTGACCAACGCGAGCGTCGCGTTCGACGAATTACTTGACGGTGCCCTTGGGCAGCACCTGAACCACCGCACCACGCTGCACCTGGATCTCGACGCCGCTGGCGATCTCGACCGTCAGGAAGCTGTCGCCGATCTTCGAGATCTTGCCCAGCATGCCGCCGGAGGTGACCACTTCGTCGCCCTTGGCCAGCGCATCGATCATCGCCTTGGATTCCTTTTGGCGCTTCATCTGCGGACGAATCATGACGAAGTACAGCACCACGAACATCAGCACCAGCGGCAGCATGCTGCCCAGGCTGCCGAACGGTGAATCAGCCGCGGCGGTGGCGGCGGGCGCGGCTTGGGCGAAAGCTTCGGAGATGAACACGGCGGAATCCTTGGGTGGTGCCCGGCACGATGCCTGTGGCAAAACCTGCGGATTGTAGGGCGCAACGCATGGTGCAGCCCAATGCAACGCGCCCGCCAGCGGCGGGCGCGTTGGCATGTCAAGGCGTCAGAGGCGTTCGAACACCGCCGCGATGCCCTGACCACCGCCGATGCACATCGTGACGAGTGCATAGCGCCCGCCGGTACGGTGCAATTCGTAGATCGCCTTGGTGGCCAGGAACGCGCCGGAGCAACCAATCGGGTGGCCCAATGCGATCGCGCCGCCGTTCGGGTTGACCTTCGTCAGGTCGAGTTCCAGGCCACGCGAGACCGCGATGGCCTGTGCCGCGAAGGCCTCGTTGCTTTCGATCACGTCCATCTGGTCGAGCGTGAGGCCGCCCTTCTTGAGCGCCAGCTTGGTCGCCGGGATCGGGCCCTCGCCCATGATCTCGTTGGGCACGCCGGCCACCGCGTACGTCACCAGCCGCGCCATCGGCTTGTGGCCGGCCGCAGCCGCCACCGCCGCGTCGGCCAGCACGAAGAAGGCCGCGCCGTCATTGATGCCCGAGGCATTGCCGGCCGTGACCGAACCGTCCTTCTTGAATGCCGGCTTCATCTTGGCCAGCGTCTCGAGCGTGGTGCCGGCCTTCACGTGCTCGTCGGTGTCGAACGTCACTTCGCCCTTGCGGGTCTGCTTGACGATGGGCACGATCTGCGACTTGAAGCGGCCTTCCGCGATCGCTGCAGCGGCACGGCGGTGCGACTCGACCGCCAGCGCGTCTTGCTCTTCACGGGTGATGCCCCACTTGGTGCACAGGTTCTCGGCCGTGATGCCCATGTGGCCCACGCCGAACGGGTCGGTGAGGGTGGCCACCATCATGTCGATGAGTTTGGTGTCGCCCATGCGCGCGCCGGTGCGCATCGCCGACGACAGGTAGCCGCCGCGGCTCATCACTTCCACGCCGCCGCCGACGCCGTAGTCGCAGTCGCCGAGCAGGATGTTCTGCGCCGTGGTCACGATCGCCTGCAGGCCTGACGAGCACAGGCGATTGACCGACATCGCGACCGAGTCCATCGGCAGTCCGGCCTGGATGGAAGCCACGCGCGCCACATACGGGAAGCGGCTTTCGGTGGGGATGGTGTTGCCCACCGTCACGTAGTTGATCGACTTCGGGTCGACGCCGGAGCGCTTCACCGCTTCCTTCATCACCGTTCCTGCCAGTTCCGCCGGCTCGATGTCGGCGAGCGCGCCGCCGAAGGTGCCGATCGCCGAACGGGCTGCGCCCAGAACCACCACATCACGTTTGCTCATGCCATATCTCCTTGCAGTTTGAAATGTCAACAGACCGAAGTGGGCGCCTCGGGGCTGGCACCGGCCTTACGCCAGTCCGAAGCCGGGTGGCCCTTCAGGCCTCGGCTCCACACCCGATATTGTCAGCCCGAACGAACCCGACACCCCCGCTGGCCGTGGCCCGACCGTCCGGGCGTTCCACGGCACGCCTCAGCCCGGCTGGCCGCCGTCGTGCATCCATGCGGCATGCTTGGGTGCGCGCTTGGTGCGGTCCCACTCGGCGAGCATGTCCCACTTCACCTCGTCGAGGCGGCGGTACATCTCCGGCGTGCCGGTGTCGGCGGCCAGTTCGAGCCGGTGGCCATTCGGATCGAAGAAGTAGATCGACTTGAAGATCGTGTGCTCGGTCGGGCCGAGCACCTCGATGCCACCGGCCTCGAGCTGCGCCTTGGCGGCCAGCAGTTCATCGAGGCTCGCGACCTTGAACGCGATGTGCTGCACCCACTCCGGGGTGCTCGCGTCGCGCCCCATCGGCGCCGAGTTCGGCAGTTCGAAGAACGCCAGCACATTGCCGTTGCCGGCATCGAGAAAGATGTGCATGTAGGGGTCGGGCGCCTTCGTCGACGGGACCTCGTTCTCGGCGATGGCGAGCACGAAGTCCATGCCCAGGTGCTTGCCGTACCACTCGACCGTCTGCTTTGCGTCGTGGCAGCGATAGGCGACATGGTGGATGCGATCGATCTTCATGGGAACTCCGATGGGTGTGGTGAGGTGAACTCGTCTTCAGCCCTGGTCCGGGACGCGCGCCGGTTCAACGCCCGCGCGGGCCGCGGCCAGCGCTTCGCGCAGCACGCGCAGGTCGCCGATGTGGTTCGCCAGCAGCAGCACGAGGCGGGCGTTGAGCAACTCGCTGGCCGCGTCGTCGAGCCCGTGATGGGACCCAACCAGCATCTCGTAGAAGTCGTCGCCCGGCGTGAAGGCGCGGACCGTGCGCTCGCCCGGAACGCCGAAGTTGGGCTGTACGTTGAGGTATTGCATGGGTCACCCTCGCCCGTCAGTCATTGCAGGTGGTGTGCGCCAGCGCGGAGCGCACTTCGGCGACATCGAAACGACGCCAGCGCGCGGCCACATGCTGGTCCGGCCGCAGCAGGTAGCAGGTGCCGGGCCGTCCAGCGTAGCGCTCGCGCAGCAGGCCCTTGCTGTCTTCGATGGCGACGTGACCCGCGGGCCCCCGCTGCCCGGCAGGCACGACGACGAGCGCGTGCACGCCGATGGGCGCGCGCGCCAACTGCGCCAGCGCGCTGCCGACCGCGGCATCGACGGGGTGGGCGTCGTCGGCGAACAGCATCAGCACGAACCGGTTGCCGACGTGACCCAGCAGCCAGCCCGGCGTGCCGTCGTGCGCCACCGGTGCATCGTCCATCGGCGCGCCGGGAACCATCCAGCCGTCGAAGGACTCGGCGTCCGGCGTGTTGAGTCGCGAGGCGGTCAGGAAGGCCGGCACCGACAGCCGACCCGAGTTCACCAGCCCGCGGGCGAACGGGTGTTCGTTCGCGAGCGTCAGCACCGCGTTGCGCAAGGTCACGCAAGCCCGGCTCTTGGGCGTCATGAAGTCGGTGGACCGGGTCGAGTTCAGCAGGTTCTCGTCGGCGGCCGCGCCGCGTTCCTCGCTGTACGTGTCCAGCAGCGCCTCGGGCGCGGTGCCGGCCATGACCAGCTTGAGCTTCCAGACCAGGTTGTCGGTGTCCTGCAGGCCCGAGTTCGCGCCGCGCGCGCCGAACGGCGACACCTGGTGCGCTGCGTCGCCCGCGAACAGCACGCGGCCGTGCCGGAAGCTCTTCATGCGCCGGCACTGGAAGGTGTAGACGCTCACCCATTCGAGCTCGAAGCCGATGTGGCCATAGCCCTGGTGGTCGAGCATCGCGCGGATGCGCGGCGTGACGCGCTCGGGCAGCTTCTCGGCTTCCGGGTCGGCGTCCCAGCCGAGCTGGAAATCGATGCGCCAGACGTCGTCGGCCTCGCGGTGCAGCAGCACGCTCTGGCCGGGGTGGAACGGCGGATCGAACCAGAACCAACGCTCGGTCTGGTCGCGCGGGAACAGCTCACCCGAGAGCAGCACGTCGGCGATCAGGAAGCGGTCCTGGAAGACCTTGCCTTCCATGTCGAGCCCGAGCATGCGGCGGATCGGGCTGCGCGCACCATCGGCCACGATGAGCCAGTCGGCCTCGAGCGTGTAGCGCCCGTCGGGCGTTTCGACCTCGATGCGCGCGCCCTGCCCGTTCGGCGTCACGGCGACCACCTTGCTCAGCCAGCGCAGTTCCAGGTTCGGCAGTTGACGCGCCCGCTCGACGAGGAACTGCTCGAGCCAGTATTGCTGCAGGTTGACCATGCCGGGTCGCCGGTGCTCGGGCTGTGGCAGCAGGTTGAAGCTGAAAACCTCCGTCTCGCGGTGAAAGGCCCGCCCGACGTTCCAGGTGACGCCCTTCTCGACCACCGGATCGCCCGCGCCGATGCGGTCCAGCACCTCGAGCGCCCGCTTGGCGTAGCACAGCCCGCGCGAGCCGACGCTGACCGTGTTGTCCTCGTCGAGCAGCAGCACCGGCAGGCCGTTCTGCGCCGCGTCGATGGCGGCGGCCAGGCCCACCGGCCCGGCGCCGACGACGACCAGCGGCACGCGCCGCACCGGCGCGCCGATCTCGTCGGGCCGGCGGTACTCGAAGCGCGGATAGGTGTAGGTGCTCAGCATCGGAACGGCTCCGCGCGGTCAGGTCGCGCGCGCCATCGGCGGCGTGCGCTCGCACCCGGCGGCAATCGGACGAGCGGCGGTCAGGGGAAAGAAGGCGTTGGGGCTCATGAGATCCGGGGGCGTGGGCCGACCCGCGACATCGCGGCTGGCTTGCGTCACTATAGTAACTGCCGTTACTATAATGCCAGAATCCCGCCGTGCTGCCCTGCCAGGGATCCGGACAAACACCTAACACCGGCTTCGGGTG
>Ga0315271_10003265_pt1 | contig 10267 bp, 11 predicted proteins | sample C3_top_MG_FD_204664 | JGI IMG/M metagenome (GOLD analysis project Ga0315271, IMG submission 204664) | Sediment microbial communities from Yellowstone Lake, YNP, Wyoming, USA - C3_top | ecosystem: Environmental > Aquatic > Freshwater > Lake > Sediment | place: USA: Wyoming | collected 2017-08-01
AGCGGCGGGATGATCGCGTTGACGCGCGAGCCGTCCGCGAGGCGGGCGTCGACCATCGGGCTCGACTCGTCGATGCGCCGGCCGAGGGGGGAGACGATCTTCTCGATGATGCGCCGCAGGTGGTTGTTGTCCTTGAAGCGCCCCTCGGTGAGCTCGAGCTTGCCCTTGCGCTCGACGTAGATGTGCGCGTAGGTGTTCACCAGGATGTCCGAGACCCCCGGGTCCTTGAGGAACGGCTCGAGGGGCCCCAACCCGAGGACCTCGTCCTCGATCTCGCGGAAGAGCCGTTCGCGCTCCATGAGGTTCAGCGGTATGGAATCCTTCTGCTCCCCGAGGATCTGCTCGACGAGACGGCGGATCTCGGCCCGCAGCTGCTCCGGTTTGAGGGTGTCGAGGCGCGAGAGGTCGATGAGGTCGATCAGGCGGTCGTGAATCGTCTTCTTGAGCTCGAAGTACTCCGCGGAGTAGTCCGCGCGCGCCCCCCCGGCGGCGGTCGGGAACGGCGACGACGTGTAGCCGCCGCTGGTGAGTTTTCGCAGCCGGTTGTCCTGTTCAGCCATGGCGGCCTCCCTTCCTGCCGGCGCTAGCCGCGGCCCGCGGCCGCGCCCTTGTCGGTGAGGCTCTGGGCCAGATCCTGCAGGTTCTTCGTGACTTCGGCGCGCGGCGCCACCGCCTGCAGCAGCTTGCCCTGGTTGATGCCCGACATCGTGGCCGCGAAGTCGTTCGGGATCGTCCACGCGATCGGCCGCCCGATCCCCTCCACGGCCTCCTTGAGCGTGATCCCCGCGTGCTTCTGGAAGCGGTTCACCACCACCCGGACCTGCTCCTCGCGCGGGAAACCGAGGCGCTTGAAGGTCTCCAGCAGCCGGCGGACGTTGATCAGGCAGGGGAGGCTGAGGATGGACAGGACCAGGATGGTGTTCGAGAGCTCCATGATCTTGAGGGAGATATCGTCGATGGACTGGCCGCCGTCCACGATGATGTAGTCGAACTCCTCGCGCATCACGCGGATGAGCCGTTCGACGGTGTCCGGGGTGGCGGCGTGGAGGCGGTCGAGCTGGGACGGCGAGGGCAGCACGTAGATCCCCGAGGAGTGCCGCGTCAGCACGCTCATCAAGTAGGTGGCGTCGAGGCGGGTGATGTTCTTGGCCACCTCCCCCCAGTTGAATGCCGGGTCGACGTCGAGGAAGAGCGGAACCTCGCCGAAGAGCAGGTTCATGTCGATCACGGCGACCGCGTTCTCCTCGCTGATCGCGCGCAGGCCGGCGGCGAGGTTCACGGCGACCGTGGTCGTCCCGACGCCGCCCTTGCTGCCGATGAGATAGATCACCTGGCCGTTGCGGCGGCTGGCGGCGCCCTGCGCCGAATAACGCTCGAGCGTGGCGCGCACCTCGTCCGCCTTGAGGGGCTGCACGAAGAACTCCTTGGCGCCCGAGCGCAGCGCGTGCAGCAGGATCTCCGGCTCCGAGCGCGCGCTGGTCAGGAAGACCTCGCGGGCCGCGCCCGACAGCACGAGTTTCTGGACCAGCTCGAAGTCCTGCATCGGGTCGTTACCGATCTCGTGGATCAGCAGGTCGGCGGCGGCCTTCCCTTCCGCGAGCTGCAGGCCGCGGACGGACTGGACGATCTTCGTCAACTCCGCGTGGATCGGTGCGCTGCGGATCTCAAGTCGTACGGTGGTGCCGTTGCTCATGCGTTCAGGCGTCCTTCCTGATGGTGGTCATCTGACGAGTACGGGGTATTTGGCGAGGATGCCAAAGTTTTTGCCGCCGGTCGACCCGATCGGCTCGTGCGCCGTGCAGTCGGGGACGAAGTACGTGGTCTTCTGGGCGTAGGGCGCCGGGGTGGTGTTGTTGGCGGCGCCTTTCAGGTTGAAGTGGGCGACGAACTCGTTCCAGCAGCACTGGCGCTTGTCCCCCGCGCTGGCGATCGTGGCGCAGTCGGGGGTCGGCCTCGCCCCCCCGGTCGTCAGGCTCGAACAGGTCCAGCCGTCCATCTTCGTCGGTGCCTCATCGTACATGTTCCCGCCGCTCAGATGCGCGGTGTCGACCATCCAGAGGACCTTGACGGTCACGGCACCCACGATCGGGGTACACGTGCCGGCGAGGCAGTTGATGACGGGCAAGGTGATTTCCCACGGCAGGTTGGGGAGACCGTCGGCGTCGGTGTCGAGGATCGCGTCGCCGACGCCGTCCCCGTTCGTGTCACGGTGCAGGCCGGTCTTCCAGCAGTTCTGGAAAGCGACGAGCACCGAATTGTCGACGCCGTTGGTCGAGCCGAGTTCCTGCCCGAGCACGAGTGACTCGCTGTTCCCGCTGCTGGCGCAGAGCTGCACCAGCGTTCTGACCTCGTTCGAGCTGGCCGAACAGGTGCTCTGGTCGAAGCTGGTCCACATCGCCGTCTGGGTGTTGTTGTTCAGCATGCGGCCGAGGTTGCACGTGTAATCGCCGTTGGCGTCGACGATCATGTGAGCGCAAATCCCGAACGGCTGGTCGACGCCATACGGCTCGAGCGACCCGGCGAAGCCGACGACCGCGACGGCTTCTGCCCGGACGATCGACCGTACGAGGCCCGGCCCGCCGAAGAGGCCGAGGATCGGCGCAAGAAAGTTGGTCACCGGCGTCGACTCGCGGCGAGTCTCGCAGCGCACGGCATTGATGAATGCGGGATGGCTCATGTCCTGCCCGGCTGCATCGTCCAGTTCGGGTTCCGTCTTGTTCCAGAGGTCGAACGCGGCCAGGGAGCCGCTCGGGGAGAACCCCTTCGGAAGCGTTCCGCGCCCAAAGCTCCAGTGGCCCCGCTGAACGTCCCCGGTGTTGCCGCTCGTCCAGTTGACCTCGACGGCGGTCTTCTCGGCCTTGTTGGCGATGCCGGCGTCGCGGGCCTCCCGGTTCGCCGTCGTCTGCGGCTCCGCTGCGTACTTGTTGGTGGCGAAATCGAAATAGAGCATCCCCGCTCCGCGCAGCGCGCAGGCGTCGGCGGCGCCCTGCAGTTCGTTGCGCGAGAGATAGAGGTGGGCGACATCGACGGCGAGGACGCCGATCCCGAAGAGCATCGCGATCACGACGGCGACGATGACCGCCGTGGCGCCGCGCTCGCGGTTGTCACGATTGACCGGCATGGGGCCTCCTCACTCGCAGCGCATGATGGTTTCGGACGTCAGCGTCAGCGTCGCCAGCGTCGAATGGCCGCCGGTCAGGAGGTTGAGGAGCCTGATCGGGTCGACGAGAAACCGGTAGGTGAATCTGGTCCGGACCAGCAGGGCCTCGTGCCCGTCCTGCGTGCAGATCGGCGTGGCCCCGGCGACGGCGGCGCCGTCGCTGAAACAGGTGGTGGTGATCGTCTTGGCAGCCGGATTGCCGAAGTAGATGAGGTTCGTCCGGAATCCCTGGACGGCGCTCGTGTTGATCTCGTCGCACGTCGGGCGGCTCGTCGGCCGCCACATCGTCCCCAGGCGCGCGCCGTTGCGGCCTGCGGTCGTGATCTGCGTCTTGTCGAACATGATCAAGCTGATCTCCACGATGCCGATGATGATCGCAAACAGCAGCGGGAGGACGATCGCGAACTCAACAGCCGCGGCGCCTCGCTCCTGTTCGATTTTTCTTACGTTCGGCATCGAACCCACGCATCACTGGGGAGCGACATTGACGTTCACGGTCCGCGTCGGCAGGTCGATGATGGTTTTCGGGGCCGACAACTGGATCGCTTTCTCATACTGGTACTGCTTGGTGAACTCGGTCGGCATGTCCATTCCCGGGACGTACCCGAAGGACGCCCGGTAACGCGACATGATGCCGAGCGCCGCCTTCCCGTCGATCCACTCGACCGGATCGAGGTTCTCTTCGGCTTCGGGATTCGCGGTCTGGCCGTAGATCGCCAACTGGTGCGAGAGCCCATAGTCCCGCTCGACCGGGCTCGGCGGCGGGGCGACCGCGCAGCCGCCGAGGAGCAGGAGGCATCCCAGGGCCGGGACGCCGGCCGTGATCAAGAGTCGTGTGCGCATCTGCGTCTCCTCTCCCGTCTACTCGGGCACGATGTGGCCGAACTCGCCTTCGAGACCGCCCTTGGCCTTGGCGTGCGGCGGCGGTGCCCCGGCCTGCGGCGGGCGCTCCTTCGCCTCGAGGCTCCCGTTGAGGTAGAACTCGAAGTCGTTGGGCTCGACGTAGGAATCGCCCGGCAGGGGCTGGTCGGCGGCGTTGAGCGGCTTCACGAGGCGGGGAGTCGCGATGACGATCAGTTCGGTTTCGTTCTTCTTGAACTCGGAACTGCGGAAGAGCGCACCGAGGATGGGCACGTCGCCGAGCACCGGGTACTTGGAGACAGCCTCGCGGATATTGTGCTGCAGCAGGCCCGCGATGGCGAAACTCTGGCCGTCGGCGAGCTCGATCGTGGTGTTCACCTCGCGCGACAGCAGGGTCGGGTTCTGCTTTCCCGCCACGATGATGGAATCCCCGATCGATGAGACCTTGGGGTTGACGGCGATGCCGATCCGGTTGCCCGCGAGGACGGTCGGGGTGAAGTAAAGCTCGACGCCGAACTTCTTCCATGCGACCCCGGAAACCCCGTTGTTGTCGATGGTCTCGTAGGGGAACTCGCCGCCGGCGAGGAAGGAGGCCCGCTGCCCGCTGATGGCGATGAGGTTCGGCTCGGCGAGGATGTTGACCAGGCCGTTGGACTTGAGCGCATCGAGGAAGATCGCCCAATCGTTGCCGCCGGAGGTGAACTTGTAGGCGGCGTTGGCGCCGTTGTTCGTCAGCGCATTCACGCTGCCCCCGAACGCGCCGCTCATGATCCCGTTGAGCATCGTCAGACCCATCTTCGCGCCGCTGCCGGCGATCATCGCGAGGTTGATCCCCAGCTTGCGCGCGGTGTCGCGCGACATCTCGGCGATCCGCACCTCGAGCATCACCTGCTGCACGCCCCCGACCTGGAGGAGGTTGACGACCTTGTCTTTGGCGAACGGCTCGCAGATCGCGAGAACCTGGGTGAGCACCGGCGCGCTGGTGACCGCGCCCGACAGCACGACGTTGTCGCCGGCGGTGATCACCTGGAGACCCTCTTCGCGGGGGAAGAGTTCGTGGAGCTTTTCCTTCAGCAGCCCGATGTCGGCCGTGACGGCGATCTCGAAGAGCGTGATGGTGCCGTGCTCGCAGATGAGCGTCAGGCTGGTCCGCCCGGCCTGCTTGCCGAGAAGGTAGATCTGCTTCGGCGAGAGCACCAGCACGTCCGCGATGGCCGGGTTGGCGACCGCCACGTTCTTCACCGGCGCGTCGTAGGCGAGAATCCGCGACTGCCCCACGGTCAGGGCGAGCTGCCGCGGCGTGCTGACGGCTTCGGTGACATGACAGGGAATCTCGGCGCCCTGCGCGGTGGGCGCGGCGCCGAGGGTGGCCCCGGCAAGCAGGAGCAGGGCCACGGCAATCCGGCAGGAACGGACGATGGTTGAGGCTCCCATGGCTACTCTGCTCCCTTGAAGTTCACGACGCTCTCGGAGAGGCCCCGGATCACGTAGACCTGGTGCTGGGGCACGGGCTGGGCTGCGGCCGGCTTTGCTGCCTGGGGCGGTGCGTTGGCCGGGGCGGCGGCGGAAGTGGCGGCGACCTTTCTGCGAGCGGCGGGCTTCGGCGCCGGCTTCTCCTTCTCCAGGGGGGTGAAAGAGTCCAGCAGCGATACGACGGTGCTTCCCGCCGTCCGCACCATCTCCCCGTCCTTCAGGTTGCGCAGCGCAAGCTGAATCCTCCCGGAGGAGGCGGCGAGGGTGAGCCTCTCCGCATCCTCGGGGGTCACCTCGAGGGTGATCACGTCGACGGGGACGGCCTTTTCGGCGCCGGGCCGCTTCTCGAGCTCGGTGCCTGCCGCCAGGACGAGCATGTTCTCGAGGACGATCTTCGTGATGGTCTCGCCTTTTTCGCTCGGATTCCCGAGGGTGACGAGCACGTCCACCCGGTTCTGCGGCCGGATGAAGCCCGAGATGCCGATCACCTTGTCGACCTTGACCGCCATCGCCCGCTTGCCGAACGCCACGAGGGCGCTCACCCCCGCGCCCGAGGAGTCCGTTCCGGTGACTCGGGAGCGGAAGACCGGCTCGCCGGGCTGCACCGGCGACAGGACGACCCGTCCCACGAGATCGGCCGGGTTCGTGAAGACGCTCTCCGCCGCCAGGCTCGCCGCGAGGAAGTTCGTGACACTCACCATCTCCTTGCCGATCTCCACGCCGGGGGAGAGGCCCACCGCCGCCACCACGACCGGTCGGGTCTCGCTGACGGTCTCGGTGCGCTCTGCCCTGCGCTGGAGCACCCGGTAGGCGATCACGCTCGCGAACAGGGCGACGACGAGGGCGGCGCCGAGAAGCAACAGATGCCGGTAGCGTTCCATGGCGTTCTCCCTTTAGAAAGATAAGGACAGCGAAAATGGTTCGGGAAGCCGTTTCCCCAGCAGGAGAACCCCTATCGTGCCGAGGGCGATGGCGAAACCGTACCGCAGGCGCGGCGTCCGTTCGGGCGCAGTGGGGGCTTCGTAACCGGGCAGGCCGAGAGTCATGAGGGTCCCCATCCTCAGCCAGCGTCTGAAGGCCGATCCCAGGGCGCCGTGCCAGGCGAGCAGGGCAATGGCTGCGACGCCGCCGACCAGGGCAGTGCCAAAAAACGCCACGAGGCAGCCCTTCGGGCCCAGAAAAGCCCCAACGGCGCCCATGAGCTTGGCGTCCCCACCCCCGAGCCCGCCGAGAAGCCAGGGGACCAGCAGCAGGGCAATGCCCACGAGCCATCCGGAGGCGGCGGTGAGCAACCCCGCCCAACCCGCGACCGTCGCGTGCCAGACCAGGGCCCCGACCGCAGCCGGAATGGTAATCCAGTTCGGAATCCGCGCCGTGGCGAAATCCCAGGCGACGGCGAGCAGGAGGACGGCCGCCAGTGCGGTGAGCAGCGGCGAAAACGCCTGGAACGTGGCCGTCATTGCATCATTCTCCCTGGTGCGGGAAGCGCCGAGTACTTCGCCAGCCTATGACCCACTCAAGCCGCCGATCGTCGTTGCCATGCTGTTGAAGGTGTTGTTGGAACTCTGGCCGAGCAGGGCGACGGCCCCGATGATCAATGCCGTGATCATCGCGATCATGATGCCATACTCGACGGCGGTTGCACCCCGCTCATCCTGAAATAACCTGATCAGCCTGTCCATGTATTCCCTGTGTCGATCGCGCTGGCCGGCATCTGCCGGGAGCACGCCGTCTGACGCTCCGGCGTGCTCCCGACCGAAGAGAGCCGCGTATCTCGTTGAATCAGGTCCCGACGGTACCGACCTCGGTCGCCACGTTGGTGAAGACGTTGTTGGTGTTCGTCCCGATCAGTCTCACCGCCGCGATGATCACCGCCGCGATCAGCGCAACCATGATGGCGTACTCAACCGCGGTGGCGCCCTGCTCGTCCTTGAAGAACCGGATGATCTTGCTCATGGTGTTCCCCCTCCTGGCCGTTTGAACTGCCGTTTCACGTTCGCTGCCGTTCTGCCGAAAACGGTCAGCCGACAACAACTACCGCCGCTGCGCGTCCCGTGTGCCCGTCGATAGTCACCCCCCCTTCGTCCGCGCGGCTTGCAGGCCGCGCAGCTGGATCAGAACGCGTGCCCGATACCGATGCGCAGCCCCTCGGTGCCGATGACCTGGAGGTCGGCGTTCAGGAACACCGGCCCGAGGTCGACTCCCCCGCCGAAGTGGAGGCTGAAGAACTCGGAACGTTTCATCTCTTCGAACCCCGGGGCAGCCGTCTCGATGTGGCTGTAGGGGATGGCTTCCAGGCCGCTGTACACGCGCCAATGCGGCGGCGCCCACGCGGCGGTCACGCCGGCGAGAACCTCCTGGCTCCTCAACGCGTACCGCGTTCCGCCGGCGAGCAGTTCCTCGTTCAGGCCGTGGAGCTGGACGTGGCCGTCGAGCGCGAAATCGCCGGAGCGCCACACGGCGCCACGCACCCCGAGGGCGAGCATGTACCCGGACTCCCCGGAGAGCGGGAGGCTGTCCAGAGCGAGGCTGTGCCCGAAGTCGGTGCTGACTGCGCCGAGGCTCGCGAAGAAGGACTCGTACATCCAGCTCAGGGAGACGATGCCGCGGCTGACGGAGAACTGCTGCTTGGGCACCTCGTAGCTGACCTGGCTGATGGTGTTGTCGAGACTCACCGCGACGTCCTCGGATGGGACCGGCGAAACCAGGAGTGTCGCCGCCGATGCAGCGCCAGGCACAACCATGCTGAGAAAAAGAACAAGCGCGACCACATTTCCCATGACATCCTCCAAGGAGCCGACCGCCAAAGAGGAAGAGAACCTCCCCCCGCGACAATCTCGATGTGATGAATCTACAGGATCATTTCAGCCTTTGTCAACAAACAATACGGAGACCCGAAAGATTATCCGCTCGCCTCCGGACCGCGGCTCATCCCGACCCGTCGCGGAACTCCCCGCGGCGCGACCCCGTCCCTCAGCGGCAGGAGCACCCGCGTCGCAACGGCGACGCCGACCCAACGCGCGCCGGCGTTTTTCAGCACACCGCAACAACACTCGGCCGTCGCGCCCGTCGTCAGCACATCGTCGACGAGCAGAACCCTGAGCCCCGCGACCCGCTCCGGGCGCCGCACCGTGAAAGCCCCGCGCAGCTCGCGGGACCGCTCGTCGGGGTGGAGGCCGGCGAGCGTCCGTGTGTTGCCGGTTCGGCCGAGCGCTGCGAGGGCGACGGGCAGTCCGAGCCGCCGGCCGACATCGCGCGCGAGGAGCGCGGCCTGGTTGTAGCCGCGGCCCGCGAGGCGCCAGCGGTGCAGCGGAACGGGGACGAGCACGTCGACGCCGCCGGGCAGCGCGCTGTCGACACGCGTCGCGAGCCGGTCCGCGAGGAAGCGCCCGGCGGCGAAGTCCGCACGATACTTGAACCGGTGCACCAACTCCTTCGCGGTGCCGGCGTAGGGTGCGGCAAACACCACGGCGTCCCGGGAAAAGCGACCACGGCAGGATGGACAGAAATTCGCGGGAGCCGCCGCGCCGGCGATCCCGCAGCCGGCGCACAGCGGGTCGGCGGGAGTGGACAGGTCGCGGCGGCAGCCCGGGCACAGGGTCTGCTCCGCATCAGCGGCGCGGCGCGCCCCGCAACCGGGGCAGTGCGGCGGAAAAATCAGGTCGCGGGCGTCGGCGGCGAAGTTCGCAGCACCGGCGGCGATGCGGCGCGCCAGCTGCGCCACCGGGCTCATGCCGCCACGGCGGTCGGGATGACGATCGTGAAAACGGTCCCGGCGCCAACCTCGCTCGCAACCTCCAGACGCCCCCGGTGCTCGAGGACGATGTTGCGGGAGATATAGAGACCCAGCCCCGTCCCCTTGCCCTCGGACTTCGTCGAGAAGAACGGCTCGAAGATCTTTTCGATGATCTGGGCCGGAATGCCCGACCCGTGGTCGGCGATCCGGATGCCGACGCCCGGCCCCGCGGGCGGCTCCCCGGCCGTCGCGCGCGACCACCCCGCCCCGCCCCGGGGCAGCGGCGGCAGCACGGCTCCCGGCCCGAAGGTGCTCACTTCGAGCTCCCCCCCCTCGGGCATCGCGTGCGTGGCGTTGACGATCAGGTTGAGAAAGACCTGCTTGAGTTTCTCGCCGTCGCCCCAGACCGGCGGGGCCGCCGGATCGAGCGCCGGGTGCACCTTGACCTTGCCCTTCTTGAGCTCGTACTCCACCAGCCCGAGCGTGTCCTCCAGCACCCGGTTGATATCCGTCGCCTTCATCTCCGGCTTCTGGGGCCGCGCGAACGAGAGGATGTTCTGCGAGAGCCGCAGGATGCGCTGCGCCTCCTTCTGGATGATGTCGGCGTATTTGAGCGTCTTCTCCGGAAGCCCTTTCGTCGCGACGATGATGTCGCTCATCATCATGATCGAGGTCAGCGGGTTCTTGATCTCGTGGACGATGCCCGAGCCCATCCGCCCGATCTCCGCGAGCTTTTCCGACTGGATGAGCACCTCGATCATGCGGTTCTTCTCGGTGAGGTCGAGCGAGATCGCCGAGGTGCCGACGACGTTTCCCGCCGAGTCGAGGATCGCCGAGAACGCGATCTCCACCGGTATCGCGCGGCCGTCCTTCGCGACGAGCAGCGTCTCGAAACTCTTCGGCTCCCCGCCGGACGCCAGGAGCGCGAGCGCCGCACCGACGGGACCGCGGGCCCCGTCGGTGAGCAAAAAGTCCCAGCGCCGCCCGAGCGCCTCCTGCTTCTCCCAGCCGAAGAGCCGCCTGGCGCCGCCGTTCCA
>Ga0315271_10003266_pt1 | contig 10266 bp, 8 predicted proteins | sample C3_top_MG_FD_204664 | JGI IMG/M metagenome (GOLD analysis project Ga0315271, IMG submission 204664) | Sediment microbial communities from Yellowstone Lake, YNP, Wyoming, USA - C3_top | ecosystem: Environmental > Aquatic > Freshwater > Lake > Sediment | place: USA: Wyoming | collected 2017-08-01
CGGGCAGGACCTCGCCTCGATCATCCGCGAGAACGGGCCGCTGGCTCCGCGCCAGTCCGCCCGCGTGTCGGCCGAGGTGGCCAAGGCGCTCCAGGCCGCCCACGTCCACGGGATCGTCCATCGCGACGTGAAGCCCTCGAACATCCTCGTCGGCCGTGACGGCCGGGTGAGGGTCGCCGACTTCGGGATCGCCCGCGCGCTCAGCGAGACCCAGATGACGCTGCCCGGCGTCACCATGGGCTCGGTCCACTACTTCAGCCCCGAGCAGGCGCGTGGCGAGCCGGCCACGGTCGCCTCCGACATCTACTCCCTGGGCATCGTGCTCTACGAGTCCCTGACCGCGCAGCGACCGTTCTCCGGCGACGGAGCCGCGGCCGTGGCCCTGGCACGCCTCACCACGACGCCTCCTCGTCCGTCCGCGCTGCGACCGGGCGTCCCCGCGGCCCTCGACGCGGTCGTGGTGCGTGCGATGGCGCTCGACCCGATGGAACGCTACGCTTCAGCGGCCTCCATGGCCGCTGCACTCGAGGGCTGGCTGTCCGAGCCCGCACCTGCCGCGGCTGGGACCGCAGCGGGAGCCGCCGTCGGAGCCGCCGCCGCGGCCACCGTCGCCAGCGCCGCCGCCCGCCCGAACCCCGTGCCCTACCCGCCGGATGCCTATGCCACGTCCGCCCCGCCGGCCGCTCCGGTGTCCACGAAGGGCGCGCCGCCCCCGCCGCCGTCGCAGGACCCGTCGGATGACGACGAGGGCTCCGGCCCGTGGGCTTGGGTGGCCGGCCTGCTCGGCATCGGCATCCTGGTCGTCGTCGGCTTCCTGCTCTTCCGGATGCTCACTGGTGGCGGCGACGCCACGGCGAGCCCCTCGCCGTCGCCGTCGGCCTCACTCGCGCCGGTCGCCGTGCCGAACTTCGTGGGCATGCTCTATGCCGACGCCGAGAAGCAGGCGACGGACCTCGGTCTCACGGTGACGCTCGCCGGGACGCAGGAGACCGGCGATGTGGCGCCGGAGACAGTTCTGAAGCAGGACCCGCCCGCTGGGGAGACCGTCGCGCCCGGGACCGAGATCGGCCTTACCGTGGCAAGCGACCAGAAGCCCGTGCCCGTGCCGGACATCCGGGGCATGTCGGAGTCAGAAGCGCTCAAGGCGATCCTCGCCGCGGGCCTTGAAGGGGGAGTGCGAACAGACGCCTTCGACCCGGTGGTGCCGGCCGGCTTCGTCGTCAGCCAGCAGCCGGCAGCCGGGGTCATCGCCGCGCCAGGCGCCCCGGTGGACTACGTGCTCTCGAAGGGTCCCGAGCCCACGCCGTCACCCACGCCCACGCCGTCACCCACGCCGACACCGACGCCTGTCCCCACGCCGACACCCGCCCCCACGCCGACCCCCACGCCGGCACCGGCCAACGTCGGCAACTACGGGTGCATGACGCTGGACGCGGCAACCGCGCAACTCGGCCTGGACGGGTTCACGGTCGGCACGGTCTCGGACGACCCCGACGCCACCGGTCCCGCAAAGGCGGACTGGGTCGTGCTGGACCAGGCGCCGAAGCCGGGCGTTAAGCAGCCGCACGGGACGCCGATCGATCTCCTGCTGACGGACCCGGCGCTCGGCAAGCCCTGTCCCTGACGGCCGACCGGCGACGCGACCTCTCTAGGTCTCGGGCCAGGGCTCCGGGTCGCCCCAGAGCCACCAGGTCCCCGGGATGCAGGTGACCGGCACCGGCTGCTCCCGGGGAAGCTCGTCCGCAGCCGGCAGGAGCGGCTCGGGCTCGTCGACTGGAACGAACGTTCTCGGCCGCGATGCGATCCGGCCGGCGACCAGGACGCCGCTCTCGGCGGCCGCCGCCGTGGCGCCCGTCGCGTAGCCCCGACCCGCCGCGTCGCCGGGCACCCTCGCCTGCGAGACTCCGGCCCAGCGCGTGACGGCGATGGGCGCCGCCTGCACCGGCCCGGCCCAGCACGCGCGCATCTCGCTGCCGCGGAGCGCCACCCGGCGCGGGTTCAGGCCGCACACGCCCAAACCGCCGGCGACGCCGCGCCGGAAATGGCGACACGTCGCGCAGGAGGTCGTGGAGCGGCGGCACACCCAGCAGCGGGACGTCTCCGCCTGGGGCGTGGCGCAGTGCGGGCAACGCCAGACCGGCATGGGCGGATCGTAGCTGCGCCGGAGCCCGCTGTCGAGGCGATTGTCGCGCCGGTCGAACGTCTATTCGACCGAGAGGACCACCCTGTCGGTCACGGACCCGCCCTGCGGACTGTTGACCAGCACCGTTGCCAGGCCGCTGCCCGGCATCGCCCCGGCCGGGATCCTGGTCGAGAAGGTGGCAACGCCGTCGGCGCCGGTCCTGACCTCGCCCGACACGATGGACTCGAGACCGGGGATGGAGACGGTGAACAGCGCCGTGGCGCCCTTCAGCCGACGGCCGTCGGACCCCGTCACGGTTGCGGTGAACGTGACCGGCTTCGGGAGCTTCTTCGCCTTGAAGCTGTACATGCTCCCGAGGAGCGACACGGTCAGCTTGCCCTCTCCCCGCCGGAGATCCACCTTGGTCGTGTTCTCGTTGCCGGCCGGGTCCGTGGCGGTCACGGTGATGGCGTTGAGGCCCAGGGCGATCGCCAGCTTCGCCTCCCAGAGTCCGGTCTTGTCGGCGGCCGAGGTCGCGATCGCCCCGTTCGCATCGTTCTGCAGCCGGATCGCTGCGAGCGGCTGGCTCTTGCCCTTGATGGTCACCGAGCTCTTGGTCACCCGCGACCCGTCCTTGGGCGAGGTCACGGAGACCTTCGGCTTCGAGGTGTCGAGGATCCAGGTGGCGACCGCCGACGTCTCGCTCTCGCCGCCAGGCCCGGCGATCGACGCCTGGATGTCGTTGCGGCCGTCGGCCAGTGCCACGCCCGGGATCACCTGGGCGGACAGGGGGCCGACCGGGACGTCCGCGACGAGCGCGGGCTGGGCATCGGGCAGCGTGACGTAGAGGCGGAGGGTGTAGCCCTCGACGCCGGCGACCGAGGGCGGCACGTTGACGGTGACGTCGACCGTTGCCTCGTTCGTGTAGGGCTGGTCCGGAGCCTGGATCGACGGGGCATCGGGCACGTCCGGGGCTGCCGTGGGCACCGGGCTGCCCGCCACCGTGCCGACCTTCGACACGAACGATCCGACCCCGCCGGCCATGCTCGAGACGAACGGGCCGACCTGGCCGCTGCCGACCCAGAGGATCGCACCGCCGAGCACGACCACCGCTGCAGCGAACAGCAGCTGGATCGGGAGGGGCATCCCCCGGCGCCGCTCGATGCGGCGGTACCGGTCCATCCTCCGCGGTGACGGTGCCGATGCCTTGACACGTGACGGGGCAGGGCGGCCGTTGGTGGGAGGACGGGGACGGACCTGCGAGGGCCGGTCCCCTCGGCGGGGATCCATCGGGCGCGATTGTCGCACGAAGCGGGCCTTGTCCCCGGCGCTGGTCGCTGGCCGGGCCCCGGCGCTGGCCCCGGCCCCGGCCCCAGCGCGCGTCACGGCGCAGGTCGCGGGAGATCCGGGCCCGGGCACGGATCCCGATGGTACGCTGCGCGTGCTGTGTGCCCCCGTGTCCCCGGGGCAGCCATCACGAGGGGTGGAGTGGAAGCTCGAGACCGGAGGCCTGTGCGCCCGGCACCAGGAGACCGCGGCGCGTGGAGCCATGGCCCGATCGCGCGGGTGAGCACGGCTCCGGCTCCCGGGACCCCGACCAGCAGCGCTCTGCCGGCCGTGCCCGAGATCGGGCCCGCCCGCCGCCCGCCGCCCGCCGTCCCGCCGCCCAGGTCCTACGCCGGTGCCCCTGCCCGGCCGGCGTTCCCGCCCGCCCGTGTGGGCTTCGGTCTGCCGAGCCTGCGCCGGAACGTGTGCCCGCACTTCTACATGACGGGCAGCCGCGGGGCCATCCCGATCCAGGCCCCGCACCTGCTCAAGGGCCTGCTTCGCCAGCCCAACAACATCTCGCGCTGCCAGCTCCGCGGCGGTGTGCACCTCGACGAGGGGTTCGTCAACGACGTGTGCCTGACGCCCCGGTTCAACCAGTGCGTCTTCTACGAGGACGAGCTGACCCGCGAGTGAGCACCAGCGACGTCTGGCAGGCATCTTCCGCCCCGGGAGGGGAGCCCTCGTACGCCGCGGCTCTCGCGGCCCTCGAGGCGCGCGGCCGGTACGGCATCCGGCTCGGCCTTGGTCGGGTCCGGGCGCTGCTGCGTGCCATGGGCAACCCGGAGCTGACGGTCCGAGGAGCGCTGGTCGCGGGCACCAACGGCAAGGGCAGCGTCATCGCGCTCGCCGGGTCCGCGCTCCGCGCCGCCGGCTATCGCGTGGGCGAGACGCCCAAGCCGCACCTCGTCACCTACCGCGAGCGGATCGTCGTGGATGGACGACCCATCGATGCGGCGACGTTCGCACGCCTCGTGGACGAGACGCTCCCGGCCGCGGACCGCATCGCCCGCCGTCTCGGCCCCCCGACCGAGTTCGAGCTGTTGACCGCCGTCATGTTCCGGCACTTCGCGGAGGCCGGCCTCGACGTCGCGCTCGTCGAGGTCGGGCTGGGCGGCCGTCTCGACGCCACCAACGCCTGGGACGGGGGTGTCGCCGTGCTCACGAACGTGGGTCTGGACCACACCGACCGGCTGGGGCCGACGATCGGCGCCATCGCCCGGGAGAAGGCCGCGATCGTGAAACGTGGCGACCGCGCAGTCACCGGGGCCGATGGCGAGGCGCTCGAGATCCTGCGCCGCCGATGCGCCCGGCTCCGCGTGCCGCTCGCCGTTGCCGCGCCGCCGCCGGTGCTGGGGTGGACGCGGGACGCGCTTCGCGTCGAGCTGCCGGGCCTGGGACCAGTCGACGTCGGCCTGCGCGGCCGTCACCAGGCTGCGAACACGGCGGTCGCCGACGCGCTGCTGGACGCCCTAGCGGCCGCCGGCACCGCGGACGTTCCGGCCGCGGCGCGACGGAGCGGGTACGCGGCCGCGACCTGGCCCGGTCGCCTCGAGCTGGTCATCGCACCCGGGGGTCGCGAGGTCCTGCTCGATGGCGCGCACAACCCGGACGGGGCCGCCGCGCTCGCGACCGCTCTTGACGACCTGCGACCCTTCCTGGCCGGGGGCCGGGCGTTGCCGCCAGCACCGGTCACCCTCGTCTGGGCCTCGATGTCCGACAAGGACGTTGAAGGCGTGCTCCGGGCCGTCGCCGCATCCCCCGCGCTCGCGGACGCGGAGGTGATCTGCACGGCCGTGGACCTGCCGCGCGCGCTCGCTCCCGAGGCCCTCGCCGCCGTGTGGCGTGCGGCCCTGCCGGATGCCCGGGTGCACGTCGTGCCAGGGACCGGGGCCGCCCTGGAGCGTGCCCTTCGGGACGGTCGCGGCCCGGTGGTCGTCGCCGGATCGCTGTACCTGGTGGGGGACATCAGGACCAGGCTCGTGGACGATCCGGCGCTCCGGGATCCGGCCACGCCATGACCGACCGGATGCTTCCCGAGGAGCGCGGCGTGGTCCCCGAGCGCCCTGAACGGGGCGGCGGCGCGGCGACCCCGTCGTTCGCGCTGCCCGAGGGCGCCGGCGCCGGCATCCCCGGGCGGCCGGAGCCGCTGACCGTCGGGCCGCGGACGTTCGAGTGGGGAACCCGGACCTACGTCATGGGAGTCCTCAACGTCACCCCGGACTCCTTCTCCGGCGACGGGCTCCTGGCCGCGGCGGACCCGGTCGCCGCGGCCCTCGACCTTGCCCGCCGCATGGTGGATGACGGCGCCGACATGCTCGACGTCGGCGGTGCCTCGAGCCGGCCGGGCCACGCGCCGATCCCCGTGGAGGAGGAGATCGGGCGGGTGGTCCCCGTGATCCGGGCCGTGGCCGCCGTGATCCCTGCCGTCGTGCTCTCGATCGACACCACCAGCCCCGCGGTGGCGGCGGCGGCCCTCGATGCTGGCGCCCACCTCCTCAACGACGTGTGGGGCGTCTCCGACGACACCTCGATGGCCCGGCTGGCGGCGGAGCGCCACGTGCCGATCGTGCTGATGCACAACCGCGCCGAGGCCCGCTACCGGAACGTCGTCGCGGAGGTCATCGCCGACCTGCACCGGGCGCTGGAGCGTGCGCTAGACGCCGGCGTGGCGTGGGACTGCCTCCTCGTCGACCCCGGCTTCGGGTTCGGCAAGACGCCCGACCACAACCTCGAGGTGCTGGCACATCTCTCCGAGCTGCGGATCCTCGGCCGGCCGGTCCTGCTGGGCACGTCCCGCAAATCCACCCTGGGCAAGCTGCTGGACCTGCCGCCGGACCAGCGGGTGGAGGCCACTGCCGCCACCACGGCCTTGGGGATCGCCGCGGGCGCCGACATCGTGCGCGTCCACGATGTGCGCGAGAACGTCCGCACAGCGCGCGTCGCGGATGCGATCCTGCGCGGGTGGCGCCCGGACGGGTGGCCTGCAGGGACGCGGCCGTGAGCGATCGCATCATCCTGGACTCGATGCTCTTCTCCGGCACGCACGGCGTATACCCGGAGGAGCAGGAGACGCCCCAGCCGTTCGAGGTGGACGTCGAGCTGGCGATGAACCTCCAGCCGGCCGGCCTGGCCGACGATCTCGAACGGACCGTGGACTACAGCAGGGTCTTCGAGACCTGCCGGCAGATCGTCGAGTCCACGCGCTTCAACCTCGTCGAGGCCCTGGCCGAGGCGATCGCACACGAGCTGCTGGTGGGCTTCCCGGTGGACCAGGTCACGGTCCGCATCCGCAAGCCCAACGCCCGGATGGGCGGCACCCTGCGCGCCGTCGGCGTGGAGATCCGCCGCCGCCGAACGAGCTGACCCCGCCGCACGAGCTGACTCCGCCGCACGAGCTGACTCCGCCGCACGAGTCGGCGCCGCCGCACGAGCTGACCCCGCCGCACCGGATCACATGTTGGTCGGGCGAGTCCCCAGGGTGACGCTGACCTGGACAGGGGCGCCGTTGCGCAGGACATCCAGCGTCACGGTCTCGCCCGGCGAGAACCGCACCAGGACGGAGTCAAGCGGGTGCTCCTGGTCGAGGGAGATGCCGTCGATCGCGCGGATGATGTCGCCGTCGAGGATGCCGGCGGTTGCGGCGGGGCTGCCGCCCTCCACGGCGGTCTCGCCACCGCCCCTGGCGCTCACGAGCGCACCGTTGTCAACGGGCAGGTTGAGGTCGTTCTTGGTCTGGAGGTCGATCGTCAGGAACCGGATGCCGATCCACGGCCGGCTCAGGGCCTCGCCGCGCACCGCCTGCTCCATGATCGGGCGCGCGATGTCGATCGGGATGGCGAACCCGATGCCGGACGAGTCCGTCGCGACGGCGGTGTTGATGCCGACGACGGCGCCCGTGGCATCCGCGAGCGGGCCGCCCGAGTTGCCGGGGTTGATCGCGGCGTCGGTCTGGATCAGGTTCCTGATCCGGGTGGTGTTGTCGTTCACGGCGATGTCCCGACCCATGCCGGAGACGATGCCGCTGGTGACCGAGAAGGAGTACAGCCCGAGGGGGCTCCCGACAGCGACCACGAGCTGGCCGACCTTGAGGCCGTCGCTCTTGCCGATCGGCGCCACGGGCAGGCCGGTCTGGTCCACCTTCACGATCGCGAGATCGGTCAGGGTGTCGATGCCGTACACGGTGCCCGGGAACTGGCGGCCGTCCTTGAGCTCCACGACGAGGCTGGCGGCGTCGGCGACCACGTGGCGGTTGGTGAGGATCCAGCCGGCCGCGTCGTAGATGACGCCCGAGCCGACACCCTCGGTCTGCACGTTGCCGAACGGGTCGGCACTCTGGCTCTCGGTGGTGATCTTGACCACCGCCGGGCCCACCCTCGCGGCCGCGTCGATCACGGCCGACGATTCGTCGATGGTGACTGGCGCCCCCACCGTTGCCAGGGCGCCGCCGCTGACGGGTGCGATGACCGTCGCGTCGAAGGCGCCGGCCCGATCCAGGAGGAGGACGGTGCCGCCCGCCGCGAGCACGGCGGAGAGGACGGAGGCCAGGATCACGCTGCCGAGGCCGGCGCCACGGCGGGCTGCGGGCTGCGCCTGGGCACCGGCCATCGGAGATGCAAAGGCCGGCGGCGGCGTGGCACCGTCCGGAGACTCGGGCTCCTGCCATCGATCCGCCCCTGGCTGGGGGGGCGGGGACGCCCAGGCCCAGCGGGCATCCGGGCGGGGGTCCGGCGTGGGCGCATACCGGGGCACGTCGACGGGCTGGGTGTCATCGAGCGGGTCGGCCAGCACGGCGTCATCGGCCGGTAGCGTATCGGTGCTGGCTTCCAGCACCGCGTCCTGGGATGCCTGAGAGGCCGGGGCGGGCTCCGGCGCGGACCCCGGCACGTCGTCGGGATGGAGGTCGTCGTTCATCAGGGGGCGGGGCTTCTCTCTGGTGCGATGGACCGGTCGGCGTCGTCCGACCCGTTTGGCGATGACAAGGTTGCCGCATCACCGTGCATCGTGGATGCGGCACTCGGTGAAGAATCGTCCACCTTCGGCGCGGGCGCGGTGAACCGGGTCCAGGCCGACTCCTCGTCACGCGGCGGCGGCTCCACGTCCGTGACGTCGCGCGGGTCGCGCGGTAGCGTGACCACGAACCGCGTGCCCCGGCCGACCCTGCTCTCGACCGCGATCGTCCCGTGGTGCATGTCCACGATCGACTTGACGATCGCGAGACCCAGGCCGGACCCGGAGCTGCGCGCCTCGCTGGCCTTGGCGCCGCGGTAGAACCGGCCGAAGATGAGCGGGAGCTCGCTCTCCGGGATGCCCGCGCCCGTGTCGACGACCTCGATCCGGGCCCCGCCATCGGGCATCGCACGGGCGGCGACCCGGACCTCGCCCCCGCGGGGCGTGAACTTGAGGGCGTTGCCCAACAGGTTGGCGACCACCTGGCCGACCCGCGGGGGGTCATGGCGGAATCGGAGCGGATGATCGGGAAGCTCGGCCGTGAGCCGGATCCCCTTGCGCTCGGCGGCCGCCAGCTGCTGCTCGACCGCGGACTCGATGGTGCCCCGGACGTCGTCCGGCCGGAGGTCGAGGAGCACGAGGCCCGAGTCCAGCTTGGACAGCTCGAGCAGGTTCTGGGCCAGCCAGTCCAGCCGGTCGAGCTGTCCTGCCGAGGACTCGAGGAACTCCGCACGGGCCGCCGGATCCTCCCCTGCCGGCCCCTGGAGGAGCTCGATGAACGTGTGGGTCGCCGCGATCGGGGTCCGCAGCTCGTGGCTCACGTCGGCCAGGAAGTCGCGGCTCTGGTCGCGGTCACGGCGGATGATGTCGACGCTCTCCTCGAGCCGGTCGGCCATGAGGTTGAACTGTGCCGAGACGGTGCGCAGCTCGAGCGTGCCCGACGAGAGCTCGTCGGTGGCGACACGGGACGTGAGGTCGCCATCCGCGAGGCGCCGGGACGCCTCGGTGAGGCGCGTGATGGGGGTCGTGAAGCGGTGCGCGAGGAATGCCGCCACGAGCACCGCCACGGCCAGCGCCAGGGCTGCCATCACCAGGAGCAGGCCGGTGACGGCGGCGATCGTGCTGGCCCGTGTCGTGTACGGATTGGACAGGGTGACGACCATCCCCCAGTCCTGGACGGGGTTGACGCGCCCGGTCTCGGCCCCGGCGTCGGGGATGGCCGGGTCTCGGGCCTGGCCGGGATCGGGCGGGACCTGCGTGGTAGCCCGGAAGGTGAGGGTGGGATCGGGATCGGGCACCAGCACCCCGGTCGTGTCCACGGAGGCTGTCCCGAAGACGACCGACACGGCGGCCTCCGCGACCTTGTTGGCCACCAGCTGGAGCCCCCCGTCGGCGACGAGCAGCTGCTCGACCTTCGGGTTGAGCTTGAGCGTGCCATCGATCTCGCGGACCACCGCCTGGTCACCCGTCGCGTCCACGATGAACTGCTCGAGGATCGCCGCGCTCGCGTCCGCACGCGTCTCGAGGCGCTGCTGCTCCTCGATCTTGAAGTACTCGTCGAGGCGCATGACGACCACTGGCGCGACGAGCACCAGGGTCAGCACGACCACCGCCATGAACCCGAACGTGAGGCGGGTCTGGAACGACTGCGGCACCGGCGTCCTGCGGCCCCGGGCCGTGTCGTGGGACTCGCGGTCATCGTGCCGGTCGGGTCCGGGCGCGTCCGGACCGCGGACGTCCGACACCTCAGCGCTCGGCGAACTGGTAGCCGGCTCCCCGGACGGTCAGCACGAACTGCGGGAGCGACGGGTCGTCCTCGATCTTCTCGCGCAGGTGGCTGACGTGGACGTTGATCGTCTTCTCGTCCT
>Ga0315271_10003267_pt1 | contig 10265 bp, 6 predicted proteins | sample C3_top_MG_FD_204664 | JGI IMG/M metagenome (GOLD analysis project Ga0315271, IMG submission 204664) | Sediment microbial communities from Yellowstone Lake, YNP, Wyoming, USA - C3_top | ecosystem: Environmental > Aquatic > Freshwater > Lake > Sediment | place: USA: Wyoming | collected 2017-08-01
GCGTTCGACCGGCTCGACATCCCGTTCGGCTGTGGCCGCGAGAAGCCGGGCCCGAACGGCCGCTCCTTCCCCGACGAGTGGCGTGAAAGGAGCGACGACATGTACGGGGTCACGCTGCCGCCCGTCGTTGCCTCCGAGTTCCCGCCCGACGCGGTGACGATCCTCCACGACGCTCTCGGGACATCGGCCGAGCCCGTCACCGTGCTCGCGGTGGGCCCCTGGACGAACCTCCAGGACCTGTTCGCGGCCCACCCGGACGACCTCTCCCGCGTCGCCGGCATCCACACGATGGCCGGCACCATCGACGACCCGGGCAACATCGAGCTCGACGGGACGACGCCCGCCGACAAGGTCGAGTGGAACGTCGGCGCCGACCCCGACGCATTCGCCGCCGTCATGGCACAGGACGTGGCCGTGACCCTGGTGCCGCTGGACGCGACGAATGACGTCGCCACCCCGGCGGACATCGTGCAAATCCTCGACGCGGATCACGCCGCGGCCGGAGCGGACATCGCATTCGAGACGTACGCGCGGAGCCCGAGCCTCTACGGAGAGGGGAACTACTGGTGGGACTCCACGGCGGCCGTCTCCCTCGCGGACCCGGGGCTCCTCACCTGGGAGGACATGACCGTCTCCGTCGTGACGGAGGGTTCCGCCGCCGGCCGGATCAACCGCGACGGTGCGGGCCGCCCGGTGCGCGCGGCGATGGGGGCTGACGCCGCGCGGGTCAACGACGCGGTCCTGGCGGGCCTCCTCCGCGGCGCACCCCGACCAGAGCCGTTCGCGCTCGCCGGGACCCTGGCCGTGACCTGGGATGGCACGAGCTGCCGGATCGAGGGCACGCCGCCGTCGAAGGCCGGGCTGGCACGGGTCGACTTCCTCAACCGTTCCTCCGCGCCTGCCGGCCTCCTCGCGGCCGGCGTCCGGCCCCCGAAGACGTGGGCGGACGCCGTGGCCCTGATCAATGGGCTGGACTTCTCGGACCCGTCCATCGTGATCCCGGACTGGGTGATCCAGATCGAGGGGAACGGTCCCTTCGCAGAGGCGGGCAGGGACGCGATGTCGCTGGTCGCGCTCCCGGCGGCACCGGTCGGGGTGGTCTGCGCGACCGGAAACTGGCCGGACCTGGCGCTCACGGATGGGGGCTCATTCACGCTCCGGGAATGACCGGACCCGCTACCAGGAGACGAGCTTCCAGATCTCGGGTTCGAGCTCGCCCGGCCGGCCGCCGACCTCCGCGAACAGGGCGACCGCACGCTTGAGGTGCTCCATGGCCTCGTCCGCCCGGCCGACTGCGTGGAGCTGGTCGGCGAGGTTGTTCTCGACCGCGGCCTCGAGGTGCGTCTCGCCCGTCCGACGGCACTCGGCCAGGGCAACCTCGAGCAGCTCGATGGCCCCCTCGTGGTTGCCCGCGGCCGCCTCGACGAGCGCGAGGCCGTTGCGAGCGGCGATCGACGCGCCTGGATCGTCCCCGGGCGCTGTCCCGGCGGCGTCGAGCGCCCGCCTGAGCGCGGCCTGAGCGGCGTCCAGGTCCCCGCGCCGCAAGGCAACCAGGCCGGAGAGCCGGCTTGCGGCGCCGGCCGTCCGCGGATCATCGATCGCGGCAAGGCCCTCCAGGGCCCGGTCGGCCAGGGTCGCGGCCAGGTCGAGGTCGCCGGCTCGAAGCGCAACGGCTCCCCGCTCGACCAGCACGGTGGGCTGCAACGCCGGCCCGGCGATCACGAGGGCGGCATCGAGGTGGCTCGCGGCCGTCGCAGTATCCCCGCGGCGGGCGTGCACGCGACCGAGCCGCAGCTCGATCTCCGGTAGACCCGCATCCGACGCCAGCGCGGCGGCAACCTCCAGCGCAGCGACGGCTCCCGCGTAATCCCCGAGCGCCGTCCGCACCTCGCCGATCGCCACCTGGAGCCCGGCCACGTCCGCGTGCCCCAGTGCGAGCGCGGTCTCGAAGTGCTCCAGCGCCTCGCGGTTCGCATAGACGCTGCGCGCCTTGCGGCCCGCCTCCAGGTAGGCATCGGCCGCCGCCGCGTCCCGGCCGGCGGCCAGCTCGTGCCCGGCGACCTGCGCCAGCCGGCCCGGATCGTCGCGCCCCGCGGGATCCGAGCGGAGAACCTCTGCAACGCGGCCGTGCAGCAGCCGCCGCCGCGCCAGCCCGATCCCCTGGTAGGCGGCGTCGCGAAGGCTCGCGTGTCCGAAGTCGAAGGCGGGCTCGCCGCGGTTGGCGACCTCGCGCACGATCCCCCGCCTGGCGAGCTCCTCGAGCGCGACCACCACCTCCTCGTCCGAGCGGCCGCTGGCGCCCCGGACGGTAGCGAGATCGAAGCTGCGGCCGATGACCGCGGCGGCGGCCAGCACCTGGGTGGCCGTCTCGCCCACGCTCGCGAGGCGCTCGCGCAGGAGGGCCCGCACGCCGCGCGGCGGTGCGTGGCGGTCGGCTCCCGGGCCCGCGATGAGCGCCTCGACGACATAGAGCGGGAGCCCCTCGGACTCCGCGGCGAGCGCTGCCGCGTCCCAGGACGGCCGGCCTGCAGAGGCTGCGATCTCGACGAGTGCCCCGACCACGACATCGTCCAGCCGCTCCAGCCTCACCGACGTCGCGTCCAGGAGCCCCTCGACTGCGCTCGCAAAAGCCGCTGTTCCGACCTCCAGATCCTCGGGACGCCACGTGAGGACCAGCAGCATCGGGCGTGCCGCGAGCCGCCGGGCCAGGTACAGGAGCGCCTCGCGCGACGCGTCGTCCGCCCAATGCAGGTCCTCGACTGCGACGATGCCCGGCACTGGACCGCGGACCATCGCTGCGAGGACCGTTGCGATCGCCTCGAGCAAGCGGGCGCGGGCGGCGGGTGAATCGGCAGGACCGGCCGCCGAGGAGCCAGCGGCCACGCCATCGGGCAGGGCCACGAGCCGCTCGATCTCTGCGAGGGTGGCCGACGCGACATGCGCGAGGCGCTCGGCCGCACCCGCGCGTGCGAACCCCGCACGGAGCAGCCCCACGATCGGCGCGTATGCGATCGACCCCTCGGCAGGGAACGCGCGTGCCGCGAGCACGGCGGCCCCATCGACGGCCGCCGCCGTGACAAGCGCCTCCACGAGGCGGGACTTGCCGATCCCGGCCTCGCCGGTGACCGAACACACGTGCCCATCCGGGGACGACGAGCGGAGCGCGCCGCGGAGAGCTGCCAGGTCCCGGCGCCGACCCATCATCGGCAGCTGGTCGGACCGTTCGGTGGGTGCCGGCGCCGGCTCGGTCGTCTCGACGGTCGCCGGTGCCACGACCACCATGGGACCGGAACCCCCGTCGCGGATCGCCTCGTACAGGACCGTCGTCTCCGCGAGCGGCGTGACGCCGAGCTCCCGCTCAAGGACTGCCACCGTTGCGCGGTACTGGCGGATCGCCCCAGCACGGTCGCCGCCACGGGCGAGGGCCGCCATCAGGCGACGGCGCGCCGGCTCATCGAGCGGGTCCAGCTCCACGAGCCGGGACGTCGCTGCGATCGCGGCAGCCGGGTCGCCTGCCGCCTCCGCAGCCGAGACGAGCCGCTCCAGCACCGCGGCAATGCGCCGCTCCACGGTGACGGCTCGAGTCGCGCGCCAGTCGTCGAAGTCCGGACTGTCACGCAATGAGAATCCGGCAAGGAACGGCCCTCGTGCGAGGGAGGCAGCTTCGGCAAGGGAGCGCCTGTCGCCCGCGGAACCACCCGTCTCGAGGGACGCGAGGTCCAGCCAGACGTCGTCCCCGTGAGCCGCCAAGGTCACCGTCGCACGGTCCACCGCCAGCCAGCGGTCGCCCAGCGCCGCCCGCAGCACCGACAGCGTCCGTCGCAGCGCGCTCCGTGCCGACTCGTCGTCCGACTCGGGCCAGAACATCGCCGCCAGCTCGTCACGCGCGTACGGCCGTCCTTCGACCGCCAGGAGCGCAAGGATCGCCGTCGCCTTGCGCGTGTCCACGCGCAGCGGCACCCCGTCCACGCGGACGTCCAGGGGACCGAGGACACGAATCTCCAGCGACATGGCGCGTAACGGTACAACTTCGGCCCGCGATCCCGTAACGTTCCGCGAACGGCGTCCCCGCAACATCCGGTGCCATGACCGCGTCCCGCGTCCGGCCAGCCTTCGTGACATGGCTGCTGGCCGTGCTCCTCATCGTGCTGAGCGGCTGGATCCTGCTGCCATTCCCCCGCCGCCCGACGGGGTGGGAGGAGGTCGTCTGGACGATCGCCTTCAGCCTGGGCTTCACCTCTGTTGGCGCGATCCTCGTCGACCGGCGTCCCCGGGAGCCGGTGTCCCGGATCACGCTCGCGATCGGGCTGACGGTGGTGGCATCCGTCGGGCTGCGGGCCTTCGCAGTGGCGCTGGACGCGAGGCCCGGTGACCTCCCCGTCGCGGGCGCGCTCGCCGCCCTCGCGTCGCAGGAGCTGCAGACGCTCGCCTTCCTCGCCGCGGGCGGCTTCCTGCTCGTCCGCTTTCCGAATGGGCGACAGGGCGACAGGCTGACCGTGATTGTCGACGCGCTGGTCGCGCTCATCGCCGCGGGCGTCCTCCTCCAGTCGCTCGTTCCGGGACGGATCGACCTCGCCTGGCTCTCCGCCGCCGAGAACCCGATCGGGGTAGCGCTCCTCGACCAGGCGCTGTTCGACAGCCTCGGCGGCCTCGTGCTGGCCGCCTATGCCGCGAGCCTCGGCCTCGCCCTGGTCGTGATCGTCCGGCGATACCGGCGCTCCGACCCGGTCACCCGGGCCCAGATCCGGTGGGTCGTGGCTGCCGGCGCCGTGCCGGTCCTCCTCGTGCCGCTCGTCCTGGTCGCCGACTGGGTGTGGACGCTGTGGTTCCTCTCGACGACGCTGCTCCCGGTGGCGATCGGCATCGCCATCCTGCGGTACCGCCTGTACGCCATCGACCGGATCATCGGACGGACGCTCGCCTACGCCATCGTCACGGCGGTGCTGGCCGGCCTGTTCGTGGTGACGAACATCTCGCTGCAGTCGGTGGTCGCGAGCGCCATCGGCGGCGGCACGCTCGCCGTCGCCGTGTCCACGCTGGTGGTCGCCGCGCTCTTCCAGCCGATCCGGCGCCGCGTCCAGGCGCCGATCGATCGCCGGTTCAACCGGGCCCATGTGAATGCGGAGCGCCTGGTCGGGTCGTTCGCGCTGCGCGTCGGCGACGAGGTCGATCTCCCACGGCTTCGAAGCGTCACCCTAGCGACGGTCACAGAGACGCTCGGCCCACGCAGCGCGGATGTCTGGCTACGCGGCGAGGGTCGGCCACGATGACGCGCGAACAGGCAAGGGGCGTGGACTGGCATCGGGCGCTGCCCGCGGCCGTGATGCTCCTGACAGTGGGGATGGCCGTCGGGACCCTGGCCCTGCGCTTCGGGCCCGTGAGCGGCCTCGTGGCCGGGTCCGATGACGGCGACGTGGCCCAGGCCTTTGCCGGCCTGTCCCTGGGCGCCAGCTACGCGGTCGTCGGGTGGCTGCTGGCCACGCGGCGCTCGGAGAACCCGCTCGGCTGGATCTTCCTCGTGATCGGCCTGTCACAGGTCGGCGAGTCGTTCGTCACGATGACGGCCCTATACGGACTCGTCGTCGCACCCGGCGCCGTTCCGGGCGCCGGCTTCATGGCCTGGCTGTCGACCTGGCTGTGGGCGCCCGGCTTCGGCCTGTTCGTCACGTTCTCCGTCCTGCTTTTCCCGGACGGACGGCTGCCGTCGCCGCGCTGGCGACCCGTCGCGGCACTGGCCGTGGTGGCCATGTTCCTGCTGGCCGTCCCGATGGCGGCCGCCGCCTGGTCCGTCCGCGACGCCGACCTGGTGATGGGCACGATCCAGGCCCCGGAGCCTGCCAACACCCTCCAGTTCGTGGGCCTGGTGCTGATCGCCGGCCTGGCTATCGGCAGCGTCGTCTCGCTGGTCGTGCGCTTCCGCCGTGCCGGCGGGCCGGAGCGACGCCAGCTGGCATGGTTCACGTGGGCGGCAATCCCGGCATTCGCCTTCGTCCTGCTATCCGGATTCGTCACCTATCCGCAGATCGTGTGGCTGCTGGGCAGCCTGTTCATCGCGCCGCTGCTCCCCGCGGCCATCTATGTCGCGATCACCCGCTACCGGCTGTACGAGATCGACCGGATCGTCAGCCGCACGATCGGCTGGCTGATCGTCACCGCGGTGCTCGCATCCGTGTTCGTCGGCGCTGTCGTCGGCCTCCAGGCGATCCTGGCGCCGGTCACCTCGAACAACGCGCTCGCGGTTGCGGCCTCGACGCTCGTGGCGGCAGCCCTGTTTCAGCCCCTGCGCGGGAGGGTCCAGCGTGCCATCGACCGGCGGTTCAACCGCGCCCGCGTCGACGGAGAGCGGGCCGTGGAGACGTTCGCGAGGCAGCTGCGCGACCAGGTGGATCTCGATCGAATCCGGGTCGCCGTCGTAGCGACCGTCGACGGTGCCGTCGCCCCCGCGACCGCGTCGATGTGGCTTCGCGGCGGCCGGTGAAGACGATGCTCCGCGAACGCAGGGCCGCGGCTGCCGGCCAGCCGCCCGTAACGATTCTCGGACGCTGCCGGTGTTGACTCCGGACCAGCAGCCCGCCCGAGAGGCTGCGACTGGACGTCAGAATGCGTCGGGTCCTCGCTCGCTCGATCCTCGTCGGCTCGCTCGCCGCCACACTCCTCACGGGAACCGCGCTCGGCCACGAGTGCTTCATCGCCAGCCGGTCCGACACTGGGGACCTGACGGCGGGCAGCCACTCGGAGGTGTGGCTCACCGTCGCCACCCTGGAGGAGCTGTTCGTCGAGGTCCCGCAGTTCGTCCCGGAGCTCAACCTGCCCCCGCTCACGCCGGCACAGCTCGAGTGGGCCGTGGGCCAGGCGCGCGCCGCAGGGATGCCGAACCAGTTCACGATCTTCATCGGCAACCACGTCATCGCGGAGGGCACGCCGGCGATGGAGAAGCACAGCGCCGACGGCAAGGGCGTCGACCATGTCTTCGACTGGCTGCCCGTCGTCCTGGGCATCTACGTGCAGGCAATCACGCCTTGAGCAACGTGCGACCGCGATCGGGGCGGCCGCTTCGCATCTCGACGAGGCCCGGCTGATGCGCCGGGTCCTCGTCCTGCTCGCCTGGCTCGCCGCAGTCGGGGGCGCCGGTGCCATGGTGTGGATCGCCGCGAGCCCATCGTCGGCGCTTGGAGACCTGCTGGTCCCGGTCGTTGCGATGGCGAACGCCGCGGTGGTGTACGCAAGCGTCGGCGCAATTCTCTCGATCAGGCGGCCCGCAAACGTCATCGGCGCGCTGCTGCAAGTCGGCGGCCTGCTCATCGCCGTGACGTTCGTCGGCTTCATCGTCGGGGCGTCGGCCACGCAGGCGCACGGCCCGGACGACCCGCTCGCGGTGTGGGCCAGCTTCGCCGGAAGCGTCACGGTGTTCGCCATGATCCTGGTCGTGGGGCCCGCCATCGCCCTCCTCTTCCCCGACGGCCGGCTGCCCGGGCTGCGGTGGCGGCTGCCGGCTGCCGTCATCGTCGTTGCGCTGGTCGGCGGCAACCTGCTCGCGGTCCTGCAGCCGGGTCCGCTGAACTCGGGCCTTGCCAACAGCCCCTTCGGGATCGAGGGAGCGGCCTGGGTCGGCCCCGTGAGCACGGCCGGCGCGGTCGCCGCGGCGCTTTCGATGCCGGCGATGCTGTTGCTCGCGGTCGCCGCCGTCGTCGTGCGCTTCCGGCGGTCGACGGGCATCGAGCGCAAGCAGCTCACCTGGTTCGTAGCGGCCAACGTCGCCTTCGCGGTCCTGCTGCTGCTCGCGATCGCTGACGGGTCCGAGGGGTTCACGCCGTTCGATGTGCTGGCCCTCGTCAGCCTCGCGCTGCCGGCTGTGGCGATCGGTATGGCGATCCTGCGGTACCGGCTGTACGAGATCGACCGGATCATCAGCCGCACCATCGGCTGGGCGACTGTGACCGGGATCCTGGTCGCGGTGTTCGCCGGGCTCGTCGTCACGCTGCAGACCCTCCTCGCTCCGGTGACCGACGAGAGCACCCTCGCGGTTGCCGCATCCACGCTCGTCGCATTCACCCTGTTCCAGCCGCTCCGCCGCCGGGTACAGCACGCCGTGGACCGCCGGTTCGACCGGGCGCGATACGACGGTGAGCGGACGGCAGCAGCATTCGGGGAACGGCTTCGGGGTGAGATCGACCTCAAGGGCCTCGAGACGGACATGACGCTCACCGTCGTCATGGCACTTCGACCGCGCACCGCCTCGCTGTGGATCAGGCTTGGCCGCACGTGATGCGGGGGAGCGCCGCCATCGTGGCGTGGGTTACCACGCTCCTGATGGGCGTCACGATGTTCTGGACCCTGACGGCGGGCGGGTTCCTTGCTGCCATGGCGGAGGGGGAGGCTGCGGTCGACGAGGGCGTCCTCGTCCTGAGCTACGTGGCGATCGGCTCCATCGTGGCCGTGACGATGGCGTATGCGACCGTCGGGCTGATCCTCGCCACGCGCACGGGCGGCGGCCGGGTGGGGGCCGTGCTGCTCGCCGGCGGGCTGTCCTTCGCGGCGATCCCGTTCGGCTACGTGGTCGGGGGAATGCTCGTCCTGGGCGATCCGATGGATCCTGTCTCGAACGCCGTGTTCCTGCTCGGTCCAGGGGGCATCCCGATCGGGTATTCGATGATCCTGCCGGTCCTCGCCCTCGTGTTCCCGCACGGGACGCTGCCCTCGTGGCGATGGCGATTGCCGGTCGGCGCCGTGGCCGCGGTGCTCCTCGCCAGCACGCTGATCAGGATCTTCACCCCGGGCGAGATTGCGGGAACTGCCTCGAGAAACCCATTCGGGATCGACGCGATGCCCGCGACGGTCGCCGGCCTGGCAGACCTGCTGGCCGGCCTCGGGATCATCGCCGTGTCGGTGCTCGGGGTCGCCGCAGTCCTCGTCCGGTACCGGCGCGGGGCGATCGTGGAGCGCCAGCAGCTGCGCTGGTTCGCCGGTGCCGTCCTGCTCGCAGTGGTCCCGATCGCGATCTCTCCCCAGCCGGGGATCGGCGGGCCGATCTGGATCCTGCTCGCATCCGTCGGCCTGCTGCTCGTCCCCGTCTCGGTCGGCATCGCCGTCACCCGGTACCGCCTGTACGAGATCGACCGGCTCATCAGCCGCGGCCTCGCGTGGGCGGTCCTGTCGGGGCTCCTCGTGGCGGTCTACGTGGCGGCGGTGCTGCTGCTCCAGGGGATGCTCGAGGGTGTCACGCAGGGCGAGACGCTGGCCGTGGCTGCGTCCACGCTCCTGGCCGCGGCCCTGTTCCAGCCGCTCCGCGGGCGCCTGCAGCGCGCGATGGACCGCCGTTTCGACCGGGCTCGGTACGACGGGGAGCGGACGGCCGCCGCCTTCGCGCAGCGACTTCGCGATCAGACGGACATGGAGACCGTCACCGACGACCTCTCCCGGACAGCCGGCGCGACAGTCGCTCCACAGACACTGGCAATCTGGCTTCGGCGAGCAGGCGGTGCACGATGACACGCAGTCGAGTCGCGTGGGGGATCGCCGGCCTGGACATTATCGTGTTCCTGATCGCCAGCATGATCGGGCCGGCCGGCGACGCGGGCGCCATCGCCCTCTATGTCATCGGGATCGGGTCGTTCGCCGGGGTGGGCGCCATGTTGTGCACGCGGGTGCCGGCGAACTCGATCGGCGTCCTGCTGCTTGCCGCCGGGACGACGCTGGTCGCGGCCGTCGTCATCGGGACCTATGCCGATGCGGGCGCTCTCCAGGTTCCACCGTGGCCCGGGTCGGGCCTTGCCCGGCGCATCGGCGACGCCATGTTCATCTACCCCTTCGTGATCGCCCTCATCGGCGTCCCGCTCGTCTTCCCAGACGGGCGACTGCCATCGCCACGCTTCCGGTGGGTGGTCGGCATCGCCATCGCCGACATGGTTGCGTGGACCATCCTCGGGACGTTGCTCGACCAGCAAGCACGCAGGTCGGATCCGGCGCTCGCGGCCCTCGCTCCCCTGTTCGGCGCCGTCGAGACCTTCGTCCTCGTGGCGACGCTCGTCAGCTTCGGCGCCGCCGTCATGGCCGTGTCGCTCCGGTTCCGGCGCGGCGATCCGGTGCAGCGCCAGCAGGTCAAGTGGCTTGCGGCTGACGTCGGCCTGGCCGCTATCGTCCTTCCTGTATCGCTCCTGCTCACGGATACGAACCCCGCTCTCGCCGATGCCCTGAGCAGCCTCGCGATCCTCGCGATGTTCGCGCTGCCGATCGTGATCGCAATCGCCGTGCTGCGGTACCGCCTG
>Ga0315271_10003268_pt1 | contig 10265 bp, 6 predicted proteins | sample C3_top_MG_FD_204664 | JGI IMG/M metagenome (GOLD analysis project Ga0315271, IMG submission 204664) | Sediment microbial communities from Yellowstone Lake, YNP, Wyoming, USA - C3_top | ecosystem: Environmental > Aquatic > Freshwater > Lake > Sediment | place: USA: Wyoming | collected 2017-08-01
CCACAAGAAGGACCATCACAGCAGGCGCGGCCTGCTCAAGATGGTCGGACAGCGTCGTCGCCTGCTCAACTACCTGCAGGCGCGTGACCTGGAGCGCTACCGCGCGCTCGTCAAGGAGCTCGAGCTCCGCAAGTAACCACCACTTCGGCGCCAGACGCGTCGATGACAATCGTCCCCGTGCCAACCCACGCCGACGACAGAGTACCCGAGCGCAATGGGGCGCCGGGTCGAGACAGACGAAGGAACAGATGAACACGATTCAAGTAGAAGTCGGGGGTCATACCATCACCCTCGAGACCGGTCGCCTCGCCAAGCAGGCCAATGGGTCCGTGCTGGTGACGTGTGGCGACACGGTGGTCCTCGTCGCCGCGACGGCGCGCGAGACCGCGAAGGAGGGGCAGGACTTCTTCCCCCTCACGGTCGACGTGGAAGAGCGCCACTACGCTGCCGGCAAGATCCCCGGGGGCTTCATCAAGCGTGAGAGCCGTCCCAGCGAGAAGGCCATCCTCGCGGCGCGACAGATCGACCGGCCGATCCGGCCCCTCTTCAAGAAGGGCTTCATGAACGAGGTCCACGTCGTCGCGACGACACTCTCCGTGGACTTCGAGATCCCCTACGACATCCTCGCCACGCTCGGCGCCTCCGCGGCGCTGACGCTCAGCGAGATCCCGTTCCTCGGCCCGATCGGCTCGGTGCACGTCGGCCGTATCGACGGCCAGCTGGTCATCAACCCGACGCTCGAGGAGCTCCAGGACGAGTCCGACCTCGATCTCGTGGTCACCGGCACCGCCGACGCCATCGCCATGGTCGAGGCCGGCGCCCAGGAAGTCTCCGAGGCCACCATCGTCGAGGCCCTGCGTCTTGCGCACGACGAGATCAAGAAGCTCGTCGACGTGCAGCTCGAGCTTCAGAAGCTCGCCGGCAAGCCGAAATGGGACGTGCCCGAGTACACCGTCGACGAGGCGATCCTCGAGCAGGTCCGCTCCGGCTTCGGCGCGGCATTCGACGCCGCCACCCAGGTGCACGACAAGAAGGCCCGCCAGGACGCGACGTCAGAGGTCAAAGAGTCCGCGTACGCTCAGCTTCTGGGCGAGGATGCCGACCCCGAGCGCGTCGTCCAGGTGCGCCGCGCCGTCGCCAAGTTCGAGAAGGACATGATCCGCGAGCGGATCGCCGTCAAGAAGCTGCGCCCCGACGGCCGCGCCGTCGACGAGGTCCGGCCGATCACGTGCGAAGTAGGGCTCATCCCGCGCACGCACGGCAGCGGCCTCTTCACGCGCGGCGAGACGCAGGCCCTGAGCATCGTCACGCTGGGCGGCACCGGTGAGTTCCAGCGGATCGACGGTCTCGGCATCGAGGACAAGAAGCGCTACATCCACCACTACAACTTCCCGCCGTACTCGGTGGGGGAGACCGGCTTCATGCGCGGCCCCAAGCGCCGTGACATCGGCCACGGCGCTCTCGCCGAACGCGCCCTGGTGCCGGTCCTGCCGGACGAGGTCGAGTTCCCCTACACGATCCGCATCGTCTCGGAGATCCTCGAGAGCAACGGCTCGTCCTCGATGGCGAGCGTCTGCGGCAGCACCCTGTCGCTCATGGACGCCGGCGTGCAGATCAAGCGTCCGGTCGCCGGCACCGCGATGGGCCTCATCAAGGAGGGCGATGACTACGTCGTCCTCACCGACATCGCCGGCGTCGAGGACCACCTCGGCGACATGGACTTCAAGGTCGCCGGCACCACCGAGGGCATCACCGCCCTGCAGATGGACATCAAGATCACCGGCGTCACCTTCGAGATCCTCACGGAGGCGCTCGAGCAGGCCCGCAAGGCCCGGCTCCACATCCTCGGCAAGATGCTCGAGGCGATCGCGGAGCCGCGCAGCGAGCTCAGCGAGTGGGCGCCGCGCATCTTCTCGATCCAGATCAACCCGGATCAGATCGGGCTGGTCATCGGCAAGGGCGGCGAGACCATCCGCGGCATGACCGAGGAGTTCAGCGCCGACATCGACATCCAGGACGACGGGACGATCTTCATCTGCGCTCCCGACGAGGAGGCTGCGGAGGGCGTCAAGAACCGCATCCAGTCGATGACCAAGGAGGTCGAGGTCGGCGACGTCTTCACCGGACGCGTCGTCAAGACCACCGACTTCGGCGCCTTCGTCGAGCTCAAGAAGGGCACCGACGGGCTCCTGCACATCTCGCGCCTGGCCCCCAAGGGCGAGCGCGTGAAGAACGTCGAGGACGTCGTCAAGCGCGGCGACACGGTCACCGTCGAGGTCGTCGAGATCGACAAGGCGCGCAACCGCATCGGGCTGACGCTCCTCTCCAAGCCCGAGGGCGAGTAAGAGAAGAGGCGGAGCAGGGAGCGGGCCACGGAGGCCTACCGCCTGTCAACGCTGGAGAACGGGCTGCGAGTCGCCACCGAGCGCATGGACAACGTGCGCTCGGTGGCCCTCGGGGTCTGGATCGCTGCGGGCTCACGGCTCGAGCCGGTCGAGCTCGGCGGCATCTCACACTTCATCGAGCACTTGATCTTCAAGGGCTCGGCCAACTACTCGGCGTCCGACATCGCGCACATCTTCGACGACATGGGCGCCGAGCCCAACGCGTCGACCTCCAAGGAGCACACGCTGGTCAACGCGCGGCTCCTGGACGAGGACCTCGACAGGGCGTTCGAGATCATCGCCGAGATGGTCGCGAGGCCGACGTTCGCCGACCTCGACGACGAGCGCAAGGTCGTCCTCGAAGAGGTCGCGATGTACGAAGACTCGCCGCCCGAGCTCATCCACGACGACCTCTCCGAGGTCGTCTTCGGGGAGCATCCTCTCGGGCGGCCGATCATCGGCAACAGCGAGACCCTGAGCGGGCTCGACCTCGACACCGTGCGTGACTATCACGATGCCCACTACGTCAACCCCGGCATCGTGGTCGCCGCCAGCGGACACGTGGACCACGAGCGGCTTTCGGAGCTGGCGGCGAAGCACTTCCGCCCGGAGCCGGAAGCGGTGGTCCGCCGGGCCGACCTCAGCGTTCCCGAGACCCGACACGTCGCGCGCTTCACGCAGAAGGACACCGAGCAATACAACATCTGCCTCGGTGGTCCGGGACCCAAGCGCGGCGACCCCGACCGCTACGCCGTGTTCGTGGTCGACACGATCCTCGGCGGTTCCTGGAGCTCGCATCTCTTCCAGGAAGTGCGCGAGAAGCGCGGCCTCGCGTACTCCGTCTACTCCTACACCAGCCTCTACGCCGACGCCGGCCTCACGGCGGTGTACTTCGGCTCGCGCGAGGAGGCGGTCGAGGAGGCGATGCATGTCATCCTGGACACGCTTCGCGACCTGGAGGCCGACATGGCCGACAGCGCCATCACTCGCGCCAAGAACCACCTCAAGGGGCAGCTCGTCCTGGGCATGGAGAGCCCCGGCAGCCGCATGCAGCAACTGGGCCGCGCCGTGCTTCTCGAGCAGCCCGTGCTCACCGTGGACGAGGTGCTCGAGCGCATCGACGCGGTCGACAGGGACGCGGTCATCGCCGCCGTGCGGCGGTACTATGATCCTGAGACGTGGTCGACGGCCTGCATCGGCCCGCACCCGGAGCCGTTCCGGGCCGTCACGCAGGGCTTCGCTTTGGAGGAACGATGAGCGGTATGGCTACGCTGTCCCGCTTGTGTACGCCGGAAGAGGGGGCGTCATGATCGACGTCCTCGTGACCGGCGCGGCCGGCAAGATGGGCTCTCTGAGCGCCGCGACCATCGCGGCGCAGAAGGACCTTCGGCTCGCCGCCCTCGTGGACCCGCACAAGGGCGACGGGGGAGAGGTGCCGTGGTTCGGCGACGTCGTCTCGGCACTCGCGTTGACGTCGCCCACGGCAGCCCTCGAGTTCAGCGTTCCGGGAGCCGTCTTCGCCAACGCCGCCGCGTTGCTCGAGGCCGGCGTGCCGACCGTGGTCGGCGCTACCGGCCTGGACGACGCCCAGGTGGACGACCTGTCGGCCAGGGCGCACGCGTCCGGCGCCGGCCTGGTCATCGTGCCCAACTTCGCCCTCGGCGCCGTGCTCGTCATGAAGTTCGCCGCCGAGGCGGCGCGCCACTACACGCACGCCGAGATCATCGAGACCCACGAGAAGGGCAAGATCGACGCGCCTTCCGGTACGTCCCTGCGCACCGCGCGGCTCATGGCGGAGGCGCCGGGGTCCGCCCTGACCGCTCCGCCCGGCGCCGGGCAGCCCGCGCGCGGGCTCGTCGCCGACGACCGCGTCACCATCCACAGCGTGCGCCTTCCCGGCGCGGTGGCGCACCAGGAGATCGTGTTCGGCGGAGAGGACGAGCTGCTCACGCTGCGCCACGACTCGCTGTCGCGGCGCTCGTTCATGGGTGGCGTGCTCCTCGCTCTGCGCCGCGTCGGCGCTGTTGAAGGGACCGTGATCGGCCTCGAGAATCTGTTGGACTGATGCCCGGAGAAGCACGAAGTGTCCGGAGCGCTATTGAGCGGCCGCCGGCCCGCAGGGCTCAGCGGCGGACGGCCTGACCTGACGAACCTGCGACTGCGACTGGGAGAAGCGACGTGAATAGCCGCCGTAGGCAAGCCATCGAGCGGGGCCCCGGAGGGGCACCGCTCAGCGACAGCTTGGGGACCATCCTCACCGCGATGGTGACGCCCTTCGACGCGGCTGAGGCCGTCGATCTCGGGCGCCTTGCCCAGCTCGCGGACTTCCTGCTGGCGAACGGCTCGGACGGGCTCGTGGTCGCCGGCACCACCGGCGAGTCGCCCACGCTCACCGACGACGAGAAGCTCGAGATGTTTCGCACCGTGGTCGCCGCGGCCGGTGGCCGGGCATCCGTGGTCGCCGGCACGGGCTCCAACGACACGAGGCACAGCATCGAGCTCACGCGAGCGGCCGAAGCCTGCGGCGTCGACGCCGTGCTTGCTGTGGTCCCGTACTACAACAAGCCGCCGGAGCGCGGAGTGCTCGCGCACTTCCGCGCCATCGCGGCCGCCACCAGCCTGCCGGTGATCATCTACAACATCCCCGGCCGCTGCGTCATCAACCTGACGCCCGAGGCGCTGGCCGAGCTCGCCCGCACGGAGAACATCGTCGCCGTCAAGCAGGCGAACCCCGACTTGGCGGAGACCGACCGGCTCATGGAACTGAGCGACCTGGCCGTCTACGCCGGCAACGACGACATGCTGTACGACGTCATGTCCCGCGGCGGCGCCGGCGGCATCTGCGTCGCCAGCCACGTCGTCGGGCCGCGGATGGCCGAAGTCGCCAGGCTCTGCCGTGCGGGCGACAGCGAAGCCGCCGCGGCCGAGGACGCCGCGTTGCACGGCCTGTACGACGCGTTGTTCGTGACCGCGAACCCCATCCCGGTCAAGGCGGCGCTGAACATTCTTGGGCACGAGGTCGGAGGCTTGCGCCTCCCGCTCGTGCCCGCCACACCAGAAGAGACTGCAGTGGTGGCCGCCGAGCTCAGACGGCTCGGCTTGATCGGCGCCTGAGCGCCGCCACCACTCGAAGAGAGGCCTTTTATGACTGAAGACGCCGTACGTATCATTCCCCTCGGGGGACTCGGCGAGATCGGCAAGAACATGACCGCCGTCGAGTATCGCGGCAAGATCGTCGTGCTCGACTGCGGCGTCGAGTTCCCCAGCGAGGACATGCTCGGCATCGACCTCGTGCTGCCCGACATCCGCTGGCTGATGGAGCGCCAGCAGGACGTGCTCGCCTTCGTGATCACCCACGGTCACGAGGACCACCAGGGGGCGCTGCCGTTCGTGCTCCGGCGGCTCAACCGGCCCGTGTACGGCAGCCGCTTCACGCTCGCGCTCATCAAGTCCAAGCTGGAGGAACACGGCCTGCTCAAGAGCGTCGAGCTGATCGAGGTCAGCGACAAGTCGCACCTGGAGCTTGGGCCCTTCGATCTCTCCTTCATCGCCACCAGCCACAGCATCCCCGATTCACTCTCGATCGTGCTCGGCACCGATCTCGGCGCTGTGGTGCTCACGGGCGACTACCGGTTCGACCACACGCCGATCGACGGCCGCGTGACCGACGTGGACGCGTTCGCGCGCCTCGGCGAGAAGGGCGTACTCGCGCTGCTCGGCGACTCGACCAACGCCGAGGCTCCGGGGACGACCGCCTCGGAAAGCACCGTCAGCCACGCCTTCCACCAGATCTTCGCCGAGGCCGAGGGCCGCGTGATCGTGGCCAGCTTCGCCTCGCACATCCACCGCATCCAGCAGGCGATCACCATCGCCCATCTGCACGGACGCAAGTTCGCGCTCTCCGGTCGCTCGATGGTCAAGAACGCCAACATCGCCCGCAATCTCGGCTACCTCAAGGTGCCGGAGGGGGCGATGATCAAGCTCACGCAGATCGACGACTACAGGCCGGAGGAGGTCCTCATCCTCTCCACCGGCAGCCAGGGCGAGCCGCTCTCGGCGCTGACTCGCATGGCGTTCAACGACCATCCGCAGGTCGAGTTGCACGAGGGCGACACGGTGGTCATCTCGGCCAAGGCGATCCCGGGCAACGAGCGCAGCGTGACGGCCACGATCGACCGCCTGCTCAAGGTCGGCGCGACGGTGATCTACGGCGAGCGCAGCGGCATCCACGTCAGCGGCCACGCCGCCCAGGAAGACCTCAAGATGATGCTCAACCTCACGCGGCCCCGGTTCCTGGTCCCGGTCCACGGCGAGTACCGCATGCAGCACATGCACGCCGAGCTGGCTCGCCAGTCAGGCATCCCCGACGAGGACATCTTCATCCTCGAGAACGGAGACGTGCTCGAGCTGGAGGCCGACAACGGCGAGATCGTCGACAAGGTCGCGACCGGCATGGTGTTCGTCGACGGCTCCGAGATCGGCGACCCCGAGGGTCTCGTGCTGCGTGACCGCCAGCAGCTGGCGGCCGACGGCATCCTGATCGCAGTCGTGACGGTAGACGCCCAGACCGGCGATTCGGTCGCCGCACCCGAACTCGTCGCCCGAGGATTCCTCCACGACGACGAACGTCTCAAAGGCGTTCTCGACGAGTGCAGCGTGGCCCTCGACGCCCTGATGAGCGAACTCGGAGCCGAGCACGTCACCGGCCCGCACCTGATCCGTGAGGACATCACCCAGCGACTGGCGGAGTTGGTCTTCCGGCGCACCAAGAGCCGGCCGCTGATCATGCCCGTCGTCGTCGAGGTCTGAGGCGGGGCGCGAGCCGACCTGGCGCCGGGGCACCCTCGCCCGGCGCTAGGGATTCACTTCCGGGCGTCGAACAAGTCCCCATGGCGACTGCACGCCCGAAACAGGCCCGCCGGCGCGCGGGCGCCGCGTCACGGACGCGACCGCGCTCAGCCGGAGCCTCTTCCAAGCCCAGGCAGAAGGCCCCGGCCTCCCGGCATCGCCGTGAGCTCGGGGCGATCGCCTGCCTCGCGATCGCCGTCTTCCTGGGCTTCGTGCTCTACCTGGGCTGGGACGGCGGCTCGGCGGGCCGCTGGCTCGGCGACGTCGCCCGCTGGCTCGTGGGCATCCTCGCCTTCGCGCTGCCGTTCCTCCTCGGCTTTCTCGCGTACCTGCTGGTCGTCAAGGAGGAGAGCCGGCCGCGCCGCGGCATGAGCTGGGGGATCGCCTTCATCGTCGCCGGGGTGGCGCTGGCCGCCGCCGCCGACGCCTTCGGCATCTTCTCCGGGGTCCGCTCGGACGCCCTGTTCCGTGACGCCTACATGAGCGCGCACGGCGGCGTCCTCGGCGAGGTCCAGTGGGCCGTGCTCAGCCCGTTCATCGGCCGGGTCGGCGTCGACGTGCTCGTCATCGCGCTCCTCGTCGCCGGCATCCTGCTCGTGACCGGCTCGTCGCTGCGCCAGTGGGCGACGCACTCGACGCAGGGCGTCGCCAAGGCCGGCAGGGCCGCGCGCAGCCAGGCGGAGTCACTCGGCGCGCGCCGCAGGGAGGCCAGCGACACGCGCATCGTCGAGCCCCACGAGTCGCAGACCATCGACGCCGGCGACCTCATGCGCACCTCGATCACGCCGGCGGCGACGCCGGACCTCGACTTCTCACGCCCGCTGGCCCCGGCCGGGCCGCATCTCATCGACGGCGTCTCCGAGGCGCCCGAGATCTTCGGCGAACCGACGCCCCTGCCCGACGAGCCCGCTCCCGAGCCGATCGTCGCGGCGGACGACGGGGTTCAGCTTTCGCTCGCCGCCGCAGCCGCGGCCGCGGCCCAGAAGGGCGAGGAGGGCGACGCGGCCGTGGCACTCGCCTTCGCCGACGCCGAGAAGCGGCAGTGGTCCTTGCCGGACCCGGCGGTCCTGCGCCGTCTCGCCCAGGGCAACGGTGAGGCCCCGGAGGCCATCGCCCGCGTCTCCGAGCGCCTGGTGTCCACACTGGCGAGCTTCAACATCCCGGCTCAGGTGATCGGCACGGTCTCTGGCCCGCGCGTGACGCGCTACGAACTGCAGCTGGCGCCCGGCATCAAGGTCAGCAAGGTGGCCAACCTCAAGGACGACCTCGCCTACGCCCTTGCCGCCACCGATGTGCGCGTCCAGGCGCCGATCCCGGGCAAGCAGGCCGTCGGCGTCGAGGTGCCCAACATCCAGGCCAACTACGTGTCGCTCGGCGACATCCACGGGCTGTTCCCGCCACACGCGTCGCCGATGGCGTTCTGGCTGGGCAAAGACGTCACCGGCAAGGCCATCCTCGCCGACCTGGTGCGCATGGTGCACCTGCTCATCGCCGGTACGACCGGTTCCGGCAAGAGCGCCTGCCTGAACGCGCTCATCACGTCGATCCTGCTGCGCGCCACGCCCGACCAGGTGCGCATGATCATGATCGACCCCAAGAAGGTCGAGCTCAGCAACTTCAACGGGGTGCCGCACCTGCTCGCCCCGGTCGTGACCAATATGAAGCAGGCGACCTACGTGCTCGACAACATCTGCCGCGAGATGGACCGGCGGTACGACGTCCTCTCGCGCAACGGCTGTCAGGACATCCGCGCGCTCAACAAGAAGCTCGTGCGCGCCGGCGAGGACGCCATGCCCTACACGATGGTGATCATCGACGAGCTGGCCGACCTCATGATGGTAGCCCCGTCCGAGGTCGAGGACTCCATCATCCGCCTCGGCCAGCTCGGGCGCAGCTGCGGCATCCACCTGGTGGTCGCCACCCAGCGCCCGTCGGTCGACGTGGTCACGGGCATGATCAAGACCAACATCCCGTCGCGCATCGCCTTCGCCGTGAGCTCACAGACCGACTCGCGCATCATCCTCGACCAGGGCGGCGCCGAGAGCCTCCTGGGCATGGGCGACATGTTGTTCAGTCCGATGGGCAGCAGCAAGCTGCTGCGCCTGCAGGGCGCGCTCGTGACCAGCGCCGAGATGAAGCTGATCACCGAGCACTGGCGCCGGCAGTCCAAGCCGGACTACCACGAAGAGCTTCTCGAGAACCCGGCCGGCCCGGACGCCGAGCAGTCGCAGCAGGCCGCCGGCGGCGACGAGCTCCTCGCGGAGGCGATCAAGACCGTCGTGAACACCGGCGCCGCCAGCGTGGCCCTGCTCCAGCGGCGCCTTCGCGTGGGCTACGCGCGTGCCGGCCGCCTCATCGACATCATGGAAGAGATGGGCATCATCTCCGGGTACGACGGCAGCAAGGCACGCTCGGTGCTCATCGACGAGGCCGGACTGCCGACGGCGCTCGCCCGCCTGCACGGCGACGTGATCGAGCCGGCCCCTCTGCCGGACGAGCCGGCCGCGGCAGTCGACGCGCCGGAGGGGCCGCCTGCGGCGGCCGAGCCGGCGCCCGCGGACGTCTAGGGCCCCGGCCCCTCGCCGTGCGCCTCGTTTGTCTTCGCAGCACCCGGTTACTAGACTGTACGTTCGGGTGACCGCCGCGACCTGACCCCCTGCGGCGAGCGAGGAGAACGGCATCCACCGTGTTTGAGATCGGCAACACGCTGCGCGAGGCCCGCGTCCGCCGCAACCTCACGCTGCAGCAGGTCGAAGAGGACATCAAGATCCGGGTCAAGTACGTCCAGGCCATGGAGAACGAGGACTGGGACGTCATGCCCGGCGTCACCTACGTCAAGGGTTTCCTGCGCACGTACTCGACCTATCTCGGCCTAGACCCCGAGGTCATCATCGGTGAATTCCGTACGCGCGCCATGGCGCCGTCGGCAGAACACCACGAGCCGTTCGGCGGCTCGTCGGTCATCGGCAAGCCGCACAGCCACCGCGGGCGCAACACCATCGTCATCGTCGCGATCGTGTGCCTGATCGCCCT
>Ga0315271_10003269_pt1 | contig 10264 bp, 4 predicted proteins | sample C3_top_MG_FD_204664 | JGI IMG/M metagenome (GOLD analysis project Ga0315271, IMG submission 204664) | Sediment microbial communities from Yellowstone Lake, YNP, Wyoming, USA - C3_top | ecosystem: Environmental > Aquatic > Freshwater > Lake > Sediment | place: USA: Wyoming | collected 2017-08-01
CCGCCCCGTCAGCTTGAGCCCCACCAGCTGCTTGCCCGGCCGGCCCTTGGCGGCTTCCAGCGCGGCGCGCCCGACGAAGTCGCCCGGCTTGTCGAGCTTGACCACTCGGCCCAGTCCGGCCTCGAACGGTGTGGTCTCACGGGTGAGCTCCTGGCCGTAGAGCGGCATCCCGGCCTCGAGCCGCAGGGTATCACGGGCACCGAGGCCCACTGGAATGAGCCCGACTGGCGACCCGGCCTTGAGCAGGGTATCCCACACCTTCACCCCATCATCCCAGGGGACGAACAGTTCGAAGCCGTCTTCGCCGGTATAGCCGGTGCGGGCGAGCAGGGCCGGGACGCCACAGGCGGTGGTCTGCACTGCGGCGTAGTACTTGAGCTGGGTGAGGTCGAAATCGGTGAACGGCTGGAGGATCTGCACTGCCTTCGGGCCCTGGATCGCCACCAGCGAGGTGCGCATCGTGGCGTCGTCGAGCGAGGCATCGAAGCCGACCAGCCGTTCCCGCAGCGCCGCCGAGACGGTGGCGACGTTAGAGGCGTTGGCCACTACCAGGAAGGAGGTATCTCCAAGGCGATAGACGATCAGGTCGTCCATCACCGAACCATCGGGGGCGCAGATCATGGAGTAGTGAGCGCGGCCCAGCGCCAGCTTGCTTGGGGTGGTGACCAGAGCGGCATCGAGGGCGGCGCCAGCCGCAGCCCCCTTGATATAGAGCTCACCCATGTGGGAGAGGTCGAAGAGCCCGGCGGCGTTGCGGACGGCGTGGTGTTCTTCCACCAGGCCGGCGTATTGAACCGGCATCTCCCAACCGGCGAAGGGAATCATCCGGGCGCTGAGGGCGCGGTGACGGGCATCGAGGGCAGTCTGGAGCACGGGGCGGTCCGGGTCGAGGTTCAGGGGAAAAGATATCACGGGGGGATATTTTCCCGGTGTCGCTGCTACTGCCCCGCAACGAACCGCCCCCACGGGGCATCCACCCCCCTGGCCACGCCACCGCCGCCGCAAACAGCCGGAGCCCCGCTCGTGATCAGACGCCTCACCCTGCCTGCGCTCCTCCTGCTCGCCGCTTGCGGCAGTGGCACCGCCAAGACGGCTCTCAGCATCCCGGTGATCGACACCCTCGCCGGTGGCATCGTCCACGTCAAGAACAACGGCCCCACCGCCTGGGCCGATACCAGCGGCTGGCGCTGGGTTTCCGTGGCCACCATCAATCCGGCTGAGGGCACCCCCGGTGAGCTCGGCCAGATCGGCGCGATGGCCATCGGCGACGACGGCACCGTGTATGCCTTGCAAATGAAGCCGGCCACGATCAAGGTGTTCTCACCCGATGGCACCTTCCTCCGCGACATCGGCAAGGAAGGTGATGGGCCGGGTGAATTGCGTTATGGCTTCCTCGGCATCCGCGGCGACACCTTGGTGCTCCAGGACTCGAACAATTCCCGGCTCACCCTCTTCCTCACCGATGGCACCTTTTTGAAAACGGTGCCGTCACCCTGCTGCTATTCCTGGCCGCGCCTCACCGTCGACAGCGCCGGTCGTGCCTGGCTGCCGGGGCCAGGCACCGGCGACAAGGGCGCATGGTATCTCGTACGGATGGACGGCACGACCGCCGACACCCTCCTGATGCAACCGCTGGATGACTTCCGAAAGGCGAAGACCTGGACCGTCACGACCAAGCGCGGCGGCAATACGATGTCGATGATGATGCTGGCGCCGATGCAGCCCAGTACGACGTTCGAACCACGCATCGACGGGATGATCGTCAGCGGGCACAGCAGCAGCTATCGCTTCGCCGTGCTGCGCGGTGCCACCGACACCGTGCGCATCTTCGAGGCCTCGGCCCCGACGCTCCCCATCAGCGATGCGATGCGCGACACCCTCTTCGAGAAGGCGACCAACAATTCCGACGAGGCGACTCGGAAGGCGTTGCGAGAGTCGGCCAAGAAGGACGACATCCCGCACACCTGGCTGCCGTGGACGCATATGTCGCTCGACCGTGCGGGGCGGCTCTGGGTCACGCTCCCCGGCGACGCCGGCGAAATCACCCGCATGCAAGTGTTCGACCGCAATGGCTACCTGCTCGGCGATGTTCCTCCGCCCCACAGGAAGATGTTGTTTGACACCTCCGCCTGGGGGCGTGACCGCATCGCGTTCCTTGACGAGGACGACGACGGCCGCCCGGTGATCCGGACGTTCCGACTGCAGACCACGCTGGCGAAGTGACAACGGAGCACCCGATGTACAAGGCACGCCTCACCCTCTCCCTGCTCGCCCTGCTCGGCGCATGCGGCGGTGGCGGCGCGAAGCTCACACTCAACGCGCCCACCATCGACACCCTCCCGGGCGGCATTGTTCGAGTGCACAACAACGGCCCGACGGCGTGGGCCGACACCAATGGCTGGAAGCTGGTGCTCGAACACACCTTCACGATGCCCGAAGGTTCGCCCGGGCAACTCAACAACCCTGCCGGGATCGTCGCCGACTCGAAGGGCAACATCTACATCCTCGACCAGAAGCCGGCCACCATCAAGGCGTACGCCGCCGACGGCTCGTTCCTTCTCACCATCGGTCGCGAAGGGAGCGGCCCCGGTGAATTCCGTCAGTGGGGCATGCTGACCATCGCCCGCGATACACTGGTGCAGCATGACCCGGGACAGTCGCGCACCAGCACCTTCACCACCGACGGCGTGTTTCTTCGCGTCTGGCGGACGATGTGCTGCTACGGGCGACCACTCCGCGCCGATGACAACGGGCTGATGCCGATCCCCGGGAGCATCCGAACCGACACCACCAACAAGAAACCCGCCCTCTTTGCAGGGGCGGGCTTCATTCGCTTTCGCCTCGATAGCTCCGTGGTCGACTCGATCTTCTTTCCCAAAGAGCCGGAACGGAAGATGTGGCGTTTCCAGAACAAGGAGAACAGTTCGATCTGGTCGATCCCCTTCACGCCGGGCACGTCGTCGCACCTCGACCGCATCGGCCGCTTCATCTGGGGCAACCAGGAGGAGTACCGCTTCATCGTCTCGAAGACCGGTCTCGATACGGTCCGGATCTTCGAATCCACTCCGGACGTCGCCACCAGCATTCCCGATTCGCTCCGCCAAGAGCAGATGGACAGCTACCTCGAAGGGAACAACAACCTCCGGAGCATCGCCAAGCTGTCGGACATCCCGAGCAGCTACCCATCCTGGACGTCGTTTACCATCGACGGCGCGAACAACATCTGGGTCCTCCTCCCCGGCCCCAAGGGTCCCGGTAGCGCCTGGGATGTCTTCACCCCCGAGGGCGTGCTCCTGGGAAAGGTCCCTACCACCTTCACCGAGCCATACCGGACCTTCTGGACCCGCGACCGCGTCTACTCCCTCGAGGAGGACGATGCCACGGGTACGATGTCCATCAAGGTCTACCGAATCGACAAGCCGAATCCCCGTTGAATCGGCTATCTATCACGTCGCCTGCTCCTCGACACCCTGTGAGGCAATTGATGTCGCCTGCTCGTGCTCGCCGCTTCCTCTTCGTCGCCGCACTCCTCCTCGGCGCCTGCGGCAAGAAGCAGGACGAAGAAGCCAATGGCCCCCCAGCCGATTCCACCAAGGCCCCTTCGACCCTCGCCCTCGACGTCGTCGGCGAGCCGGTTCGGAAAGGCGATCTGATCCTCACCGTGACGGCAACCGGTCAGATCAGGAGCGACGCGATTTCCACCCGGAAGGCCGAAGCCACCGGCACCGTCGCCGAGGTACTCGTGCGGGCCGGCGACCGGGTGAAGCGGGGGGATGCGCTGGTGAAGCTTGATCCGCGCCCGCTCGATCTCGATCTCGCGTCCGCCGAGGCCTCGGTCGCCTCTGCGCGGGTGAAGTACCATACCGAAATCGACCCCGACTCGATCGTGAGCGGCATTGCACCGTCAGCCTCACGGCGTGCCTACGCCCTCGCCAACTCCGGATTACAGTCGGCCGAGGTGGGGCTGGAGAAGGCGAAGCTGGCGCGCGAGAACGCCGTGATCAGCGCGCCGTTCGATGGCGTGGTTGATAAGGTCGTCGTGGCAGTGGGTGATCGCGTCAGTAACGGACAGGACGTCGCCACCGTGGTAGATCTCACCAACTTGCGTGTGGAAGCCGCAGTGCTCGAACACGACTTGCCACTACTGCGCGTTGGCGGCGAGGCGTACGTCACGATCGCCGCTGCCCCCGACAAGCCAGTGCGTGGCACCATTTCGGCGATCCTCCCGCTGGTTGACACGGTGACGCGCGCCGGGCGAGCGGTGGTGCGTCTCCACGGTGATGGCACGCTGCGCCCAGGGATGTACGCCGACGTGCGGCTCGAGTCGGCGCGGCTTCCCGACCGGATCGTGGTACCGACGCGCGCGGTGATCGAACGCGAAAATCGTCCACTGGTGTTCGTGGTCAAGGATGGCCGCGCCGAATGGGTGTACGTGAATGTCGGCCGGCGCAGTAGCACCGAAACCGAGATCCTCCCCGACAGCTCAAGCAACGAGATTCCGCTCAAGCCCGGCGACATCGTCCTGACAGATGGTCACCTCACGCTCTCGCATCAGGCGCCGGTGCGCCTGACCCGGAAGCGCGAAGCCGACCAGCCACGCTGACCGGAGCCGTCGCGTGTCACTGAGCACCACAGCGCTCCGTCGCCCCGTCGCCACCATCTCGGCGACACTGGCACTCATCCTCCTCGGCGCAGTGTCGCTGGGGAAGATGCCGGTATCGTTGCTTCCCGATGTTGCCCTCCCGGTACTTACCATCCGCACGGTCTATGACGGCGCCGCACCGGAAGAAGTCTCGCGCTTCATTGCTGAGCCGATTGAGAAGGCAGTCGGCAATACCCCCGGCATGGTCGAGATGCGCTCTGTCTCGCGCAATGGCGAAGGCACCACCACGCTGCGATTTGCGTGGGGGACCGACATGGCCAAGACGGTGCTGGCGGTGCGCGAGAAGCTCGACAATGCCCGCAACGCCCTGCCGAGCACGGCGGCACGCCCCACCCTGCTCACTTCTGATCCGGGGGAGCGGCCGATCGCAGTGCTCGCGCTCACTGGCCCAGGTGACCTGCGAGCCGTGGCACGAGCGGCGCTCGATGTCCACGCACGCCGCCTCGAGCAGCTCGATGGTGTCGCCTCGGTGGCGGTGGTCGGCGACCCCGACGATGAAATTCGCGTTGATGTCGACGCCGAGCGGATTCGCGCGCTGGGCCTCACCTCCGACGATGTCGCCACTGCCATCAAGAGCGCCAACGCGATGGCCACTGGCGGCACCATTCGCCGGGGCCAATTCCGTTTCCCGGTGCGCACCTTCACTGAACTGCGTGACCCCGCCGACATCCGCAGCATCCCGGTCGGTCCGATATCCAAGCACGTCACCATGGGCGACATCGCCACCGTGACACCAGCGAGTGCCGACCCACGGACCATCGTCCGGCTTGATGGCACTGCGGCCGTGGGCCTCGTGGTCTATAAGGACGCCGGCGCCAACACCGTTGCCGTGACCACTGAGCTGGAGAAGACGCTCGACATTCTCCGCAAGGAGTTTCCCAAGGTCAAGATCCGGTTGGTCGCGGCGCAGGCGAAGTTCGTGCAGGACGCCCTCTCCAACCTGTCGCAGGAAATTCTTGCAGGCGGCATCCTCTCCATCCTGTTGATTCTGGTCTTCCTGCGCGATTGGCGGATGTCACTCGCGATCGGCTTGATGGTGCCATTGTCGGTGCTGGTGTCGCTGACCCTGCTGCAAATGTTCAACGTCACCATCAACATCCTCTCGCTGGGTGGTTTAGCGCTCGCCGTCGGCCTGCTGGTGGACAACGCCATCGTGGTGGCCGAGGCCACTGGACGAATGCGCGACGAAGGGGTCGGCTTCTGGGAGTCAGCCCGGCTTGGCACCGAAGAGGTGGCCGGACCGCTCTTCGCCGGCACCCTCACCACCGTGCTGGTCTTCGGCCCAATCGTCTTCGTGCAGGGCCTGGCCGCCGCGCTCTTCCGCGATCTCTCGATTTCGGTGGTGCTCACCGTGAGCGCGTCGCTGGTCATGGCGCTGACGATGATGCCGGTGATGATGACACTGGGCCACCGCAGGGAACGTGGCGAAGAAGGCGGAGAACAGCCCGCACCGAGCAACGTTCCAGCTGAGGTCATCGCGCACACGGCGGCAATCGACAAGACACGACTCACGCGCTGGGGCCACGAACTCGCCGAGATGTACGAGGCGGGAATGGCGTGGTCGCTGCGCAATCCGAAGAAGGTGTTCATCACCTCAATCGCCATCTCCGCGTTCACCGTCTTGATCGCGATGCGGCTGCCGCGCGAAATCCTGCCGCAAGTTGATGAAGGCACTGCCGTGGCGGAGATGCGCCTCCCGGCCGGCACCGCGATTGAAGAGACGACACGCCAGGCCGCGCGCATCGAGGCGGCCGCCGCCAAGCTCGGCAGCAAAGGTGTCTATGTCCGCGTGGGTGTCGCTAGCGATGAGGAAGTTCTCTCCGGCGCCGAACCTGGTTCAGCAGGGACGGCGGTGTTCGTGATCCCGGTGCCGGATGGCATGGCGGCGACTCGGTTTGCCGACGAACTCAGGAAAGCGGTGCCCGACCTCGCGAACGGCTCCCTCTCGCTCGACCTCGCCGGCCAATCGGAGTTCGGATCGCTGATCGGTCGCGAAGGTCGCGCGGTGAAGGTGGAAGTTTCCGCGCCGAAGCGGGAGATGGCGGCCGCGGCGGCCGATCAGGTCCGTGCCGCGCTGTCGAAACTCACCACGCTGGCTGACGTGCAGGATGCCTTCGCCGGAACCCAGCCGATTGTAGAAGTGACGCTGCTTCGCGATCGCATCGCGCAGCGGAACATCTCCATCAGTGCGGTGAGCAACGCGCTCAAAGGAGCGCTCGGCGGTGTTCCCGCCGGCGACTTGCGCGAGACCGACCGGCGTACGCCGATCCAGATCCGCTACGCCGGCGTTGCCAACGAGAACATTGAAGCCGCGCTCGCAACCACGGTGCAGGGCGTACCCATGGGTCAGTTGGTGAGCATCCGCGAGACTCGGGCACCTATTGAAGTGGTGCGGATTGGGCAGCGGCCGGTCTCTGTGGTGGAAGGCGTCGTCGAACGCGGTGGCACCGCCAAGGCCGCCGCCGATGTCGAGAAGACGATGCAGTCGCTCACTCTCGACCCTGCGATCGAGTGGGCCGTCACGGGAGCCGACACCGAACAGCGGAAGACCTCCCGCGAATTGGGCATCGTGGCGATCCTCTCGGTGGCACTGATGTTCCTGGTGCTCGCCGGGGAGTTCGCATCGTTCACGACGCCGCTACTGATCATGACCACCGTGCCGCTGGCTGGTGCCGGTGGCATCCTGGCGCTCTGGATCACCGGACAATCCATCAATGCCGTCTCACTCATCGGCATCGTGGTGATGATCGGCATGGCCGACAACGAGGCCGTGGTCAAGCTCGATGCCATTCGGCGATTCCGCGAATTGGGGCATCCTATTGAAGAGGCAATTCTGCTGGGCGGACGCCAGCGGTTGCGCGCCATCGCGATGACTTCGCTCACCACCATCACCGGCGTGCTGCCACTGGTCTTCAACTGGGGCAGCGGTGGTGCGCTCTACCAGCCGCTCGCGGCCGGTATCATCGGCGGCTCGGTGTCGGCACTCCTGGTGACGTTCTTCTTGCTGCCAACCGCCTATGCAATGATCGAGCATCGCAAGGAGCGGAAGGCACTGGAGCAGGCGGCCGCCGCGGAGCTGGTCGCGTGATTCGCTGGGCAGCAACGCGGCCTGCTGTCGTCTGGGCCTTCGCGGCCGGACTCGCCATCGCGGGCGGTGTGGCCTTCACCAAGCTCCCACTCGCGACGCGCACGACGGTCGACCTCCCCAAAATCTCGATCGGCGCCAGTTGGCGTGGCGCCTCGCCCGAATTGGTGGAGACCTACCTTACCTCGCCCATCGAAGCCGCGGTACAGGGAGTGCATGGAGTCCGGAAAACGAGTTCGACCTCAACCAGCGACCAGGGCTCGGTCACGGTGGAGCTCGACCCCGAAACCGACATCACGATGGCGCGGCTCGCCATTCTTGAGCGAATGGAGACGCTGCGACGCGATCTCCCTGCGGCGGCGCAGAACTCCATCAGTGTCGGCAACTGGGTGCCGGAAGAGCTCGACCAGCAACCGCTGCTCGAGGTGAATGTCACTGGCCCCTACACGCCAGGCGCCCTGGAGCGCATCTCCAAGGAGGTCGTGCAGCCACGCCTCGAAGCGCTCCCCGGCATCGCCGGCATCCGGGGCAACGGCGGCGCAGAGAACGGTGTGCTGCTCTCTTACGACCCAAGCCGGCTGCGGCAGCTCGGCATCGACCCGTGGCTGCTGGTCCAGGCGATCTCGCAGGCGAAGGTCGTCGATGCGCTCGGCGTCACCCGCAACGGCATGTCTGAGCGGCACGTCTCGCTGCGTGATGTCCCGCACGCGATCGAAGATCTCGAACGACTCCCAGTACGCGGCCCCGGCGGGCAGGTGTTCGCGCTTGGTGAACTCGCGGCGATCCACCCCGAGGAAGACAGTCGCGGTGGCTTCTACCGACTCAACGGCCAAACCGCGGTCACCCTCTCGCTGCAACGACAGGCCGGCGCCGACGCTATCAAGACCGCCGCTGCAGCCCGAGAAGTGCTCGACCAGATCCAGAAGACTTTGCCGCGCGGCGTCCGCCTCCGAATTGAGCGCGACGAAAGCGTTGATCTCGACAAGGAGTTGAACGACCTGCTCCTGCGTGGTGCAATTGCCTTCGGCGCCGTGCTGCTGCTGTTGATGCTTACGCTTCGCGATGCAGGGCGCTCCTTCCTGGTGCTCGGCAGCGCCGTCGTGGCGATCGCCGGCACGGCGCTCGGTCTCTACCTCTTCAAGATCCCGGCAAATTTGCTGACGCTCGCCGGCCTCGCGATGGGGATCGGGATTCTGGTGCAGAATGGTCTGGTGGTGGTCGAGCGGTTGCGCATGGTGCCCAACACCCCAGATGCGCGCGCTGCTGCAGGCGTGGCCATCGCCCCAGCGGTCATCGGGTCGACGCTCACCACGGCGGTGGTGCTTTTTCCCTTCCTCTATTTGCAGGGGAATGCGCGGGCCGCCTTCATGCCGTTCGCGGCAGCGTTCACGCTCGCGCTCTTCTGGTCGGTGATCACGGCGTTGGTGCTCGTGCCTGCAGTCGGACATGGTGGTGGTGGCAAGAAGGCCGGCTGGTCGCGGCTGGCCCACGCCTACGAACGCACCTCGTTCCACCTGCTCCGTTGGCGCTGGGCCACGATCACACTCACGGTGGCGCTGGTCGGTGTGATGACCTGGGGCTTCATCAAGAAGGTGCCACGCAACAGCTGGGGTGGTTGGGGCAGTAGCGATCGCACCACGGTCTCGGCCGGCGTGACCTTCCCGCGCGGCTCCGATCCGGCCGACGTGGAGCGAATCGTCAGTGAACTCGAGGCAGTCGCCGTCGGCCGAAAGGGCGTGGCGCTGGTGCGCTCATATGGCGGTGGCCTGGGTGGCGGGCTGGTGGTCGAGTTCACCAAAGAAGGTGCGTATACCGATGCACCGTATGTGATCTCCGACGAGATGACCCAGCGCGCGGTGCTGATCGGTGGCGCGCAGAATGTGCGAGTTTCTCCCCCGCAGGGTCCTGGCTTTAATGGCGGCTCCGGCGGCGGCTCCACCATCAACAAACAGGTGAAGATTCTCGGCTACTCGTTCGAGGGAGTGCGCCGCGTCGCCGAAGACCTCAAGGCACGCCTGGAGCGGATTCCGCGCGTGCGCGAGGTCAACATCAATTCGGCTGGCTGGTTCAACCGCGAACGAGCGGCATCGATCTCGCTGGTGCCTGACCGTGCGGCATTGGGCCGAGTAGGGGCCACGGCACAGGACTATGCCAACAGCGTCGCGCGTGAAGTGCAGAGCGCCTCCGGGGGCACCGAACTCGAGATCGATGGCGAGGCAGTGAAAGCGAATGTCCGCGCCATGGGCGCCAGCGTGCGCCAACTCGACGAGCTCAGGGCCGGTCAGGTGTCGAACCCCAGCGGCTCACCGGTGCGCATCAGCGATGTCAGCAGCGTAGCCGAAGTCGACGGCCTCTCGCGCATCGAACGCGAAGATCAGCAGTACGTCCGGATTCTGAGCTACGACTTCCGTGGCCCGCAGAAACTCGCCGACCGGACCCACAAGGCGTTCATGGCGTCGATTACGGTACCACCCGGCTACACCGTCAATGACGACGAGGGACGTTGGGCCGACGAC
>Ga0315271_10003270_pt1 | contig 10263 bp, 8 predicted proteins | sample C3_top_MG_FD_204664 | JGI IMG/M metagenome (GOLD analysis project Ga0315271, IMG submission 204664) | Sediment microbial communities from Yellowstone Lake, YNP, Wyoming, USA - C3_top | ecosystem: Environmental > Aquatic > Freshwater > Lake > Sediment | place: USA: Wyoming | collected 2017-08-01
AGAGGCCCCAGCCCTCGACATACGCCGTGTAGCCGAAGCCGAACTTCCGGAACTTCGGGACCCCCTTCAGCTCCTGGGCGATCGCGATCTGCATGTGGTGGCCCGGGATGCCCTCGTGGTACGCGAGCGCCTCCATCTCGTACTTCGGCACCCCGCCCATCTCGTACAGGTTCACGTAGTAGGTGCCGGGCCGCGAGCCGTCCATCGCCGGCTGCATGTAGAACGCGCCGCCGCTCTCGCGCTCGCGGAACGGCTCGACCGCCTTGACGATGATCGCCGCCTTCGGCTTGGTCAGGAACAGCTCGTCCAGCCGCCCGCGCATCGTGTCGATGATCTTGATCGCGCCCTCGAGGTAGGCCGCCTTGCCCTCGGGCGTGTTCGGGAAATAAAACTTCGGGTCGGTGCGCATGTACTTGAAGAACGCCGGCAGGTCGCCCGCGAAGCCGACCTGTTCCTTGATCTTCGTCATCTCGCCATGGATCCGCGCCACCTCCTTGAGCCCGATCTCGTGGATCTCGTCGGCCGTCAGGTCGGTGGTCGTCGTGCGGCGCAGCGCGTAGTTGTAATAGTCGGCGCCGTTCTGGAACTTCCACACGCCGTCATCGTCCGTCGCGACCTTTTCCAAGGACTCCAGCTCGGCGATGAGCGCCTCGTAGGCGGGCTTGACCGAGCCGAGGAGCGCGAGCTTGGCGTCGGCCACGAGCCGGTCCTTGGTCGCCGTGTCGGTGTCGGACAGCTTCCCCACCTTCTTCTCGAAGTCCTCGAGCATGGTGCTGGGCTTGCCCGAGTCGTCAAAGGGCGCGCCCTTGATGATGCCGCGGGAAGACTCCAGCACGAGGGGGAACACGAATTTCGGCGGAATGATCCCCTTGGCGCGGCGCGCCTCGAGCCCGGTGATGAGCTGGTCGAACTTCACCTTGAGGCCGTTGAGCCGCGCGATGTAGGCCTGCGCGTCCTTCACGTCGCTGACGTTGTGGAAGTTGATCAGGAAGGCGGGCGCCATCGTGTGCTCGCCGAACATCTGGTTCACCGGGTAGTTGTAGAGCCGCCATTTGTAGCCCTCGATGGCGCGCTCCGCCTGGCGCACCCAGAGCCGGTAGCTCAGCTGCGTCTGGTGGTCGAGCGCGTCAAAGTTGATCGTGCGCCGCAGTTCCGCCAGGTGGGTCACGTTGCGCGCGAGGTCCTCGGTGTCGTGCGCCTCGGTGTCCTCATCCCACTTGTCGTAGTCCTTCTTGATGCCGAGCTGGGCCTGGAACTCCGGGCTGCGGTCCACGGCCTCGTTGAAGGTGCGCTCGAAAAACGCGTTGGCCTTGGCCGACTCGGCCGTGATCTGTTCCGGGGTGTAGGTGGCGGCGCGCGCGGCGCCGGTGAGGAGGACAAGCAGTGCGGCCAGGGAGGCCGCGCGGGGCAGGAAGGGGTGCATCCCCCACCACACCCCGCCGCCGGGCTGCGGGCAAACGCTTTCTGGATGGATGGCTCGGCGCGCAGGATGGACGGTGCGGTCGAAGTTTCACCGCCAAGAACGCAAAGGCCGCCAAGGTCGATCCCATACAGAATTCCTTAACACTGCACTCGCAAGAGTCAGAACGCGCCAAATCTTCGCGGACTTTGCGTTCTTAGCGGTAAATATTCGGGTGCATTCCGCCGCTTACGGATTGCCGTTGCACCCAAAGCCTTCGAACCATGCCGTCCTCTTTTGCTTCGATCCATGCCCACCCAGACCCCCGCCCAGCAGCGCGCCTTCTTCGAAACCTACGGGATCCTCAAGCTCCCGGGTCTTCTCAAAAACGAGGTCGCCGGCATCATCGCCGATTTTGAGACGGTGTTTGCGCAGCACGGGCGCAAGGCCGACGGCTCGCGCCGCCGGAGCATCGTGCCGTTCGTGGACCAGAACGCGGGCCTCTGCCAGCTGCTCGACCACCCCGCCCTCCTCGCCGTCGTCAGCAACCTGCTCGGACCCGACTTCAACTACGTCAGCAGCGACGGCAATTATTACACCGGCGACACCGGCTGGCACCGCGACAGCCTCTACCAGAGCAGCAGCTACCTCAAGGTGGCCTTCTACCTCGACCGCGTGACCAAGGACACCGGCTGCCTGCGCGTCATCCCCGGCTCGCACCACGACGCCGCCCTCAAGCTCTGGGACGGCACCGTGACCGCGGAATCCGAGGCCAACTTTGGCGTCCACGGCCGCGATATTCCCTGCACCCCGCTCGAGAACGAGCCCGGCGACGTGCTGATCTTCAACCACCGGGTGCTGCATTCCTCGTGGGGCGGCGGCAGCGAGCGCCGGATGTTCACCTTGAATCTCGGCCGCCGCGCCAAGGACCCGAAGGAAGTGGACGACCTGATTTCCTACCTCTCGTACCACATCCGCCCGCACGTGCCCGAGCCGTACGGCAAGGCGATGCTGGAAACCGCCAGCCCCGCCCGGATGGTCCACCTCACCCAGCCCCGGCAGTTCTGGGCCGCCGCCGGCGAGCACTACAAGCTGCGCACCGCCCCTCCGCCGGCGCAGGGGGCATGAGACGGACAACGGCGGGTTTTTCAAAAAGGAATTAACCCTCGCCCGGCGAAGTCGGCGCCCGCTAGGTTGGCGGGCGCATGGGAGAACTTGCCCCTGGTTCCCTGACCCTGGCGCTGTGCCTGGCTGCTGCCGCCGCCACCGCCGCGGAGCCTGCCGCGGGCGCGCGCGCCGGCTGGACGGAGCTGTCGCTCCTGAATGCCAGTGAGGCGCAGGCGGCGTTCGCCGCCGCCAGCCGGGCCAACCCCGCCAGCCGCGACGTCCGCCTCGGGGAGGCGCTCGCGCTGCTCCAGCTCCGATCGCGCACGCCGGCCAACTTCGCGGAAGCCGGGCGCCGGCTTGAGGACCTGCGTCGCGAAAACGCCGCCGACGACGCCGGCCTCGCCGCGACCTACTTTCTCGCCCGCATCCAGCAGCTGCACAGCTACACGCCCGATCGGCCGGCCGCGGTTGCAAGTTACCGCGCGCTCCTCGCCGCCCACCCGGAGAACTACTACGCCCAGCTCGCCGCCCCCAAGCTCACGCTCCTCCTGCTGTACGACGACGTGCCGCCTCCCGAATGGGAGCGGCGCGTCGCCGAGGTCCAGGCGCTGCTGCCCCGCCTGACCGCCCCCGAGGCGCTGCGCGACACCCGGCTCATCCTCGCCACCGCGTTCATCCGGCTGCGGCTCGATCATGCCCGCGCCTATCCGCTGATCGCTTCCGCCCTCGCCGCCGGCTCCGTGACCCGCATGACGCGGCTCAACGCCCTGCTCGTCCAGGCAGCCGAGTCCGCCGAGGTCCTCGGCAAACCCGCCGAGGCGGCGGATTACTACTCCCGTTTTCTCGAGGAATTTCCCCACGACGCGAAGGCCGACGAAATCCGCCGCCGACTCGGTGACCTGAGGCGAAAGGCCGGATCATGAAGCGGCTGTTCACCCTGCGCCACCTGGGGTTCGCCCTGCTCGTCGTCGCGTTCGCCGTGGCGAGCTGGCGCCTCACGTGGCGCTCCGTGCGCGACGCCGGTCCCGGCCACGTCACACTGCGGTTCGCGCACTGGCAGCTCGAGGGCGGCATCCGCGAGGCCTTCGATGCGATCGCGCGCGACTACGAGACGCTCCACCCCGGCGTCCACATCGAGCAGATGCTCATCCCGGTGGGCATCTACCGGAGTTGGGGCACCTCGCATGTCATCGGCGGGGCGGCCCCGGACCTGGTGGAGATCGGCCAGGGCATGGGCGGCCCCGAGGTCTACAGCTATTTTCATCCCCTCACCGAGGAGCTCAACCAGCCCAACCCCTACAACGCCGGCACGCCCCTCGCCGGCGTGCCCTGGCGCAAGACCTACACCGACAGCCTGGAAGGAGTCTACAACCGGGCCGCCTTTGACTACTATGGCGCGTCGGTCTTTGCCGCCACGATCCGGATCTTCTATAACCTGGACCTGTTGCGCGAGATCACGGGCCACACCGAGCCACCGCGGACGTTTGAGGAATTCCAGGCGTTGGGCCGGCAGGTGCGGGATTTCGCCGGGCGCACCGGCCGCCCCGTCACGCCGCTGGTCTGCTCCTACGGCATCACCCTGATGGACGATCTTTTCCGCAGCCAGATCCAGCGGCTGGCCACGGAAATGAATCCCGGCGTCCGCTTCCCGCCCGACCTGACCGACCCCACCGAGCTCTATCTGGGTTACCTGAACCGCCGGTGGTCGCTCGACCATCCCGGGTTCCGGGGCGCCGCCGAGCTCATGCACCAGATGGGCCGCGAAATGCCCCCGGGGTTCATGCAGTTGAAGCGGGAACAGGCGGTCTTTTATTTCGCCCAGGGCCGCGCCCTGATGCTCATGGGCTGGAGCTCGGATGCGACGGGATTGATGCGCCAGGTCGCCTTCCCGGTGCGGGCTTTCCGCAACCCGTTGCCGGCACCCGGCCCGGCCGGTTTTGGCGCCAACATGCTGGGGCCCAACTCGGAGGGTGCGCTGGCCACCTTTGGCGCCCTCGGCATTCCGCGGTCCTCGCCCCACCCGGAAGTGGCGCTCGATTTCCTCCGTTTCCTGACCAGCCAGCCCGAGGACCGGAAATTCGCGCGGATCAGCGGCTCCCTCCCCGTCATCACCGGCATCGAGCCCGAGGGCTTCGCCAAGGACATGATGCCCGACGGCCGGGGCTTCCCCTCCGGTCCCACCTTCACCCTCGGCGAAACCGGCCGGGTCATGCAAAATCACCTGCACCTGCTTTTCGGCCCGGAGGGCAGCAGCGACGCCTTCCTCCGAGCCCTGGGCCGCGACCTCGCGGCGAGCATGCGCAGCGATTTGGCCAACGGCACCCATCAGATCCGCCGGATGATCGCCGTGAACGACACCTCCATCGAGGCCATGCACCGGCTCCTGCGCGGCGAAAATCCCGGCACGGTGCTTCCGCGCAAGTATCAGGGCCTCGTCGAAACCTCGAACGAACAGGAGGCCAATGCCTATTATGTCGAACTCCGCCTGAAGCAGGCCCAACGCCAGCCTTAGCCGCTTTCACCTTCACTCCCACTCTCCCTTTCACTTCTTCCATCCCATGTTCAACGATCCCGTCACGCCCCGCTCGCTCCTCACCCGCGCCATGGATGGCACCACGCTCCGGCCGCTGCTCGCCCCGGCCGCCGGCTTCCACCCGCAGCCCACCCTCGCCGACCGCGCCGCGTGGGACGGCCTGCCGGCGGCCATCCGCCAGGCGCTCGTCGCCGCGGGCGAGAAGCGCCTCGGCGAGCCGTGGGAGATCCTCCGGGCCACCGTGCAGCTCGGGTTCGTGCGCACCGGCAACCGCGCCGACTTCGAGGCGCCGCACGCCGCGCGCCGGGGCCGCCTGAGCGAGCTGGTCCTCGCCGAGTGCGCGGAAAACCGCGGGCGCTTTCTCGACGCCATCGCCGACGGCCTCTGGCTGATCTGCGAGGAAACCTTCTGGGGCGGCGCCGCGCACCTCTTCATGCAGCGGCGCGGGTTCGGCCTGCCCGACGTGACCGAGCCGACCGTCGACCTCGGGGTCGGCGAGACCGCCGCGCTGCTGGCGTGGACGCACTACCTGCTCGGCCCGCGCCTCGATGCGGTGCACCCGCTGGTGCGCGAGCGCGTGCGCCTCGAGCTCGACCGCCGCGTGCTCACGCCCTGCCTCGAGCGGGACGATTTCTGGTGGATGGGCTGGCACCGCGACAACCGCCCGGTCAACAACTGGAACCCGTGGTGCTGTTCCAACTGGCTCGCCTGCGTGCTGCTGCTGGAGGCGGACCCGGACCGCCGGACCCGCGCCGTGCACAAGATCATGCGCATCCTGGACATTTTTATCGACCACCAGCCGGCGGATGGCGGCTGCGACGAGGGGCCGAACTACTGGGCGCGCGCCGCCGGCAGCCTGTTTGAGTGCCTCGACCTGCTGCATGCCGCCTCGGGCGGCAAGATCGACCTCTTTGGCGAACCGCTCATCCGCGAAATGGGCCGGTTCGTGCAGCGCACGCACGTCGCCGGGCTCTGGTTCGTTAACTTCGCCGACTCCCCGGTTCACCCCGGCACCGAGTCGACCACGCTCTACCTGTATGGCCGCGCCATCCGCGACCCGGAGATGACGGCGTTCGCCGCCTGGCTGTTCCAGGAGCGCAAGAATCTCCAGCTCGGCGGGTCGATGAGCCGCGCCCTCCCGCGTCTCTGGCTCGACGCGGCGCTCAATGACCCCGCCGCGCGCCCGCCGCTCTACCGCGACAGCTGGCTGGCCGAGCTTCAGATCATGGTCGCCCGCGACCGCGCCGGGAGCCGTGACGGCTTTTTTGTCGCGGCCAAGGGCGGGCACAACGAGGAGAGCCACAACCACAACGACGTCGGCACCTTGATTGCTTATCTCGACGGCTGGCCGCTGCTGATCGATGTCGGCGTCGAGACCTACACCGCGAAAACCTTCGACGCCAAGCACCGCTACGACATCTGGACCATGCAGTCGCAATGGCATAACCTGCCCACGGTGAACGGGCAGTGGCAGCACAACGGCCGCGAATTCGCCGCGAGCGAAGCCCGCTACACCTGCACCGACGAGGCCGCCACGCTGCAGCTCGAGCTCGCCCGCGCTTGGCCGAAGGCCGCTGGCATTGCGTCGTGGATCCGCACTGTCCGCCTGCAGCGCGGCTCGGCCGTCGTGGTGACAGACGACTACTCGCTCACCGCCGCGAAGGAACCTGCCGTGTTCAATTTCATCACTTCGCGCCCGGTCGATCTTGCCACCCCCGGCCAGGTCCGCCTCGGCGCTTTCCCCGAGGCCCCGGCCAGCCGCGGCGCCGTGCTCGCCTATGATGCCGCCACCTTCCGCGCGGAGGTTGACCCGGTCGACATCACCGACCCCCAGCTGCGCAACAGCTGGGAACGAATCTTCCGCGTTCGGTTGACCGAACGCACCGCCACCCCGCGGGCCCGCCGCGAGTTCCGCCTCTCCGCCGCTGGGTAGTGTCAAACGTCAGCTCTTGGCCGCGGTCAACTCGTCGTACGCCGCGCTGAGGTTGAGCCCGAGCCGGTTCGGCAGCGGGGCGTGGAAGTCGTCGAAGCCCGGGAAATTCTCCAACGCGACGATCTCCGACTTCGGTTTGCCGGCGGCGATGCCCGCCTGCACGTGCGCGAGGAGCGCGGAGAGATAGTCGCGAAACACCCGCATGTCGGCGTGGCCGCCCGTGGGTCCGAACTTCGGGTTGGCGTGGCCGAAGAGGTAGATCGCATCCGCCGGGTAGGTCTTCATCGCCGTCTCCAGCCGCGCGATCCAGCCCTGAATGTTGGCCCCGCCGGGCCGGTCGATCACCGGGTAGAGGCGGTTGAACATCAGGTCGCCCAGGTGGATGACGTTCGCCTGCTCGAAATGGATGATGATGTCGCCGCCGGTATGCGCGGGGCCGTGATATTTTGCGCTCACCACCTCGCTGCCAAAATCCCGGCGCCACCCGTCGGTGAACGTGGTGTCGGGCAGGGTCTGCGGGGCCATCTTGCCGGCCTTGCCGGCGGCGAGCATGAGCCCCGGCACATTGGCGTGGGCCACGATGGTGTGCGTGGCGGGTTTGAACACCCCGTTGCCGCCGGTGTGGTCGAGATGGTGATGCGTGTTGATCACGACATCGAGGGTGCGGCCGTCCCGGCCCGGCAGCCCCGCGAGGCAGATGGGTGCCGTTTCAGGCATCTGCGTGTCCACCACGACCAGCGCGTCCGGACTGGAGAGCCAGCCGACGGTGCCGCCGCGGCCCGAGAACAGCCCGACGCCGCGCCGGAGCGGCCGAAACTCGGTGACCAGCTTGGGCAAGGGGCCGGCCGGGGTCTTGACGGGCACGGTGGTGCGGTCGGTGGAAGTCTGGCCAAGGAGGGAAGCGCGGGCAAGCAGGCCCGCGGAGGCGAGCAGCGATGAACGAAGGATGAAGTCGCGGCGATTCATGGGCTGAACCTAGCAGTTTTATGCGCCTTTCCAACTGTCATTCTGGATGGGGCTTAGGACAGCCACAGCCAGGAAGGGAAGATTTCCTGTAACCTATCCCGGACCGCCGGGTTTCCCCTGCATCCCGCCATGCTCCTGCCCGCCCGTGATTGCCGATCTCACAGAAATCCGTGTTCAACCGTGCCCGTCCGTGGTTAGCTCCGCCGCGACTGACGCCGTGGATCCCGCCGACGCCACCCTCTCCGACCATGAGCTGATGCTCGCCGTGCGCGACGGCGAGCTCGACGCGCTCGGCGATCTGTTCGAGCGCCACCACGGGCCGCTGTACGGTTTCCTCGTGAAATTCACCGGCCAGCGCACCGCCGCGGAGGACATCGTCCAGACCGTGTTCCAGCGGATGCTGAAGTACCGCCACACCTACCGCGACGACGGGAGCTTCACCGCCTGGATGTACCACCTCGCGCGGCGCTGCGCCGCCGACCATTTCCGCAGGAGCAACGCCGCGCCGGCCGCCACCGATCCCGCGGACCTGCAGAATCATGCCGACAATGCGCCGAACGCCGGCGATCGCGCCGCCGCCCGCGACGACCACGCCCTGCTGCACACCGCGCTCAGCCGGCTCGACCGGGACGACCGCGAGGTCCTCCTGCTCAGCCGCTTCCAGGAACTCCCGTTCGCCGAGATCGCCGCCGTGCTAGAATGCTCCGTCGGCGCCGCCAAGGTCCGCGCCCACCGCGCGCTCCGCGAGCTGCGCGACGTATATTTCCAACTCCAACAGGAGAGACTCACATGAATCCGTCTTCGTCCCGCCACGGCGGGACTTCGCCGCGACAAGCGCGCCTGCCCCTCCTCCCCGCCTCCTTCACCCTTTCCCTTTTCCTCCCATGAACTGCACCCAAGCCCAGGAACGTTTCGCCGACCTGCTCGACGCCCGGCGCTCCGGCACGGATCACGCCGAGGCCCGCGCCCACCTTGCCACCTGCCCCGACTGCCAGCGCGAGTATGCGACCCTCGCCCGGACCCTTGCCGCGCTCGACGCCCTGCCCGCCGCCCAGCCCGGCCCGGCGCTCCGCCGGAATTTCTACGCCATGCTCGAGGAGGAAAAACTCGCCGCCGCCGCGGTACCCGCGTCCGCCCGGCCGCGACGCGCGGTGCGCGCCGCGCTCTGGCGCTGGATCCTCGCGCCCGCCGCCGCCGGCGCGCTGGCCATTGCCGCTTTTCTTGCCGGCACGCGCTACGCGCCGCCGCCGGCCGCCCCCGGCCTCGACCCCGCCACCAAGCGGGAACTCGCCGAGCTCCGGGCCCGGGTCGACTCCGTCGGCCAGCTGGTCGGCTACTCGCTCCTGCAGCAGCGTTCCACCAGCGAGCGCCTCCAGGGCGTGCTCGCCACGCTCGACCGGAAGGATCCCGGCCAAAAGGTCCTTTCCGACCTCATTGGCGCGCTGGCGCTCGATCCGAGCGCCAACGTCCGCCTGTCCGCGCTGGACGCGCTCTACCCGCACGCCAACCAGCAGCTCGTGCGCTCGGGGGTCCTCGCCTCGCTCCCGCGCGAGCAAAACCCCCTCGTGCAGGTCGCGATGATCGACTTCCTCGTCGCCGCCCGCGACCGCGAGGCCGCGCCCGAGCTCGGGCGCATGGCCCGCAACGAAACCCTCGACCGCGCCGTGCGCGACGCCGCCCAGCGCGGCCTCGCCCAACTCTGACCCTCTCCACAACCCACGACTGGCCGCCATTAACGAGCGCCCCGCCCACCTCGCAACCTCCTCCGCCTCCCATGAAAACCTCCCGCCTGCTCTCCTCCCTCCTGCTCGCCGTTGCCGCGACCGCGGCCCTCCTCCCGGCCGCCCGCGCCGACGCGAACGAGACCGCCACCATCAAGTTCTCCGATCCGGCCAAGCCCGGCACGCTGAAGATCATCGTCACCAACGGCGACATCCACCTGACCGGTGCCGACACCGCCGACGTCAAGGTGACCACCGACCTCAAGCCCGCGACGCCCGAAGTGCGCAAGGACGGCCTCCGCGTGCTCACCTCCTCGGCCAGCTATTCCCTCACCGAAAAAGACAACGTCGTGACCCTCAGCTATGGCGCCGAGGGGTGGCCCGCCGGCGGCGGTGATTTCAACCTCACCGTGCCGCGCAACACCGCGATCATCATCAACAGCAGCTTCGGCGGCGACGTCGAAATCGGCGGCGTGAACGGCAACCTCGAGGTCAAGAGCCTCAACGGCGAGGTCCACCTCAACGACATCGCCGGCGCCGCCCTCGTCGAGACGGTGAACGGCGAGATCCACGCCGCGGTGCGCGAACTGCATGACGGCCAGCC
>Ga0315271_10003271_pt1 | contig 10262 bp, 6 predicted proteins | sample C3_top_MG_FD_204664 | JGI IMG/M metagenome (GOLD analysis project Ga0315271, IMG submission 204664) | Sediment microbial communities from Yellowstone Lake, YNP, Wyoming, USA - C3_top | ecosystem: Environmental > Aquatic > Freshwater > Lake > Sediment | place: USA: Wyoming | collected 2017-08-01
TCGCCCGAGTGGGTCAAGGAGGCCAAGAAGCGCGGCCTGCTCAACCTGCGCCGCACGCCCGAGGCGCTCGAGCAGATCAACACCAAGACCACCAAGGCGCTGTTCGCCACGCTCGGCATCCTGTCGCCCGTGGAGCTCGAGAGCCGGTATCACATCCGCCTCGAACGCTACCTCAAGGACATGCTCATCGAGATGCACACCATGCGTGAGATCATCGACACCATGGTGCTGCCGGCGTCGTACCAGTACCTCGGCGTGCTCGCCGACGCGGCGCAGAAGTCCAAGGCCGCGGGCATCAAGGCGAGCCCCGCACTGGCGGCGGCCGTCTCGTTCGGCAAGCAGGTCACCGCGCTGCAGAAGGCGGCCACGGCGCTGCGCGTGGCGGCTGCCAAGGCCGACACCATGCACGACACGCCGCTCAAGTGCGCGCAGTTCCTCACGAGCACCGGCGCCGACAGCATGCAGGCCGTGCGCACCGTCTCGGATGAGATCGAGCTGACGATGGGCGACGCCTTCTGGCCGCTGCCGCGGTATCGCGAGATGGTGTTTCCCGTCTGACGACGGGAGAGAACCACAGAAGACTTCAGAGAGATACAGAGAACCACAGAGGCCCGCCATCAAAGGGATGCGCGGGCCTCTGTAGTTCTCTGTAGTTCTCTGCAGTTCTCTGCTTCTCCCTATTTCTTCCGCGCCACAACCGTCAGGTATTCGCTCACCAATCCCCTGGTGAGCGTCAGCTTCACGCGCTCCGCAAACACCGTTGGGTGTCGCGCGTACCATGCGACCAGTCCGCGCCGCCGGTCGCGCGCGCGCGCCGCGCTCGAACGGTCCATCACGTCGCGCAGCGAGAAGCGGTGGGACTGCTCGAGCTTCTTTTCCTCCGCAAAGCCGTGCGACTTCAACAGCGCCCGGAATGACTCGCGCGTGAAGTCTCGCAGGTGGTGCTTGTTGGCGTCCGTGCTCACCGTCACCGGCACCGACGCGATGAACAGCCCGCCCCGCGGCAGCACCTGGGCCACGCGCGCCACGTATTCCACGGGATGCGGCAGGTGCTCAACAGTCTCCAGGCTCACCCAGACGGATGGCGCCGGTGTCGGCGCGTACCGCACCGCGTCAGCTTCGTAGTACGTGACGGCCGGGTGGGCGTGCCGCAGGCGCGCAATCGCCAGCGCATCGCGGTCGAGGTCCACACCCTGCACCGACCGGGCGCCCGCCTTCGCGAGCATCTCGCTGCCATAGCCCGTGCTGCACGCACAATCCACCACGTCGGCGCCGCCCACGAATTCCGCGGCTAGACGGTAGCGCTCGAGGTTCAGCGTCAGCGTCGCCCGGTCAAATGCAGCGTCGGGGGCGATGAGAAGTGGGTCCGGCTGCTCAGGCATGTCGCTCAGGTGCGTGCTCCTCTGTGGTTTTCTGCAGTTCTCTGCAGTTCTCTGCAGTTCTCTGTAGTTCTCTGTAGTTCTCTGCCAAGTACGTCTAGTACTTGGCCAAATACTGCGCCAGCTCCCACTCGCTCACCTGGGTCACGTACTCGCGCCATTCCTGGCGCTTGGCTTCCAGGAAGTGCTTGGTCACATGCTCGCCCAGCGCCGCGCACATCTCCTTGTCCTTCTCCAGCTCGTCGCACGCCTCGTTGAGGTCGTGCGGCAGGTCATCAATGCGCAGCCGCCGCTTCTCGCGGAAGCTCATCTCCCAGATGTTCTCGTTCACCGGCTCGCGGCTCGAGGCCTGCGTTTCCACGCCGTCCAGGCCGGCCGCGAGCATCACGGCGAGCGCGAGATACGGGTTGGCGCTCGGGTCGGGCGAGCGGAGCTCCACCCGCGTGCCCGCGCCGCGCCGCGCCGGCACGCGAATCAACGGCGACCGGTTGCGCATGGACCACGCCACGTTGATCGGCGCCTCGAAGCCGGGCACGAGCCGCTTGTACGAGTTCACCAACGGATTCGTGATGGCGCTCATGCCGCGCGCGTGCTGCAGCAGCCCGCCGATGTAGTGATGCGCCAGCGGCGACAGCTCGTACGCCCCCTTCGCGTCGAAGAAGGCGTTGTGCCCACCCTCGAACAGCGACTGGTGCGTGTGCATGCCGCTGCCGTTCTGCCCGTAGATCGGCTTGGGCATGAACGACGCGTGCATGCCGAACTGCTGCGCCACGTTCCGCACGACAAACCGGAACGTCGCCAGCGCGTCGGCCGTGGTCAGCGCGTCGGCATAGCGGAAGTCGATCTCGTGCTGGCCGTGCGCCACCTCGTGATGCGCGGCCTCGATCTCGAAGCCCATCTGCTCCAGCGCGTCCACGATGGCGCGACGCGCGTCCTCGCCCAGGTCCACCGGGCCAAGGTCGAAGTAGCTCCCCACGTCGTGCGTCGTCGTGCTCGGCGCACCGTCGGGCCCCAGGCGGAACAGGAAGAACTCCGCCTCCATGCCCGCAAACATCGTGTAGCCCAGCTTGGCCGCGCGCGCCACCTGCCGCTTGAGCACGCCGCGCGGATCGCCGGCAAAGGGCTCGCCCTCCGGCGTCGTGATGTCGCAGATCAGGCGCGCCACGCGCGCCTGCGCGTCGCTCCACGGGAAGATCCGGAACGTCTCGAGATCGGGGCGGAGCAGCATGTCGCTCTCCTCCACCCGCACGAATCCCTCGATCGACGACCCGTCGAACAGGATGTCGCCCTCGAGCGCCTTCTTCAACTGCGAGACGGGAATCTCGACGTTCTTGTTCACGCCAAGGATGTCGGTGAACTGCAGGCGGACAAAGCGCACGTGGTGCCGCTCGGTGATCTCCATGAGATCCTTGGCGGTCACACCACGCATGTCGCTGAGCAGGGCACGGGAAGAGGCGGTCACGGCAGGCGAAATCCGGAGATGTTGGGACGGCGTGATCCCGGGTGGCATTCGCTGTCCCCGGGGCGGTGGAGTCTGCCTTCGTGCACAGTGCACCGCAATGCATAAAGTGCCCAATTTCGGGGCGGCGCGTTAGCTTTCGGCCTTCATTCCAACGGCAAATTTCCCATGTCTACCGTCTGCCCCCGCTGCGGCGATGCCGCCTCAGGAAAGTTCTGCTCCAACTGCGGTTCGAGCCTGGGCGGCACGGCCTGTCCCCAGTGCGGCGGCGCGCTCGCCCCGGGCGCCCAGTTCTGCAATCACTGCGGCGCATCCATGTCCGGCGGACAGGCGGCGCCCGCACCGGCCGGCGGCGGCAGCCGGCTCCCGTGGATCATGGCCGGCGTGGCGCTCGTCGCCGTCATGGCCCTGGTCCTGATGCAGACGGCCTCCCAGTCGGGCGAGGTGGCCGGCGGCGATGGCGCGGCACCGGTTGCTCCGTTCGCCGGCAGCGCGCCCTCAGGCGCGACCGGCGGCGGAATGCCGTCCGCGGCCGCCATCGCGAACATGTCGCCAGAGGAAAAGGCCGACCGCCTGTTCAACCGCGTCATGATGTACGCGTCCGAGGGCAAGCGCGACAGCGCGGCCATTTTCGCCCCGATGGCCTTCCAGTCGTATGAGATGATCGGCACCCTCGACGCGCACCAGCGCTTCGATCTCGGTCTCATCGCCGTCGCCGTCGGCGACGCCGCGCGCGCCAAGACCCAGGCCGACACGATCCTCAAGAAGAACCCCAGTGACCTGCTGGGTCTCACGCTCGCCATTCGCGCTGCGGAACTCGCCAAGAACGACGCAGCACGCGCCGGCTTCGAGAAGCGTCTCGTCGCCGCCGAACCCGCCGAGCGAAAGACCACTCGGCAGGAATATGTGGATCACGGCAACGATATCGACGCCGCGCTCAAGGAAGCACGCGCACGTAAGCCGTAGCAGAGGCTCCAGCACGCCGTCGCCTCAGTCAGAGCAGTCTTGATTCGAGATACTAGCATTATTTTAGGCCACTATAAAGCCAGTATCACGTTCGTATTGAGACAGTTGTAATGCCACTCATGCTGACTTCCAGCTGCGCCTGACATTTATGCGTTCACTGATCACGAGGTAGCCATGACGGAGCGCAGCGAAACCGCCGCACCATCCCGCCTCTCGCAGTTCAGGCGAGGGGTGGACGAGTCGTCCCTGCGGCGCGTGCTCATCGTCGACGACGAGGAGGGCATTCGCCTGGCGCTGCGGACGTTCCTGAGTACGTCGGGCTACGAGGTGACGACCGCGTCCAGCGGTGAAGAAGCCCTTGCTGCCGTGCAGGCCGGTCCGAAGTTCTCGCTGATGCTCTGCGACGTTCGCATGCCGGGCATGTCGGGGGTCCAGCTCGTGCCGAAGGTGCTCGAGATCGATCCCGACATGGCCGTCATGATGCTCTCGGCCGTCAACGACGCGAGCACGGCCACCGAGGTGCTGTCGTCGGGCGCCATGGATTACCTCATGAAGCCCTTCGAACTCGAGGATCTCGAACGGTCCATCGAGCGCATCCTGCACCGCCGGAACCTGCTGGTCGAACAGCGCAATTTCGAGTGGCTCATCCGCGAGGAGGTGGCCGCGCGCACCGACGAACTGTTCGCCGAGCGCCAGGTCACGCAGCAGATGTCGGTGGCCGTCATCGAGGCGCTCATCAAGGCGCAGGAAGCCAAGGACGTCTACCTGCCCGGCCACTCGCAGCGGGTGGCTGATCTCGCCGCGTCGATTGCCAGCGCCATGGGGCTCGATGACGAGCTCGTAGAGGACGTCCGTCTGGCCGGCCGGCTGCATGACGTCGGCAAGATCGGCGTCCGGGAATCGGTGCTCAACAAGCCGGACCGGCTGACACCGGAGGAGGTCGAGCACGTGCAGGATTCCGTGCGCATGGGTGTCGAAATCCTGTCCCCGCTCAAGCATCTCGCGCGCATCCTGCCCTACATCCAGGACCATCAGGAACATTGGGACGGCAGCGGCTACCCCAAGCGCCTCGTCGGACCGGAAAGCGCCATTGGCGGCCGCATTCTCCATCTGGCCGATGCGTTCGACGCCATGACCTCGCGGCGCGCCTTTCGCGAACCCATGGCTCCCCAGCGGGCCATGGAGATTCTCGCCAAGGAGGCGGGGGTGGAGTTCGACCCCGAGGTCTTCCACGCCTTTACCAAGGTGGTCCAGCGCCGCAAGTCGCTGACGTTCATCGACCTGGACACGCTTGGCGCCTGACCGGGCGGCCGCGCCTTTTCGGCCACGCGCGACCAACGCGCGCGCCTAGGCGCGCGTTCTCTCACATACCGATGCGAAAGCTCTCCCTGATCCTCGCCGCCGCGTGCATTGCGGCCTCTCCGGTGTTCGCCGCCGCGCAGTCTGCCCAGCGCACCGACACGCTCCGCCTCTCGCTCGAGGACGCGGTCACGCGCATGCTGCGCACCAGCGACGAGGCGCGGGCCGCGTGGCTGGCCGTCGAGTCGGCGGACGCGCAGTTGATGTCCGCGCGCGCCCCGGGCCTGCCCCAGGTGCGTCTCGCCAGCAGCTACCAGCAGACCATCAAGAATGCCCGCGCCGAAATGGTCAGCCAGCTCTTCGGCCAGAAATACACGTACGGCGCCACGCTCACCGCCTCGCAGGCCATCTTCCAGGGCGGGCGCATCGTGGCCGCCACGCAGGCGGCCAGCGCCGTGCACACCGCCGCCCGGCTGGACAACACGGAGACCAAGGCGCGCCTCGCCGTGGACATCCAGCGCGCCTACCTGAACGCGTCGTATCTCGCGAAGATCGCCGAGCTGCAGGTCCAGAACCTCGCCATCGCCGCCGATCGCGCGGTGCAGACCGAACAGCTCTTCGGTGCCGGACGTTCGTCGCGCTTCGATGTGCTTCGCTCGCGCGTGGAACGCGCCAACCTCGAGCCGATCGCGCTGCAGGCCGTGGCTGACCGCGACGTCGCCCTGCTCGAGGTCCGTCGCCTGCTCGACATTCCCACGGAGGAGCCGCTGGTCCTCACCACGGTGCTCGACCCCGCGGTGATCCGCACGCTCGCCAGCCGGCAGTCGGCCGACGCCGCGCCCGATCCGCTCCGCGCCTCCGTGCGATCCGCCGAGCTGACTGCGCGCGCGCGGCGGGCCGGTGTGCGCGTGGCCCGGGCCGACCTGCTCCCGCAGGTCGGCATCTCGTTCATCACCGGCTACCTCGCCCTTCCTTCCCGGAATGGCTTCCCGGGACGCCTGGGCGGTGTCGCCAATGGGAACTGCGCCGTGGGGACTGCCCCCGACAAACTCTGCCAGAACAACGGCTGGTTTCCGGACCGCAATTTCAACGTGAACTTCACCTGGAACATCTTCGATGGGCTGCGCGCCAAGGGCGCGCTCGACCTCGCGCAGGCCCAGGCCAAGCTCGCCGACATCACCCTCCACCAGGTGCGCGAGCAGGCCTCGCTCGAGACGGCACGAGCGCGCAATGAGCTGACGCGCGCAGCGGCCGCCTTTGGCGCGCGCCAGCAGAACGCCGCGGAGGCCGACGAGGCCTATCAACTCGCCGCCCTGCGCTACCAGAAGGGGCTCAGCACCCAGCTCGAAGTCTCCGACGCGCAGTATGCGCTGCTTACCGCGCGCTCCACCGAGGCGCGCGCCACGTTCGACCTCTACCTCGCCGCGGCCGAGCTGGCCCGCGTGCGTGGACGCGACATTCCGCTTCCCAGCGGGGGTTCCATCCCCGTGCGTACCGATTCCCGCAATGCATCCTCAGGCCTGCTTCCGATCCGCTAGCGCCGTCGCGCTCCTTGCCCTCCTCACCACCGGGTGCGGCAGCTCGTCCGCCGGCGCCAGTGGCGCCGCGGACAGCGCCAAGTCGCCCGCACGACCCGGGGCGGCTGGTAGTGGTGCGCCCCAGGCCGGTGGCGGCGCCGCAGGCGCTACTGCCGGCGGTCAGCGCCGCACCTCGACCGTCGTGCTCGGCCTCGCCGACGTCGCCAAGGTGACGCGCGGCATCATCGAGTCGGGCATTCCCGTGGCCGGCGACCTGCGCCCCATCGAGACGCTCAGCCTCAAGTCGCGTCTCGAAGGCAACGTCGAGCAGGTCTACGTGCGCGAAGGCGATCGCGTGGCCGCCGGCGCGCCGCTGGCCCGCTTTGAAGCGGTCGATTTCGAGAGCGCCCTGAAGTCCGCCGAGGCCGACGCCCTGTCCTCGCGCACCGCGGCGGCGACGGCGCAGTGGAACTACGACCAGTCCAGGGAACTGTTCAAGGTGGGCGCTATCGCCGAACGCGATCTGCGCGCCACCGAGCAGGCGGCGGCCTCGGCCAAGGCCCAGCAGGCGGCGGCAGAGTCGCGCCTGCGAGCGGCACAGACGATGGCGCGCGATACGCGCATCACCGCGCCGGCGGCCGGCACCATCCAGTTCCGTCGTGTGCAGGGCGGCGAGCACGTGCTGCGCGGGGCGGAGATGTTCACGCTCGTGCGCACCGAGGTGCTCGAGCTCACCGCGTCGCTGCCGGCGCGCCGCGCCAATGACGTCAAGCCGGGCCAGCCGGTGCGTTTCCAGGCCGACGGCCGGACCTTCACGGGCAAGGTGGCCCGGGTGAGCCCAACCATCGACCCGGCCTCGCGCTCCATCACCGCGTACGTGCAGATCCCCAATCCCAAGGGCGACCTGAAGGGCAACACGTTCTCGAGCGGGCAGATCATCGCGCAGGTGCTCGCCAACGTGCTCGTCATCCCGCAGGCGGCCGTGCGCAACGGGCAGGACGGAAAGACCTTCGTGTACACCATCGCCGGTGGAGAGCTGGCGCAGGTGCCGATCACCGTCGGCGCCATTGACGACGCCCGCGGGCTCGTGGAGGTCAAGGACGGCCTCGCGGAGCGCGATGAAGTCGTGGTCGGCAACGTCGGCACGCTTGGACGCGGCATGAAGGTGCAGGTGATCGGCAACGAACGCGGCAACGGCCCTGGTGGCGCCCGTGGTGGCGACGCGCGCGGCGGCGCCGGCGGCGCTGGCGGAGCCGGCGGAGCCGGCCGCGGCCCCAAGGGCGCCGCCAAGCCCGCCCCCTGATCCCCCGTCGAACGTTCACCGTCCAACGTCCCGGACATGTTTCTTTCTGATATCTCGATCAAGCGCCCCGTCTTCGCGACGATGATGATGCTGGCCCTCGTCGTCGTGGGTGCGGTGTCGTACAAGCGGCTCGCCGTGGACGAGTATCCCGACGTGACGTATCCGATCATCAGCGTGCAGGCCTCGTATCCCGGGGCGTCACCTGAGGTCGTGGAGCGCGACGTCATCCGGCCGATCGAGAGCGCGCTGAACACGGTCGATGGCCTGTACGAGCTGACCTCCACGTCAATGGAAGGCAGCGGCAACGTGCGCCTGCAGTTCAAGCTCGGGGTGGACCCGACCAAGATGCAGCCGGAAGTCTCGGCCAAGGTCGGCCGCATTCGTCGGCAGCTGCCGCGTGACATGCAGGAACCCATCATCACGCGCTACGACCCCAACGACCAGCCGATTCTCGCGGTCGCGGTGTCGAGCAAGGAACGCTCGCTGCGTGAGCTCACCGACCTCGGCGACCAGGTCATCCGGCCGCGCCTGGAATCGGTGAGCGGCGTCGGTGGCGTGCAGCTCACGGGCGCCGCCTCGCGTGAAATTCACGTCGAGGTTGACCCGGTCGCGCTGCGCAGCTTCGGACTCACTCCGGACCTCGTCTCGTCCGCGCTTGGGCGCGAGAACCAGGAAGTCCCCGCCGGCCGCATCCGCAAGGGCGACATCGAGCGGTCCGTGCGAATCACCGGACGCCTCCTCGAACCCAGCGCCTTCGCCGACATCATCGTGGCCGTGCGCAACGGCGCGCCCATCCGCATTCGCGACCTCGGCCGCGTGCTCGACACCATCGCCGAGCGCCGGTCGGCGTCGCTCCTCGGCGACGTCCCCACGCTGACCCTCGAGATCCTCAAGATCTCCGGCTCCAACACCGTCGAGGTCGCCGACAACGTCAAGTCGGTCATTGACGACATCGAGCGCACGCTGCCCGAGGACGTCTCGCTGCGCCTCACGCGCGACGACTCGCGCCGCATCCGCGAGGCGCTGCACGACGTGCAGCTCACCATCGTGCTCGGCGCGTTCCTGACGATCTGCATCATTTACCTGTTCCTGAACTCGTGGCGCTCGACGGTCATCACCGGCCTCACGCTGCCGGTGTCGATCATCTCGGCGTTCTTTGCCATGTGGGCGCTCGATTTCACGCTCAACACGATGACGCTGCTGGCGCTTTCGCTGGCCATTGGCCTCCTCATCGACGACGCCATCGTGGTGCGCGAGAACATCGTGCGCCACGTCGGCATGGGCAAAGACCACCACCGCGCGGCCAAGGACGGCACCGACGAGATCGGCCTCGCCGTCTTCGCCACGTCGCTCGCCGTGGTCGCCGTCTTCATTCCGGTCGCCTTCATGGGCGGCATGATCGGCAAGATCTTCTTCCAGTTCGGCGTCACCGTGGCATTTGCGGTGAGCGTGTCGCTCTTCGTGTCGTTCACGCTCGACCCCATGCTGTCGAGCGTCTGGCACGACCCCGACGCCGAGGAGCACGGGGAGGAGGCGCGCCGTCACGCCGGACCTATCCGCCGGGTGGCCCTGGCCTTCGACGCCTGGTTCGAGGGCATCGCCGATCGGTACCCGATCTGGCTGCGCCGCGCGCTCGCGCACCGCTGGCTCGTCCTCGGGGGCGCCGTGGGGTCAATCGTCGTGGCGCTCGCCATCGTGCCCTTCCTCGGCTTCACCTGGATGCCCGACTTCGACGCCGGCGAGTTCAGCATCAACTTCCGCGTGCCGCCGGGCTCGAGCCTGCAGTACTCGCTGGCCCGTGGCCGGCCGCTGGACACCTACGTCCACACGTTTCCCGAAGTCGATTTCACCGCGTTCTCCATCGGCGGCCGCGGCGGTCCAACCAACGGCAACATCAACGTGCGGCTGAAGCCCAAGGCGGAGCGGAGTCGCTCGCAGTTCGAGATCCAGGAGATCATCCGCAAGGAGCTGCCCAAGTATCCGGGCATCCAGGCCAGCATCTCGCAGCAGGGCTCCATCTTCGGCGGCCGCGGGTCGCCCATCACCATCAACGTCCAGGGCCCCGAGGCCACGCGCCTCCGGCTCATCGCATCCACGGTCAACGACGCCATGAAGAACATTCCCGGCGTCGCCAGCACCCGTTCGAGCGACGAGGGCAACGTGCCGCAGCTCGACGTGCGCGTTGACCGCCAGCAGGCCTGGGCGGCCGGGCTGGGCATCAACAGCATCGCGACCACCCTCCAGCCGCTCTTCACGGGCCAGCGCGCCAGCACGTGGCAGGATCCGCAGGGCTACTCGCACGACGTGGTGGTCATCTATCCCGACTCGCTGCGCACCAG
>Ga0315271_10003272_pt1 | contig 10262 bp, 9 predicted proteins | sample C3_top_MG_FD_204664 | JGI IMG/M metagenome (GOLD analysis project Ga0315271, IMG submission 204664) | Sediment microbial communities from Yellowstone Lake, YNP, Wyoming, USA - C3_top | ecosystem: Environmental > Aquatic > Freshwater > Lake > Sediment | place: USA: Wyoming | collected 2017-08-01
CACCAGCATCGGAATGATCATGATCCAGATTAATACGCCGACCGGCAAATTGACCTTTGCGACCTCCATGCGTCCAATCGCCTGAAAAACGCCAGGCAATAGCTGGCCCAAGGCAACGCCGGCGACAATGCAGATGAAGACCCACACGGTCAAGTAGCGTTCGAACACGCTCATCGGCACATCAGTCGTTTTTTTGATGGTGACTTCGCATTGGATAGACACAGCATTGACCTCGTTGTTATTCGGCGCGTTGCTGCCCAAGCTCGCGGAGCTTGTTCTGCAGGGACAGGCGGTCGATCTTGTCGATGGGAAGATTCAGGAACAATCGGATCCGGTTGGCAATCTGGAACTGGGCGTTGCGAAAGGCTTTGAGTTGCACTTCGCGCTCACCGACCACAGCGGCGGGATCGGCAAATCCCCACTGTGCCGTGATGGGTTGGCCGGACCATGCCGGACAGGCCTCGCCGGCCGCGTGGTCGCACACCGTAAAGATGAAGTCCATTGATGGCGCCTCAGGTGCGGCGAATTCCGTCCAGCTTTTGCTGCGCAGGCCGCTTACGTCGTAGTGCTGGCTGGCGAGAACATCCAGTGTCATCCGATGTACCTCGCCGCGCGGGTGACTGCCCGCGCTATAGGCGTTAAAGCGGCCACGGCCAAGATGATTCAAGGTGACCTCGGCCATGATGCTGCGGGCCGAATTGCCGGTGCAGATGAAAAGTACGTTGTAAATCTTGTCGGTCATGTCGGACTCATGCGGTAGGGTTTCAACCACTTATATCGCTATTGCGAGTCAAGATTTCCGATCCGATCCAGTTCCGCTTTCAGCCGCGTACGATCTTTTATCAGCTCAGTCAGCGGAAGCGCAAAGAAGGCCTGGATACGGGTACGCAAAATGCGGTAAGCAGCCATGAAGGCTGCTTCGATTTCCTCGTTGGTTCCGGTTGCGTGCGCGGGGTCTTCAACGCCCCAATGGCTACGCAGTACCGGGCCAAGATAGGCGGGGCAGGTTTCGCCCGCCGCGTTCGAACAGACGGTGATCACCACATCAGGCGTGAGCGGCAAGTTATCCCACGTCTTGCTGCGATAGCCCGCTGTCGAGATGCCTTCACGTGCCAGCAGAGCGAGCGAGCGCGGATGCACCTGCCCGGCGGGCTTGCTGCCGGCGCTCATGGCAGTCCAGCCGGCGGGAGCAAGGTGGTTGAAGATGGCTTCCGCCAGGATAGATCGGCAGGAGTTGCCGGTGCACAGGAAGAGAACGTTCATGATTCAGCGCTTCGCGTTGGTTTTAGAAATCGAGGGACGTACCGCATCGGCGCAAATTGCGTCAATATGCATGTCCGCACACTGCTCGGGATGACCGGAGCAACATTCCGCAGTCAGATAGGCGATCAAGTCCAGCATCAATGGGATGTTTGCCCGATAGCGCTGGAAGCGGCCTTCTTGTTCCACAGAGACGAGGAGGGCCTGCGTGAGCGCCTTAAGGTGGAACGAGAGATTGTTCGGTGGCACCTGAAGCGTCAAAGCGATATCACCCGCTACCATGCCCTCCGGCCCTTTCTTTACCAATAGTCGGTAAACATCGAGGCGCACGCCCGAAGACAGGGATTCGAAAATTGTCGTTGCCGCACTCTTTTCCATGATGCTACGATAATACAACAATTATTGAAATGACGGATTGCTACCTTAATTTTCTTGATACGACTTACGTGCTTCGTAAGAATTTCGCAGATTTGCAACTCACCGCCGGAAGGTCATTATTCGTCTTTGATCTGGATTAATCCGCAGCGAAATTACTTTGGCATTGTTTTGGGTGATTGCATGGCTGCAGGAAGAGTTGCGGGTACGAGAGGTCGTTCATTGGGTTGGCGGGAAGGCAGTCCTGGCAAGTTGTCCCGCCGAACTGTGGTGAAATGGCACAAGGATTTTCTCGCTGCAGAGAGGCCCAAACAAGGGAGCATCAAAAGTAATGAAAGTCTTCGGAATCGCCGGCCATTCCGGCATGGGCAAGACCACGTTGCTCGAACGCCTCGTGCCGGAGATCTCCTCGCGAGGCCTGGTGGTGTCGCTGATCAAGCACAGCCACAAGAACATCGACATCGACCGGCCGGGCAAGGACTCTTACCGCCTGCGTGAATCGGGCTGCAAGGAAGTGCTGCTGTTGGGCAACGACCGCTGGGCACTGATGCACGAACTGCGCGGTGATGCCGAGCCGCCGCTGGATGGACTGCTCGACCGCATGCAGCACTGCGACCTGGTGCTGGTAGAGGGCTTCAAGAATGGCGACTTCCCCAAGCTGGAAGTGTGGCGGGAATCGATCGGCAAGCCGACGCTGTGGCCTGACTGGCCGGGCATTGTGGCAATCGCCAGCACCACGCCATTGTCCGCGCCGGAGGTTGCGCATATTCGCCTGTCAGATACGGTGGCGATCGCGGCGTTCATCCTTGCGCACGCCACGCCACGCTGATTTTTTCGAAGGGTCTCTTCAGCGATCAGTTGGTCGCGCACAGGTTGGCATGAAAGTAGCGAAACGCCACAGTGATGGATCCCAACCGACGTTGGCCATTCCAGGTACAACCCGGCTTGCACCCTCCGCCGCCACAAGGGTGACGCCCACCCGTGGGAACTTCCCAAAACCCTGTCGTCCCGGCGCAACCGTTGTGGTCATTTGCGGTGGCAGGGGATATGGGGCAAACGTTCACCCTATCTACCTGCCGGATCGTCGAATCCCCCACGCAATCGCAAGCACCGGCGCGGCTTCCAGGCCAATAATAGCCGGAGAGCCGCGCTAGATATGGAGTTTTGCCGTTGCGCGGATTGCCAACGGATATTTCGGAAACGCGGCGGCGGGTGGGAAGAACACCGGACTTCAGACAGGATACTTGCAAGGCCACGGATCGTTGATCTGCATCAATAGTCCGCGTCCCATCGCGGGTAAATTTGCGCAAGTAACGCAATTCACCACGTTTTTCAGGGGGGGTATCGTCATGGAACTCGGAAGAAGAGGTTTTATCAAGGGCATGGGCGCGCTAGGCGGCGCAACGGCCTCAGGCGTTGGTTTCGACGCGTTGGCGGCAGCCGCTAAAGCCAAGCCAGCGGCGGCGGCCAAGGCTATGGAGGTCAAGACCTTCAAGTCCGGCTGCTCGATTTGTCCGAATTTCTGCGGTATCCAGGGCAACGTGGTGAATGGCGTTGTCAAGACTATTTATCCTGACGCCGCCCGCGCCGAGTTCTACAACCATGGCATCTGCCCCAAGGGCGCGTCCGGAATGTACAACATGTACGATCCGTATCGCCTCAAGAAACCGCTCAAGCGCACCAACCCCAACAAAGGGCGCAACGAAGATCCGAAGTGGGTGGAGATCAGTTGGGAAGAGGCGTTTTCGACGATTACTGCGCGGCTGGAGAAAATCAAAGCCGACAACCCCTCCAAGCTCATCTGGCAACATGGCCAGGGTAAATATCTGATCCAGGAACAATACTGCACCGCGTTTACCAAGGCGTTCGGTACGCCGAACATGGTGCATCGGACCACCGCCTGCGAGGCGGCGCGGCACGTGGCCGATGAACTGACCTGGGCCAGCGCCAACATCCTGCCGGACTTGAAGTATTCCAAGTTGCTGCTTAACTTTGGTGCCAACTATCACGAAGGCGAACAAACCTCCCGCTGGCTGGACTGGCAAACCGTACAGAGTCGCGAGAAGAATGCGATGAAAGTCGTTGTGGTCGAGCCGCGTCTGTCCGGTTGCGCGGCCAAGGCCGACGAATGGGTGCCGGTGCGCCCCGGCAAGGACGTGGTGATGTTGCTGGCGATGGCCAAGGTGCTGATCGACGCCAACACCATCGATGAGCCGTTCCTGGTCGAATTTACCAACTCACCGCAACTGGTCGATGAAGCCGGCATCATCCTCAAAGACAAAGACGGCAAGACGCCGCTGGTGTGGGACACCGTGACGACCTCCGCCAAGCCGTATGTTGAAGGTGTGAAGCCGGCGTTGAAAGGCACCTACACCGTCAATGGCAAACCGATGCGAACCGCATTCCAGGTGCTCGCCGATAGCGTGAAGGACATGACGCCGGAATACGCCGAGGAAATCGCCGGCGTGCCTGCCGCGACCACCGTGCGCCTGGCGAAGCTGTTTGCCAAGGAAGCGCGCATTGGCGAAACCATCGAGATTGACGGACTGAAACTCCGTTATCGTCCCGCCGTGCTGTATTCATTCCGTGGCCTGTCGGCAAAGGAATACGGCGTGCAGGGTTGGCGCACCGGCCTCATCCTCAACATGCTGGTGGGTTCGATCGATGCGGTCGGTGGATTGCTGCTGGTGGGCGGCGCCTATGCGCGGCCCCAGTATTTCGATATCAGCATTTGCGAGTACCCGCCCAAACGCGCTGACCTCGCACAGAGCGTGTTCTTTCCTTATTCGAACCACCATATTGCGCAAACGTCGAATATTACTATCCAGGATCCGAAGGCATGGGGCTTGGCTTATACACCGGAGATGCAGATCTTCTACGGCAGCAACCGGCCGATGTCGATTCCGAATTCGGGCCAGCAGTTCGACGGCCTCGCCAAGACCTATAACGTCGTAATCGACGTGGTCATGACGGAAACCTGCTGGTACGCGGATATTGTGCTGCCCGACAAGACCTACCTCGAATCGTGGCACTTCGCGCCGACGCGCGGCACACCCGATACCGGGCACACGGCCATTCGCCAGCCGATGGCCAACCCGTATAACCTCGAATACGACGCCTACACCATCATGTTCGAACTGATGAAGCGCCTGGGCTTGCGCGACAAGTACGCCGAGGAATGCAACAAGGCGTGGGGCACCAAGGAGGTCACGTTCAAACCGGGCCGCGATTACACCCAGCGCGAAGGCGTGGAAGTGCTGTGGGGCGACAAGACCAAGAAGGAATTCTCGGTCGCCATGCAACATGGATTCGTCGGCAGCAAGAAGACGACGAAGAGCAAGTACCTGTCCGGTGCCGAGGATAAATTCAAAGGGCCGGGAAAGGCCAAGATAAAGTTGTACGCGGACCAATTGATCGACACGTATTACAAGGTCGAGTCGATTGCGAAGAAGAACAATCTAACCAAGATTGATCTCGCCCAATACAAGATCGCCTACTCGCCACTGCCGAACAAGGATCATGCCTTTCCAACACCGCATCGCGAGGCGAAGGATTATCCGTTCTATGTCATCACGCACAAGCGCATGTACCGCAACCAGTCCGGCTTCACGGTCAACAACGCCATCCTGAATCAGGCGCTTGGTCCAGATGCGGCTACGAATTACGTGCAGATCAACGTGAAATCCGCGGCCGAGCTTGGCATCAAGAGCGGTGATACCGTGACGATCGAAACCCGCGTCGGCAAGATAAACGGCGAGGCGCAGGTCGTGCAAGGGATCCGGCCGGATACCATCGCGGTGTCCTACCACTTCGGTCAGTGGAGCAAGGGTTACTCTCCCGACGGGGCCAAAGGTACGGCGATCAATCAGGTGCTCGAGCATCACCCGGATCTGATTTCCGGGCACAACTCGTTCAATGACACCAAGTGCAAGCTGACCAAGGCATAGGGGAGAAAACGATCATGGCAAAATTTGTTCGACTAATTGATACCAAGCGCTGCATGGGCTGCCGCTCCTGCGTGGCGGCCTGCGCGGCGGAAAATCACTTCACTCCCGATGCACAGTGGAACGCGATGATTGAGTACGAGGTCGGTACCTATCCCGCCGTACGCAAGATCTACAACACGATGAACTGCATGCACTGCGAAATGCCATCTTGCAAGGCCGCTTGCGACAAGATTGGCGTCAAGGCGATCACCAAGAATGAATATGGCGTGGTACTGATCGACTACAACAAGTGCATCGGTTGCGGCTATTGCGCAGCAGTCTGCCCGTACGGCGTGCCGCAGGTCAATGCCGAGGTCAAACCGCTGTATTCGGGCAAAGGCGCGCAAGGTGCCGAGACCATCGCGTATGCTGACCGGCATCCGACACATCAGAAGAAGGCGAAGACCGCCGAGAAGTGCACCTTCTGCTGGCACAAGCTGGAAAGGGCGATCAAGGATGGCAAGGCTGATCGTATCGGCAAGGATCAGGAATACACGCCGGCCTGTGATCTGGTTTGCCCGACGCAGGCACGCTGGTTTGGCGACATTGATGATCCGAAGTCGGACGTTGCGGTACGCATCAAGGAGACCAATGCCGTTCAACTGAAAAAGCAATTCGGCAATGCGCCGCAGGTTTATTACGTACTTGAGGAAGGGGCCCAGTCATGAAAACACTTTTGGTCTATGTGGCGCTCGGCGTGGCGTTGGCCATGACGCCGGCATTCGGCGCGGATGCGCCGGCCAAAAAGAGCTCCAGCGCCGGCAAACCCTCGATGCTGGTCGGTGGGCGTTTTCACCAGGTGCACGAGGTACAGGCCAAGCTGGAATGCAAGGACTGCCATGCCAAGGTGCAGAAAGACTTCCTGTACTTACGCAAAGACGACCGCATGCCGCCCAAGATGGATGAGGTGGGGCAGGTCAATCGCAAGGGTTGCGTGACCTGTCACGTACCGGGCTATGTGCCGGATGGCGTGCGCTCGTACTGGGGGGTTTGAGGCTGCCCGGCGGGTGGCGCTGAAGGAAATTGCCAAGCGCCGCCGTTTGAATTAATGTGGCGTGGCCCATTGAAACTGAACGACGGCGGCGATTTGTCCGAGCTGGCAGCAGGCGGCACCGAGTTTTGACGCAGTCTATCTTCTTAGACAAAATCATTTTTTATCACTTCACCATCTGGAGAGCAATCTTGAAACATTCCACTCATAACCGTTTGTTGTTCGCGGCCATGGCCGCCGTTGCCGCCGTATCTTTCACGCTTCCCGTTCACGCCCAGGTCAACGCCGCGGCGGCGGAGGCGGTATTCGAGGACAACGAATGCAGCAAATGCCACAGCCCGGACAAGACCAAGAAGGGCCCCTCGCTGAAGAAGACCGCGGCGAAATACAAAGGCAAGGCGGATGCGGAACAAACCATCATCGGCCATTTGACCAAGGTGCAGAAAGTTAAAATGGACGACGGCAAGATGGTCGATCACAAAGTGGTTGACAGCAAGGACCCGAAGGTGCTGAAGAATTTGGCCCAGTGGATCTTGTCCTTTTGACCAGACGTGTCGCGCGGGCACTGATATCCAAACGGTAGCCGCGGGTCATTTAATCGAACCAGGCCCAGCGGATGCACGGGGTGATTCCGGAACCCCATGCATCCGCTGGGCTTTGCAAATGTATCGACGAATCCCCGGCATGGCCCGATGCCGGAACACCTTCAAGTAGACTATTCAGATGGAAACCAAGACCATGCGCCTTGCCATAACGCTGCCTGCCCGCCTGCTTGCGCTGACTATCGGCTTGTTGGTTGTCTTGCCACTGGCGCCGGCGATCGCCAATGCCGCGTCGGGTCAGCCAGCGACGCCAGTTGCCAGTCTGGATAGTGCCACCTGCCTCAGTTGTCACGACGGCAAGCAGAAGAAACTGGAGGTCCCAAGTGCAGGTGGTGAGCCGCGGCCGCTGCACGCGGTTAACCCGGACAAATACGGGAAGAGCGTGCATTCGACGATGCAATGCGTCGCTTGCCACACTGACATCACCGACGCGGTCGCTCCGCACCAGAAAACGTCGGTGCCAAAGCCTGATTGCGTCCAATGTCACACCGACCTGTGGGAAAAGGCCAAGAAAGCAAACCTGACCCGCGAAAAGGCGCGCCTCGGCGTGGTAGTACAGAACATTGATGCCTACCAGAAATCATTCCACGCCAAACCGAACAAAGAGGACAAGTCGCACGTCAATGCCACCTGCGACAATTGTCACGATACGCACACCTTCAATGTCCCGCCGAGCGGGACCAGCCGCCGCGCGGATTGGCATCTGACCGTCCCCAGTGTATGTGGCGAAAAGTGCCATACCGATGAACTGAAGCAGTACAACACGTCGGTACACGGGCAGGCCATCAACAAGGAACACAACCTCAAGGCCGCCGTGTGCACCGACTGCCACAGCGCTCATGCCATCGGTGATACGTCGGCCGATCCGACCCGGCTAACCCTCACCGATAAATGCGGCAGTTGCCACGAAGCCAGCAAGAAAACCTATCTGGGCACCTTTCACGGCCAGATCAGCAACCTCGGCTATGCCAATACGGCCAAGTGCTACGACTGTCACGGTGGCCACGGTATCCTCAAGGCCGACAATCCCAAGTCCAAAGTCAATCCCCAAAACCTTCTGAAGACCTGCAGGCAGTGTCACAGCGACAAAATGCCGGGCATGTACAATGCCCCGCCGGGATTCGCCAGCTTCCAGCCTCACGGGCACGCTGACTTCAAGCGCTATCCTGAAATCTGGATCGCGACCCAGATCATGAACCAGTTGCTGATCGGTACCTTTGCGTTCTTCTGGATACACACGCTCCTGTGGTTCTACCGCGAGTCCAAAGAACGCCGGCATCGGAAATTGCAACCGCATGTGAAGGTGGACCGCCGCCTGGCGGAAATACCCGAGCCATTGCACGGCAAACATTTCCAGCGCTTCACCCGCACCTGGCGCATCGCTCACCTCACGTTCGCGATCAGCCTGATGCTCCTGACGCTGACCGGGATTCCGCTGTTCTTCCACGACGCAATCTGGGCGAAGCCATTGATGAATCTGCTCGGCGGGCCGCAGATTGCCGGCACCATTCACCGTGTCAACGCCGTGATCTTTGCCGGTGTGTTCTTCTGGCACCTGATTTATATCACCGTGAAGATTGCGCGCGACTGGAAGAACTTCAAAATCTTCGGCCCCAACTCGATGGTCCCCGGCCCGCAGGATCTGAAGGACATCATTGCCATGTTCAAATGGTTCTTCGGCATGGCGCCACGGCCGGTGTTCGACCGCTGGACCTACTGGGAGAAGTTCGATTATTGGGCACCGTTCTGGGGGGTCACCATTATCGGCGTCAGCGGCCTGATGATGTGGATACCAAATGTCACCGGGCAGTATCTGCCGGGCTGGGTGTTCAACGTGGCAACGATCTTCCATGGCGATGAGGCGTTCCTTGCGGTCGTCTTCCTGTTCACCGTGCATTTCTTCAACAATCATTTCCGTCCCGACAAATTCCCGCTCGAACTGGTGATGTTCACCGGCACGATGACGCTGGAAGATTTCAAGCACGACCATGCGCTGGAATACCAACGCATGGTGGAATCGGGCGAGTTGGAGAAGCATCTGGTCGATGCACCGTCGCCACGGATGGTCAGCGCATCGAGAGTGCTCGGCTTCACGTTGATCGCGGCCGGCCTGACGCTGCTGACGCTGGTCGGCATCGGCTTCTTCTCGAGCCTGTAGGAAAGTCGTAGCAGCCAGCCATCACGGCGCCCATTAGCCCCGGGTGCCGTGATGCCAATATTGAACTCTCGAGTTTCAAAGGAAAGCATGTCCACATCGCTTATGCATGTTGTTCTTTCATTAACCGACACATCGCCGGCACTTGATCGGTCGGGCGTGGTTGAGGCAACCCATTACGCGACGCTGGCAGAAATTGCCGGGCGCCGGGGCCGTACTTATTGGCTGCTCGCCCGGGGCTTTGCGGAAGCACCCAGCCACGCGCTGTTCGGCGAACTGATCGCGGCACTCGGTCCGGTCAATCCGGCTGAGTCGCTAAGTGACGAGACCGCCGCCTTCGCGGATGCCATGCAGGCCGCCTTGCGCGCGGATGTCGCGTCTGACGTTTTGGCGATCGAATTCACCCGCCTGTTTGGCGGAATCTCGCAGACCTACGGTGGCATGCCCCCGTTTGAATCCGTGGTGCGGACCGGAAACTGGGGGGGCGATATGGTGCTGGAGGTGCTCGCCGCCTATGCCGATGCCGATATCGCGCCACCATTGCCGGAAGCGAGCCCCGCGGATCATCTCGCCGCGGAATTGCGCTTTCTCGCCATCGCCTGCCATCGCGAGAGCGAAGCGTGGCAGGCAGATGACATCCAAATGGCCATGGATTGGGTGCGCCGGGAGCGCGATTTTCTCGATCAGCATGTCTTGCGCTGGGTGCCCGAGTACTGCCAGAAAGCCACCGGCATGGCGGAGACGCCGTTTTATCGCAGCTTGCTCGCCCTGATGCCGCGCGCCTGCGCCCTTGACCGCGAAGACATCGACGCGATTCTGGAATCCGTCCCCGCGTTTGCCGCCGATGTCTGAGCAACTGGCAGCCGCGAAATCTGGCCCCAGCGGTAATCGCG
>Ga0315271_10003273_pt1 | contig 10261 bp, 11 predicted proteins | sample C3_top_MG_FD_204664 | JGI IMG/M metagenome (GOLD analysis project Ga0315271, IMG submission 204664) | Sediment microbial communities from Yellowstone Lake, YNP, Wyoming, USA - C3_top | ecosystem: Environmental > Aquatic > Freshwater > Lake > Sediment | place: USA: Wyoming | collected 2017-08-01
CCTTCTCCAGCAGCGAGCCGATGATGCGCGCGGTGGCATCTGTGCCGCCGCCGGCGCCCCAGGGAACGATCAGCGTGATCGGCCGATCGGGCCACGCGGCTTGCACCGAAACGGCCGCGACGCTCAGGGCGATGGCGGCCAGCGAGCCGATGAATGTCTTGCGTTGCATGTTGGAGGTTCTCCGAAAAGAGGGGTTGGTGCCGGGTCAACCTTCGACTGTGCCCGCCCGCCATGCGCGGTGCCAGCGGGGCTGACCCCTAGGTGGGCAACGCTGCAACAACCGCGTTCGACGGCGCAACCCCGCGGCCAGCAGCCATCGCGCGGCAGCCTCACTTCGCCGCGAGTGCACGCTCCACGGCCGCCACCAGCGCTGCGCTGCTCGGCGTGGTCTCGCTGTCGTAACTGGCCACCGGCTTGCCCTGACGGTCGATCAGGTACTTGTGAAAGTTCCAACCCGGTGCCGTACCGGTGGCCTTGGCCAGGGCGGTGAAGAGCGGGTTCGCGTCCTTGCCCTTGACCGTGCTCTTGCCGAACATCGGGAAGCGCACGCCGTAGGTGTTGAAGCAGAAGTCGGCGATCTGCTTGCTGTCGCCGGGCTCCTGCTGTCCGAAGTCGTTGGTCGGGAAGCCCAGCACCACCAGGCCGCGCGGCGCGTACTTGGCGTGCAATGCTTCCAGGCCTTCGTACTGCGGCGTGTAGCTGCAGAAACTCGCGGTGTTGACCACCAGCAGCACCTTGCCCGCGTACTGGCACAGCGACTGCGGCTTTTCGTCCTGCAGGCGCGGGAATGTCTGCTGCAGCAGGGCCGGGCAAGCCGCCGCTGGCGTCGCGCTGGTCTGCGCGTGGGCCGCGCCGGGTGCCGCCAGGCAGATCAGGGCCGATGCAAGTGCAGCCAGTAGCGTAGCCGGCGTGGATGGGCGCATGTTGAATCCTCGGGGCTGCCGGAATGGGCCGATGCCGGGGCCATTGTCCACTGCGCCCGCCGCGACGGATTTGCGTCGGCCGATCGGCCTTCCACTCACACCACCACGTAGCGCCCGGGTCGATGGTTGATGGCCAGCGTCAGATTGAGCGCGAGCGCGCCGACGAGCGAGTAGCCGATGCGCGCGGGCTCCACGACGAACAACGCGGCCAGCACGATGGCGCAGTCGACCACGCCCTGCACCTTGCCCGCGCGCCAGCCGCGCTCGCGTTGCAACACCAACGCCACGATGCCGACGCCGCCGAGACTGGCGTGATGGCGAAAGAGCATCAGGAACCCGGCCCCCATCAGCAGCCCGCCGATGAGCGCCGCATACAGCGGGTGCAGCGACTCGATGCGCAGCACCAGCGGCTGAAACTCCGTCAACACCGACAGCAGCGCGACGGCCGCGAAGGTCTTGAGCGTGAATTCGCGCCCCATGCGCCGCCATGCCAGCCAATAGAAGGGCAGGTTGATGAGGAAGAACAGCTTGCCGAAGCTCACCCCGCTGGCGTAGTGCAGCAGGAAGGCCAGGCCGGCCGTGCCGCCGGTGAGCAGGCCGGCGTGATTGAAGAGCATCACGGCGAGCGAGATGAACAGCGTGCCCGTCAGCAGGGCCTGCGCGTCTTCGAACAGCGTGTGGCGATCGAGCGGGGCGGGCATGGTGATCGGGCGGCGGTGTCGTAGCCCGCCGATTGTCCCTTGCGCCATTTCGTGAAGTCCGGCGAACCGGGCTGCGCAGGCGCGTGAATGCGAATGCAGCGTGGGTTCCCGGAGCGGCCATGCTGTTACCAAACGTCTTGACAGCTTTACGATCCGCCAACACAAGGGCCAATGGCAGCGCGTACGATGTGCGCATGGACCCGGCGCGGTCCGCAAGCCGTCGAGGTTGGATAACCATGAAGACCATTGCCGTTGTTTCCTCGCTGGCCCTGACCGCCGTGGCGCTCGCGGCGCCGAGCCAGGCGCAAACGCCTACGGCCGGCCGGCCCTACGAACAAGGTGCGACGCTGCCGCCGGCACCCGCGGGAGGCGATCGCGGTACCGTCATCTCGGTCACGCCCGTCGTGCAACAGGTGGTCGTACCGCGGCAGGTCTGCTACGACGAGCAGGTGGCGGTTCAGCGCCCGCCATCGGGCGCGGGGGCCCTGGTCGGTGCAATCGCGGGCGGCGTGGTGGGCCACGCCATCGGCTCGGGCGCCGGGCAGGCCGCTGCCACCGCGATCGGTGCGTTCAGCGGCGCCGTGGTTGGCAACAACGTCGAGGCCGTCGGGCAACCCGCGCAGGTTCATACCGCGCGGCGCTGCACGACACAGAACGCGTACGAGGACCGGACGACGGCGTACAACGTGGTCTACGAATACGCGGGACGGCAGTACTCGGCGCAGATGCGTCAGAACCCGGGCCCCTACGTTCAAGTGCAGGTGCAGGTCGCGCCCGCGGGTGCGATGGCGCAACCGCCATATCCCGCGCCGGCCGTGCCGCCGCCGCAGCCGGTCTATGTCGAGCGCCCGGCCTACCAAGGCTACCCGGAGCCGGCATATCAGACCTACCCGGCGCCAGGCCCCGCGTATTACTACGGAACGGGCCCCGCGTACTACGACGGACCGGGCTATGCGCCGCTCGGCCTGGGCTTGGCGGTCGGTGCCCTCATCGGATACGGCGCGCACTACGGATACGGCGGTTACTACGGCCGCGGCTGGCGCGGCGGCCACGGGCACTGAGCGCAACGGCGAGCAGACCTCCATGCGCCAAATGGTCGCCTCCGTCGAGCAGCGCGTTGCGGCCATCGAAGCCGTGCTCGACGAGCTCGGCATGAAGCCCGGCGAGTTCGTCGATCAGGCATCGCAGCTTGCCGATGAGAAGTGGGTGCCGCAAAACGGCGCGCGGGTGGTCGCCAAGGCCTGGGCCGATGCGGCCTTTCGCCGGCGCCTGTTGGACAACGGCATCGCCGCGGTGGCCGAACTCGGCATCGAGATGCCACGCCACCACCGGCACCTCGTCGTGCTCGAGAACACGCCGACGCTGCACAACGTGATCTGCTGCACCCTGTGCTCGTGCACGGCCTTCACCGTCATCGGCCTGCCGCCCGACTGGTACAAGGACCTCGAATACCGGGCGCGCGTGGTGCGCGAATCGCGCACCGTGCTCAAGGAAATGGGCCTCGACTTGGCGCCCGAAATCGAGATCCGCGTCTGGGACACCACGGCCGACACGCGCTACATGGTGCTGCCGGTGCAGCCGCCCGAAACCCGGGGCTGGCCGGAAGAACGCTTGGCCGCGATCGTGACCAAGGATTCGATGATCGGCGTCGCACGCCTGTAGCCGCCACAGCAACAGGCTCGGCAATGGACGGCATTCACGATCTCGGCGGCAAGCAGGGTTTCGGCCGCGTGCGTCACTCGCCCGCTGCGCCCGTGTTCCATGCGCCGTGGGAGAAGCGGGCCAACGCGCTGTATTCACTCGCGGTCAGGCTCGGCATCTTCAACATGGACGAGTACCGCCATGCCATCGAGCGCATGGAACCGCGCCACTACATGGCGGCCAGCTACTACGAGCGTACGCTGACGAGCCTGGCGACGCTGTGCGTGGAGAAGGGCCTCGTCACGCGGGAGGAACTCGAGCGCCGCGCCGGGGGCGTGTTCCCGCTGGCCCTGCCCAGCGCGCCCGGCCGGTCGAACGCGGCACTGCGCGAGCGCTTCAAACCCGGCGACCGCGTCAGGGTGCGGCTCGACCACGTGCCTGGCCACGCACGCATGCCGGCCTACATTCGCGGCAAGCAGGGCGTGGTCGTCAGCGAATCGCCACCCTATCCCTTCCCCGACGCCCACGCGCATGGCGTGCAGGCCACCGACGAGCCGACCTTCGACGTGCGTTTCACGACCGCGGAGCTCTGGCCAGACTCGGCCGACCAGGCCCTGGTGCATGTCGCTGTCTTCCAGAGTTACCTGGAACGCGCGGCATCGGTGGCTCATTAAGTCGCGATAAGGATTCGGCTGAACTGCAGCCACGCGCGCGGGGGTTGACCGGCCTCAAGCCACGGCGCACTGCGGGGTTTCACCCTCTTGCGCCCAACATAAGTCAGTAACAACATCCGTTCCCCGCTCGGCAGTACAAGCGACTGCACTCTTGGCGTCGCCCCGGCCGGCGCGCAGTGGAGCACGGATATGCATTGGACGACACCGAAGGTCAGGGCACCGCAGTTGCGCACCTGCTGGCAGGCCGAAGACATCACGGTGACCCGCGGCGACGTATCGATCGATCGCCTGCCTGCCGACAAGATCGAACGCGTGACGCTGGTCCACATCGGTGCGGGCGAATCACCGATCGAAGTCCACTCGGCCGTCTTCGAACTGCCCGGCCGCGTCGTGGTGCTCGGTGCGCAATGCGGAATCGCCGGCCGCGTGCTGTTCGAGCGACAAGCCTTTTGGTCGCAGCGCAACTGCATCTACTGGGTCAATCACCGTCGCGTGACGTGGCCGGCGATCGAAGGCGAATCACGCTGGCTGTTTGCGCGCCAGGTGCCGTCGTATCAACGATTGACGCCCGCGCAGGCCGACGCGCTCTTCCAGCGCTCGGACGTCACCGGCCCGCAGACCTGGGACCAGCGCAAACAATATCGCTTCGAGCGCCAGCGCCCGTTCGGTGGCCGCCAGGTCGGCGCGACGCAGGTGCAAGGCAGTCTGACGACTTGACGCGCCGCTTCAAGCGTCGCCGCGAAGCCGCAGCGTCATGCCCAGCGCCGGGATCTGGCCGTCGTAGTAGCCGGGCACCAGTTTCGTCTCGGTGAAGCCGAGGCGCCGGTAAAAGGACAGCGCGGCGCCGTTGTCGGCGCGCAGTTCGAGCCGGATCGAAGCCATGCCGGCCACGCGCGCCGACGCAAGTTGCCACTCGATCAGGCGCCGGCCGATACCCCGCTGCCATTGCAGCGGCTGCACGCAAAGCAGCACCAGGTGCGCATGCTCGTCGCCGAACTGCATGACGGCAAAGCCCTGGATACCCGCCCCATCGTGGGCCACCAGTGCCGCCGTGTCGGCGTCGCGCATCAGGCTCGTGATGCGCTGCGGCGTGTAGCGCCAGCCAAGTCCGGCCTCGATCAGCGTGCGCGACATCTCGGCCATCGCCCGCGCTTCCTGCTCGAGGGCCGGGCGTAGCATCACGTCGCAGGGGTGTTTCACGGTTCAGGCGAACGACGGCACGGTGCGGCAATTCTGGCACCGCACCGTGCCGCGCGATGCCGGCGCGGCTGGCCCATCCGGTCGTCGGTGTGAACGGCAACCGGGTGGCGGCGTATTCTTCACGCCGCCCACCGCACCCGCCGCACCCGCCGCACCCCATGCACCCACCGCGCGCCGACCGCCGCCACCTGTTGCGCCTGGCCGCCGCCGCTGCCGGCACGCTGTGGTTGCCGCGCAGTGCCTGGAGCCAGCCGCGCCTGACCGACAACCCATTCACGCTGGGCGTGGCCAGCGGCTCGCCGCTGCCGGGCAGCGTCGTGCTGTGGACGCGGCTCGTCAGCACCGGCCTGTTCGGTGGCTCGAACCTGCCCGACTCGGCGATCACCGTGCGCTGGGAAGTCGCGCACGACGCGGCCTTCACGCGCATCGCGCAGAAGGGCCAGGCCCAGGCGCTGCCGGAACTGGGCCACAGCGTGCATGTGCAGGCCGAGGGGCTGGACAGCGGCCGCGGCTACTTCTATCGCTTCATGGCCGGCGGCGACGCCAACCAATGGATCAGTGCGACCGGCCACACCAGCACCTTGCCCGCGCCCGATGCCCGGCCCGCGAACCTGCGCCTGGCCTATGCCTCGTGCCAGCGCTGGGAGCATGGCTACTTCGGCGCCTGGCGCCACGTGGTGGCAGATGCCCCGGACGCGGTGGTCTTTCTCGGCGACTACATCTACGAGTACCCCGGCGCGCTCAACGCCGTGCGCGCAGGCACGGGCACCTGGGCGCTGACGCTCGACGATTACCGCAAGCGCTATGCGCTGTACAAGGGCGACGCCGACCTGCAGGCCGCGCATGCCGCCTGCCCCTGGTTCGTGGTCTGGGACGACCACGAAGTGCAGAACGACTACGCCGGCCTCTCCCCCGGTGACAGCGGCCCGGCGGTGGTCGATTTCGCGGCGCGGCGCGCCACGGCGTACCAGGCCTACTACGAGCACATGCCGCTGCGCGCGAGCGTGCTTACGCGCGGATTGACCGGGCTGGCCAGCGGCGCCGAGATGCGTATCTACAGCGAGGCGCGCTTCGGTCAACTGGCCGCGCTGTACATGCTCGACGCGCGGCAGTACCGCAGCCCGCAGGCCTGCACCCGCGGCGGCAAGCCCGGCTCGAGCAACGTCGACCCCGCCACCTGTGCCGCTTGGGCGGATCCGGCGCGCACGATGCTCGGCGTCGAGCAGGAGCGCTGGCTGGACGATCGGTTGCGCGCCAATGCCGGCACGGGCGGATGGAACCTGCTCGGCCAGAGCACGCTGTTCGGGCCGCGCGACTTCAAGCCCGGCGCAGGGGCTGTGTTCTGGAACGACGGGTGGGACGGCTACGCCCCCGCCCGCCGGCGGCTGGTCGACGCGCTGCAGCGGCACCGCGTGGCCAACCCGGTCTTGCTCGGTGGCGACGTGCACGAGAACTGGGTCGGCCATGTCCTGGCCGACTATGCCGACCCGTCCAGCCCGAGTGTCGGCGTGGAGTTCTGCGGCACCGGCATCACCTCGCGTTCGGGCGGCAACGCCAAGGTCGCCGAACTGCTGGCCGAGAACCCGCACTTCGTCTATGCCGACGCCGAGCGCAAGGGCTATGGCATCGCCGACATCACGCCACAGCATGCCAACGTGTCGCTGCGCGTGGTCAGCGACGTGACTGCCAGGCAAACAGAGGTCCAGACCTTGGCGAAGTTCACCGTGCAGGCCGGAAAGCCAAGGGTTGAGCGCGTCTGATCGAAGGCTTCGCGTGCGCAGCGAAGGTTGGTGCATGGTGCCCTGGTGAAACCCCGGGGGAACGATCTTGGTCTCCGGTGTATCGTTCTACTAAATCGTTCTACAACAACCGGTGGTGGAGACAAACATGCATCGATTCCTGCGCGCTTTCGTCATGACCAGCCTGGCCCTGGTGGTGGCATTGCCGGCCGCCGCACAGGCTCCGGCGAAGAAGTTGATCCGCATCCACACCGCCGGGCCGGCCGACCTGGGTGTCGACAACACCATGCTCGCGCACCAGTTCATGACCTACGTGAACGCCAACTCGGACAGCATGGAAGTCAAGGTCTTCCCGGCCAGCCAGCTCGGCCAGTCGCGCGAGGTCATCGAGGCCATGCGCCTGGGTTCGGGTGCATCGGGTACCACCGGCGGGCCGGCCGAATACGCCTCCTTCGTCAAGCGCATCGGCGTGCTCGGCCTGCCCTTCATGTGGAAGAGCTACGCCCACGCCGAGGCCGTGCTCGACGGCCCGGTCGGCAAGGAACTCGAGGCCGACATGGAGAAGTCCGGCTTCAAAGTCCTGTCGTGGGCCGTGAGCTGGGGCTACCGCAACGTCGTCACCGCGAAGAAGGAAGTCAAGACCGCGGCCGACCTGAAGGGACTGAAGATCCGCACCATCCCGACGAAAGTGTTCGTCGCGGCCATCAACGCGATGGGCGCGAATGCCACGCCGATGAACTTTGGCGAGATCTACACCTCGCTGCAAAGTGGTGTGCTCGACGGCTACGAACACACCGCGGCGACGACGGTGTCGTTCAAGCTGAACGAAGTCGCCTGCTGCATCGCGATGACGCGCCACCTGATGGATCCGACGGTGCTGGTCTTCTCGCTGGCCGAGTGGAAGAAGTTCAGCCCGGCCGAGCAGGCTGTGATGCAGAAGGGCGCCACTGCGGCCGCCGACATCGTGCGCAAGATGGCGCCCGAGAAGGAAGCCGAGTCGCTGGCCGCGGTCAAGAAGCTGGGCATGAAGGTCGTCGACATCGACGTCGGCCCGCTGCAGAAAGCGGCGCTCACGGCGCAGGACGATCTGGCCAAGGATTTCGGCGCCGAATCGCTGCTGGCGCAGATCCGCAAGCAATAGATGCGTGGTGCCCTCGACCGCCTCGACCGCGGCGCCGAGTGGCTGGTGGCGGCGGTCTTCGCCGTCATCGTCTGCATCGCGCTGCTGCAGGTCTTCAACCGCTTCGCGCTCAACGCCTCGCTGAGCTGGAGCGAAGAGGCGCAGATCTTCGGTCACATCTGGATCGTCTTCCTCGGCATCCCGATCGCCTACCGGCGCGGCGCGCACCTGTACATCGAGACCTTCTGCGACATGCTGCCGCGCCTGCCGCGCGCGGCGTTCAACCTGGTGGTCGAGCTGACCTGGCTGGCCTTCGCCGTCTCGCTGATGGCGTTGGGCACCATGGTCGCGCGCGTGGCGCACCTGCAGTCCTCGCCCGGCCTCGAGGTGCCGATGAGCTATCCCTACGCCGGCATGGTGGTCGGCGGCATCTATCTGCTGCTGGTGGCTGGGCGGCGCATCGTCGACGGCGCTTGGCGGGTGAGGGCGCGGGAGGCCGCACCGTCATGATCTGGATCCTGCTCGCGCTGATGCTCGGCACGATGATGCTGGGCCTGCCGATCCTGCTGGCCATCGCGCTGGCCGGTTATGTCGGCGTGGCCGCAGTGCCCGACGTGGTGCTGCCGATGTTTGCGCAGAAGATGTTTGCGCAGCTCGACTCGTTCACGCTGCTCGCATTGCCGTATTTCATCCTCGCTGGCGGCCTGATGTCGGCCAGCGGCATGAGCCAGCAACTGGTCGACTTCTCGCGCGTGCTGGTCGGCCACCTGCGCGCCGGACTGGCTCATGCCTCGGTGGTGGCGAGCATGATCTTCGCCGGCATCTCGGGCTCGAGCACGGCCGACGCCTCGGCGATCGCGGCCATCGTCATTCCGACGATGAAGAAGTCGGGCTACAAGGCCGGCTTTGCCGCCGCGCTGATCGCCACTGCCGGCACCATCGGCGCGATCATCCCGCCGAGCATGGTGATGGTGGTCTACGGATCGATCGCGCAGGTCTCGATCGGCGGGCTGTTCCTGGGTGGCATCGTGCCCGGTCTCCTGGTTGGCCTGTTCCTGATGGCCACCGTAAAGATCTACACCTACCACCCCGAGTACCCGGAGTTGCGCGTCACGCATGGCCGCTTCGAGTGGCGCGCGCTGGCGGGCTCGTTCGTCGAGGTCTGGCCGGCGCTGCTAGGCCCGGTGATCATCGTCGGCGGCATCCTGTCGGGCATCTTCACCGCCACCGAGGCCGGTGCCATCGCCTGCCTGTACGCGCTGCTGCTTGGCACGCTCTACTACCGCAAGATCAAGCTGCGCGATCTGCCTGCCATCCTGATCGAGGCCGCGGTGATGACGACCATGGTCTCGGGCGTGATCGCGGTGGCCGGAGCCTCGGGATGGTTGCTGGCGTACCTGGAATTCAACGTCGACGCGGTCAGGTTCGTGACCTCGTATTCGCAGAACCCGACCATGGTGCTGCTGATCGTGGCCGCGGTGATGGTCGTGCTCGGCACTTTCGTCGACTCCTTGGCCGTGCTGCTGATCTTCGCGCCGGTAGCGATCCAGATCAGCAAGAGCTATGGCATCGACCCGTTCCAGATGGGCCTGGTGATGGTCATGTGCAATCAGATCGGCGCCGTCTCGCCGCCGACGGCGCCGCTGCTCTTCGTCACCACCGGCATCGCGCAATGCAGCTACGCGGAGGTGAACCGCCACGTCTGGTGGTTCATGCTCGCCGAGACGCTGGTACTGTTGCTGGTGATCTTCGTTCCTGGCCTGGCATCGTGGCTGCCGCATTACTTCCTCGGTTGACAGCATGAGCACGATTGCCGACGTCGCACGCGAGGCTGGCGTGTCGGTGAGCACGATCTCCAACGTGCTCAACGGGCGCACCGACCGCATGCGCAGCGACACCCTGCAGCGCGTGCAGGCGGCGATCGCCGCACTCGACTTCCGTCCCAGCCGCGCGGCACGGCAGTTGAAGACCGGCCACACGCCGATGCTCGGCCTGTTGGTGCCCAGCATCGCCAACCCGATGTACGGCTACATCGCGCGCGAGATCGAAACTGCGGCGCAGGAGCGCCATGGCCACCGTGTCGTGCTCGGCAACACCTACCGCAACCGCGACAAGGAGACAGGCTTCTTCGACGATCTGCTGGCCCATGGCGTGCGCGGCGTGATCGTGATCTCGTCGCTGGTCGACGAGCAACATTTCGAGTCCGCGGTGCAGCGCGGACTGGTGATGGTCAGCTACGACCGGCGGGCCACGCCCGGTGCCT
>Ga0315271_10003274_pt1 | contig 10255 bp, 8 predicted proteins | sample C3_top_MG_FD_204664 | JGI IMG/M metagenome (GOLD analysis project Ga0315271, IMG submission 204664) | Sediment microbial communities from Yellowstone Lake, YNP, Wyoming, USA - C3_top | ecosystem: Environmental > Aquatic > Freshwater > Lake > Sediment | place: USA: Wyoming | collected 2017-08-01
TCCAGGAGCGTATGAAACAGGGATGTTTCATTCGAGCCCCCATGGATGGGTTTACGGCGTCTCCTGGAAAGAGATATCGGCCGCAGCTCGCGCCCCCAAGTCGTAACAAGGGCTGTGGCGAGCGCCCCCTGGCCGCGGTAAGGAACTTGCCGCTAGTACTCACAGTACTTACCTGGCGTCCAGTCTTGATTGGGCACGGCGAGGTTTCTGCCGTATATTGCGCACTGGACTCTGGCTGCGGACTTTACTTCATGCTCACACTTCATCACCTGGAAAATTCCCGTTCGCAGCGCATCCTGTGGCTGCTGGAAGAACTCGGCGTGGAATACCGCATCAAGCGTTATAAACGCGACGCGAAGACCAGCATGGCCCCGCCGGAATTGCTGGCCGTGCATCCGCTGGGCAAATCTCCCGTGATCACTGACGGAGATCTCACCATTGCCGAGTCCGGCGCCATCGTTGAATACCTGGTTGGCAACTACGATGACGGGCGATTATTGCCCGCCGCGGATACTCCGGAAAGACTGGCATACACCTACTGGCTGCACTATGCGGAGGGCAGCTTCATGCCGCTGATGATTGTGTCGCTGATACTGAACCGCATTGAAACAGCGCCCATGCCTTTTTTCATCAAGCCAGTCGCAAAGGGAATTGCCGCGAAGGTGCATGCCAGCTACCTCGACCACAACGTCAAGCGCAACCTGGACTTCATGGAATCAAGCCTGCAAAAATCTGCCTGGTTCTGCGGAAGCGAAATGACTGCTGCTGACATCCAGATGAGCTTCGCCGTCGAGGCGGCTGAAGTCCGCACCAACCTGTCTGCTGACTATCCCGGCCTGGCTTCATTCCTGGCAACGATACGCGCCCTGCCGGCGTACCAGACAGCCCTGGAAAGAGGCGGGCCATACCAGCTGCTGGGCGGCGGTTCTGCGCGCTGAGATATAGACGCTGTCATGCTGCGCGCGCTGGCGTCCGGATCAGTCCCACCGGCTTTTTTTTGTCACGCGCAGGCTGCCATTTCCGTGTCGTTCTGGCGCTCCTGGTCGCTCTCCAGGAAGAGCGCTGTGGCGGGCTTCCTTTTGCCTCGAAATATGTGTTGACAATTTTTTGCTCAGGTCTATATTACGCACCAAACACGCGGGGTTTTCCCGCACGACTCAAAGGGCGGGGTCGGTTTTCACCGGCAGGTAGCCCATCTGCGCAAAAGGAAATTGAATGAAAACCGCCAGAGTGCTCTCTGAGGAGCCTCCAGGGAGAGCCATAGCTTCCCACCCCGTGTCTTCCCCGTCGCTTGCTCCTGCTCCCGAACCTTCTTCACTTCCAAAACTGACTATCGCACCACGCGTGAAATCAGCATTCCGCGTGTCTGCCCGGTCGGCCGAATTCCTGCGCATATACTATCCGGGCGCAACCATCAGCGACTGGAACGACTGGCGCTGGCAGAATCGCAACCGCGTGCGCACGCTGGCTGAGCTGCAGCGCATGATTACCCTCAGCGACGAAGAAAATGACGCCGTCAAGCGCCATGCCGGAGCCTTGCCCGTCGGTATCACGCCTTACTACGCCAGCCTGCTGGACCCGCTGGACGCCGGCCAGGCCTTGCGCAAAACCGTGGTCCCGGTGCTGGGCGAATACCAGTTGACCCGCGGCGAAAATGAAGACCCGCTCGGTGAGGATTCACACAGCCCGGTTCCCGGCCTGGTGCACCGCTACCCTGATCGCGTGCTCTTGCTGGTCACCAACTTCTGCTCGGTGTATTGCCGCTATTGCACCCGGGCGCGCATGGTCGGTTCGGCTGGTGAGCGCAGTGTTAAGAAGGCCGATATCGAATTGGCGCTGGACTACATCGAGCGGACCCCGGTCGTGCGCGATGTGCTTATCTCCGGCGGCGACCCGCTCAGCCTGGACGACGACCGGCTGGAATACATTCTCGGGCGCCTGCGCAAAATCAAACACGTGGAGTTTGTGCGCATCGGCAGTAAACAGCCGGTGGTTCAGCCCATGCGCATCACCAAGTCCTTGCGGCAGATTCTCAAACGCTATCACCCGCTGTGGATGAGCCTGCATTTCACCCATCCGGATGAGTTGACCCCGGAAGTCGCCGAAGCCTGCGGGCGCATGGCAGACTCTGGCATTCCACTGGGCAGCCAGACCGTGCTGCTCAAAGGCGTGAATGATGATCTCGAAACGCTCAGGAAACTGATGCATGGCTTGCTCAAAATCCGCGTCAGGCCCTATTACCTCTACCAGTGTGATCCGATTTCCGGCTCAGCTCATTTCCGTACCCCTGTTTCACAAGGCGTGGAACTGATTCGCGGCCTGCGCGGCCACACCACCGGTTACGCCGTGCCGACTTTTGTCGTTGACGCGCCCAACGGCGGCGGCAAAATACCTATTTCACCCGACTACACCGTCGGCTACGAGAACGACGACCTCCTGTTGAAAAGTTACGACGGCGGAACCTACCGCTACCCGGATTCCGGTCCACCCCTGGTCATTGCTGATGGAGTTCATTCATGAATGCTGTAATAACCCGCGTAGGCTTGACGTTTGACCTGCGTGACACCTACCTCGAAGCCGGTTACAGCGAAATGGAAACCGCTGAATTTGACCGGGCGGAGACCATCGACGGCGTTGAAAATGCTTTGCAACAACTGGGCTATATGGTTGACCGCATCGGCAATGTAAAGCAACTGGCTGCCCGGCTGGTGGCCGGTGACCGTTGGGAACTCGTATTCAATATCTGCGAAGGCATGCACGGCATTGGCCGCGAGGCACAAGTACCTGCATTGCTGGATGCCTACCAGGTGCCTTACGTGTTTTCCGACACGCTGACCTGCGCACTAACCTTGCACAAAGGCATGACCAAGGACGTGGTTCGAGCTGCCGGGGTGGCCACGCCGGACTATGTGATGGTGCACAGCCGCGGCGACATCAAGAACGTCAAGCTGCCGTTTCCATTGTTTGCCAAGCCGGTCGCGGAAGGCACGGGTAAAGGCATCAATGCCAATTCAAAAATCACCGATGCCACCCAGCTGAAACTGGTATGCGCCCAGTTGCTGAAGGAGCACCATCAACCGGTATTGGTTGAGCGTTTCCTTCCCGGTCGCGAATTCACCGTGGGCATATTAGGAACGGGAGCAAAGGCCACTGCACTGGCAACGATGGAAATCGAACTGCTCGAAGGCGCGGACTCGGAAGTGTATTCCTATCGCAACAAGGAGGAATTTGTCGAGCTGGTGCGCTACAAACTGCTGCCCGCCGGCAAGTTGCGACGTGACATCGAGTCACTTTGCCTCAAGGCCTGGCAGGTGCTGGGTTGCCGCGACGCCGGCCGCATGGATGTGCGACTGGACGATGCAGGCAAGGTACATTTCCTGGAAGTGAATCCACTTGCCGGAATTCGCCCTGAGTATTCTGACCTGCCCATCATGGCTGGCATGGCTGGCATGGAATACGTCACGCTCATCGAAACCATCATGAACTCTGCCGTGCGACGTTGTGGCGCTGTGCTGAGTGCACGCACGAAGGCGGCCTGAGGATTCACCACCCATTTACCAGCCGCGTAATTTCAGGCTGGTAAATCGGAGCTGACAGGACCGGTTGGCCCATGAAACAGCACTCACAATCAGTGCTTGTGCTGCATCAGGACATTACTGATAGCACGCGGCTGGACGAACTGGACACGCTGGTGCAAGTGGAGCAGGTTTCTGCCGTGCTGAAAGAGCTCGGCTGGAACGTTGTTGCAATGGCCACGGGGCTTGACCTTGCCGCAACCCTGGGCTCCATTCGCGACGCCAATCCCGCCTGCGTTTTCAACCTGGTTGAATCGTTGGCGGGTGAAGGACGCCTGATCCATTTCATACCCGCGCTTTTGCAAGCCTTCCAGATACCATTTACCGGTTGTAGCGGCGATGCCGTGTATCTCAGTTCACATAAATTGCTGGCCAAGGCCTTGATGGGCCAACGGGGTATCGCGACGCCCGCCTGGTTTACCCGTACTTCTTCTGACCGGCAGGAAGCTGCAGATGAAGACGAAGCAGCTATACGAAGACAGTGGATAGTGAAGTCCGTGTGGGAACATGCATCCTTCGGGATGGATGATGGCTGTGTTGTAGACAGCATCGCCGATGCACAAAAGCGCATTGAAGAGAGCGCCAGCCGACATGGCGGTGAGTGGTTTGCCGAACAATTTATCGCCGGCCGTGAATTCAATATCTCGGTGCTGGAACGGGATGGCCAGCCACAGATCCTGCCCATGGCGGAAATGATCTTTGCTGATTTCCCACCGGATAAGCCAAAGATCGTGGGTTACGCGGCCAAGTGGGACCCAGACGCTGCGGAGTTTCACGCCACCTACCGTGAATTTCCGGTGCTCTCACGGGAACTTCACGGCACCATGCAGCAGGCGATTTTGCAATGCTGGGAAGGGTTCGGCTTGAGCGGATACGCCAGGGTGGACTTCCGTGTGGATGATGCTGGAAAGCCCTGGGTGCTCGAGGTCAATGCGAATCCCTGTATCGCGGCCGATGCCGGTTTCGTTGTCGCGGCGCAACGCGCCGGAATTGCATTTGAACAAGTGGTTGAGCATATTGTGCAAGCCGCTTTACCGCAGGCGCGCAAGAGGCAGGACTGATGCAGTGGCGCAACGTCGTACAGAAAACTGACGCGGAGGCAGTCCGCAACCTGGTGGCTGACACGGGCTTTTTCTCGGACGAGGAAGTGCTGGTCGCGGTTGAACTGGTGGATGAAACCCTGGCGCGGGGCAAGGCCAGCGGCTACGAATTCCTGTTCCTCGACCAGCCGGACCGTCACGGCCACCTGCTGGGCTACACCTGTTATGGCCTGATTCCGGCGACGGAGTCGAGTTACGACCTGTACTGGATCGCGGTCTCGCCCCAGTGCCAGGGCCAGGGTTTGGGGGCAAAGTTGATGCGGGAATCGGAACGGTTGGCACGCGCTTGCGGCGCCACGCAGATGTATGCCGACACCTCCGCGAGCGCACAGTACACGCCCACCCGTGCATTCTACGAACGCATGGGATACGAAAAAGCGGCCGTACTGAAGAATTTCTTTGCCGTTGGCGATGACAAGGTCATCTACGCCCGGCAGCTTGGGTGAAACAATCACTGATACACGTCTGCATTGTGGTGCGCGAGTACGATGAAGCCATCGACTTTTTCACCAGCAAGCTGGGTTTCAGCTTAGCGGAAGACACCTTTATTCCGGAGCAGAACAAGCGCTGGGTTGTGGTCTCCCCGCCGGGGGGCTCCAGCGGCACAAACATCCTGCTCGCACGCGCTTCATCCCCGCAGCAGGAAAGTGCCGTTGGCAATCAAACCGGCGGTCGCGTGGCGTTTTTTCTGCAGACCGATGATTTCTGGCGGGACTACAAGGCCATGCTCTCAAGGGGAGTCAAGTTCAGGGGCGAGCCAAGAAGCGAGACCTACGGGACGGTCGCCGTGTTTGCAGACCTGTACGGTAATCTATGGGACTTGCTGGAGTATCTTTAGGGAAGCTCTGAATAAATCAGAGTTTCCTTAGTCTTTCTCAGCCGGCTGAGGCCCTCACCATAACTTCGAAACCGCCATAAAACATGCGCATGGGGTCGAAGGGCATGTTGTTGGGATCCATGCCGGCAAAGCGGTCTACATATCGAGCCATGTCACTGCCTCCTTTTCACTGCAACGCTACCGTGCCCGGCAACCGGGGCATTATACTGCCCCCCGGCCACACATGACCGTGGCCCCTTTTTCTGACCAGGTACCTGCAATGTCCAAAGCCAGCCCTACTGTCACCAGCTTCAAAGAGCTCAACCTGCCTGCCCCGTTGTTGCAAGTGCTGGATGAACTTGGCTATGAGACTCCGACCCCGGTGCAGGCAGAATGCATTCCACACCTGCTCAAAGGGCTGGATCTGTTTGGCCATGCGCCTACCGGCACCGGGAAAACGGCCGCCTTTGCGCTCCCCCTGATCACGCGCCTGGACCTTGCGAACCCCAAAGTGCAAGTCCTGGTGCTCACACCTACGCGTGAACTGGCCATCCAGGTAGCGGAGGCGTTTCAGCGCTACGCCTCACACATCAAAGGTTTTCATGTGCTGCCCATTTACGGCGGCCAGGCCTATGAAATTCAGATCCGGCAACTGAAGCGCGGCGTCAACGTGGTTGTGGGCACGCCGGGGCGGGTCATGGACCACATGCGCAGGGGTACCCTGAAGCTCGACGGCCTGCAGGCGCTGGTGCTGGACGAAGGCGATGAAATGTTGCGCATGGGCTTTATCGATGCCGTTGAGTGGGTGCTGGAGCAAATACCGCAGCAGCGGCAAATGGCCTTGTTCTCCGCCACGATGCCGCCGGAGATCCAGCGCATTGCCAGCAGGCACCTGCGCGATCCGCAAAACATTTCCATCAAGGCTGCAACAGCCACAGCAGTTACCATCCGGCAGCGTTACTGGCTGGTCAGCAGCCTGAATAAGCTCGATGCGCTGACCCGCATTCTCGAGGTTGAACCCTTCGATGCCCTGCTCATGTTCGTGCGCACCCGCGTTGCCACCACGGAGCTGGCCGAAAAACTGGAGGCCAGGGGTTATTCAGCGGCCGCGCTGAACGGCGACATGGCGCAGAAAACGCGCGAGCAAACCATCAACCGGTTTAAGCAGGGCTCCCTCGACATCCTGGTTGCTACCGATGTCGCGGCTCGCGGACTGGACGTGGACCGCATCAGCCACGTAGTCAATTACGACATTCCCTACGACATCGAGGCGTATATCCATCGCATTGGCCGCACCGGCCGCGCCGGTCGCATGGGTGACGCCATCCTGTTTGTTGCACCGCGCGAACGACGCATGCTCAGCGCCATAGAAAACGCAACGCGGCAAAAAATCGAACAGCTGCAGTTGCCTTCAACGGAAGTAGTCAATAGCAAGCGCGTCGCGGATTTCAAACAAAGCATCAGCGATACCCTGGCCGCCGGCAATCTTGAGTTCATGCTCGACCTGCTCAGGCAGTATCAGCAGGAGCACGATGTGGCGCCGCTGGAAATTGCGGCCGCCCTGGCCAAACTCACCATTGGTGACAAGCCCTGGCTGCTGAAGAATGAACCCGAAAGACCAGCCCGTCACCGCGATGATTCAAGGCCGGATGCATCGCACCGCAAAGAGCGGGGTGAACCGCCCCAGGACAAACCTCGGGGCAAAGGACGGGGCAAGCCACGCAGCAGCATGGTGCAATATCGCATTGACGTGGGCCACGAGCACGGCATAAAACCGGGCAATATCGTGGGCGCCATTGCCAATGAGGCAGCCATCGATTCCCAACTCATCGGCAACATCACTATCCAGGGAGATCACAGCACTGTCGATCTGCCGGCCAACATGCCCGATGGGGTGTTTGAAAAACTGAAGAATGCGCGGGTATGCGGTCACCGTATGAACATTTCCCGCGCCGCGCCGGCAGTGCGCGGTGGATTTGAAAAGCGCAAGCCCGCATTCACACCCAGGCACAAATTGAAGGATGGCCCTGAAGGTAAAAAGCCACGGTTCAAGAAGCCGGACTTCAGAAAAGATGAAGGTGGAAAAAGCGCGGGAGCTGCAAATGAAAGTGGCAAGTCCCGGCTTGGCAAGCCGGAGTACGTGAAACCGGAATTTGAAAAACCTAAATTTGGAAAACCTGGGGCGGACACACCGCCCTTTGGCAAACCCGCATTCGGCAGGCCGGAATTTGGCAAGCCCAAGTTCCACAAACCCAAATCGACCAAGCCAGGGACAAAAAAAGCCGGGTCGAAAAAGCGCACAGATAAGAACAAGGGTGCACCCAAGCCCAAGAGGAAATAAGCCTGAAATAAGTAAAATCAGGATATCTGGCAAACGCCAATGATGAACAAGTCACGCTGGAAAAATAACCTGGATGGTGGGACTGCATGATCATCCCAGGTTTTCGCGGCCGAAGGAGCCCGCGCAAACCGGCCTGATATGAATATTGTCCTCTACCTGGAAGTTTTTGAGCGGATGGTTAAATCCCTGGGCCAAGCTCGTCCGGACTGATTTTGTCCGAGCTAACCTCGTCTGGGCTAAGCCGCACACTGGGGGCTGCGCTCTTGCGATTTTGCTGTAGCCACACGCCCAACAGAATAACCGCCCCGCCAACGGCCAATCCCGGGCTAATGTGTTCATGAAATAACAGAACTGAAAACAGCGCGGCAAAGACAGGCACGAATAGAAAATAGGGTGCGACATCGGACACCGGGTAGGCTCGATAGAGGAAAAACAACACAGCCTGGCCCAGCAAGGCCGAGATCAACGCAGAGAAAACCAGCGCCAGCCAGTGCACTGTTGTTATCGTTGCGGGGTCGGGGAATAGCGGACCGGCCGCCCACGCAATCAAGCCCAGCGGCACAACGGCCACGGCCGAGATCCAGGCCAGCAAACGCCAGATGCCTATTGACTCTGTTTTGCTCGCCACAATGGAGCCAACTGCATAGAACGTAACAGCAATCAGGGTCAGCGCAAGGGCCAGTGCGGAAACACCCAGGCCCGTCGCACCGGTGAGCACCAGGGCACCCAGTGTGGCAACTCCAATACCCACCCATTTGCGCCGCGAAATTTGCTCCTGGTAAAGAACCAGGGCAATGACCGCAGAGATTGGAACCATCAGCTGCGTGCCGATGGCTACCGAGGTCAGGCTCTCGGTCATCCGGATGGCCGTGTACAGGACATAAAATGAGACCACGCCAATGGAAAACGCGGCGGCAAGAAACTTCACTGATACCCGGCGCCACGGTTGCCACCACGGTAGCAGCAAGACCAGGGTGATGAAGGCACGCGCAAACGCCAGTTGCTCGGGGCTGAACACCTCCAGCACCAAGCTGGTGGCCACGAAATTCAGGCCCCAGGCTGCCGTGGTAATTACCATCAGGAGAATATGCACTGGTTTCATGAGCACTAAATGTCCGGCAGCAATAGAGCAGATTCGTCAAAAAGCCTTCTGGCCAGGGTCGCGATGGCCTGTACAAGGGTCCATAGTACCCGCTTCGTGTCTCTTGCAAGCAAGCTGCGGCTGAGGCGACAGCGAAAGTGTCGTTTTGGTATGAATTCTGGTAGATTTGCCGAGGTGGGTGGCGCTTGGACACTCCAATTGAACGAATCGCGCTGGGGAATATTCTTGACTAAACAAATGACCCGCAGGACCCTGCTCGTCCTGCTGATGACTGTCGCTTTGGCGTTTTCCTCTACTGCTCCACTATTGGCAGACCCGGCCAACTGGTCGGTTGCGCGCCAGTGGAACGAACTGCTGCTTGAAGCCATCCGCCATGATCTGGCGCGCCCGACGATTCACGCCCGCAATCTCTACCATGTGTCCGCCGCCATGTGGGATGCATGGGCTACCTATGACCCTCACGCCAAAACCGTGCTGAACCATGAACACCTGGGCACCATCAACCCTCTGGCTGACCGGGAAGAGGCCATCAGCTATGCCGCTTACCGCATTTTGAGCTGGCGCTTCAAGAATTCACCAGGCGCAGTTAACGCACTGGCATCCTTCGACGCAAAAATGGCTGCTCTGGGTTACGACAAGAATTTTACCTCGACCGCAGGTAACAGCCCGGCGGCGCTCGGCAACCGCATTGCCGAAACGTATATCAACTTCGGGCTCAGCGATAATTCAAACGAAGGCAACGGCTACAAGAGCCTGTTTTACCAACCCGTTAACGCGCCGCTGGTGCCCAGCCTCCCGGGAAATCCGACCATCACTGACCCGAACCGCTGGCAACCACTGGCACTGGACTTTTTCGTAGACCAGGGTGGCAATGTGATCTTGGGTGGTTACCCGCCGTTTCTCAGCCCGGAATGGGGCAAGGTCAAGCCCTTTGCCCTGTCGCAGTCAGACCTGACGGTGTACCAGCGCGATGGGCATGACTACTGGGTATACCATGATCCGGGTCCGCCGCCCAAAATCGGTGGCGTGGGCGATGACAAGTATAAAAGAGGCTTCGAAAAAGTCGTGCTGTGGAGCGGATTGCTCGACCCGACCGACGGGGTGATGATTGACGTCAGCCCTGCCTCCAACGGTAACAGCACCCTGGGAACCAACAACGGCCACGGCTATGACGCTAACCCGGCCACCGGCCAGCCGTATACACCCGAAGTTGTGCCGGCCGGCGATTACTACCGTGTGTTGGCGGAGTTCTGGGCAGACGGGCCCAATTCTGAAACCCCGCCCGGCCATTGGTTTACCATTGCCAACTACGTCTCGGAT
>Ga0315271_10003275_pt1 | contig 10253 bp, 10 predicted proteins | sample C3_top_MG_FD_204664 | JGI IMG/M metagenome (GOLD analysis project Ga0315271, IMG submission 204664) | Sediment microbial communities from Yellowstone Lake, YNP, Wyoming, USA - C3_top | ecosystem: Environmental > Aquatic > Freshwater > Lake > Sediment | place: USA: Wyoming | collected 2017-08-01
TTCACCTGGGAAGGGATGACCTGCTCTTGACCAGCGCCGCGCCTCAGGAATTCCTCGTCCAGCCCGTCGACGCCTCCTGGCTCCAGTGCAACATCGAGTGCCAGGAAGCGTGCCCGGTCGGGACGAATTGCCGCGGATACCTCAACCTCGCCGCCGAAGGGCGCTTCGAGGAGGGGTACATCCTGTCGCGCGACCCGAACCCGGTGGCCGCGATGTGTTCGTACGTCTGCTCGGCGCCGTGCGAGCGGGCCTGCCGACGAGGCGACATCGACCGCCCGCTGGCGATCCGGGCGATGAAGCGCTTCCTGGTCGAATGGCACGAGGCCTCTGGCATCCCGGACGTCATCCCGCAGATCACGCCGCGCACCGAACGTGTCGCCGTCGTCGGGGCGGGCCCATCTGGCCTCGCCGTGTCGCGCGAGCTGGCTATCAAGGGCTACCAGGTCACGGTCTTCGACAGCCTCCCCTACGCCGGCGGCTTCATGCTCGTCGGGGTGCCGGCCTTCCGGCTGCCGCGCGCGGCCATCGAGATGGATGTCCGGCTGGTCGAGCGCCTGGGCGTCCGGTTCATCTACAACACGACGATCGGGGTCGACATCACGTTCGATGAGCTCCAGCGCGACTTCGACGCGATCGCCCTCACGGCAGGCGCGATGAACGCGATCGGACTCGATGTCCCCGGGGCGGACCTGGAGGGCGTCCAGTACGGCGTGGACTTCATGAAGCGGGCCAACCTGGGCGAGCCGCTGGAGGTCGGCAAGGACGTGGTCGTCATCGGTGGCGGCTACACGGCCATGGATTGCTCACGGACGAGCCTTCGCCACGGTTCCGAGCGCGTCTCGATCGTCTATCGAAGGACCCGGTCCGAGCTCGTCGTCGACGATGAGGAACTGGGCGAGACGGAGCGCGAAGGCGTCCGGATGGAGTTCCTGGCCAGTCCGATCGAGATCATGGGCGAGGACGGCAAGGTGACCGGCGTGCGTTTCATCCGCAACCGGCTGGGTGAGCCGGACGCCTCCGGTCGCCGCTCGCCCGTCCCGATCGAGGGTTCGGAATTCGAGATCCCCGCCCAGACGGTCATCCCCGCGGTGTCGCAGGCAACGGACCTCGCATTCCTCTGGGCGGAGTCGAGCTTCGAGGTCAACCGAGGTCGGGTCAAGGTGGACCCGGCGACCTACGCCACGAGCGTGCGCGGCGTGTTCGCCGGCGGCGACTTCGTGACCGGCCCAACGACCCTCATCGAGGCCGCCGGCCACGGCAAGAAGTGCGCCTACGCGATCGATCGCTACCTGTCCGGCCGGACGGACGTGACCGTCAGCACCAACGTCAAGATCACCAGCTCGTGGCGCCACGACATGCCCGAGTTCTACGACGTTCTGCCGCGCCAGCACATCCCGATGGCACAGGCCCAGGCGAGGATGCCCTCGGCCGAGCCGGTGGTCAATTTCAACGCCCCGGTCGAGTTGGGCTATGACGCCAATGCGGCGGTCGCCGAGTCCACCCGCTGCCTCATGTGCAACTTCAACATCTGGTTCGACCCATTCCGGTGCGTCCTGTGCGGGGCCTGTGCGGATGTCTGCCCGGAAGGCGTCATCCACATGGTTGACATCAACACGCTGAAGTCCGAAGGTCTCCTGCCAGAACTCGAGGAAGCGTACGGCTGGGAGAATGGCGGTGCGATGATCCTCGACGAGGAGCGCTGCATCCGCTGCGCGCTATGCGTCAAGCGGTGTCCGTTCGACGCCATTACGATGGAACGGTTCGAGCTCCAAGAGATCTCGACCGACGGCCGGCTCTACAAGGAGTCGTATCGAGACGCGCAACTCGCCGGGACGCCCGGCGTGGCAGGAGGAGCCCGTTGAGTTTGCTGGAGCGGGTGGATCAGAGCATCCGCCGGAGCCCTGTGTGGCGATCGCTCTTCCGCCAACCCTACCCGCGCGACGAGCGTTCGCGCGCGTACGCGGTCATGAACAACGTCTTCCTGCACATCCACCCGGTGCGGGTGCGGCAGCACGCGGTCAAGTTCGCGTACACGTTCTGCCTCGGTGGCCTGAGCTTCTTCCTGTTCCTCGTCCTGACCATCACCGGCGTCTACCTGATGTTCTTCTATGTGCCGTCGGCGACCCAGGCCTACACGAACATCCTGGACATCCAGAGCCAGGTCACCTTCGGCCTGCTGACCCGCAACATCCATCGGTGGGCCGCCCACCTGATGGTGTTCTTCGTCTTCCTGCACATGATGCGGGTCTTCTATCACGGGGCGTACAAGCCGCCACGCGAATTCAACTGGGTGGTGGGCGTCGTCCTCCTGTTCCTGACCATCATGCTCAGCTTCACCGGCTACCTGCTGCCGTGGGACCAGATCGCGTTCTGGGCCATCACGATCGGCACCAACATGGGTGGCTACGCGCCCATCCTGGGCGTGCCCGGCTCCAAGCTCCTGTTGGGTGGTCTGGAGGTGGGCCAGAACACGTTGCTCCGCTTCTACGTGCTCCACATCATGTTCCTGCCACTCGTCATCGCCATCTTCCTTGCCGTCCACTTCTGGCGGATCCGCAAGGACGGCGGGATCAGCGGGCCGCTATGACGACGCAGCGATGACGGAGCCCAAGGACCCGCAGGAGACGCGTGTCGTCCTGCCGGTGGACCCGACCCGGCGGACGGAGATCGACAAGCAGCGCGTGCCGATGTCGGCCCGCCCGTACCGGTTGCTGGCCCTGGTCAAGCAGGATGCCGTCGTCCGTGTCCAGAAGGAACCGGACGATACGGTCATGACCTGGCCGCACCTGCTCGCGATCGAATTCCTGGCCGCCGCCATGATGAGCATCTTCCTCCTGGCGATGGGCTTGTTCGTCAACGCCCCACTGGAGGAACTGGCGAACAGCAACGTGACGCCCGCCGTGGCCAAGGCCCCGTGGTACTTCCTGGGCCTCCAGGAACTGCTGGCCTATTTCCATCCGACCGTGGCCGGCATGCTCGTGCCGACCTTCGTCCTCGTGGGTGCGGCGCTCATCCCGTACGTCGATCGCGGCGATATCCTGGCCACCCGGCCGTCACAGCGCAAGACCGCGGTCATGCTGTTCACGATGTTCTGCTGCCTGGGCTTGATCATCACCTTCATCGGCATCTTCTTCCGCGGTCCCGGTTACACCTTCGTCATCCCGTATGTCACCAGCCCCGGACTCCACTTCGCCCTATGACCGGACGAGGAATGCCCCGCCCATGAGCAACTACCACGTCGAATCCATCGACAAGTCGGCCGCACTCAGCACGGAGGCCGTCAAGTCCCTGCGCAAGGGGCAGGTCCAGGGCCTCTCCCGGCGCCAGCTGATCCGCGGTGCCCTCGGCATCGGCATCGGCCTGTGGATCGTGGAGTTGCTGGCCGGGACGCTCGGGTTCCTGTGGCCCAACCTGGCCGGTGGCTTTGGTGCCCCTATCCTCATCGGGACGCTCGAGGAGATCAAGGCCAACAACTCGACGTTGCCGATCGACGAGGGCTTTCCCGCCTACTACCCCGAAGCGCGCGCGTTCGTGATGCTCGTGGACCCCGGCCAGCAGGGCTTCGTCGCGGGCACGGATACGAGCGGCGACGGGACCGCACTCAACGTGCGCGCGCTGTACCAGCGCTGTCCTCATCTTGGCTGCAAGCCCAATCCGTGCCTGAAGAATTTCTGGATGGAATGCCCCTGCCACGGGTCGCGCTATGACCGGCTGGGGATCAAGGCGGACGGCGCCCAGTACGGCCCGGCGCCGCGCAGCATGGATCGTTTCTCGATCATCGTGGACGGTCAGGGCATCCTGACCGTCAACACAGGCAAGATCACGTTGGGGCCACTCCCGGTCGCCCTGGGGCAGCCGGGGATCATCCCGCCGCGAACACCCACCGGGTGCATCTGACGATGGCCGACGAGCAGGATCCCACGCAGCGGCTGCCCGCGACCCGGCCGCAGGATGAACCGGCCCCCGTCGAGCGGTTCACCTCGCCGCCATCCGCTCGTCAGGTGGACTTCCCGCCGGAGCGTGCCGCCCAGATCGTCCGACAGTCGTCAAACGCCAGATGGGTCGGCTTCCTGGCCGTCGTCATCGTCGTCCTGTTCGTGGCCCTCTACTGGTTCTACGAACTGGGCGCCCCGCTGGGCCTGACCAAGTCGCGGCTGGGCGCGGAAGCCGACGCACAACAGGTCACCCAGGTGGAGCGCGGCTACAACATCTTCCAGGCCAACTGCGCGCGTTGTCATGGCGTGACCGGCGAGGGCGGGATCGGTCCTATCCTCAACAGCCAGGAGAAGCTGTACCAGCATCTGAACGCTGATTACCTCAACACGATGATGGTCGCCGGCGGCCGGTATGCCTGTGGCACGTTCCCGTCGCTGATGCCGGTGTGGTCCAACACGGCCACCCCGCCCGGTCCCCTGAACTACGTCCAGATCGAGGACCTGATCGCCTTCATCCGCGCCCCGAACACGCAGACCTACACGATCCGGGATGCGGCTCTCAACGAACCCAAGCTGGATCCCATCACGGGCAAGACCCGGACCTTCACCGGCTGGGTGGACCCGACCTACAAGCCGGCGCCTGGGGCGACCCCGTACCCGGCCTGCTGGACCGATTCATTCGCCACGGGCAGTCCGAGTCCAGCGCCATCCGGTGGGACCGGCAGTCCGGCGCCATCCGGTGGGACCGGCAGCCCGGCGCCGTCGGCCGACAGCGGGACGGTGACCCTGAACGTGGCTGCCCCGAACGCACTGGGCTTCGACGTGACGGCGTTGACGGGCCCGGCCGGCGTGACCTTCAACATCCTGTTCACCAACAACGACCCGGGCGTGCCGCACAACGTCGCCATCAAGGACGCCTCCGGGAACCAGGTGTTCAAGGGCGAGATCTTCCCTGGGGTCGGTACCAAGAACTATGTGGTGCCGGCCCTGCCCGCAGGAACGTATATCTTCTCGTGCTCCGTGCACGCGAACATGACCGGGACCCTGACGATCCAGTGACGGCTCGCCGGCCGACCGGCGGATGAGGATGGAGGAACATGGCGCAGCAGGCGCTTCAAGCGGGAACGTCCGTACCGCGCAAGCGGGCCGTCTTCGGCCTGCTCGATGCGGATGGTTGGGCCTGGGCCTCGGCCAAGGCCTTCGCGTGGCTGCTGATCATCATCTTCATGCTCGGCTATCTGCCAGACCGGGCGTATTACTTCACAGTCGGTCGGACCGTGGACCTGGGGGTGCTGGTATGGATGCCGGTGAACGCGTGCCCGCCGACCAACGAGACACTCCCGTGCCCACCGCCCGCCGGCGCGCTCATCCCGTGGCAGCTCTCGCCTGAGGAGTTGAACCTGCCGGCCGCACGGACCGGCGGCTCGATCATCCAGATCGGAAGCACGCTGCTCTACATCGGCGGCTCGGACGGGAAGAACGCCGTCGATACGGTGTACGTGACCAAGACCACCGGGACCGGCAGCTTCGAGCCGTGGACCGTGGGTCCACCGTTGCCCGAGGCACGTTCCGGCGCCAGCGTGGCGTTCGTCGCCGGTAGCGTCTACGTGGTGGGCGGGCGGAATGCCGCCGGGGTGCCCACCGCGACCGAGTTCGTCCTGAACCCGGACCCCAAGACCGGCGCACTCCCAGCGGCGTGGACGGTCTCCAAGAACGTCCTGCCGGAAGGTCGGGCCGACGCTGCGGGCGTCGTCTCGCCGACCGGGCTCCTCATCATCGGCGGCTCGAATGCTGCCGGGCCGGTCAGCACCACGTGGAAGTCCGCGCCGGACCCACAGGGGGTGCTGGGGGTCTGGACCGAGGAGGCTCCGCTCGTCTTCCCCCAGACGAACGCGCTCGCCGCGGTCGTCGGCGACTACGTCTGGCTCTACAGCGGCAGCGACGCCAACGGGCCGGTCGGGGCCGTCCAGCGCGCCGAGTTCGGGCGCAAGGCGATCGAAGGCCTGCCGACCAACCCGGATGAAGGCAAGGTCATCAAGTGGGCCGTGAACGACGCGGCCAACCTGCCCGTCCCCCGGACTGATGCCTCAGGCTGGACCGCAAACGGAGCCATCTACCTCGTTGGGGGATCCGACGGGAAGGCGCCACAGAGCCAGGTGTATTGGGCCATTCCCACGAACGACGGGCAGATCCCGAAGTGGCAGAACCTGGCCCAGAGCGACCTGCCGGCGGGCGGACTGGCCGCGGCCGCCCCGGTGATCATCGGGCCCAACGCGGTGCTTGTGGGTGGGACGACTTCCACCGGCGTGCTCGCCTCCAGCGTCCGCGCGAACACCTCCCCGCAATCGCCGTTCTTCTCGCTTGGCGTCCTGGGCGCGACGATCCCCGGGCTCAAGCTGGACGGCGAGATCGGCCAGCAACTGGGCTACACGGCGGCGGCCACGGTCGGGATGGCCAACTTCGTCCTGTTGATCCTGATCGGCGCGGCGTTCGCCCACAAGGCGCAGACCATCGCACTGTTCCATCGGCTCCGGCGGCGCGGCCGAGCCTGATCAGCCGGTCGGGAGATCGCCCTCGCCGGGCGCCGGGCGCCCTCGCTGGATCGCCAGGCCGGCTCGCTCCCATGCCGCCATCCCGCCGGCGACGTTCGCGACGTCCGCCCGGCCCGTGCGCACCAGGTACGCGGTCACAGCGGCCGAGCGACCGCCGGTGTGGCAGATGACCAGGAGCGGGCGGTCCGAGGGCAGTTCCGTGTATCGGGCCATGAACTGCGACGTCGGCAGCAGGGCCGCGCCAGGCGCCCGCACGACATCGAACTCGTTCGGCTCGCGGACGTCCAGCAGGAGCGGGCGGTCCGCGTCATCGCGGAGTCGTCGGAAGGCTTCGTGGACGTCGACGGTGGGCACGGCGCCGGGCAGGGTCATCAGGTCAGCCTCCGCTCTCAGCTGAGTTCGATCAGTGGCCGGCGGCCACCGAAGCCTGAATCGAGGTCATGCCAGAAGTGGATGACGTCCTCGTCGCGCCGCCAGCACAGCCAGACCTGGCGACCGTTGACCAGGGCCGGAAAGTCAACCAGCCCGGTGGGGATGTCGCGCAGGGCGATCCCCAGCTCATCGATCCGCGCGACGCCGGCGGCCATCTGGTCGATCAACCCCAGCATCCGCAATCGCATGAAGCGCAGGTCGTTGGCGACCGCCGGTCCCGCCTCGGCGCCGTCCGTACTGGGTTCGGGGCCGCCGGTGCCATGCGCCAGGACCTGGTCGCGCAACCGGACCAGTTCAGCGCGTTGTTCGACGAGCGTGGACAGGATCGGCCCCAGCTCAGCCAGGGTCGCGTTCGCGCCATCGATATCGTAGAAGCGGCTCATCGGACCGGATTCTAGCCGGGACGGTCGCGTACCATCCTCGCAAGGCCGTTTGCGGCTGCTTGTGGAGGTGGACTGATGCGTCGCGTCTTGCTGTGGGCCGCTCGGGATCGGTGGCTGAAGGAGCATCTGCCCCGGATGCGGTTCATGCGCCGGGCCGTGCGCCGGTTCATGCCCGGCGAGACGCTGGACGACGCACTGTCCGCCGGCGTGCCGCTGGAACGGCTCGGTATCACAACGGCCTACACGCGCCTCGGTGAGAGCCTGGAGAGCCCGGCGGAGGCCGAGGCTGTCGTCGCCCACTACCTGGAGGTCATCGACCGGATCCAGGCGTCGGGGATGCAGGGCGAGATCTCGGTGAAGCCGACCCAGCTCGGCCTGGACTTCGATGCCGAGGTCTGTCTCGCCAATGCCGTGACCCTGGCGAATCACGCGGCGGCGGCGGGCCAGTTCTTCTGGATCGACATGGAGGGCAGCGCCTACACGGAATCCACCATCGTCCTGTACGAGAAGCTCCGGGCGGTCGCTCCGCAGACCGGCATCTGCCTGCAGGCCTACCTGCGCCGATCCGCGGCCGATATCCAGCGACTCCTCCCGCTGGACCCGGCGATCCGGCTGGTCAAGGGCGCCTACGACGAGCCGGAGGCGATCGCCTTCCGCGACAGGAGCGGCGTGAGCGCGAGCTTCGCCGGCCTGGCCATCCGGTTCCTCCTCGACGGGCGAGACAGGCCGATCAAGCTGAGTCTTGGCACGCACGACGTGGGGCTGATCGAGCAGATCGCGGACCAGGTCGCCCAATCGGGTATCGATCGCGACGCCTACGAGATCGAGATGCTGTACGGGATCCGCGAGGACCAGCAGAAGCGGTTGCTCAAGGCCGGCTACCAGGTCCGCGCGCTCATCTCCTACGGCGAAGCCTGGTACCCGTGGTACATGCGACGGCTCGCCGAGCGGCCGGCCAACATCGGGTTCGCGCTCCGGCAGATCCTCCCGTGATCGGGTCTGCGGTCGGGGCTGCGGTCTGACGGGCGGTCGGGGCCGGGCCTGATGGGCCGTCGGTCGGGTACGCTGTCGTGGGCCGGTAGCTCAGCGGCAGAGCACGGGACTTTTAATCCCTTGGTCGTGGGTTCGAATCCCACCCGGCTCGCCAAGGACTCGAGCGTGAAGATGCCCCTCGGGTAGCCTGGCCGTCACGTTCGGTCGCGCATCGTCGCAGAGCAGAGGTTCGGCCATGGTCGACGAATGCCCCATGACAGAGGATTGTCCTGGCTACGACCGCGACCGCCGGATGTGCCTCCTGCGTCCGGATGACTGCGAGTTCGCGCCAGCTGACGGTGAGGCCGCTCTGATGTTGGAGGCGCCCGACGCGCCGATGCCGACGATCCCGCAGACGTAGTGTCGCGTCAGAGTGGCGCGACTGGACCTCCGCGGCACATGACGGCAAGCCCGGCCGGGCCGGTCATTCAGCTTCGAGCGATCTCGAAGCGCTATGGGATGACGGTCGCGCTCGACGCCATCGACCTGCAGGTTGGTCGCGGCGAGCTCGTCGGCCTCCTTGGTCCGAACGGGGCCGGCAAGACCACGGTCATCAAGCTCCTGCTTGGCCTCGCCCGCCCGACGAGCGGCGTCGGTCTCGTCCTGGGGGCGCCGCTGGGCGACCGCGCGGCGCGGCATCGGGTCGGCTACCTCCCGGAGCTGTTTCGATATCAGCCCTGGCTCCGCGCCCGAGAGGTCCTTGAGCTACATGGCGAACTGGCCGGACTCTCGACGCCGGAGCGTCGCGCCGCGGCGGCGGCGGCGCTGGAGCGAGTCGACCTGACCGGTCGAGCGGACGACTCGGTGGGCGGTTTCTCGAAGGGCATGCAGCAACGGTTGGGACTCGGTGTCGCGCTGCTCGGCGCGCCGGACCTCGTCCTCCTGGACGAACCCACCTCCGCGCTGGATCCGGTCGGGCGGACGGAGGTCCGCGAGATCGTCCGGGCGGCGCGCGACCGTGGCGCGACGGTCATCCTCAACTCGCACTTGCTCACCGAGGTCGAACGGGTCTGCGACCGGGTCGTGATCCTCAACCACGGTGGCATCGTGGCGTCCGGGACGTTGGACGATGTCGTCGCGGCCGACGGCGTCCGGATCCGGGTCACGGACCTCGATCCGACGGCGAGGGCGTCGCTTGGGACGTTCCGCCCGTCGGAGGACGATGGAACGTGGCTGACCTTCCGGCCCCTCGATGCCGCTCGGATCCCGGAGGTCGTGGCGACCATCGTGGCTGCGGGCGGGCGCATCCACGCGGTCGAGCCCGGCCGCGGGTCTCTCGAAGCGCGCTTCCTGGAACTCGTCGCGGCGCCCCCGACGGCCGAGGATGGCCGGCGATGATCGTCATCGCGCGGCTGACGGTCCGTGAACTGGTGCGACGACGTATCGTCCTGCTCCTCGCCGTGCTGACGATCGTCTCGGTCGCCCTCGTCGCGTTCGGCGTGGAACGACTCGTGACCCTTGCGCGCGAGGAAGGGCTCCCCGAGCTCGAGATCCGGATCGGCGTCTCGCAGATCATGATCCTGATCGCATTCATGTTCAGCTTCGTCCTGGCGATGACCGCGGCCTTCCTGGGCGCGCCGGCGATCGGCGGCGACATCGAGTCGGGGGTGGCGCTCGCCCTCCTCGCCCATCCGCTCGGCCGGATCGACCTGCTGCTTGGGCGATGGCTTGGCCTGGCCCTCGTCGTCGTCGGCTACACCGTCGCCTCGGGGGCACTCGCGATCGGTGTCGTCGCCGGGATCTCCGGCTTCGGCCCACCCCATCCGGTGCTGGCGCTCGCGTTCCTGTCGGCCCAGGCCGTGGTCCTGATGACGCTGACCCTGGCCCTGGGCACGGTCATGCCGGCGATCGGAGCCGGTGCCGTCGCGGTCGTCGCCTTCGGGGTGGGCTGGATGGCGGGCGTACTCGCGGCCGTCGCT
>Ga0315271_10003276_pt1 | contig 10252 bp, 4 predicted proteins | sample C3_top_MG_FD_204664 | JGI IMG/M metagenome (GOLD analysis project Ga0315271, IMG submission 204664) | Sediment microbial communities from Yellowstone Lake, YNP, Wyoming, USA - C3_top | ecosystem: Environmental > Aquatic > Freshwater > Lake > Sediment | place: USA: Wyoming | collected 2017-08-01
TCCCGCCTCCCGGCTCCCGCCTCCCGGCTTCTTCATCCATCCGCCCGGGTGGCGAAAGGTAGACGCGAGGGACTTAAAATCCCTTGCCGGCAACGGCGTGCGGGTTCGAGTCCCGCCCTGGGCATGAACGAAGGGCCTCCCGGTCGGGAGGCCCTTCGTCGTTCTCGCAGTATCGCCGTACAGCTCCCGCCTCCCGGCTCCCGGCTCCCGCTCACTCCCGCTACGGCTCGAATGGCTCCGATCCGTCGGGCGCCGACGCTCCACCGCTCACGAGGTTCTCCACGCGCAGTACCCGCTGCTGCGTGACGCCTTTCCATGTCATCGTGACGAGATAGTCGCCCGTCACGACGTATCCCGCGGACCGCCGTCCACCGAAGCCGCCGCCGGGCAGCGCCTTGGCGGCGCGGAGCGCACCGAGCACCTCCCGCAGCACATCCTGGCTCACCGCGCCCTCGGGGGCGCCGGCACCGCCAGGTCCCCCCGGTGCGCCGGCGGTCTTGCTCGTGTCCGCCGCTCCCCTCTGGCGCGTCGTGTCGGCCGCGCCAGCCTTCTGTGTGGTATCGCCCGCGCCGCGACGGCCGCCCTTCTCGGCGCTTCGGGGAAGCGGACTCTCGCCCGCGCGCTCCATGGAGCGTCCGCCGCCACCACCTCCACCACCGCCACCGCCTCGCTGGAAGAGCTCGAAGAGCGTCCCCTTGTCGATGTTCTCACGGATGAGCGCGAGCTCCGCCTTGGTGGCCGTTCCGGCCGCGGCGAGCGAATCGAAGACGTGGTCGATCTTGCGTGCGGTCTTGAGACTGTCCTGCCGCCCCGCGGGAGTGAGCGCCTTCGGCTTTGGAGGCTTGGCCGCGAGGTCCCACGTGACCTGGTGCAGCCCCGGCCCGCCGCGGCCGTTCAACGTCTTCAGCGTGTCACCCTTCAGGTTCGTGATCACGATCTTGACGGTGTCCTTCTTCGACGTGTCCTTCGCCGCGCCGCCCGCGAGCCGGTACGCGATCACCGAGCCGAACGGCGCCCCGCGCGCGCTGAAGGTGCCCTGTCCCTCCGAGATGTCCGCGCCCGGCGTCTCGCCGAACGCATAGGCGGTCGTTGGTGCGAAGAGGTACGCGTCCTTCGCCGCCGCGCTGTCGCTGAATTGCTGGAGCACGGAGACATCCGCGACCCAGATCCCGCGGCCGTGTGTCGCCGCAATGATGTCGTGGTCGCGCGGATGGATCTTGAGGTCGTGCACGGGAACCGTCGGCAGCCCGGTCATGAACTTCTGCCAGCTCTTCCCGCGGTCCCGCGAGAGGTACGCGCCAACATCGGTGCCGACGTAGAGCAGGTCGCGATTCGTGGGATCCTCGCGGACCACATGCAGGAAGTCCGGGCCTCCCGTGGGCAGATTCCCCACGATCGACCGGAACGTCTTCCCGAAATCGCTCGTGACGTAGAGGTACGGCGCGAAATCGTTCACCCGATGGTTTTCGAATGCCACATAGAACGTCGCGCTGTCGAAATGCGACGGCTCGATCCGGACGACGTACGTCTTCGCTGGCACCCCGGCGAAACGTCCGGTGAGATTCTCCCACGTCGCGCCGCCGTCATGCGTCAGCCAGACATTGCCGTCATCCGTGCCCGCGATGAGCAGCCCGGGCTGGATGTACGACTCCGCCAGCGCCGTGATCGTGCCGTACGTCTCCGCGCCGGTGGCGTCGTTGGTGATGCCGCCGGTGGAATCGATGCTCCAGCGGACCTTTGCCATGTCACGCGTGGAGAGGTCCGGCGAGATCGGGACGAGGTCATCGCCGCGGTTGGTCGAGCGGAGCACCCGGTTGGCGCCGACATAGATCGTCGTGGGCGAGTGCGGCGAGATGAAGAACGGCGTATTCCAGTTGAACCGCATGTCGAGCTCGGTCGAGTCCTTCTGCTGCATCGCCCGGAGCTCGGCGATGCGCTTCTTCTGAGCGCTCGTCGCCGGCTTGCTGCTGTCCCCCCGCTCGACGAGGATCGAATCCTCCACCAACAGGTAGCGCGGCCGCCACGCGGGCTTCACGAGCGATTTGCTCTCGCCGGTGCGGTAATCGAGCCGCTGGATGTTCCCGCCCTGCGACTCGGCATAGATGATGTTCGGGTCGCTCGGGTCCTGCGCCGTGTAGAAGCCGTCGCCGCCGCCCACCGTGAACCAGTCGCGGTTCGTGATCGGGTCGCGCACCTTCCGGCTCGGCCCGCACCAGCTGCCATTGTCCTGCAGCCCGCCGCAGACGCGGTAGGGCACGGAGAAGTCGTAGCTCGCCTCGTAGAACTGCCCGATGACGATCTTGTTCAGGAAATCGAAGTTCCCGCCGCGGTCCCACGTCTGTGCGACGCCACCATCGTTGCCGACGATGAAGTGCTCGCCGTCGTTCGGGTCGATCCACATCCCGTGGTGGTCCACGTGGATCCCGACCGTGCCATTGCGCACCGTCTTGCCGCCGTCATCAGAGAAGTTGAAGGGCGTGGACGAGAAGTACACACGGTTCGGCAGCTTGGGGTCCACCCGCACCTGCGAGTAGTAGAACGGCCGCACGTCGCTGTCGTTCATCCATCGCCACGTCTTGCCGCCATCCTCGGAGCGGTAGAGCCCGCTGAGCAGGCGCTGCTTTGCCGGCGCCTTCACCTTCGCCCCCGCCGAGTCGCTCGCCGGCGCGCGCACGGCGTGGTTCGCGCCGCGCAGCGAGTCCGCCTCCACCATCGCGTACACGATCTTCGGGTCGCTGCGCGCGATGGCGATGTTGATCCGCCCCAGCGGCGTCTCGGGGAAGCCGCCGCCCTCGAGCTTCGCCCAGCTCTTCCCGGCGTCGATGCTCTTCCAGAGGGCGCTGCCGGGGCCGCCGCTCTTCAGGAACCACGGGCCGCGCACGCGCTCGTAGCTCGAGGCGTAGAGCACGTCGGGGTTCGACGGGTCCATCGCGACGTCGATGAAGCCGGCCTTGTCGCTCACGAACTTGACGAGCTGCCACGTCTTGCCGCCGTCGGTGGTCTTGTAGAGACCCCGCTCGGCGTTCGCGCCCCAGGCGTGGCCGAGCGCCGCGACGTAGACGATCTCGGGATTCGTGGGATGCACCACGATGCGTCCGATCTGCTGCGTCTTCTCGAGTCCCATCAGTTTCCACGCCTTCCCGCCGTCGGTGCTCTTGTAGATCCCGCCGCCGGGAGAAATGGAATTGCGCGAGTTCTGCTCCCCCGTGCCGGCCCACACTTGATTCGTGTCCGAGGGCGCGATGGCGAGCGCGCCCATTGAGATCACGCGCTCATTGTCGAACACCGGGCGGAAGGTCGTCCCGGCGTTCGTCGTCTTCCAGATGCCGCCGGCCGCGGCGGCGACGTAGAAGGTCTTCGACGGGCTCGGGATGCCGGCGATGTCCGCGGTGCGCCCGCCCATGTCCGCCGGGCCGAGATTGCGCCAGCCGAAGAAGGCGATCGTCGCCGAATCGAGCGGCGCGGCAGGCTGCTGGGCGAGCACGGCAGCCGGGAGGACGAGGAGGCCGGCGATGAGGGCCAGGAGGGCGATCGGACGATGTGAGTTCATGGGAGTCGCGCTTCTCTGTTGGAGGTCGCAGCCGGGAACGGTGAAGCCATCTCGCTGACTCAGAGTTACGCGCGTGGCCGCCGTTCCGTTGCGCCTGAGTGCTGCGCTCTTGGCCCCCTGGCGACTCATCTCGCCCTGGTGCGCAGGGTCGGCATTGCCGTAGAATCCGCCATGATCCACCTCCTCGTCTCGCTCCTGATCATGGCGGCGGCCGGCGCCGCGCCGCCCGCGGATGGCTATCCGCGCCAATCCATCGACGTCGAGCACTATCGCTTCGCGCTCACCCTCACCGACAGCACGGATCGCATCGTCGGCGAGGCCACAGTGCGCCTGCGATCGCTCGAGCCGAAGCTGCGCACGGTGACGCTCGACCTCGCTTCGGTAAGTGCCGCGCACGCCGGGCGCGGGATGACGGTGAGCGCCGTACTCCGCCACGGGCACGCGCTCGCGTTCGCCCACACCGCCGACCGGCTCGTCATCACCCTCGATCAGCCGTCCAGCGCGGGGGACGTGATCGAGCTGGTGGTCCGCTACGCCGGCATTCCGGCCGATGGACTCCAGATCAAGGCCAACAAGTACGGCGATCGCTCCTTCTTCTCCGATGATTGGCCCGACAAGGCCCACCAGTGGCTGCCCACCATCGATCACATCGCCGACAAGGCGACCATGGAGATGGATGTCGTGGCGCCGGCGCACTACCAGGTGATCTCGAACGGACAGCGCGTGGAGGAGACGGACCTGCCCAATGCAATGCGCCGCACGGTGTGGCGCGAGTCGGTGCCGATCGCCCCCTGGCTCTACGTGCTCGGCGTCGCTCGCTTCGCCGTACAGCACGTGGGCGAGTACCGCGGCATCCCGCTGGAAACGTGGGTGTTCGCGCAGGACCGCGACGCCGGCTTCTCCGACTTCGCGGTGCCGACCCCCGACGTGATCGCCTTCTATAGCGAATGGATCGGACCCTTCTCGTACGAGAAGCTCGCCAACGTGCAGTCCAATTCCGTGAGCGGCGGGATGGAGGCCGCGTCGGCCATTCTCTACAGCGCTGGCAGTGTGACGGGCACGCGCTCCGTGCGCTGGCGCAACGTGGTGATCCACGAGATCGCTCACCAGTGGTTCGGCGATGCCGTGACCGAGAGCGACTGGAATGACGTGTGGCTGAGCGAGGGCTTCGCCACGTACTTCACGCTCCTGTTCATCGAGCACGCCTACGGTCGCGACGAATTCGTCGCCGGGCTCCGCGACTCGCGCACGACGGTGATCGATTTCTACGCGAAGACGCCGGACTATCGCGTCGTCCACGAGAACCTCACGGACATGGCGAAGGTCACTTCGTCGATGACGTACGAGAAGGGCAGCTGGACCCTCCACATGCTGCGCCAGATGATGGGCGACGACCGCTTCTGGGCCGGCATCCGCGACTACTACGCGCGCTACCAGAACGGCAACGCGTCCACCACCGACTTCCGGCTCGCCATGGAGCGCGCCTCCGGTCTCGATCTCAAACCCTTCTTCCAGCAGTGGCTCTACCGGGGCGGCGTCCCGCGCGTCGAAGCCACCTGGCAGTGGAACGCCGGCGCGAAGCAGGTGGTGGTGGAGCTCCGTCAGCTGCAGACCGGCGATCCCTTCCGTCTGCCCATCGAGGTCGCCATCACTGTCCCGGGAGCGCCTCCCCGGATCGAGCGCATGGAACTCGCCGCGCGCTCCGCGCGATTCTCCTTTCCATCGGAGCGAGAGCCGACACAGGTCGAACTCGATCCGAACGTGCGCGCGCTGATCGACGGCACATTGGTGCGGAGGCCATAGCACATGATCGTCCTCCTCTTCGCCCAGCTCATGCTCGGCGCTCCTGTGCCGCGGCCGGCGCCGGCCGCTCCCGACCTCCGCCTCTGGTACCGGCAACCGGCCGAGCAGTGGAACCAGGCGCTGCCGGTGGGCAATGGCCGGTTGGGCGCGATGGTCTTCGGGCGCACTGCCCGCGAGACGATCCAGCTCAACGAAGAGACCCTCTGGTCGGGCGGTCCCTACGATCCGGTGGTGCCGGGATCGTATCGCGCCCTCCCCGAGATCCGGAAGCTGCTCTTCAGCGGGGACATCCCCGGGGCGCACGATCTCTTCGGCCGCACCATGATGGGCCACCCGTACGAGCAGATGAAGTACCAGCCGCTGGGGAATCTCCAGCTGACCTTTCCCGGGCACGAGAACGCCACCGACTACCGTCGCGAGCTCGACCTCGATGGGGCGGTCGCGCGGGTCGAGTACACGGTGGACGGCACCCGCTTCGTCCGAGAGATCTTCTCCAGCGCGCCCGACCAGGTGATCGTAATCCGCATTTCGGCGAACCGTCCGGGCGCCGTCTCCTTCACTGCCGCCCTCGAAGGGGACCGGAACCAGGCGCATTCGAACTACGGCACCGACTACTTCCAGATGGACGGCGTGGCGCCGAACACGCTGCGCCTCACCGGGAAGAGCTCGGACTACCTGGGGATCGAGGGCCGGGTCCGCTATCAGGCGGACGTGGTGGCCCGCGTTGAGGGTGGCAGCATCGAAGTGGGGCGGCGCACCCTCACGGTGAGCCATGCCGATGCGGTGACGCTCGTCATCGCGGCGGAGACCAACTTCATCAACTATCGTGATGTGAGCGGCAACCCGGCGGCGCGCGTGAGCCAGCGACTGGAACGTGTGCGCACGCGAAGCTACACCGAACTAAAGACGGCCCACCAGGCCGAGCATCGCGACTGGTTCCGGCGGGTGGCGCTCCGCCTCGGCGCCGGAATACCGGACGCCGACAGCTTGCCGACCGACCTGCGGATCAAGCGATTCGCCACCGCGGCGGATCCGGGACTGCTGGCGCTGTACTACCAGTTCGGACGCTATCTGCTCATCGGGAGTTCGCGGCCGGGCACCGAGCCGGCCAACCTGCAGGGCATCTGGAACGACAACTCCAACCCGTGGTGGGATTCCAAATACACCGTCAACATCAACCTGCCGATGAATTACTGGCCGGCCGAGACGGGAAATCTCGCCGAGCTTGAGGCCCCACTGGAGAAATTGGTCGAGGAGGTGGCGGAGGCCGGATCGGAAACGGCGCGCGAGCATTGGGGAGCGCGGGGCTGGGTGCTCCATCAGAACACGGACCTCTGGCGCTCGACCACGCCGATGGACGGCCCTTCCTGGGGTGCGTGGCCGGTGGGCGGCGCCTGGCTGATGACCAACCTGTACGAGCACTATCGGTTCTCGGGAAAGGAAGCCGATCTAGTGCGGATCTACCCGCTGCTGCGCGGCCAGGCCCGCTTCCTGCTCGACATCCTCGTGGTGGATCCGAAGCGCGGCTGGTTGGTGACGGCGCCGTCGAACTCGCCGGAGAACTTCCCGGGGTGGCCGGGTAACGGTCCCTTCTTCGACGAAGTGAGCGGCTCGGAGCTCGAGGCGCGCACGATGACCGCCGGACCGACAATGGACATGCAAATCATCCGCGAGCTCCTGGCGGAATTCATTGAGGCGGCCACCACGCTCGGGCGCGATTCCACTCTGGTGGCCGAGGCGCGCGCCGCGCGGCCACGGCTCGCGCCGAACCAGATCGGCAAGCACGGCCAGCTGCAGGAATGGCTCGACGATTGGGACGAGATCGAGCCGGACCACCGGCATCTGTCGCCGCTGTGGGGGCTCTATCCGGGACACGAGATCTCCCCGGAATCGTCGGCGGCGTTCGCTGCCGCCGCGGCGGTGACGCTCGAGCGGCGCGGCACCGGCGGCTGTGGATGGTCGTATGCGTGGAAGGCGGGGCTTCGCGCCCGGCTCTACGACGGAACAGCGGCGCTCGAGCAGTTGCGAGCGCTGCTCACCCGTTCGTCGCTGCCGAATCTCTTCTCCCTCTGTGGGAAGGCGCTGCAGGTGGATGCCAATCTGGGCGCGACTTCGGCGATCGCCGAGATGCTGCTGCAATCGCAGGAGGCCGAGATCCGCCTGCTACCGGCGCTGCCGGCGGAATGGGGGAGTGGATCGGTGGTGGGGCTCCGGGCGCGCGGCGGCTTCACCGTGGACATGACATGGGCCGACGGGCGACTCACTGAGGCGGAGCTGCGGGCCACCCAGCGCCGCCGCGTCGTCGTGCAGGCCAAGGGCGCCTCGAGAGTCTCCGCCGGCGGCAAGCGAGTCGCGTTCGAGAGAGTGAGTGCGGATCGGATCGCGTTCCTGGCGGAGGCGGGGGTGCGGTACCGCCTCGGGTTCAGCGAGTGAGCGAGATGGCGTCGCGGCGGGGCTCGCCCTCATTGCGCGCCGCGCCGCGATGAGGTGGGTCGCGTGAGGCGGTGGATCATTGCCGTCCACCGCTGGCTCGGCGCCGCACTCTCGATCTTCGCGCTGATGTGGTTCGCGACGGGGATAGTGCTCATCTATGCTCCGCTGCCCGCCTTTTCGCCGGAGCGGCAACTCCGCGGAATGGAGCCGCTCGATTGCTCCCGTTGCCGCGGTTCGCTGCGTGACGCGCTTCTCGCGATGTCCGGTCGCGATACGACAGCGCCAGTGCGCCTCGGCATGCTCCTCGGCCGCCCCGTCTGGCGATATCTCGGCGACGACGAGCGCTGGCATGCGCTCGCGGCCGATGGCGGTGCGTCCCTGGGCACGATCTCCAGTGCCGAGGCCGTTCGCATCGCCGACGCCGACGCGCGGCTCGGCGGTGCGCCGGTGGCCGACTCCGCCACGATCTCCAAGCCGGACCAGTGGACGCTTGAGGGAGTGCTCCGCCATCAGCTCCCACTCCACCGGATCGATTTCGGCGACGACGCAGGAACGCGCAGCTGGGTGAGCGCCTACGCCGGCGACGTCATTCTGACCACCACCCGCCGCGAGCGCGCCCTCGCCTGGGTCGGCGCGATCCCGCACTTCCTCTACCCGCGCGTCCTGCGCGTGCGACTCGGCGCCTGGCTCGAGGTCGTCATCGTTCTCGCGGGTCTGGGCGCGCTCATGTCGCTGAGCGGACTCATCGTCGGCGTCTGGCTCCTGCGCCTGCGCGGGCGGTCGCGTGCCGCGGAGGGCAGGATGCCAATGTCGCCCTACCGCACCGGCTGGATGCGGTGGCACCACTACCTCGGATTGATCTTCGGCGTCTTCACCTTCACCTGGATGCTGAGCGGGATGCTCAGCGTCGATCCCTTCGACTGGAGCCCAGGGGACGAGCCATCGACGAGTGAGGCCCTCGCCTTCGCCGGCGGCGCGCTCGACGGGGCGCGCTTTCACCTCGCCCCCGGCGATGCCGCCCGGCTCCTCGGAGATGGCGCTGCACTGCGCGAGCTCCGCCCGATCATGGTCGCCGGACACCCGTACTGGCTCGGCTTCGACTCGGCGTCCGCGACGAGAGTCGTACGCGCCGACATCGAGAAGCCGACCATCGCCGAGGCGATCGCGCGCTCTGTGATCGACTCGGCGTTGGTGCCGATCATCCGCTCCCCCGTCGTCGAGATCGCCGAGCTGCGAGCACCCGACGATTACTACTTCGCGACCTCCACCTACCATCGGACGTTTCCGGTCCTCCGCATCCGCCTCGCCGATCGCGACCGCACCGCGTTCTACATTGATCCGCGCCGCGGCGAGATCGCGATGAAGCAGGTGACGCGAAGCCGTGCCGAACGCTGGTTGTATACGGGCTTGCACGATCTCGAGTTCCGCGCGCTGAGCACCCGCCGCCCCCTCTGGGACATCGCGATCATCGCGCTCTTGCTCGGCGGCATCTCACTCTCCGTGACGAGCATTGTCGGCGCCTGGCGCTGGCTCGCACCCAAGGCCGGGATACGTACGGCCCCGCGTCGTTAGGTCCCTGCCGAGCGCCGAGAGCCGAGCGCCGAGCCCGCGCCGTTGGCACTCCGTACCCCGGCCCCCTAGCTTTCCCCGCATGACCGACGTCGTCGCGCTCGCCGCCGAGTTGCTCGCTCTCGAGTCGCCCACCGGCGCCGAAGGACCGGCCGTCGATTTCGTCACCAAGTGGCTCGTGGCTCGCGGCTGGGACGTCGAGGTCCAGGAGGTCGCTCCGGGCCGTGGCAATGTCTGGGCGCGCCACGCGGGGGGCGGGGTCACGCTCTCGACGCACCTCGATACCGTGCCGCCCTTCATCCGTCCCACGCTCGACGGGCACCAGCTCAAGGGGCGCGGGGCCTGCGACGCGAAGGGGATCGCCGCCGCCATGATGGCCGCCGCCGACCGTCTTGCCACCGAGGGGGAGCGCCGCGTCGATCTCCTGCTCGTCGTCGGTGAGGAGAAGGGCTCCGACGGGGCGCGCGCGGCGAATCTCCTTCCCGCGACCAGCAAGTTCCTCGTCAACGGCGAACCCACCGAGTCGAAGCTCGCGAGCGGCTGCAAGGGCTCGCTGCGCGTGATGCTCCGCACCCGCGGCCGCGCCGCGCACTCGGCGTATCCGCATCTCGGCAAGTCGGCGATCGATCCGATCCTCGACCTCCTCCCCACGCTCAAGGCGCTCAAGCTGCCGAGCGACAAAGTGCTCGGCGACACCACGGTGAACATCGGCACGATCCACGCCGGCACGGAGGCGAACATCATCGCCGACCGTGCCGAGGTCGAACTGATGTTCCGTCTCGTCGGCGACGTGCGCGACGTGAAGGAGATCCTCGAGAAGTGGGTCGCCGGCCGCGCCGAGATCGAGTACGGCTCGCACATCCCGGCGCAGAAGTTCCACACGATCCCCGGAATCCC
>Ga0315271_10003277_pt1 | contig 10251 bp, 8 predicted proteins | sample C3_top_MG_FD_204664 | JGI IMG/M metagenome (GOLD analysis project Ga0315271, IMG submission 204664) | Sediment microbial communities from Yellowstone Lake, YNP, Wyoming, USA - C3_top | ecosystem: Environmental > Aquatic > Freshwater > Lake > Sediment | place: USA: Wyoming | collected 2017-08-01
AGCTCTCCACGGCCCGGGCCCTGGCCGTGGTGCGCTACCTCCAGGAGAACGGCGTCGACCCGAGCCGCCTGGCCGGGGCCGGCTACGGCCAGTACCAGCCCATCGCGCCCAACGACACCCCCGAGGGTCGCAGCCAGAATCGCCGCATCGAGATCGTGCTGGCGGCCCCGGCGGCGCCGTAGGACCAGTCCCGAACACCGGAACACCGGGCGCGAACACCGGGCGAACGCTCGCGAACACCGGGATGGCGGGGCCAGGAGAGGGGAAGCCCTGCGATCCCGGTGGCTTGGGAGGTGATGGGCGCCGGCACGCCGGCTGCGTACCTGGTGGGCTCTGACGCCACCATCCCAGACCCCTTCGCAGGACCGCCGCGTCGTCCGCATCGAGATCGCCCCCTCCACCATCGGCTGGATCCTGGCCGCCGCCGCCGGCGTCTGGCTGCTCGGCCAGCTCTGGGTGGTGCTGCTGCTGGTGGTGGTGGCCCTGGTCTTCGCCGGGACCTTCAACCCGGTGGTCGAGTGGCTGGAGCGGCGTGGCCTGAAGCGCGCCCCGGCGCTGGCCCTGCTCCTGCTGGTCTCGGCGCTGGTGACGGCGCTGGTCCTCTTCCTGACCGTCCCGCCGCTCCTGCAGCAGCTCGTCGAGCTCCTGCGCGCCGCGCCGGCGCTCCGCGAGCGGCTCATCGCGACGCTCCTCGAGTACAGCTTCTCGACCCCGCTGGCCCACGCCGTCCAGCACGCGGGGATGGCGGAGACGCTCTCCCGGGTCGAGACCTACCTGCTCGGGTACTCGTCGAGGACCGTGGTGGTGGCCGGCTACTTCGCGACCACCGTGGTGCTGGCCATCTACTTCCTGGCCGACGGCAAGCGCACCCAGGGGACGCTCTACGCCCTGGTGCCACGCGGGTACCACATGCGCCTGGCCCGCATCCTTCACAACCTGGAGACGATCGTGGGCGGCTACATGCGTGGCCAGCTCATCACCTCGGCGGCCCTCGGCCTGTTCACCTTCGCACTGCTGACCGCCTGCCAGGTGCCCAACGCCCTGTCGCTGGCCCTCTTCGCGGCGGTCACCGACGTGATCCCCTTCGTGGGGGGCTTGCTGGCCGCCACCCCGGCCATCTTCTCGGCGCTCCCCCGGGGCGCGGGGATCACGGCCACGGTGGCCATCGCCTTCTTCCTCTACATGGAGTTCGAGAGCCGGATCCTCGTCCCCAGGGTCTACGGGCACGTGCTGCGGCTCTCGCCGGCGGTGGTGGTGCTGGCCCTGCTGGTGGGTGGCACGCTGCTCGGGGTCGTGGGGGCGCTGCTGGCGCTCCCCATCGCCGCGGGGCTGCAGATGATCCTGCTCGAGCTCCGGGTGGAGCTCCCCGGCGACGACAGCGACGACCGGACCGCCCGCGACAAGAACGCCAGGACCGAGGCCACCTACGAGCGGATCAGCGCCGGGGCCACCGCGCCCGAGGCCGGTTCGATCGCGCGGGAGCTTGCCAGCGACCTCCGCGTCGCGGAGGTCGAGGACCTGGCCCGGCAGGCCCGCCTCGCGGCGCAGGAGAAGGCCGCGGCCAAGGAAAGGGAAGCAGCGGAGCAGGACGCGCCATGACCACGTTCCAGCTGCCGCTGACCGCAACCGGCGCCGAGGCCCTCACCGAGGTGCGGCGCAAGGAGGCCCTCCTGAAGACCGGGGCCCTCCAGAACGCCATCCTCACCAGCGCCAACTTCTCTCTCATCGCCACCGACGAGAAGGGGGTCATCCAGCTCTTCAACATCGGCGCCGAGACCATGCTCGGGTACGCGGCCGCCGAGGTGGTCGACCGGATCACGCCGGCCGACATCCACGATCCGCAGGAGGTCATCGAGCGCGCCAAGGCCCTGAGCCTGGAGCTGGGGACCACCATCGCCCCCGGCTTCGAGGCGCTGGCCTTCAAGGCGTCCCGCGGCATCGAGGACAAGTACGAGCTCACCTACATCCGCAAGGACGGCAGCCGCTTCCCGGCCATCGTCTCGGTCACGGCGCTCCGCGACGCCGGGGACCGGATCATCGGCTACCTCCTCATCGGCACCGACAACTCGGCGCGCAAGCAGGTCGAGGAGAGGCTGCGCTGGACCGAGGAGGGCTTCCGCCTGATGGTGGAGAGCGTCACCGACGCGGCCATCGTCATGCTCGACTCGGAGGGGCGGGTGGTGAGCTGGAACACCGGGGCGGAGCGGATCAAGGGCTACCGCGCCGAGGAGATCGTGGGGCAGCACTTCTCCCGCTTCTACCCGCCGCACGACATCGAGAGCGGCGTACCGCAGCGCGACCTGGACGCCGCGGTCGAGGGGCGGCGCGAGGTCGAGGGCTGGCGGGTCCGCAAGGACGGCTCGACCTTCTGGGCCAACGTGGTCTTCACGGCCATCCGGGACCCGGCCGGCAACGCGCGCGGCTTCGCCAAGCTGACCCGCGACCAGACCGAGCGCCGCCAGGTCGAGGAGACGCTGACCCGGGCCAAGGGGGCCGCGGAGAAGGCCAACCTGGCCAAGTCGGACTTCCTCTCCAGCATGAGCCACGAGCTCCGCTCGCCGCTCAACGCCATCCTCGGGTTCGCCCAGCTCATGGAGTCGGACCCCGCCACGGTGGCGCCGCTCCACAAGCGGAGCATCGCCCAGATCCTCCGCGCCGGCTGGTACCTGCTCGAGCTCATCAACGAGATCCTCGACCTGGCTCAGATCGAGTCGGGGAAGATGTCGCTGGCGCGCGAGCCGACCTCGCTGGAGGAGGTGGTCCTGGAGTGCCAAGCCATGATCGAGCCGCAGGCCCAGCTCGACGGCATCCGCATGACCTTCCCGAGGTTCGAGACCCCGACCTTCGTGCTCGCCGATCGCATGCGGCTCAAGCAGGTCCTCATCAACCTCCTCTCCAACGCCGTCAAGTACAACCAGCCCAAGGGCGCCGTGGTGGTCGAGTGCGCCGCCAGCGGCCAGGGCCGGGTGCGCATCAGCGTGGAGGACAGCGGCGCGGGGCTCACGCCCGAGCTGCTGGCCCAGCTCTTCCAGCCCTTCAACCGCCTCGGGCAGGCCAGCGGGTCGGTCCAGGGCACCGGCATCGGCCTGGTGATGGCCAAGCGGCTGGTGGAGCTGATGGGCGGAGTCATCGGGGTGAAGAGCGTCGTCGGCGTGGGGAGCGTGTTCTGGTTCGAGCTGGAGGCCGTGGCCGCGCCGGAGCAGGCGGTGGACGCCGACCAGCCCGACACCCCGGCCCAGCCCGCCGCCCACCCAGGCGGACCCATGCGGACCCTGCTCTACGTGGAGGACAACCTCGCCAACCTCGAGCTGGTGCAGGAGTTCATGGCGCGCCGCCCCACCATCCGGCTCCTGAGCGCGCTGGACGGGAACAAGGGGATCCAGCTGGCGCGGGCCAACCGGCCGGACGTGATCCTCATGGACATCAACCTGCCCGGCATCAGCGGCCTCGAGGCGCTCAAGATCCTGCGCGAGGACCCGGCCACCGCGCACATCCCGGTGCTGGCGCTCAGCGCCAACGCCATGGCCCGGGACATCGAGAAGGGGCTCAAGGCCGGGTTCAACGAGTACCTCACCAAGCCGCTCAAGGTGGCTCAGTTCATGGAGGCGCTGGACAAGGCGCTCGAGCTGTCGGCCCGCCGCGCCGGTTCCAGGGAGGGCGTGGCGCCGTGATCGACTCCGCCGAGATACTGAAGGCCAAGCTCCTGGTCGTCGACGACCTGGAGGCCAACGTCCTCCTGCTCGAGGGGATGCTGGGCGCCGCCGGGTACACCAACGTCTCCTCCACCCGCGATCCCCGGGCGGTCACCGAGCTCCACCGCGCCAACCGCTACGACCTGATCCTGCTCGACCTGCAGATGCCGTCCATGGACGGCTTCCAGGTGATGGAGTCGCTCAAGGAGGTGGAGAAGGACGGGTACCTCCCGGTGCTGGTGATCACCGCCCAGCCCGCCCAGAAGCTGCGCGCGCTCAAGGCCGGGGCCAAGGACTTCGTGAGCAAGCCCTTCGACCTCGCCGAGGTGCTCACGCGGGTGCGGAACATGCTGGAGGTCCGCCTCTTCGCCACCGCGCTGGCCCGGACGGTGGCGGAGCTGGAGGCCAGCCGCGAGCTGGTCCGCGCCAAGAACGTCGAGCTCAGGAAGCTCTTCGACCAGGTGGTGACCGAGCGCAAGGTGTCGGAGCGGCTGGCGCTGCACGCGCCGCCCGGCTCGATCGCGGAGCGGCTGCAGGAGCGGCCGGACGTGAAGGCGGACAGCTTCGGCGAGGTGACCATGCTGGTGGCGGACGTGGTGGGGTTCGCCGGCCTGGCGCCGACCGTCGGGCCGGAGCGCCTGGCGAAGGTCCTCGACGAGGTCTTCGCCGACTTCGACCGGCTCGCCTCCGGGCACGGCCTGAGGAAGGTCAAGACGCTCGGGAACGCCTGGATGGCCTCGGCCGGCGTGCCCGAGCCGGCGGCCGACCACGCGGCGAGGGCGGCGCTCCTGTCGCTGGAGATGCTCGGCGCGATGGAGCGCTACAACGAACGCACCACCTCCACGCTCCAGGTCCGCATCGGGATCGCCACCGGCCCGGTGGTGGCCGGGGTCATCGGCCGGGCCCGCTACGTCTACGACGTCTGGGGTGACGCGGCGAACAGCGCCAGCCGGATGGAGGCCTACGGCGTGGCCGGCCGCGTCCAGCTCTCGGAGAGCACGCGGCAGCAGCTCGGGGAGCCCTTCCTCCTCGAGGAGCGCGGAACCATCGAGGTCGACGGCCAGGGGGAGATGCGGACCTGGTTCCTGCTGGGGCGGGGCGGCGCGGCGGGCTGACGCGGCGCGGCGACGGGGCCGACGCCAGCCCCGTGGCCGTGCCGGTCGGGCCGAACCGGTGCATGGTGCTGGCATGATCGCCCCGTCGCTCCTCCACCTCGCCATGGCGCTGGCGGGGGCCGTCGGCCTCTTCCTCCTCCTCTGGGGGATCTGCCTCGTGCCGCTCGCCCACCTCGTCCAGGTGGTGCAGGCGGGCGGGCGGCGCGGGGCCGCCTGGCTCCTGCGCAGCGGGGTGGGGAGGTGGGCCGCCGCCCACCCCGGTCCGCTCGGCGCCTACGGGCCCGCGCTGCTGGTGATCGGCGCGGGCGGGCTGGCCGCGCTGGCCGCCGGCGATCTCTTCGTCGAGCTGGCCGAGCAGCTCCGGCTCTCCACATCGTCGGCCTGGCGCGTCGATCGCGCAGTCCAGGCCTGGGTCGGCGAGGGGCGACGACCGGCGCTGACCCTGCTGCTGCGCGCCGCCACCTGGGCCGGCGGCACCACCGGGCTGACGGCGCTGGTGGCGCTGGTGGCGGCCCTGCTGCTGGCCCGCCGCGAGCGGGGCGCCGCCCTCTTCCTTGTCCTCACCAGCGGGGCCGGGGCGCTCCTCAACGTCGGGCTCAAGCTGGTCTTCCGGCGGGCCAGGCCCGACCTCGACCTGGCCCTCGCCGAGGCCGACGGCTTTTCCTTCCCGAGCGGCCACGCCATGGGCTCCTTCGTGGTCTTCGGGGCGCTCGCCTACCTGGCGCTGCGCCGGCGCGGCCCGTGGGCGGGCCGCTCGGCCGGCCTGGCGCTGGCCATCACCGCGGTGCTGCTGGTGGGGCTCTCCCGCGTCTACCTCGGCGTCCACTGGGCCTCGGACGTCGCCGGAGGCTGGAGCGCCGGAGCGGTCTGGCTGGCGGCGGCGGTGACCACCCATGAGCTGCTCGCCTTCCGCGCCCCGGGCTGAAGGTGCGGCGGCCGGCCCCCGGGGTGGACTATGCTCTCGCATGCCGACCCGCCCGCGCCCCGCCCCGTCTCCCCGCCGCGTGGCCATCGTCACCGGCGCCGGCAGCGCCGCCGGCATCGGCTTCGCCGCCGCGTCGCTGCTCGGCCGCCGCGGCCTGCAGGTGGTCATCACCTCCACCACCGCCCGCATCCACGACCGGGTGGCCGAGCTGGCCGCGCAGGGGATGGAGGCCGCCGGCCTGGTCGCTGACCTGTCGGATCCCGGGTCGGCGCGCGCCCTGGTCGACCTGGCCCTGGAGCGCTTCGGCCGGCTCGATGTGCTGGTCAACAACGCCGGCATGGGGCGGCTCGGCGCGCCGGAGGTGGTGAAGCCATTCTCCGCACTCTCCCTGGAGGCCTGGCACGCCTCGCTCGAGTCCAACCTCTTCACCACCGTGAAGATGATCCGGGCCGCCCTGCCGGCGCTGCGTCGCAGCGGCCGAGCGCGGGGGCGCGCCGGAGGCGCCCGGATCGTCAACGTCACCTCGGTGACCGGGCCGCTGGTCTCCAACCCCGGCGAGAGCGCCTACGCCTCGGGCAAGGCGGCGCTGGGAGGACTCACCCGGACCCTGGCGCTGGAGCTGGCGCGGTCCGGCATCACCGTCAACGCCGTGGCGCCGGGCTGGATCGCCACCGCCTCCAGCACGCCGGCCGAGCGCCGCGCCGCCCGCGCCACGCCCCCGGGCCGGGCTGGACGACCCGAGGAGGTGGCCGAGGTGATCGCCTTCCTCGCCTCCGAGGGGGCCAGCTACGTCAACGGCACCACCGTGGTGGTCGACGGTGGGAACCTGCTCCAGGAGACCAAGTCATGAGCGACCTGCCCGCCTGCCCGAAGTGCCAGTCCGCCCTGACCTACGACGACGGCAGCATGCTGGTCTGCCCCGAGTGCGCGCACGAGTGGGCCGCCGGCGCCGCGCCGCCGGCCGCGGTGGCCGCGTCGGGCGAGCAGGGGCTGGTGGTCCGCGACGCCTTCGGAACCGTGCTGGCCGACGGCGACTCGGTCACCGTGATCAAGGACCTGAAGCTGCGCGGCGGCGGCGGCGTGGTGAAGGTCGGCACCAAGGTGCGCGCCATCCGGCTCGTCGAGGGAGACCACGACATCGACTGCAAGATCGACGGCTTCGGCGCCATGGCGCTCAAGTCCGAGTTCGTGAAGAAGGCCTGAAGCGCGCCGCATGGCCGACCGCAACTCTGCTGCGGCGGGACCTGCAAGGCGCTGGCGGGGGTGGGCGGCGCCTGACCGTGCCAGGGCGACCTCTGGTGCGACGGCTCGGTCTGCCGGGCCTGCTCAGCGGCCGGGAGTAGCTGCACCGCGGCCAACGTCCGGTGCGAGGTCTTCACGACCTGCGCCGGGACCCCGGCCACCTGCCAGACCTGGGGCGGGCTGGACGCGAGCTGCATCCCCTCCGACAGCATCTGCGGCTACGGCTACGCCTGCGATCCAGCCACCAGCAAGTGCGTGTCGGGACCCTCGGTCGGACAGGCCTGCCCCGACGACTTCTGCGTCGAAGGCTACTGCGACTTCATGATGTTCATCCCCGTCTGCAAGGCCAAGCTCGCCGACGGCGCCAACTGCACCCCCACGCTCATGGGGATGGACTGCCTCTCGCGCGGCTGCAACGCCAGCTCGAAGTGCGAAGCCTCGCGGTGCGCGATGCCTTGACCCGATGGGCGAGGGGTCGTCCGGCCAGCACGCCGGAGCCCCTCGCCCCGCCTCCCCGGCGCTGGGGCAGGGCCGGGGGAGGGCTGGGAACGCTGCTCCTCCTTGACCTGCCGCGGCCCGCGGTGTGAGATGCCCCCCCAACTTTGCAGCGGGGAGGCCCTTCGTGGCGCGCTTCATCACCGACCTCAAGCGGACGCACAGCTGTGGACAGCTCACCAGGGCCGACGTCGGCGCCGAGGTCATCCTCTACGGCTGGATCAACAACCGCCGCGACCACGGCGGCGCCGTCTTCATCGACCTGCGCGACCGCGAGGGCGTGACCCAGGTGGTCTTCGAGGAGGACGTCCGCCCCGAGGTGCACGACCTGGCCGGCCAGCTCAGGCTCGAGTACTGCGTCGGCGTCCGCGGCAAGGTGGTGTCGCGCGGCGGCAACGTCAACCCCAGGCTCAAGACCGGCGAGATCGAGATCCACGCCACCGACCTGGAGATCTTCAACCGCTCCGAGCCGGTGCCCTTCCAGGTCGAGGACAAGATCGACACCGCCGAGGAGAAGCGGCTGCAGTACCGCTTCCTCGACCTGCGCCGGGCTCCCATGCAGAAGACGTTGATGACCCGGGCCCGCGTCAACCACCTGACCCGCAACCACTTCACCGAGAAGGGATTCCTCGAGCTCGAGACCCCCTTCATGGTGAAGTACACGCCGGGCGGGGCCCGCAACTTCCTGGTCCCGTCGCGCCTCAACCCCGGCAAGTTCTACGCGCTGGCCGAGAGCCCACAGCTCTTCAAGCAGCTCTACATGATCGCCGGCTTCGACAAGTACTTCCAGATCGTCCGCTGCTTCCGCGACGAGGACCTGCGCGTCGACCGCCAGCCGGAGTTCACCCAGATCGACGTGGAGATGTCCTTCGTCCAGCAGGACGACATCTTCGACGTCATCGAGGGGCTCATCGTCAAGCTCTGGAAGGAGGTGCTGGGGGTCGAGATCCCGCGCCCGTTCCAGCGCATGCCCTTCTACGAGTCGATGGACAAGTACGGCAACGACAAGCCCGACCTGCGCTTCGGCATGGAGCACGTGGTCCTCACCGCCCTGGTGAGGGAGCACGGCGGCGGCGGCGTGCCACTGCTCAAGGAGGTCGTGGAGGGGAAGGGGATCGTCAAGGCCATGAAGGTGCCGGCCTCGGCCAACCTCTCGCGCACCGAGATCGACAAGCTCGAGGAGTACGTCAAGGGGATGGGCTCCAAGGGGCTGGCCCGCGCCAAGGTCGGCGAGGGCGGCGAGTGGACCCAGTCTCCCTTCGCCAAGACCATCACCACCGAGCTGCGCGCCGCCATCAACGCCGCCTGCGCGGCCGCGCCGGGCGACCTGCTGCTCTTCCAGTTCGGCAAGGAGTCGGTGGTGCAGACCGTCATGGCCAACCTGCGCCTCCACCTCGGCAAGCGGCTCGGCCTCATCCCCGAGTTCGGCTCGGGCGGGACCTGGCGCTTCCTCTGGGTGGTCAACCCGCCGCTCTTCGAGTTCGACGAGGAGTCGGGGCAGTGGGCCGCCGCGCACCACGCCTTCACCCGGCCCCACGACGAGTGCCTGCAGTACCTCGAGACCGATCCCGGCAAGGTCGACTGCTACCGCTACGACTGCGTCCTCAACGGCTTCGAGATCGGCGGCGGCTCGATCCGGCTCCACGATCCGCTGGTCCAGGCCCGGGTCTTCAAGGCCATGGGGATCAGCGACGAGGACGCGCGCAGCAAGTTCGGCTTCCTGCTCGACGCCCTCAAGATGGGGGCGCCCCCGCACGGCGGCATCGCGCTGGGCATGGACCGGCTGGTGATGCTCCTGACCGGCGCCGAGTCGCTGCGCGACGTGGTGGCCTGGCCCAAGACGCAGAAGGGGACCGACCTGATGACCGGCGCCCCCGGCGACGTCGACGCCAGGCAGCTGCGCGACCTCTACGTCAAGAGCACCGCCGACCAGCCCAGGTAGTCGGTCGCCGCGCGCCCCATCGTCGTCACCCCGCGGCCAGCCCGGGGACGCTACACTGCGTGGCGTGGATCACCCGGCGCCATACGACGTCATCGTCCTCGGTGGAGGCGTCAACGGGCTGGGCACGGCGCGCGACTGCGCCATGCGCGGCCTCGCGGTGCTGCTGCTGGAGCGGGGCGATCTCGCCTCCGGCGCCTCGGGCGGAAGCTCCGGCCTGATCCACGGCGGGCCGCGCTACATGCTCTCCGGCCCCAGCGTCACCGAGCGGGCCTGCCGTGACTCCGGCTTCATCCAGCAGCTGGCGCCCCACCTGCTCTTCCGCATCCCCTTCCTGCTCCCCTTCACGTCGAGGCGGGAGCGGCAGAGCCTGGTGGAGCGGGCCGTCGCCTACGCCACCGAGGTCTTCTTCTCCACCTACGACGTCTACCAGCCGCTCAAGCGCGGAAAGCCCTCGGTGCGGCTCACCGCCGAGGAGCTCTACCGGCTCGAGCCGGGGCTGCGCCCCGGGCTCCACGGCGCCGTCACCTTCGACGAGTGGGGCATCGACGCCCACCGGCTCTGCGTCCTCAACGCGCTCTCGGCCAGGGCCCACGGCGCCGAGGTGCGGACCTGGACCGAGGCGCGCCAGGTGGTGCGCGACGGCGGCCGCGCGGTGGGCGTCAGCTGGGTCGACCGGGTCACCGGCGAGCGGGGCGAGGCCCGCGCCCCGGTCATCTTCAACGCCACCGGGGCCTGGTCGCCGGCCTTCGCCAGGCGGCAGGGGACCACGGTGCGGATGCGCCCGGGCAAGGGGGTGCACCTGGTGATGGACCGGCGGCTCTCCGACTACGCGGTGGTCTG